>Ga0209253_10006552_pt1 | contig 10074 bp, 7 predicted proteins | sample FrelakmetBRP12BR_FD_187145 | JGI IMG/M metagenome (GOLD analysis project Ga0209253, IMG submission 187145) | Freshwater lake sediment microbial communities from the University of Notre Dame, USA, for methane emissions studies - BRP12 BR (SPAdes)... | ecosystem: Environmental > Aquatic >...
AGCAGCTCACCGACGTCAAGAGCGGAGTCGGAAGCTTCGCCTGGTCGCCGGATGGGAAATCAATCGTTTTCACGATGTCCGAACCGCTGACGGACCAAGAGGAAAAGGACCAGAAGGCGAGGAATGACGCCCGCGTCCTGGACGAAAATATAAAAAAAGCTCATCTCTGGACGATTCCCGTGGCCAAAGATGCCCAGGGAAAGCGCGAGTCGAAACGGCTCACTCAGGGCGATTTTCACGTCGGCGAAGGAGGCTGGGACTGGTCCCCGGATGGAAAGACGATCGTTTTTTCTCATGCCCCGTCGCCGTTCGCCGATGACTGGAGCAAAGCGGACATTTCCCTAGTGGATGTCGCGACCGCTGAAATCAAGCCGCTCGCCAAGACGAACGCAGCCGAAATGCAGCCGCTGTATTCGCCCGACGGAAAATGGATCATTTATGCGGCGAGCGACGCGCCCCCAACCTGGGGCGGGATGGCCTGGGCCATGATCGTTCCCTCTTCGGGAGGCCAGCCAAAAAAGCTCGCCTCGACCTACGATGAACAGCCGGATCTGGTCGATTGGTCAGCGGATGGAAAATGGGTTTATTTCACGGAAACAAACGGCACAGTGACCCGGCTTGGCGCTCTCCCCGTGGATGGGGGCATGCCCAAAATCCTCAATCAAGGCGACGCCTTGGTTTTCGGCGCAAGCTTGAACGCCGAGCGCACCATGTTCGGCGTCAGCGCCCAGGCCTGGGACAAACCTCAGGAAGCGTACGTGACGGCGACGGACAAATGGGCGCCCACACAGGTCAGCAAGGTGAACGCCGATGCGCCCAACCATCCCCTGGGAAAGACCGAGGTCGTGCGTTGGAAAGCGCCGGACGGGCTGGAGATCGAGGGACTGCTGACCTATCCGGCGGGCTACGAAAAGGGCAAGCGCTATCCAATGGTCCTGATCATCCACGGCGGCCCCGCGGGCGTGTTTGTCCAAAGCTATGTCGCCAACCGTCACGTTTATCCCATCGCTGCCTATGCCGCGCAGGGCTGGGCCGTCCTGAGATGCAACATCCGCGGCTCCTCGGGGTACGGGAAGCAATTCCGCTACGCTAATTATAAGGATTGGGGCGGCATGGATTTTAAAGATTTAATGGCCGGCGTGGATTATGTCATCGGCACTGGCCTCGCCGACCCGAACCGCCTCGGGGTCATGGGCTGGAGTTACGGCGGGTATATGACCTCCTGGGTCATTACGCAGACGAAGAGATTCCAGGCCGCCTCGATCGGCGCACCCGTGACGAACCTCATGAGCTTCACCGGAACCGCCGACATCCCGAGCTTCATCCCCGACTATTTCGGCGCTGAATTCTGGAACAATCCGGCGACCTACGCGAAGCACTCGGCCATGTTCAACATCAAAGGCGCGACAACTCCGACGCTCATCCTGCACGGCGAACAGGACATCCGCGTTCCCATCCAGCAGGGATACGAGCTCTACAATGCCCTCAAGCGCCAGGGCGTTACTGTTAAGATGGTTGTCTATCCGCGGCAGCCGCACGGCCTGCAGGAGCCCCGTCTCGTGCTGGATGCCGGGAAGCGCAATATCGAGTGGTTCAAGCAATATTTGAATAAATAAAAGCCAGGGAAGAAGGTTGAAATTCTGGAAGACAAAACCGATCTTCTTGTTCCGGATTTCGGCCAGCTGGTTGGCACGAAAGCGCAGAAAAGTTCACTCCTCGACCCTCTTTGATCTCGCAAATGCAGATCGGGTGTCCTTTCCGGTATCCGCAGGACAGTAACGTTTTGCCGGCCGGAGCGTATAAATCAGTGAAAAGGAGAAATGCCATGAAAAAAGTCATCATCATTTTAGCCGCCGTCACCCTGGCGCTGTTATTTTGCTTGAGCGCGGGGGCATCGTCCCTCCAGGTATCGATCGTCCCTTCAGATGCGGTCTGGATGCTCCACCTGGACATCGAAAAGTATGCATCTTCACAGCTGTACAAACTGCTTTCGGATAAAGAGGACACAGCTGGGATTAATCAAAAAGCCGGGGCATTCTTCGAAAAATTCCAGATCGAGCCCTTCAAGGACCTCAAGGGGATCACGATCTATGGCCGAGGAAAAGGCGATGAGGACGCGGTCGTGGCCATCTCGGGGAATTTCGATAAACCACATCTTCTGGGCCTGGTCAAGGCCGAAACTGGCGCGAAGGAGTTCCCCTACGGAAAATATACGATCTACAACTGGGACAACTCGGATTTCGGAGTGTTCGCTACAGACTCGCTGATTCTTCTGGCCGAGCAAGAAGGGAGCCTCAAGTCGGCGTTGGATGCCCTGGATGGAAAAATAGGGAATATTGCCTCGTCCCCGCTTATGGCCCAAATCAAGAAAGAATCCGCGGATGCCATGGTTGTTGGAGCCGCAGCGGACATCTCCACCCTGGCGGGAGAGCACGAGAAATCCGCCCTCTTGGGAAAAATACGCGCGGCCTCCTGTTCCATAGCCGAAAAAGGGGAAGTCTTCAATCTCAAGATCGACATCGGCGCGGAATCCGCCCAGATAGCGAAGGAACTTGAGCAGGCTATCCGGGGCCTCATCGCCTTCGGCAACCTGCAGCTTGCGGAAACAACGGAAGTGAGGACCCTCCTTCAGGGTATCGATATCGCGCTCGACGGAGAAAAGATCCGGATCGCTCTGTCTTATCCCATCGCCAAGCTTTCAGAAATGCTCAAGGGACTCAAGGGGCTTCCTCACGCTTCAATCGGAACATTCATGCCTCGCTCTTTCAACTGAATCAACATTTGTCCACGTTTGAATCCCGGGGCATAAGCTGCGGTCGCAGATGAACAAGAACTCATCAGCCGGTTATCTTCCTGACGAGGAGCTGGCTTCGCGGGCCGCAGCCGGCTCCCGCCCTTCGTTCGAAGAGCTCGTTTCGAGGTACGCCCCCCGGCTGTTTTATTTCCTCAGGGCAAAATCGCAAACCGACGAGGACATCGAGGACCTAGTCCAGGAAACCTTTCTGCGGGCCTTCCAGAACATCAACCGGTACGATTCGAGGTGGAAGTTTTCCACCTGGCTCTACACCCTGGCGGTCCGTTTAGCCATCAGCCGGTACCGCGCCAAAAAAACAAAGTTGTCCCAACTGGATCCTGAAAGCCAGGAATGCCCATCCCTAGGCCCGCCGGAGATCATGATCGAGAAAGAAAAAGCGGAAAAACATAAAAATATCTGGAATCTCGCGGTGAGCCTCGACCCGAAGCAGTACGAAGCCCTCTGGCTGCGCTACGCGGAAGATATGCCTATAAAAGATATCGCCAGGGCCATGAAAAAAAGTCAGGCCGGCGTCCGCGTTCTCCTGCACCGAGCGCGCCTGAACCTCGGGGAAAAACTAAAGGTCCCGGCGCCGTCCGCTAACCTGGCGGAAAAGGAGGAGACGAGCTATGCTTTGCTCAATTTATAAATTGGAAATCTCGCGGGCGCTGGACTCTGGCAAACCTCTGTCCGGGCTGGCAAAGCGTCATCTCCGCCGCTGCAGTCCCTGCCGCGAGTTTGCCCGGTTCGGCAGGGAGCTCGAACAACGCCTGACCCATGACGCGGCCACTCTCCTCGAGAACCACCACGTTTCGCTGGGCGAAAGAGCATTGTCTTCTCTTGGCCGCCGCACTGAATTGCCATCCATCCCCAGGCGAATTTTAGGAAAACCCGTCTGGGTGGCGGCGGCCGTATCGGCGATTTTCCTAGTGGCGATTGTCTTGGCCACCCGCATCTTGTTCGTCACCCCTCGCTCCGACCAAACGCCATCGCTCGAGTCCCTCCTAAAATACGAAGCCCCGCGAGTCTACCTTGAGAAAGCAGCCCAAAAAGCCGAGTCGCCCTACGAGACGGAAATCCAGGAATTGAAGAAGGCGCTAGGGACCGCGGCAGGCATCATTGAGGCGAGCCTCAATATCGGCCTGGGCGGACAAACGAAGTAGCCCCTGCCTTAAGCAAGACTTTTTCCAAAAAACCCAGTATATTTATAAAGTTAATCATCAGGGAATGTGTCTTTGCATGGGGTAAATGAGGACAGATTAAGCGAGAAATACGCTTATTTAGTCAATCTTGTACTTATATTGAGAACAATTGTACTCATAATATATACAATTATTAGCTTTTGCATTCTCTTAGAGGCAAAATACTTAAAGAAACATCTCCTATTGCCAGGACAGCTCGTATTTTAGGCTGTCCTTTCCCCTCTGGGAACGTCCCAAATATTCGTTTCCAATAACTTATGGGTTTTTCTTTTCCATCGAGAGCACGACTTGTTCCTCGTCGCCGGCCTTAACTTGATCGAAGAAGGATTTGACGGTGGCGTACTGGGCCGCCAGGAAATAGTTTGCTTTGACCACCAACTCTCGCTGAAGGTGGATTTTCGTCCCGTTTTCGACCCCGCAGGCCAAGGAATAATCAAAACTTGCCTGGCGGTTTCTGCGCGGAGCCGGGACCGTCTCAAGTTTGATCCCCAGCGGCAGGGTAATGACGATGTCGTCGAACGCGCGATAAGGGAATGGAAATATAATTGGATACTTACGCTGCGCGTGTCGGAAGGGGTATTGCCCACTGCCTGAAAGCGGCGAAACGGGCAGAAGCATCCGCTCGCCGACGGTCGTGGCGATCCCAGGGAGGGAGATCTCGAATTCAGCCGACGCCATGTCGGCACTGTTGGCCATGTTCTCAAATCTTTTTAGGGACACCCTGGCTCCGGCCGGCAGGATCGCTGTCAGCTCCGCCTCGAGGTCTTTTTTCACTTCCACTTCGTCTTCGCTTATGTACTCGATCCGCCGGACGAGGGCCTCTTGTCCTGTATAGCTAACCTTGGCCGTGCCCGTAAGGTTGCCCTCAAGATCCAGTTGAAGTGCAATTTCCCGTTGGGTCAGGGCCGTGTCCGGAGGATAGATAGGTATTTGAGAAAACGCCGGTGGTTTATCCGAAGGATGAAGACAGACAGTTCCGGTGCAACTCCAGTGGACAAGGCCCAGCGGGCAGAAAGGGGTGGCGGGGTCGAAGAGCTTGTCCGTGTTGTTGACCTTAACCATGGCCAGCTCGGTGTCCAACTGCTCATATAAGCTCAACAAGTCCTTGAAAAAAAGCTTGTCGTCCCTGGCCGCCACCCGGATAACAGCGGCCTGGAAACCCGCGGCACGAGCCAGGGCGACAAACGTGCGGGTGATATCGCTCCTGAGACCGTAGCCGTTCCTCAGAACGTCCGCGGCTTTATGATTGTCCTTGATTCCCATTTGCTTTCTCTTCCGCCGGATCATAGGTTTGTCATAGCTCAAATTGCGGATTTTCTGGACCCGTTCGTAGAGGGCCTTCAGCCTTGCGATCGGGTCGTTGAGACCGGAGACGAGCTGCTGGCTCTCGGCGACGACATCAACGGGTTTGCCCACAAAGCGCTCCGCGGCATCCTGCCAGCTTTTCCCTTCCAATTTCCAATACTCGTCGGGAGTCTTGACGCGGCGATCACAGAAAAAAAAGTCCGCCTTCATCCGTTCGGCCTCCTCGGGAGGCATGAGTTCCTCCGTTTCGAGGGCCGGGATGTTTTCAAGCTCAAGCTCCAATCGGATTCCAACATTTTTCAGCGCTGCATCCTTCAAGCCGCGGGTCACAAAGCCCAGCCCCATGGCGTGCCCGAAGATATCTCCGATATAATCCGTCATCGGAGTGTAAGAAAGCTTTGCCTTGCAAGTGAACAGCTGTTCCTGGACGTCTATGGTCGCGGCACGAACGGCGAAGATGTCACCCTTGGTGCTCATCCCGCCCTCTTCGGGTTTTATCCGTCTCCATCCCAAGCTATCAGCAATGCTCTGACTGTCGCTCGCCAATAATTCCTCCCAGTCCGGAACGATCTTATAACGGTAATCGATGATGCTGCCAACGTCCACGTCAGGCAATGCGAAAGTCTTTATGGTCACCTTCATCCGGCCGAAGCGCACGGCTGTTTTTTCGAAGACCTGGCCCTTGAACTCCCTGGACCCGCCCTCGGGACGGACGACACGGGCTTTCAACCCCTCAACATTCGTCCAGCCCTTGTAAAACGGGATTTCGACGTTCGCATAATCCTTTCCTCCAGGCGTCAGAATCTTCAGACGGCGGTAGACGGTTGTTATGAAGGTGTTGCCATCCTGGGCTTCCTCGCGGTAGAGGTATATGGCCGGCGCACCGGGCTGCTGGGGGCAGTCTTTTAAAACCTTTTCTACCTCCGTGATCGGAGGCCAATTTTCCAAAGCGAGGGTTGGGCGGCCCTCGGCCAGGACCCCAAGGACCGTCAGAATTCCTATGATCAGGGTGTGACGATGACACATTTCAACCTCCCGAAGATTCTATTTTTTCAGCAGTGCGCTCTGGCGCTCGTCGATTGCGATGTTCCGGAAGAACCGGACGGCCTCGTCGAACTGGGCGACTGGCAGGACCGGCTGGAGCAGGCGGTACGACCTCCGATAGACCACGGCGCGGCCGCTTTTCTCGGTCGTGCTTTTGTAGACAGCGAACCCCGGGTCCAAGTCGGAAGCCGACGGCAGGCCCTCCACAAGCAAGCCCTCGGCAAGGTCAATGATGAACTCGTCGCGCTGCAACGACGTGCTTCCCAGGCTAATCGGATACCGGCGCGGTTTGCCCTGGCCCGTTTCGATTTTTTCGCTTTTGTTGCCAACCACCCGGGGTCGGAGGATCAGCATCCCCCCAGCCGCCTTGGCGTAGTTCGGAACCCTGAAGCGGTAGTTGAGCAGCAGGTCGCGGGAATTGTCATCCAGGTTCTTGACCTCGCTCGCCTCGAGGATAAAACCAGTCAAAAAGTTCGCCAGGAACGTCTCCATGAACTTCGTGCGCTCCGAATTCGTGGAATTTAATAAGGCGTGACGGGTCTCATCAGCGATCGTGCCCCGGCGCGTTTCTTGGATTTCCCCCTCGAGCGTGCCATCGGCGGACAGCGTAAACTGACCCCGGCGTTCGAGCAGGTTAATCTCCGGAGCGGGCCGGGGAACGAAGACGAGTTCGCTGCTCGCCCCGGCCACAAGGAGGACGGTATCGCCCTGCAGGTAGGCCGGCAGATGGCCGAGGGGCGAATAGGGCGACGTTGGGTCGAAGACGAGCAGGCGCCCCAGTTTGGGGTGAAGAATCACGGCAGGCAGGCCAGCGTCGGGGACGTCGGCCGGCAGTTGGATGGCCAGGACGACATGGTTGAAGCTGTAGAGCGAGACGGGCGATTCCTTGGTCATTTCCTCGCCGCCTGCGCAGACGAGGAGGTAATTGGCGTCGACCCCCAGAGCCCCCAGCAGGGAGGCGAGCAAGGTTGCCTTATCTTTGCAGTCCCCGTACCGGTTGGAAAAAACGCTGGCGGCGGAGTGGGGTTTATGTCCGCCGATGCCGATCTCGATGGCCACATACCGGATTTCTTTTTGGACGAATTCGGCCAGAGCTCTCATTTTGGACAACGTGTCCGGGGACTTTGCGGTCAGCTCTTGGGCTTTCTGAGAGATGGCCTCGCTCAGGCCGCGGCATTCTTTGCTCAAGGCTTCATACCAAGCCCCCATGTCGGCCCAGCTGGAGAAACAGCGATTATCGACTCCCGGTGCTTTGATGCGGACAAGCACGCGGGCGGCTAGGGCGCTGAGCCGCGGCATCCGAGGCTCGTCCTCGATGGCCGGGATGTCCTTTATTTCCCAGGTCTGTGGCAGCGAAGCTTCCGCCCTTAGCGGTTCCTGAGTTTTCCAGTTCACCCAGTACGCGTCCAGGGTCCATTGCGGCGGGAGGGTGACGGAGTAGCGGGCCCGAAGGACAGGAAACCGGCCTTGAAATTCAAAGATGTCCTCGAGTGACGGGGGCGTCCGCACTTCTTCCCATTCGAATCCAACGACACTCCCCTGTTCGACGCCGGGGACGATGAGCACCTTAACGTTGATGTCGGTATACAGGGTGTCTGGGGCCAGCCCGGTCTCGATGGCCGTTTTCATGGTCACCTTGACCAGCGCCCGGCCCGCCATCATATTCCAACCCGTCATGGAGCGGATCTTGCTATCGTAGGCGCTCGTCAATGCCAGGCTGCTGGCGTCATCAACCGCAGTTTTACGCAGGACCTTGATGGCCCGCCGGCACGTCGTAATGATAGCGCCGCCCTTACTTATCTCGGCATTCCGTTCATCGAGCAGGACTATAGCAGCGGTCTCGGGTGGATGGTCAGGGACCTTAAGGTTGGCCGCAGATACAAGCCATAGCGGAACATCAACGGTTCCAGCCGGCATGCAGAAGGCCACCACAAGAAAGATCAGCCAAAAGAATTTCGCGCGCCCCATAGTCCCTCTTCTTGGAAAGATAAGGGGAAGAGACGGCCGATTCAAGTCAGAGGATCAAGAGTGGAACGGCCTTTGGACATCAACCCATCTTTGTCTTTGCGGCAATTTGTTTTTTGCTGTGCCGGATGAACGAGAGTTCGCATGAAGGCTCCTCATCTCCCCATCGTTAAAAATATTAAAACATAGGGCAAAGGGATGTCAAGTTGAACTCAAAATAGCTGAGGGCAGGCTAAAAGTAAATTCATATGAAAAGCTGTCCTTTCCCCTTGGGGAACGTCCCCAGCATATACAAGCCGGGCAGTTATTAATATAATCTAATGCAGAAAACGACAAATCAAAAAGGAAAACCCTTTGTTGCCGGAGGAAACATCCATGAAAACCATCGGGCTTATCGGAGGCATGAGCTGGGAGTCATCTCTCGAATATTACAGGATCATGAACGAGGCTGTTCGAGAAAGCCTAGGGGGATTTCATTCGGCGAAATGCATTATGTATTCCGTTGATTTTGCCCCGATTGAGAAATACCAGCATCAGGGCAAGTGGGACGAGGCCGCAGAGCTTCTTATAGACATCGCCCAAAAACTGGAAAGAAGCGGAGCGGATCTTCTTGTTATCTGCGCCAATACCATGCATAAATTGGCTGGGGCCGTCCAGAAAAGCATCAAAATTCCCTTGCTGCATATCGCCGACGTCACCGCGGAAAAAATAAAAGAAAAAGGGATCAATAGATTAGGCTTACTGGGAACCCGTTTCACGATGGAAGAGGATTTCTACAAAGAGCGCTTGATCAGAAAACACGGGCTGGCCATCATAATTCCTGATAAGAGAGACCGGCAGCTCATCCACGAAGTGCTTTATGGCGACATTCAATTAGGGAAAATAGAGCAACGTTCGCGGGACATTTTTAAAAAAATCATCGGCAAGCTCGCGGACAAAGGCGCCGAGGGGATCATCCTGGGATGCACCGAGATCCCTTTGTACGTTAAACAGGAAGACTACGAAATTCCATTGTTCGACACGACGGAGATTCACGCCCGTGCCGCCGTTGAGTTTGCCTTGGGGAGCGTCCGCAATATTTGACAACGGAGGAATCCAAAGCTATCATTTCGGTCAGATTCACCGAAAAAGGAGGAGGGATCCGTGAAAAAAGTGACTCTCGTGCTTCTGTTCTTGAGTCTCGCGTTTTTCTGCAGCTGTCAAAAGACAGCGCCGGCAGTCGATATCGAAGCCGAAAAGGCGCAGATCCAATCAGTCCTGTCGAATTATGTGGCCAGCATAGAAAAAGAGGATATGGACCTCTACGCCAAATGCGTAGCTCATGATGCCGATATGGTCAATTTTGGTTCAATGGGAGACCCGATCATCGGCTGGGAGGCGCTCCAGCAAGTCATCCAGGGCCAGAACGCGCAGCTTTCGGAAACGAAAATATCCGTCGCGGGCACAAAGGTCCATGTTTCCGAGGATGGGAAACTGGCCTGGGCCACATGCCTCTGGGACTTCGGGGCCCGCATGGGAGAAAGCCCTGTCTCCCTTCCCGTGAGATGCACGTGGATACTTGAAAAAAGAGAGGGAACTTGGGTTATCGTCCACTTCCATAAATCCGTGGCGGCAAAGTAATAGGCCCCGACCAGCATCATCCTGGGCGGACGGCCCCGTTTTTTTAGAGGTAAACCATGCGCAGAATCATCATTTTTGCTTCTCTGTCTCTGGTCATATTCGCTTTGGGAGCGCAAACGCCCCAAACGCCGCCGACCCTTGCAC
>Ga0209253_10006553_pt1 | contig 10073 bp, 10 predicted proteins | sample FrelakmetBRP12BR_FD_187145 | JGI IMG/M metagenome (GOLD analysis project Ga0209253, IMG submission 187145) | Freshwater lake sediment microbial communities from the University of Notre Dame, USA, for methane emissions studies - BRP12 BR (SPAdes)... | ecosystem: Environmental > Aquatic >...
CGGGTCCCTTCGGCGCTTTCTCCCAACCGCATCGCCAGCGCGCGGGCGGCGGCCGCCCCAGCCTTCGACCTCACGGCCTCCAACCCGACTGCGTGCGGCATCGCCTACCCGCCGGGCCTGCTGGGCGCGCTCGCCGCCCCCGCCGGGCTCGAGTATCGCCCTCACCCGCGCGGACTGCCCGTGGCCAGGGAGGCCGTGGCGCGCGACTACCTGCGGCACGGCGCCACCGTGGACCCGCGGCACATGGTGCTCACCGCCTCCACCAGCGAGGCCTACACTTTCCTTTTCAAGCTCCTGGCGGACCCGGGCGAGGCGGTGCTCGTTCCGACGCCCTCCTACCCGCTGTTCGAGCACCTGGCGCGCATCGAGGGGGTGCGGGCCATTCCCTATCACCTCGACCGCGACGCGGACTGGCGCCTCGACCCGGAAGCTCTCGCCCGCGCGCCTGAAGACGTCCGGGCCGTCGTGCTCGTGCACCCCAACAACCCCACCGGCTCGTTCGTGCACCCCAACGATCGTGAGGCCCTCTGCGTCTTGGCTGCGGATCGAGGCTGGGCGCTCATCGCCGACGAGGTGTTCCTCGATTACCCCCTGGACGGCGGCTCTGGCGCCGGCCGCAGCTTCGCCACCAACCAGACAGTGCTCACCTTCACCATGGGCGGGCTGTCCAAGAGCGTGGGTCTGCCCCAGCTCAAGCTGGCCTGGATCGTGGCGACCGGCCCGGGGGAGCGGGTCCTCGCCGCGCTCGACCGGCTCGAGTTCGTCGCCGACACCTTCCTGTCGGTGGCGACCCCGGTGCAGCTCGCGCTGCCCACGCTGTTGCGCGAGGGCGCAGCAGTGCGGGAGGCCATCCTGGCGCGTTGCCGGGCAAACCTCGCAACGCTTCGCCGAGCGGCCGCCAACCTGCCCGCCGTGAACGTGCTCTCGCCAGGCGGTGGGTGGAGCGTGGTCCTTCGAGTTCCGGCGATCGTGGGCGAGGAGGACATGGTCCTCGAGCTGCTGCACGAGGACAGCGTCGCGGTCCATCCCGGCTACTTCTTCGACTTCCCCGGGGAGGGGACCCTCGTGCTCAGCCTGCTACCCGATCCCGACACTTTCGCCGAGGGGGTCCGCCGCGTGCTGCGCAGGGTCGCGACCCATCTTGCCAGGGGGTGACGCGGTGTTCGTCACCCCGGCGACGGCGGCTCTTTGGCACCGCCGAACCCTTCGCTACGCTCAGGGTAAAACCGGCTCGCGCCTGGGTGAGGTGGTTTCAGTCCTTGTAGAGCCAGCCGGCCACCAGCGTCGCCAGGATCGCCCCGACCCACAGCTCCAGCATCCACCAGAGAGAGATCGCGCGTGAGAACGGCGCCCAACTCGCAAGGGAAAACGCCAGCGGAAAGCCGCTGGCAAAGCCCACGAGCCCGCCGACGCAGAACGCGGTCTTGGGACCCGCACCGCGCGTGGCCCGCACCCCGGCGTAAAGCCAGGCGCAGATCGCCGCCAGAACGAAAAGCATCACGAACCACGCCGCCATGAAGAACGGGTAGCGCGGCTGCGTGAGCAGTTGCCCGGCCTGCTGAGCCGCTGCGTAGCGCGGCATCAGCACGGCAAAGTTGGTGATCCCGCTCCAGATCATCCAGGCGACCCAGCCGCCCAACGCTCCGAGCCAGACCCTCCGCGTGTTCACGGATGTCATCGGACACCTCCCCGTTCCTGAATCTGCGCGCAGCGTAACACAGGGTGCAAGCGGTCGGGCGGTGCTACGGCTGGACCTCCTCCAGGAGCTTGAGGAACCGGTCGTAGGGCAGGGCCTGCCAGCTCTCCGCGGTCACCGCGCCCTCGGTACGAGAGATCAGCGAGACCCGATGGGCGGTCTCCACGTCCGGGGCGTCGTAGATATCCATGAAGTCGTAGGGGCCCAGGATCGCGTAGTGGGCGATCCACTTCACATCAGGGCACAGGCTCTGAACCTTCTTGAGCCACTCCTTGCCCATCGCGCGGCGACCGCGGGCGTCGTGCACGCTCTCGGGGCGCAGGCGGGTCATCAGCACGAACGTAGGCATGCGACACCTCCCTGGGTTTCCACACCCAATCTCGGCCATCCCCGCCACGAGTGCAACCCCGTGGAGGGGTCCAACGCCTGGTAAGCTGGCCGCGATGGCGAGCGACAGCCCATCCGGCACAGGGCTGCACGTCGTGCTCGTGCACCCCGAGATCGCCTGGAACACCGGCAACGCCGGGCGTACCTGTCTCGCAGCGGCGGCGCAACTGCACCTCGTGCGGCCGTTGGGCTTTTCCCTCGACGAGCGCGAGGTCCGCCGCTCGGGGCTCGACTACTGGCCGAGGGTACGACCGGTCGTCTGGCAGGACTGGGCGACGTTCGAGGCCGCCCTGCCCGGGCTCGGGGAGCCTTTTCTGTTCTCGGCGGAGGCACCCCGCGAACTCTGGGACGTGACGTTTCCGCCCAGGTCGGTGCTCGTGTTCGGGCGCGAGAGCGGTGGGCTGCCCGACCAGGTCCGAACCCGCTTCCCCGATCGCCTGATCTGCATTCCGATGGCGGACACGAAAATGCGCTCGCTGAACCTGTCCACCGCGGTCGCCATCGCCCTCTACGAGGTCCTCCGCCAGCATCGCAGCCCCGGGGTGTGAATCAAATCGGGCCGACCTCCTCGCAACTTCGCGGGGCACCCCGCGTATCATGGTGCGCCCGCAGAGGGAGGTCGGCATGGGCCGCAGCCACGTTTCCATGGACGTGATCTTCGACATGAACCGCCGCGAGCTCGTGCAGACCCTCGCCGGCTGCACGGCCGCGGCTTCCCTGATGCTCGCCGCGCCAGGTTGCAGAAAGGCGAAGGAGGCCGTCCCCGAGGTCGAGACCAACATCGCCGATTTCCTCAAGGTCCCGAAGACCCCGCATTCGCTGCCCGGGCCGTTCCCCGGCAAGGTGGTGAAGGTCACCGATCCCCGCTCCCTGGTGGACGAGAAGATCGACGGCAAGGTTGTCGCCGAGATGGTCGAGAGGGGCATTCGGACCCTCACCGGCACCACCATGGAGAAGAGCTTCCGGATGTTCTTCACACCCGATGACGTGGTCGGCCTGAAGGTCAACCCGGTGGGGCCGCCGCTCATCAGCACCAAGCCCGAGGTCGCGGAGGCAGTGATCCGCTGGCTTACCGACAACAAGCTCCCGGCGAAGAACATCGTGATCTGGGACCGGTTCGACCTGGACCTCAAGGACGCCGGCTTCACCCCGGACCGGTTCCCCGGCGTGCGCATCGAGGCGCTGCAGACCATGGTCGAGGAGGGGCAGAGCTTCCGCGACGCCGCCGGCAACCACATCTCCGCCGGGAACTTCGACCCAAACGTCTACTACTTTGCCAAGGGCGTCGTGGGCAAGGGTGTACGCGGCTACCGGGACGATGAGTTCTACCTGAACCAGCACGTCTTCGCCGGCGAGTACTCCTACTACGGCAGGCTGCTCACCCGTGACATCACCAAGCTCGTCAACCTCGCGGCGTACAAGAACACCGGCAACGGGATCTCCATGGCCACCAAGAACCTCGGCTACGCCGCCATCTGCAACACAGGCCGCCTGCACGCGCCCCTGTTCTTCAGGGTCTGCACCGAGGTGCTCGCGGCCCCTCCGGTGCGCGACAAGCTGGTGCTCAACCTCACGGACGGGCTGCGCGGGCAGTACGAGGGCGGCCCGGACAAGAACGAGAAGTTCGTCTACGCCAATCACTCGCTCTACTTCGCCACCGACCCGTTCGCCCTCGACATGCTGTGCCACCGCGAGCTCGTCGCCAAGCGCAAGGAGATGGGGATCGCGGTCAACGAGCACCCGCGCTTCACCGAGTACCTCGTCTACGCCGAGAGCCTCGGCCTGGGCGTCACCGACCCCGCCAGGATCACGCTGGTGAAGGCGTGAGGCTGCTCGCCGTCGCCGCCCCGCTCCTGCTGATCGCCGCAGCCGCTTCAGGCCCCGGCGACACCTCCCTACTGCCGCCCTCCGGCTACCTCGGGACCTGGAGCCTGGACGGGAAGCCCAGGGTGTTCCCCGGGAGCGAGCTGTACGGCCACATCGACGGCGGCGCCGAGATCTTCTTCGAGTTCGGCTTCGAGGAGACAACGGTCCAGCGCTACAGGAGCCCCGCCGGCGAGCTGGTGGTCGAGTGCTACCGGATGAGCGACCCGCTGGCCGCCCTCGGGATCTACCTCGGAAAGTGCGGCACGGAGAGCCCCGACACCGGTCTCGCCGAAAAACACACCGCCGGCCGCTACCAGTTGATGTTCGTGCGCGATCGCTACTTCGTGGTCGTCAACAACCCCGCCGGCACGCCCGCACTGGTGCCGACCCTCACGGAGCTCGCCCGTTTCATCGCTGGCCGGCTCCCGCCCTCCCAGCCCGTGACGGTCTTCGATGCGCTCCCGAAGGCAGGCCTGGTCGAGGGCTCCCAGCGGCTCATCCGCGGCCCGGTGGCCCTCGAGGCCATCGCCACCCTGGGCCGAGGGGACATTCTCCGCCTCGGCGGCCGGATCACGGCAGTTGCGGGCGATTACAGTGATGGCCGCGGGAAGCACACGGTGATCGTCGCGACCTACCCAGATGCGCGGGCGGCCGCCGCGGCCTTCCGAAATCTCACGGCCAGGCTGGACCCCGAAATCAAGACGCTCGCCGGCGGCGACGGGCGCCTCGTCTTCCGCGACTATGACGGGACGTTCGGCACCGCCTTGCTCGCTGGCGACCGTCTGGAGATCCGGCTCCGCCTGCAAACGCAACCAGCTTTGAAGTAGCCGACGTCGCCGGGTCCGATGTTCAGTTCGGCTTCGTCGCGGCGCCCGGCTCAGGCTCGCCGCATGGTCGGACCGAACAGGAACAGATTGGCACCAAGGCGGCCCGCCAGAACGGCCACCGCTGCCGCGAGCGCGCCAACCAGGTCGAGGGCGCCGATCCCCACCGCCAGCGCGGCGAGGATGCCGCCTACCTCCACCGCTGTGGCCCACGTGATCAGCGGCGTGCGACGCGCGTGCACCAGCACCGAGCGCTGGAAGGACAGCACCACCTCCAGCGCCGGCATCAGCCAGAGCACCCGCAGCGGCATCAGGGCAAAGCGGGTCATCTCCATCGAGAGCCCCGACACCGTGTGGAGCCACCCGACAGCCAGCGGGGAGAACGCCACCAGCGCCAGCACCCCACTGGTCACCGCCGCCAGAATCCAGGCGAAGCGCCTCAGCGGTGCAAACCCCTCCCGGCTGTCGCCGAGCAGGGCGATCCCCACCTCCTGGTAGGCCACCCCGCCGCTTCGGAACGCGAACACCAGCGAGGCCACCACCGGCATCACCGCCAGCGACTCAAGGGGGTGCCGGCTCCGCCCGAGGAAGAACGTGACCAGCGGGTTGACACCCATTGTCAGCAGCGACGTCATGGCAAGGGGCGTGTAGAAGCGGACGATTGTGCGGGTGGTGAGGGGCGGACCGGGCATCTTCCCCGACGAGCGCATCAGATCCTTCACCACGATCCGCGCCATGAAGCGGCTGGCGATCGCCTCCGTCGTGACCCCGGCCGAGAGCGCGGCCGCCCCCACCCAGGCGCCCGGCAGCTCCGTGAAGGCGTAAATGCTCAGCGCCGTGACCGTCATGGAAATCACCCGCACCACGGTCCCGTAGGCCACCCTCCGGGTGAGGTTGTGCCGGATGAGGATCCCCTGGTAGAAGCGGCGGTACCCGATCGCCGCCGGCCAGGGCAGCAGGATCGCAACGGCCACATGTGTTAGGGACGCGACGTTGTGGGGCAAGCCAATCAGCGTCTCGGCCACGAAGCGGAACACCGGGGGCAGCACCAGAACGCCCATGAGCGCCGTGATCAGGGCGTTGAGCGCGTAGGCGAAGCGGCGGAGCGCGAGGAACGACCCGCGGTCGCCGACGAGGGCGGTCGCCGCGCTCATCATCATGATGATCGGCGCCTCGATCAGCAGCGCGAAGGAGAACGCCACGCCGTACGCCGCGAGGTTGAACTTAGCCTCCCCGAGACGGGCAATCACGGCGGCAAGAAAGGGCCCCTCCACCGACATCATCAGCCAGGTGGCCGCCAGGGGCGCCCAGAAAAGGAAGATCCGGCGCAGCGTCAGCTCGTGGGTCTGCTCCACCTTTGCACCTGCGCCAGCATAGCGCGCGCGTGGATGTCCCAATTGGCCGCCGGGTTCCTTTGCTACCATGCGCCGCGGAGGTATTCGGCCTATGAAGCGCCGGTTCCCTGTCGTCCTCGCAGCCCTCACGCTCCTCGTGAGCTGGCTTGCTGTCTCCGCGCCGCCGGAGCAGGGAGGCACCATCTCGTTTGCGGTGGCAGGCGACATGCGGAGCTTCGCCGGGCCGGACTACCACAGCTCGAGCTACTTCCTCGGGGCTGTGGAGGCGATGCGCGCGGCCGGGCCGCTGGCGTTCCTGCTGATCCCCGGCGACCTCGACCCGCCCCACCACGTGATCGAGGACGTGACCAGCGCGCTGGGCGCCGGCTTCCCGGTCTACGTGGCCGTCGGCAACCACGACACCGCCAAGAAGGCCTACATGGCGTACATTCGCGGGCTCAACCCCGGCGGGACGAAGCTGCCGAACATCGTTCGCAAAGGGCCACCCGGCTCCGAGGAGACGATGTATGCGTTCGACTGGAGCGACGCTCACGTCGTCGTGCTCAACCAGTACTACGACGGGACCTCCGACACCGGAGCAGACGGGGACGTAACGGACGCGAGCTTCGCGTGGCTGTCCGACGACCTCGCCAGCAACACGAGGCCGTTCACCTTCGTGGTCGGGCACGACCCCGCGTACGTCCTCCCCGACATCGCCACCGGCAGGGTCCGGCACGAAGGCGGCGGTCTGGAGACCAACCCGGCCCACCGCGACCGCTTCTGGAAGCTGCTCAGGGAAAGACACGTCACCGCCTACATCTGCGGGCACAGCCACAACGCGTCGGTCAAGAAGCTCGACGGGGTCTGGCAGCTCGACACGGGGCACGCACGCGGGAAGGGTGACAAAGGCGCGCCCAGCACGTTCATCAAGATCACCGTGGGCGCCGGTGACTGCCGGTACGAGTACCACCGCGCCGACGCGAGCGGCCTCAACTACAAGGTCATGCTCTCCGGCTCGCTGGCGAAGGACTAGCGCCGCCGCGAGGCCACGGCAGCACGCCTGGCGGGCGGGCACCGGCACGCAGCGGCCGCGCCAGTGGGCGCGGCCGGGTATCCCCTTCGTCTTCTGGCTCACCCCCCGGTGAGTGCTTCGCTCACTCGAGGACGTGGATGTTCTTCTTGGCGCAGATCTCCTTGAGCTGCTTGGGCCACACCGTAACCGTCACCTCGCCGAGGTGAGCCGTGCGCAGGAGGTACATGAACGTCCGGGCCTGCCCGATGCCGCCGCCGATGGAGAGCGGGATCTGGTCGTTGAGGATCGCCTGATGGTAGGGGAGCTTGAGGAAGTCGAGCTGGCCGCAAATCTCGAGCTGCTGTTTGAGCGTCTCCTTGGTGACGCGAATGCCCATCGAGGTCAGCTCGTGCCGGCGCTTGGTGATGGGGTTCCACACCAGGATGTCGCCGTTGAGTCCGTGCGTAGGCTTGCCGGTCTCCTTGTCCGTGGGCGTGATCCAGTCGTCGTAGTCGGCCGCACGCATCTCGTGCGGGTAGCCGTCCTTGAGCACCCAGCCGATCCCGATGATGAAGACCGCGGGGTGCTTCTGCAGGATCGCGGTCTCGCGCTGCTTGCGCGGCAGGTCGGGGTACATGTCGAGGAGGTCTTCCGCGTGGATGAAGGTCAGCTCCTCGGGGACGCCGGGGTACTTGCTCGTCTTGAGCTCCGGGAACATCTCCTGGACGTTCACACCGGCACCCTGGATGACCTTCCAGATCCTCCGGACCGTGTCCTTCAGGTACTCGAGGTTGCGCTCCTTGGGAGTAATCACCCTCTCCCAGTCCCACTGGTCCACGTAGGAGCTGTGGTCGTGGTCGAGGAAGTAGTCCTTGCGCACCGCGCGCATGTCGGTGCAGATCCCCTCTCCGACCTTGCAGTCGAACTGACGGAGGGCCATGCGCTTCCACTTCGTGGCCGCCTGCACGACCTGAGCGTTGATGCGCTTCTCCAGGCCGAGGCCGCAGGGGAACTCGATGGGTGTGCGGGAGCCGTCACGGTCCAGGTAGTCGTTGACCCCGCTCTCGCGGTCCACGATGAGGGGAACCTGGACCATCTGGAGGTTGAGCTGCTTGCAGAGGTTGTCCTCGATCGAGCGCTTGATCTCGAAGAGGGCCCTCTGCGTGTCCATGCGGTTCAGCAGGGGGCTGTAGTCCGTGGGCAGGATCTTCTCCACCTCTGGGTATGTGCTGATGCCGGGTCCGGCCAGGTCCGCCTTCTTGTCCGCCATCGCTTTCGGTCCCCTTTCCTGTAGGTTCAGGTTTTGCAGCGGCACACACGGCAAACCCCTTCCGTCCGGGGTTCGCTGCAGTCTATGACGCGGCGCGACCGGGCGCAAGGCCGCGTTCTCAGCTCGCGGTTGCCCTATCATGGGCACGACACACGAGGAGGCGGCCTGATGGCGAGCTTTCCCGACCGCGTGACGCTGGGAAGATCCGGTCTCTCGGTAGGACCCCTCGGGGTCGCCGGCGGCTACGGCGTCGGCACCCGAGCCCTCCTGCACGCGTTCGACCGCGGCGTCAACTACTTCTACCACGGCTCCCGCCGCAGCCCGCGAATGGTGGCGGCGATCCGAAACCTGGTCGCTGCCGGCCACCGTGACGAGGTCGTCATCGTGCTGCAGAGCTACTTGCGGCTGCCCGGCCTGATGGAGCGTTCCCTCACCCGCGGCCTCACACAGCTCGGGATCGACACCGCCGACGTGCTCCTCCTGGGCTGGTACAACGGGCCGCCAGGGGAGCGACTGTTCGAGCGGGCGGAGCGCATGCGCGAGAACGGGATGTTCCGTCACCTGGCGGTCTCCGGCCACCGACGTAGGGCGTTCGTTGGCCACGAGGCAGATCAGCGCTTTTCTGTTTTGCACATACGCTACAACGCCGCTCACATCGGCGTGGAGACCGAGGTTTTCCCACACCTCCCGGCCGAGGGCCGGCCCGGAATCGTGGCGTACACCGCCACATGCTGGGGCGCGCTTCTCAAGGCCCGCAGGATGCCGCCCGGCGAGGCGCCGCTGCGCGCTCGCGACTGTTACCGGTTCGTGCTTTCCAACCCAGACGTGAACGTCGGCATGAGCGGCCCGAAGGACGATGCCCAGATGGACGAGGCGCTCGCGGCACTCGACGAGGGCCCGCTCTCGGTTGAGGAGGACGCCCGCATCCGCCGGATCGGCCGGTGGGTGCACGAGCACGCCACCTTCGGTCGGTGAGGGTGAAACCGACCCAGCTGCCATAGCCTCTAAACTGCGACGAACGACAAACTTGACAGCGCCAAGGCCCCGACCTAGCCTCGAATCGAGGGGGGTCGGGGGTGGAAGGCACCGGAAAAGCCTACGTCAAGACCGGCGAGTTCGTCACCCGGGCCGTCGCGGGTGAGATGATCGTGGTTCCCATCACGGCCGGCGTCGGCGACCTCGATTCGATCTACACGCTCAACGAGGTCGGCGCCACGGTCTGGGAGTTGATCGACGGCACCACCACGGTGAACGCGATCGTCTTGGCCGTCGCCCGCGAGTTCGAGGTGGCACCCGACCAGGCGAAAACCGATGTCCTCGAGTTCGTCACCTCGCTTGCGGAGGCCGGCCTCATCCGGCCGGTCGGGGAAGGCCAGGTCTAGCTCGTGGAGCTGGAGCGCTACCAGGAGTTCAGCGCAAGGCTCCACCGCAAGGTGGTGGCCGAGCGGGTCCCCGCCGACGGCGTCATCGAGGTCACCTGGCGCTGCCCGCTCGCGTGCGTCCACTGCTACAACAGCATTCCGATCAGCGACGAGTCCGCCCGCCGGGGTGAGCTGAGCCGCGAGGAGCATTTCCGGATCGTCGATGAGATCGTCGAGGCCGGCTGCCTGTGGCTGCTCTACACGGGCGGCGAGCCGCTTGCGAGGCCGGACTTCCTCGACATCTACACCCACGCCAAGCGGCG
>Ga0209253_10006554_pt1 | contig 10073 bp, 8 predicted proteins | sample FrelakmetBRP12BR_FD_187145 | JGI IMG/M metagenome (GOLD analysis project Ga0209253, IMG submission 187145) | Freshwater lake sediment microbial communities from the University of Notre Dame, USA, for methane emissions studies - BRP12 BR (SPAdes)... | ecosystem: Environmental > Aquatic >...
GCCTATCTATAAGATTCTGGATTTTCTGTCCCCACTCAGCGATTTGCTAATTCGCCTATGGGCCGCCAATGTATTTTTCAAATCGGGGCTGACCAAGATCCAGACTTTCGATAGCACACTCCAGTTGTTCCAATATGAGTATCATGTTCCCATTCTCCCACCAGAAGTGGCCGCCTATCTGGCAACCGGGGCGGAACTTGGCTTTTCGGTGCTGCTGGCACTGGGCTTGGCTGGACGCTTCAGCGCCCTGGGCCTGTTCATCCTCAATATCGTGGCAGTGATCTCCTATCCGGATCTGGACGCCACCGGCCTGCAACAACATCAGTTGTGGGGAATTCTGTTGCTCACCACCTTGCTCCATGGACCCGGCAAACTCTCTATCGACTATCTCATTGGCAATTTCATCCGCCGCTAGGGATTCTGGTAGGGGAGGTGGAGTCTGGCCATGCAAGATTAATATTCCGAGAACCGGTGATGGCTCCACTCCCTTGGTTTCCCCGCCAGTTCCCGGCGGGGAGAAAATCGATTTCAACTTACAGATCATTCTGTTATCTGGCGAGGATGGCTCCCCATTAAGGTCTAAAAGGCAAAACTAATCAGTGTGCCCTGCAGAACATGCCGGCGGAATCCGGCGGCCACGTCGAAATCCGGTTGCGCATCCAAAGCCTGTTCGCAAGCGGTAGTGAAGTCACGGCTGTCCGCCAGGGCATGGAGTAAGGCGAATTCCCCTGCTGACAGGGGTTGTATCTCCACCTCCAGATGGGGGCGCAACACCAGCAGCTTGACACCACCTTCCCGCAGATCCACCCCGGGATCGCCGTTGTAGTTTTCTTGATTGACCTGCCAGATGTGCAGAATGGGATAAGTCGAGGCCAGCAACCGGCTGGCCGGGTTTAAGGTGAAGGTGAGGTCCCCGTACCGTGCTGCTGGCACCTCCGCCATGGCCAGGGGATCAAGCGGTGCATGGTCGGCGGCGTAAAACACTTGCTCGCAGGCATACTCCAGATCCGCCAAATCGGCCAGATACACCAGTTCCGCAGCCGGCTCGAAAGTCCTTAAAAACGCTGGAAAGGTGCCCCCGAAATCATGCAGATCCCCCGATGTGGAGGGATACTGAGCGAGATACCGGGCAGCCGCATAACGGAAAAAGCCATCCCCCACCAATTGGTAGATGACCGGATAGGTCTTTTGTAGGGCGTCGGTCAAACTGGCGAAGGTGTTGTTGCGGTAAATTTGCAGGCGCCGCTCGCCGCTCAGGCCATTGGCTTTGATCCGTGCGTCAAAGCCAGTTCCGCCGCCGCTAAATACATCCTGGGAAAAGCCGAGTTGCAGGTCACGCAACGAGATCATGGCGTTCCTCCAGGATGGCATCGGCCCGGCGCGCCTCATCCAGCAACGTTTCCAAGGGGGGCAGATCCGCATCCCACTCGATCAGGGTTGGAGTAGCGCCGAAGCGCTGTACCGCTTGCCGGTAAAGAGCCCAGACCGCCGTACAGACCGGCCGGCTGTGGGTATCGATTAGGATTTCCCCGTCGCCGAGGTTGTTGACCGTAAAACCCGCCAAGTGGATCTCCTGGACGAGATCGCGAGGGACCGCGGCCAGGAAAATCTCGGCCTCAAAACCGTGGTTGCAGGCATTGACGTAGATATTGTTGACATCCAGCAACAGGCCGCAACCGGCACGTTTCGCAAGCTCGGCGACAAACTCCCATTCCGGGATCGCAGAGACCGTGTACTGCAGATAGCTGGAGACGTTTTCAATAAGGATCTGCCGGCCCAGATAATCCTGCACCTGGGAGACACGCTGGACCATATGGTCCAGCGCCTCTTCCGTATAGGGTAGCGGCAACAGATCATTGTGATAACGCCCACCGACGGAACCCCAGGATACATGCTCCGACACCAGCGCCGGTTCGAAGCGCCGAATAAGCCCCTTGAGCTTGTCCAGATGGGCTCTGTCCAGAGGGTCCGTTGAGCCCATGGATAGCCCCACGCCATGCAAGCTTAGCGGATACAAGGCGCGGATCTGTTCTAAATAGTGCAGGGGCTTGCCACCCGCGCCGAAGTAGTTCTCAGGATGCACCTCCAGCCAGCCGAGCATGGGTCGGGTCTCCAGCACATACTGAAAATGAACGGCCCGCAGACCGATTCCGGCACATGCCGGAATCGGACCAGGACCAAGACCGCTCCGCGTCGGCTTGGACAACATCACGACAACCTTTAGGCGTTCGGCTTGGTGGTGCTGCCGCCGGTGATCTTGTCGCAAGTCCCCTTGGGCAGGTAGACCCAATTTTCACCACCGGCCTTGGTGGCCTGGCCGGCGCAGGAGTGGCCTGTCGCAGCGCAGTCATTCTTGCCGGCCTTGACAACACCGTAACATTTTTCATGGGTATAAGTTGGCTCTGACGCCGGGCCAGCCGCTTGTTGGGCAACCGCCGTCATGGCGCCAAGGGCAAATACACTGGCCAAAGCGGAATTCACAACAGTCTTGGTCTTCATCGGTAAATCTCCTCTACTTTAAATCGAATGGTTGAGTTAACAAGCAGACCGCATTGTCACGGTCGAGCTTCGGACCTCTGTGGTCCCCTAAGGCTCCTGATGGTCCCAGGCAACTTAGGGGACGACAGCACTACTTCCCCCCTCCTCCCCTTGGTAACGCTATACGCGGTTTCCCGGCTGCCGGTTGCGGCGCTTGATAAATTTTCTCGTTGGACAAGACTCAGCAAGACTTAGGCCAAACCATAAATATTCAAAATAAAAAATTATTATTCAATTACTTATACTAACTTAAGCGCTTCCTGAACGACTTAATGGCAGACTGTTGGTACCGCCGTATTTCGTGGCTTCCACGAAATACGGCGGCGCTTAACCCACTCTCATAATCTTCCCGTATTTTCATTAATTATTTGTTTTTAGAACTTTTATCATCCTGCCGAGAGACTGGTACAAAGCTTGTAAAGGAGACAGCAGCAACAAGATACATTCAAGGTGATTAGAAATGCTCAAGGCGCTATCCCGGCACTGGCCCGAATATTTGATGGAAGCCGCCGGCTTGGGACTGTTCATGATCTCGGCGTGCGTGTTCGCCACCCTGTTGGAGTATCCGGGCTCACCCATTCACCACGCTGTTCCAGATCCTTTTCTACGACGGGTGCTCATGGGTCTGGCAATGGCCGTGACCGCCGTAGGGATCATCTATTCGCCGTGGGGCAAACAGTCCGGCGCGCATATCAATCCGTCCATCACGTTCAGTTTCTGGTATCTCGGCAAGATCGAGCACTGGGATGCTGTTTTCTATGTCGTCGCGCAGTTTGCAGGGGCCGCCGTTGGGACGGTGCTGGCCGCCGTGCTGCTGGGGCGGGCGCTGGCTGACCCGCACGTGGGTTACGCTGTGACCATGCCCGGCATGGTGGGCGTTGCAGCAGCCTTCGCCGTGGAGGCAAGCATCTCATTCCTGCTGATGACGGTCGTCCTGCTCACCAGCAATGTCAGCAGGCTGGCCCCTTACACCGGCCTGTTCTGCGCCTGCCTGGTAGCCGTCTACATCACCTTTACCGCCCCGCTTTCCGGCATGAGCATAAACCCGGCCCGCTCCTTCGGCTCGGCTTTGGTCGCCGACCAGTGGACCAATCTATGGATTTATTTTGCCGCGCCGCCGCTCGGTATGTGGCTGGCGGCGGAGCTTTACCATCGTGTCAAGGGCCGCCATGCCGTCAAATGCTGCAAGCTCCACCACGAAAACGACAAACGCTGCATCTTCCGCTGCAACTATCAGCGGGCCGCGCAGGCACCGATTCACCTGGTAACCCAGCCTTAAACCCTGCAACCCATCCACCCGGAGTAACCAAGATGATTTTCGAAATGAGTTCCGCCCTGGAGGACCTGCCCCGCCCCGTTATGCCTTCCTGTCCTGACCAGCTTTTGCTCAGAGGCCAGAAGGCGCTGGTGACCGGCGCCAGTTCCGGTATCGGCAAGCAAGTGGCCATTGCTCTGGGTCATGCCGGCGCCGATGTCGTCGTCAATTACGTCGCCGACCCCGATAAAGCCGAGGAGGCGGTCGCTGAGATCCACAAGCAGTGCGGTGTCAATGCGTATGCCTACCAGGCCGACGTATCCAGCGAGGAACAGGTACAGGGCATGTTCCAGCATATGTACAAGGAATTCGGCACCATCGACATTCTGGTCAACAACGCTGGCCTGCAGCGAGATGCGCCAATTGAAGAACTCACCCTGAAGGACTGGAACACGGTGATCAATGTCAATCTAACCGGGCAGTTTCTATGTTCACGGGAAGCGATCCGCGAATTCAAACGCCGCGGCGTGGTGAAAGAGGTATCCTGCGCCGCGGGCAAGATCATCTGTGTCAGCTCGGTACACGACATCATTCCCTGGGCGGGCCACGTCAACTACGCCGCCTCCAAGGGCGGGGTCATGCTGATGATGAAGAGCATCGCCCAGGAGGTGGCTCCTCACCGTATCCGCATGAACAGCATTTGCCCAGGAGCCATCCGCACCCCGATCAATATGCAGGCCTGGGACACGCCCGAGGCTTACCAGGAACTGCTGAAGCTGATCCCCTACAAGCGCATTGGCGAAGCCTACGAAATCGGCCGGGCGGCGGTGTGGCTGGCTTCCGATTACTCCGACTACATCACCGGCATCAACCTGTACGTGGATGGCGGCATGACGCTGTATCCCGGCTTCGAGACGGGGGGCTAGCATGGACTCCCGGATAGCGTTACCGGCCCGAACTCCTTGGACGGTGGCCCTGCTCGGCCTGTGCCTGGCCTACTTGCCAGGTTCCTTTGCCGACGGCGGAGAGGCAGGATCAGCGATCTCGGATTCCCGCGCCGACCCCACGGATCTGCCAGCCGGCGAGCAGCCCTGGTCGCCTAGCTCGGTGATCGCTCCCGCGGCAGTGTACTAACGGAGGGTTACAAGCATGAACAACAACCATGACTACATTATCGTCGGCTCAGGCGCCGGCGGTTCCGCCGCCGCGTACCATTTGGCCCAGGCTGGCAAACGAGTGCTGTTGTTGGAAAAGGGTGAATCGCTCCCCATTGACGGCAGCACTCTGGATGTGGACAAGGTAGTCCATCAGGGCCTTTTCAAGAGCCATGAACCCTGGTCGGACAAGGACGGCAACACCGTGACGCCTGAAGAATATTTCAATCTGGGCGGCAAGACCAAGTGGTATGGGGCGGCTTTGTTGCGGTTCAGCCCCGACGAGTTTGAAGCGGATGAAAAACATCAGTGCCGCGCTTGGCCGATCGCCTACCGGGATCTGGAACCCTATTATGCGCAAGCGGAAAAATTGCTCGGCGTGCGCCAGTTTGAGATCGAGCCCGATCTACGGCGTATCGCCGACCGCCTGCGGCGCAATGGCGGGGGCTGGCAAGTGGAACCGCTGCCTTTAGGGCTGGCACCCGAGATAACCGACTGTCCGGAGGAAGCGGGACACTACGACGGCTTTGCTTCCAGCCGGGGCTTGAAGGCCGATGCCCAACACGTTTTTCTGGACCAGCTAAGGTCTTTGCCCAATTTTGAGTTGGTGACCAGCGCGGCGGTCGAGAGGTTCATTCCCGCGGAGTCGGCACCCCGGCGGATCGATGGAGTGGTAGATCAAAAGGGTCGCCACTTTCTGGCCGGCAAGGTGTTGCTGGCGGCCGGCGCGCTGCACTCGCCGCGACTGCTGCAGGACTATCTGGCGGCGACCGGTCTTTCTAAGAATTTACCGTGCTCGCGGATGGTCGGGCGCAACTATAAACACCATTTGCTCACGGCGCTGCTGGCGGTTACTTTCTCTCCGCAAACCGATCTGCTGCGCAAGACGATATTGTTGCTGAATGACAAACTTCCTCATAGCAGCGTCCAACCCTTGGGGTTCGGCAGCGATGTCATCAGCACGCTGTTTCCCGGTTTCATCCCGGGTTGGATGGCCAGGCAGGTCGGCAGCAGAGCTTATGGCTTTTTCCTGCAAACCGAGGACGGCTCGGACGAGAGCAACCGCGTGCTCGCCAGAGCCAACGGCGCCCAGCGGCCGCAGCTCGATTATGACCCAGCACGCCTACCCGCGGCTGTAAAGGAACACCGGAGCCTGGTCCGCGTTTTGAGTCGGTCGCTGCTGAGCGCCGGTTTTCTGCCCCTGGCCAAACCCATTCCACTCGCCGGCACCGCCCATGCCTGTGGGACTATGATAACGGGCAACGACCCCGCCATTTCGGTGGTGGACGCCAACGGCAAGGTACACGGCATGGAGAACCTGTACGTGGTGGATGGCAGCATTCTGCCTCGCTCCAGCAGAGAAAACCCCTCACTAAGCATCTACGCCTGGGCTTTGCGGGTGGCGGATAAGTTGGAGAAAAACGCAAATCAATAACTCGCTATTTTTGCGATTTCTGTTTGACGAACGCGATGATGGCGGCGCGATCGTAAGGGCCGAAGACCCCATGGCGCAGAGCGCCTATCCGGTTGACATCAAGCAAGTGGCAGCCACCACGGCGACTTTCATAAAGGACTATGCCGTAATCGGCATCGTCATCGGTAAGGGCGTATGCAACTGGCATTAACAGTATCATGCCGACCCACCGCCCTTCGCGGCACCACCAAATATCGTGGCATTTCTTTAGCCATCAAGCCATCCCACCGCACCTTCGCGATCTTGCCAAAATAACAATAAGCATTTGTTTAAATTAATCTATTTATGAACCATCCACGGTCGGCAAGGGGATGGCATGGGGTTTGCACTAGGTAGTACGGGCTTATAGCGAGGATAAATTCCATGGCTTATCGATTCAGTCGGCCGATGCTCCCAATGACTCTGCGCGCCTGGGTACCGCAAGTGGTAGATCGCCTAATATACACGGGAGAAGACCAATGATTTACAGTTTGCCCAATCTTATTCGATTTGGCCGGGACATCAGCGGCGACCTGGTACAGGCCGAACGGCGCGAGTGGTGGCTCGCCAATGGTATCGGTGGCTATGCCGCCGGCACCCTTGCCGGCACCCTCACCCGCCGTTACCACGGTCTGCTGATCGCCCCCGTGTATCCGCCGCTGGGCCGTCATCTGGTCTTCGCCAAGGCCGACGCCACCCTGCTGATAGAGGATCAAGCCTGGCCTCTGCACACTAACCGCTGGGGCGGAGGCAGCCTAGCACCCCTCGGTCACGTCCACATCGAATCCTTTTATCTGAGCGGGCGTATGCCGGTGTGGCGCTACGCCGTGAACGGGGTACGACTGGAACAGCGCATCTGGATGGAACCTGGCGCCAACTCGACCTATGTCGCTTTCCGGCGGCTGCCAGATCCCCTCCACCAGGAAAGAAATCTTCGGATACAACTGCGGTTGCTGGTGAACGCCCGCGACCACCATCATGCAAGCGCCGCCCATTGGTTCCAGCCCACCATCGTTGGCGACAGCAGCCATCTGCGAGTCACCCCACCCGCTGGCTTCACCCTGCACGTCAAAATCCAGGGCGGTCACCTGGCCACCGCTGCCGGCTGGCCCGAGCAGGCGACATGGGTCGAAAACTTCGACCTGCCCCTGGAGCGAGAGCGGGGATTGGAAGACCATGACAATCATCTAAACGCCGGTCAAGCCTTGCTGGAATTGCGCCCTGGCGCCTGGGTGGGTATCGTCGCCAGTCTGGAGGAGTCCGCAAGCCCAGAGCTGGAAGCCGCCCTGGCCCGCTGCCAGGCTTACGATCTGGATTTGCTCGCGCGGGCTCGCCACCGGGATGCGCCGAATCCGCCCCCCTGGATCGAACAGCTCATCCTGGCGGCGGACAGCTTCATTTTTGCCCGCCCGCTGGAGAACGAACCCGAGGGGCAGTCGGTCATCGCCGGTTACCCGTGGTTTGGGGATTGGGGACGCGACACCATGATCGCCCTCCCCGGCCTTACCCTCAGCACCGGCCGCCCCGAAACCGCACGCCGGATTTTGGAGACCTTCGCCCGCTTTGTGGATCAGGGCATGTTGCCCAATGTGTTCCCCGGCCACGGCGAGATACCCGATTACAACACGGTGGATGCTGGCCTTTGGTATGTCGAGGCCTGGCGGGCTTATCTGGAAGCTACCGACAACCGCGCCGCGCTGGCACGGGTTTTCCCCGTGTTGGAGGACATGATTCACTGGCACTGCCGGGGCACCCGTTACGGTATCGGCAGGGATGCAGCCGATGGCCTATTGCGCGCGGGCGTTCCCGGCGTACAACTCACCTGGATGGATGCCAAGGTGAGTGACTGGGTGGTTACACCGCGCATCGGCAAGCCAGTAGAGATCAACGCCCTCTGGTACAACGCCCTCATGAGCATGGCCCAGTTTGCCGCCACCCTGGGCCGGCCTGCGACGGAGTACCAGCGACTGGCGGAGCAGGTTCGCCAGAGCTTCCAGCGCTTCATCCATCCCCAGGGTGGCCTGTTCGATGTGCTGGACGGTCCCACCGGTGATGACCCCACCCTGCGGCCCAACCAGATCTTCGCCGTGAGCCTGCCGTATAGCCCCCTGGAGCCTGAGGTTCAGCGCCGAGTGGTGCAACTGTGCCGGCGCGAGCTGCTGTGTTCCCATGGGTTGCGCTCACTCGCGCCTGGCCACCCCGACTACAAGCCCCAGTATCTGGGCGGCGTGTGGGAACGGGACGGCGCCTACCATCAGGGGCCGCTCTGGGCCTGGCTGCTGGGCCACTATGCGCTGGCCGAGTATCGCGTGCATGGTGACGCTCAGGCCGCCCTGGCTCACCTCGAACCCCTGCGCGACCACCTGGGAGACGCCGCGCTGGGCACTATCAGCGAAATCTTTGACGGCGACCCACCGCACACCCCCCGCGGTGCGCCCGTCCAGGCGTGGTCGGTCGCCTGCACCCTGGAAGCCTGGTACCGCTTGCAACGAGCCACAGCGGAAAACAAAACCCTATCCCAAATCACGGCGCTGACGCCGAGCCTAATCTAAGCGAGGAGTAATCCATGGCCATGCAAAACACTCTCAATGCCGAGCGCCAAAGGTTGGAATACCAGCATGAAGGTAAGGAAAACTGGCGTCTGTGGGGCCCCTATCTGGCAGAACGGGCCTGGGGTACGGTCCGCGAGGATTACAGCGCCTACGGCAGCGCCTGGGAAGACTTCGATCACGACCAGTCCCGTTCCCGCGCCTACCGCTGGAACGAAGACGGTATGGGCGGCATTTGTGATGAAAAACAAAACCTGTGCCTGGCCCTAGCGCTTTGGAACGGGCGTGACCCTATTCTCAAGGAGCGTGCCTTCGGTCTGACGGGTAATCAGGGCAACCACGGCGAAGACGTCAAGGAATACTACTTCTACGTGGACGCCACCCCCAGCCACAGCTATCTGCACTACCACTATCATTACCCGCAAGCCGAGTATCCCTATAACTGGCTGGTGGAGGAGAATGCCCGCCGTGGCCGCAACGCGCCGCCGCTTGATCTGCTCGACACCGGTGTTTTCAACGAAAACCGCTTCTGGGATGTGCAGGTCGCCTACGCCAAAGCCGGTCCCGACGAGATTCACGCCCGCATTGACGCCTACAACCGGGGACCGGAAGGCGCCACCCTGCACCTGCTGCCGACCCTGTGGTTCCGCAACACCTGGTCTTGGGGCGACGAGGGGGTAGAGAAACTCAGTATACGCACCATCCCTGCTCCAACCGGCGCCAGTTGGGCGGTCGCGGCCAAGCACCCCACCTTGGGCACCTACTATCTCTACGGCCGGGCACCTGGCGAGTTGCTGTTTACCGAGAACGACCACAATGCGGAACGGTTGTGGGGCTTGCCCAATAGCAACCCGTATGTCAAGGACGCCTTCCACCGCCGGGTTGTCAACGGTGAGGTGGAAGCGATCAATCCGGCTTGCGAGGGGACGAAATTCGCCGCCTGGAGCACCTTCACCGTGAATAGCGGTCAGTGGGCGCGGATAGAACTGGTCATGTCGGCCAGGCCGCTGGATAAACCCTTCGGCTGCACCGAAGCCGTCGTCTCATCGCGCAAGTCCGAGGCGGACGTTTTCTACGAGGAACTCCTCCCCGCCGCCAATCCTGAGGATCACCGCATCCTGCGC
>Ga0209253_10006555_pt1 | contig 10072 bp, 9 predicted proteins | sample FrelakmetBRP12BR_FD_187145 | JGI IMG/M metagenome (GOLD analysis project Ga0209253, IMG submission 187145) | Freshwater lake sediment microbial communities from the University of Notre Dame, USA, for methane emissions studies - BRP12 BR (SPAdes)... | ecosystem: Environmental > Aquatic >...
CACTAGCCGAAAGCAGGGCAACTTGTTTAGTTTGGCTTTCCATAATGTTAGTAGGGCGGTCTAGTGTGTAGAGGTGGTATTCCAGCAGGCCTTCTTCCTGCATAGGCGCGGCGGCATCTGCCATCATCACCTCGCCACGCATGGTTTTAGCCATTGGGCGCATTTGTTCTTGTACGCGATTTACATCACCCGCGACCAATTGCAGCTTGGCATTTTTGTAACTTGTGCCGCTGGTATTAGTCAGCGTGACCCAGCCGGATAAATCTAGTTGATTTTCTTTATCGTTCAGTTCTGCCACATAATCGGCTTTCCAACCTAATCCACCGGTGAGATAGCTCAATTCAACAGTTTGATCGACAGCACCTTTATTGTTGATTTGCGTTACCAGTGTGGGCCTGTCGCGCAAATTGTCGGGAACATTGTCATATACAATACGGCCCGGAATGCCAGTCTCGATGCGGTTGCCTATCTTCAACACTACGCCGTTATTGGCAGAGAGCACTGTTGCTTGCTCAACGGTTTCTGCGCCAGTAGTCGGATTGGTTTTTACTATGCCAACAGATCTGCCCACATATTTCTCCAGCATTTTTTGTGGCGTGAGCAAGTCGAAATCGAAGTTTTGTTCTAATAATGTCAGGCTGCCAGGCGCATTAATGCTGCGTAGTAGGGCAGTTTCTGGGCGCATTTGAGCGCTTACATCGCGCAATGCCAGCGCGTTTAAACCCGATTTTAAATTGACCTTGCGCGTATCTTTTACCAGCGCTAAGTCTTGATTGTAAATCGTCACGGCAACACTTTGCTGGTCAGATAAGGTGCTTCTAGCTTGTACTAAGTTGGTGTCTTCTGTTTTTTCCAAAGCATAGGCCCCTGTAAAAAATGCCGAAAGAATGGCTAGTGAAATAATTTTTTGTTTTAAGCGCATAACAAATCTCCAAAATGAATGAAATGGGTGCGGTCGGAAGGCTAGTAAAGCGCATTTCAACCGCAATACTTTGTTAAACGTGGCTGATATCAAAATGGGGTTAAATTTATATAACTTTTTTAAAAAAAAAATTATAGAACCTCAACACCCTCGTTTTGCAACATGGTGACCAGCTTAATTAAAGGCAGGCCAATTAAAGCATTCGGGTCTTCGCCTATCATTCTTTCAATCAGTGCAAGACCTAAACCTTCTGATTTCGCGCTACCTGCACATTGGTAGGGCTGCTCTTTGCTTAAATAGCTTTCGATTTGTTCGTCTGTAAGTTGTCGAAACCGCACCAAATAAGGCACAACTTCAGTTTGCATATTGCCGGTAGCGGCATTGTACAAGCAAAGCGCGCTGTGAAATTTCACCTCTTTGCCGCGCATAAATTGCAGCTGTTTGGTCGCGTTTTGATGATTACCTGGCTTGCCTAATTGCTCGCCATCCAGTGTGGCTACCTGATCGCAGCCAATTACCAACGCATGCGGATATTCACTGCCGATTTTTTTTGCTTTTTCCTGGGCTAATCTTAACGCAGTTTCATGCGGCCTCTCGGTCGTAAGCGGCGTTTCATCTACCTTTGGCGAAATGCTAGTAAATGGAATTTGCAGCTTTTGTAAAAGTTGACGTCTGAATTCTGAAGAGGAAGCCAAAATTAAGGTTTGTTTCATGGTTTTTATTTGATGTTTTGTTTCAAAAAAAAGCCGACAGGGTTATTCTGTCGGCTTATGAGGTAAATTTCAATGCATTTATTCCGGTTGAATTTCTAAGAGTGACTCATCCGGTGTGACCGAATCGCCTTTAGTGACGTGTACTGCAACCACAGTACCAGTGGTTGAGGCTTGAATTTCATTTTCCATCTTCATGGCCTCAATCACTAAAACACCATCGCCAGCTTTGACTTTATCGCCAACTTTGGTTTTTACTGCCACAATGGTGCCTGGCATGGCGGTAGTTACGCAACCTGCATGGTGAGGGCGTGGTCGCCCGCTAGACGTCAAAGAAACTTTTTTCTTGCTATTGCTTTTACTGCCGTTGCTTGCACCGCTACCAGATACTTCAATTTCGTCCAATGTTTCAACAATTACTTCTTCGGCAATGCCATCTACTGACACATAGAATGGACGTTTTTCTTCGCCCGCATGACCGCTACCTGTCAATTTAATATGGAAGGTTTCGCCATGAAGTGTGACATTGAATTCATTAGGTGCAAAACGTGCAGCAGCAGTATTGGCAGCTTCTTTAGTATGCAGCGCCTCAGGCTTAAGGCTGCCAGCATTGCGTTCTTGCAGGAAAGTTTGACCAATATCTGGGAACATAGCATAGGTTAAAACGTCCTCCTCGGATTTTGCAATGCGCTCAGATTCGGTCTGTAATTTTACCATTTCAGGCTCAAGCAGGTCGGCAGGGCGGCAGGTAATGACTTCTGCATCGCCGACAGCAAGTTTTTTAACTTCATCATTTACTGCTGCAGGTGCTTTGCCATATTGGCCTAAAAAGTAGTTTTTAACTTCATTAGTCACCGATTTATAACGTGTGCCTGTCATGACGTTTAGAACGGCTTGCGTACCGACAATTTGTGAGGTCGGGGTTACAAGTGGCGGGTAGCCTAAATCTTTGCGCACCAGAGGGATTTCAGCCAAGACCGCATCCATTTTATCCAACGCGCCTTGTTCTTTTAGTTGATTAGATAGATTGGAAATCATGCCGCCGGGTACCTGGTTGACCAGCACGCGCGTATCCACGCCGGTGAATTCACTTTCAAACTGCCAGTATTTTCTGCGAACTTCGCGGAAATATGCGGTGATTTCTTGCAGTTTGGCTAAATCGATGCCCGTGTCATATTTTGTGCCTTGCAAGGCCGCCACCATGCTCTCGGTAGAAGGGTGGCTGGCTCCTTCGGCAAAAGAAGAATTGCAGGTGTCGATAATCGATGCGCCATTTTCCACCGCTTTCATTAAGGCAATACTTGCAAAGCCGCTTGTAGCATGGCTGTGCACGTGTATGGGCAAGCTCACGGCAGATTTAAGTGCTTTAACCAAATCACCCGCAGCTTGTGGTGTAAGCAAACTCGCCATGTCTTTAATGCCAATGCTATCTGCACCAATTTCTTCCAATTCTTTCGCCATTGCCACAAAATAAGCAATATCGTGTACTGGGCTGGTGGTGTAAGAAAGCGTGCCGATGGCATGTTTTTTGACTTTTTTAACCGCTTTAATCGCTTCGCGCAAGTTGCGCACGTCGTTCATCGCATCAAACACGCGAAACACATCAATGCCATTTTCGGCTGATTTTTTAACAAACGCATGCACCACGTCGTCAGAGTAATGGCGGTAACCGAGCAAATTTTGGCCACGCAATAACATGTTAATCTGGCTATTCGGCAAGGCTTTGCGTAGTTTGGCCAAGCGTTCCCACGGGTCTTCTTTTAGAAAGCGTACGCAGGCATCAAATGTTGCACCTCCCCAAGCTTCAATCGACCAAAAACCAATGGCATCTAATTTCGAACAAATCGGTAGCATGTCTTCGGTGCGCATTCGGGTTGCGATTAACGATTGATGACCGTCACGTAAAACCAGTTCTGTGATATGTATTTTGCTCATAATTTTATTTCTTAATGAAAATGCTTAAAATTAAAAAAACTTAAAAATCAAATACCCTCGTGTGCTGCAATTGCTGCTGAAATCGCCGCTGCAAACAACTCTGGCGGTAATTCAGTTGCGTAATTAGTGAGCTCAGGGTGCGTTTCTACAAAACTGGTGTTGAAATTAGCATTTTTAAAATCAGGGTTCTTCATGATTTCCTGATAATACGGAATGGTGGTTTTAACGCCATAGACCACCATATCGCCTAGTGCGCGACGCCCACGCTCAACCACACTTTCCCAATCTAGCGCCCAAACAGTAAGTTTAGCGCACATGGAATCGTAATAGGGTGGAATGACATACCCTGAGTAGATGGCAGCATCCATGCGCACGCCAGGGCCGCCAGGGGAGTAGTAGCGTGTTATCTTGCCAAAGCTAGGCAAAAAGTCGTTTTTAGGGTCTTCAGCATTTATTCGGTATTCCATCGCAAAACCGCGGAAACTAATTTCAGATTGTTTGTACTGTAAAGGTAAACCATAGGCGATACGGATTTGCTCTTGCACAATATCCACGCCAGTGATGGTTTCAGTCACGGTATGCTCAACTTGCAGACGCGTATTCATTTCCATAAAATAGAAATGATTGTCCTGATCTAGCAAGAACTCTACGGTACCGGCGTTTTCATAGCCCACAGCTTTGGCAGCTTTTACAGCCAAGCCGCCAATATAGTCACGCTGCGCCTGACTTAATTGTGGAGAAGGGGCAATCTCAATCAGTTTTTGGTTTCTGCGTTGAATCGAGCAATCACGTTCAAATAAATGAATGACATTGCCTTGGCTATCAGCCATCACTTGCACTTCAATATGGCGCGGCGTTACAACACACTTTTCTAAGAAAACTTCAGGTTTGCCAAAAGCTTTGCTTGCTTCAGAAATTACACGATCATAATTTGTCAGCAATTCTTTCTCGGAATCGCAGCGACGAATGCCGCGCCCCCCACCGCCGTTGGTGGCTTTTAGCATCACTGGATAACCGATTTTTTTTGCTAAAGCGACTGCTTCATCTAAATCCGCCAAATTGCCATCGCTGCCGGGCGTACAAGGAATGCCTGCGCCAGTCATGGCTTTGCGGGCTTCAATTTTATCGCCCATTTGGCGAATTACTTTTGCATTTGGTCCGATAAACTTAATACCGCGACGCGCGCAAATATCGGCAAGTTCCGGGTTTTCTGATAAAAACCCATAGCCTGGATGTAGCGCATCACAGCCCGCTGCAACTGCCACGTTAACAATATTGTGTGCATTTAAATAACCGGCAACAGGGTCCGCACCTAAATTGTAAGCTTCATCCGCTTTTTTAACGTGTAATGCATGGCGGTCAGCATCGGAATAAATTGCGACAGATTTAATGCCCATTTCAGAGCAAGCGCGTACAATACGCACTGCAATTTCACCCCGATTAGCTACTAGAATTTTTTTGAACACAACATTGCCTTAGTATCAACCAACAAACCGCGAAAGTATAACATGCACGCGCGCTCTAAGGGATATGTTAAATTACAAAAACACGATTAATTTATTTATATTTATGATGAAACCATTGATTATTAACAACCTAGAATTCGCAAAAAAACAATTAAAACTTAGTGAAAGTTTTGAGGTTTCCAACTTAAAAAGGTTGTCAGAAACGCTGGCTTTGGATGACAAAAACACACTAAAAACGCCCGTTCATTTTGAACTAACAGGCAATAGCAAGCAGTTTCGTCAGCCTAGCTTACAATTACATATCAAAACTAAATTGCCTGTCATTTGCCAACGCTGTTTAAATGAAATGCACATAAATTTAGACTTAAGTTTCGTTTATTTGATTAGTGATTTCGCTATAGATGATATTGACGAAAATGATGAAATTGACTGGTTGGAAGCAAATAATGAGATGAATTTATGTGAATTAATTGAAGATGAGCTGCTTTTGGCCATGCCTATTGCACCGGCTCATGAGAATAATTGCAGTAAATTAAGCATGACGAGCGGCGAAAAATTGAACCCGTTTGCCGTGCTTAAAGGAAAAATCGGTTGATATTTAATCGACTTTAATAAGTAAAAGCTAAGTTATTGATTTACATTAGGCAGCAATTCTATTAGAATGCGCGCTTAATTAATTTAAGCAATCATTTTTAGCAAGTATTTGGAGCTTTATCATGGCAGTTCAACAAAACAAAAAGTCACCTTCAAAACGCGGTATGCACCGCTCACATGACTTCTTAGTAAACCCACCATTGGCTGTTGAGCCAACTACTGGTGAGACTCATTTGCGCCATCATGTAAGCCCAAGCGGCTATTATCGTGGCCGCAAAGTAGTGGCTACAAAAGGCGAGTAATAAGCTTTTTGACACAAATTTCTGTTTCAACCAATACGCCGCGCTTTAAATATAGTGCGGCGTTTGCTTTTTAGCGTTGACATTTAATTCATAATTACATCTAATTCGACTGATGGACATAACAATCGCAATTGACGCTATGGGAGGGGATCACGGCCCTCATGTCACCGTTCCCGCCGCGTTAAAGGCGCTGAAAGAAGACGACCAGCTCAATATTGTGCTAGTTGGCCTGCAAGAAGCCATTCAAGCCGAATTGAAAGCACACAAAGCTGCTTTCAGCCCACGTTTACGCATTCATCATGCAACTGAAGTCGTGTTAATGGATGAGTCGCCTCAAAGCGCGCTAAAAAATAAAAAAGATTCCTCCATGCGCGTAGCGATTAATCTGGTAAAGTCTGGTGAAGCCAATGCCTGCGTGAGCGCTGGCAATACCGGTGCCCTGATGGCGACTGCAAGATTTGTACTCAAAACCTTGCCAGGCATTGATAGACCTGCCATCGCTTCGGCTCTACCCTCTGAAAAGGGCAATACTTATATGCTTGATTTAGGCGCGAATGCTGATTGCACGCCGGAACAACTGTATCAATTTGCGATTATGGGTGCAATGTTAGTAAGCTGTGTTGAAAATAAACCCAATCCAACTGTTGGTTTACTTAATATAGGTTCGGAAGATATCAAAGGCAATGAGGTAGTAAAACAAACGGCAGAATTGCTACGTACCAGTCATTTAAATTTTTATGGCAATGTTGAGGGTGATGATATCTTTAAAGGCACCACAGATTTAGTGGTGTGCGATGGATTTGTGGGTAATGTTTCATTGAAAACCACCGAAGGTTTAGCGCATATGATGGGCAAGTTCCTAACACAGGAATTTAAAAGAAACTGGCTGACTAAGCTCATGGCACTAGGTGCGTTACCAGTTTTAAAAGCGTTTAAAAAACGCTTGGACCCTCGTCTTTACAATGGCGCTAGCTTTTTGGGTTTGCGCGGAGTTGTAGTAAAAAGTCACGGCGGGGCAGATGCTGTTGCGTTTAATCACGCCGTTTATGTAGCGACAGAAGAGGCACGCAGCGGTGTATTGCAGCGCATTACGCAGCAATTAGAAATTGAACATATACAGCCACAGCAGGTGGTAGCAGAGACAGAAGAAAGCGTATGATCTATTCAAAAATTGCGGGCACTGGTAGTTATTTGCCAAAAAAAATCCTCACCAATGCCGATTTTGAAAAATTGGTAGATACTACTGATGAGTGGATTTTTTCTCGCACTGGCATACGTGAGCGGCATATTGCGGCTAAAAATGAACATACCAGTGATTTAGCGCTGGAAGCTGCTAAAAACGCCATTGCCAGCTCAGGTGTTAATGTCAACGATATCGATTTAATTATCGTTGCAACCACCACGCCCGATAAAATTTTCCCAAGCGTAGCGACTATGTTGCAACGCAAATTGGGCATAGCAGGCTGCCCCGCATTTGATGTGCAGGCGGTGTGTAGCGGCTTTGTTTATGCTCTTGCAACGGCAAATAATTTTATTAAAACAGGCAGCGCCAAATGCACATTGGTCATTGGTGCTGAAACCTTTTCACGCATTGTAAATTACACCGATAGAAGTAACTGTATTTTGTGGGGAGATGGCGCTGGCGCCGTTATTCTACAAGCTTCGCAAGAGCAAGGAATTATTTCTACGCATCTGCACGCCGATGGTAACTACGAGAAAATGCTGCATGTTCCGCATAAGCACGATGGCTCTTCAGGTACCGTGCATATGGAGGGTAATGCTGTATTTAAAATGGCGGTGAACACGCTTGACCAGATTGTGGATGAAACGCTTGCTGCCAATAATATGCAAAAATCTGATATCGATTGGCTGGTGCCGCATCAAGCCAATATCCGAATCTTACAGGCCACAGCTAAAAAACTCGATATGCCTATGGATAGGGTGGTGGTCACGGTAGATAAACATGGTAATACGTCGGCCGCTTCAATTCCGCTGGCTTTAGATGTTGCAGTGCGCGATGGCCGCATTAAGCGTGGCGATGTGATACTGATGGAAGCCTTTGGCGGCGGCTTTACATGGGGCTCCGCCCTAATCAAATATTAATCTGAATTTTAAAAATTATGAATAAAATAGCTTTTTTCTTTCCAGGCCAAGGTTCGCAATCGGTTGGCATGATGGCTGGTTTCGGTGATTCCGTTACTATTAAACAAACTTTCGTCGAAGCTTCTGACATTTTAGGTGTTGATTTTTGGGCGATGGCAACCGAATCTAATGAGTTGCTGAATCAGACGCAGCATACGCAGCCACTAATGCTCACTGCGGGCATTGCCACATGGCGAGCATACATTCAAGCAGGCGGTCCTCAGCCTAATATCCATGCGGGTCACAGCTTGGGTGAATATACAGCTTTAGTTGCATCCAATGCACTTAATTTTGCAGATGCGTTGCCACTGGTGAAATACCGTGCAGAAGTCATGCAATCCGCCGTGCCTGAAGGCGATGGTGCGATGGCGGCGATTTTAGGTTTGGATGACGATATTGTACGCGAAGTTTGCCTAGAGGCCGCGCAAGGCGAGGTATGCGAAGCCGTCAACTTAAATTCGCCTGGTCAAGTAGTGATTGCTGGCAACAAAGCGGCGGTTGAGCGCGGCATGGAGCTTGCCAAAGCAAAAGGTGCAAAACGGGCATTGCCGCTTCCAGTCAGTGTTCCATCACATTGCGCATTGATGAAACCGGCTGCAGAAAAGCTCGCTGAATATCTAAAAAATGTATCCATTAATACGCCGCAAATTCCTGTGATTCATAATGCTGACGTAACAGCATACAGCGACAGCACAAATATAAAGGCAGCGCTAGTGCGCCAATTGTATTCGCCTGTGCGCTGGGTAGAGACAGTCCAGAACATTTACTCACAAGGCGTGACAAGTAGTGCTGAGTGCGGCCCAGGCAAAGTATTGGCAGGCCTCACCAAGCGCATTGTTGAAGGCGGCGCATGTACAGCTCTGGTAAGTAATGAGTTAATAAATGAATTTATAAATCAACAGGTTGTGAGGGTAATTTAATGTCAAATATATTATCAGGGCAAATTGCTTTAGTGACGGGAGCTAGTCGTGGCATTGGCGCTGCTATCGCTCAGGAACTTGGAAAACAAGGTGCAACGGTGATTGGTACAGCGACCTCAGCAGGAGGCGCGGAAAATATTAATGCATCCCTTAAATCAGCAGGTGTAAAAGGTATGGGTATTGCACTAGATGTGAATGATTCGGCACAAATTGAGGCAGTTTTAGCTGAAATTGCTAGTAAATTCGGTGATGTTTCTATTTTGGTGAATAATGCCGGCATCACACGCGATACCTTGCTGATGCGCATGAAAGATGAAGACTGGGATGCAGTAATTTCAACCAATTTAACATCAGTTTATAGAATGAGCCAAGCCGTACTGCGGCCGATGATGAAAGCGAGAACAGGTCGGATTGTCAGTATATCCAGCGTAGTGGGTCACATGGGCAATGCCGGTCAAGCCAATTACGCTGCCGCTAAAGCGGGCATGACTGGTTTTACGAAATCACTAGCGGCGGAGGTGGGTAGCCGTAATATTACTGTAAATTGCGTTGCACCTGGCTTTATAGAAACGGATATGACAGCAGAATTGCCAGAAGCAATCAAAACTAAAATGCTTGAGCGCGTTCCACTAGGCCGTTTGGGTGGCGCGAATGAAATCGCGGCGACCGTGGCATTTTTAGCCTCCCCCAACGCGGCTTATATTACTGGCGAAACCATTCATGTGAATGGTGGAATGTATATGGTTTAACTTATTATTTTAAATAAAAAAACCATTTTTGTTTTCTAGCAAAGATTTTGTTAGAATATGACCTTAGCTGAAAGAGCTAATTTTTAATCAAAGGGGTAATTTAGATGTCTGACATCGAACAACGTGTAAAAAAAATTGTTGCTGAGCAATTAGGTGCAAATGAAGCAGATGTTAAAAATGCATCTTCATTTGTAGATGATTTAGGTGCTGACTCTCTCGACACTGTTGAGTTGGTAATGGCGCTGGAAGAAGAATTTGACTGTGAAATTCCTGACGAAGAAGCTGAGAAAATTACTACAGTCCAATTAGCGATTGATTACATCAATACAAAC
>Ga0209253_10006556_pt1 | contig 10072 bp, 7 predicted proteins | sample FrelakmetBRP12BR_FD_187145 | JGI IMG/M metagenome (GOLD analysis project Ga0209253, IMG submission 187145) | Freshwater lake sediment microbial communities from the University of Notre Dame, USA, for methane emissions studies - BRP12 BR (SPAdes)... | ecosystem: Environmental > Aquatic >...
CTACTTCAACTAGCGTAGGTAACATTACTACCAGAACTACCGGATTTCAACCCGATTTAGTTTTCTTGTTAGGTACTCGTTCTACTACATGGCCCACAGCGCACGCTGACGGCGTTGTTACCTTTGGATTTTTTAATGGTAGTGGTGAACAAGGAGTAGTTGCTGCAGGCGTGAATGATCGTACTGCGGCGGGCGCTGTTCAGTCCATGAGGTATATTAGTTCTTCACATTGTTACGCTCATACTGATGCTGGAGTAAGTAGTTTAGCCACATATGGACGTTACAATGCCATGGTTGCTACTGGATTCCAAGTATATCACGAACTTGGTGCAACTGCATACGGGTTATTGTATCTTGCTGTAAAAGGCGGAAACTGGAAGATAGGGAGTTTAAATACTAGAACAGATGGAAATGATATTGTAGTTAGTGGTTTAGGACTCACTCCAGAAGGAATACTTTTTGTAAGTCATGGCACGGCAGCATCAACTGGAGTAACGGTACAAGACCATGATATATTAACCGTAGGCGCAGCGGTTGATATTTCAAATCGAGGAGCACAGGCTACCTGTCAGCAAGATGCAGTAACTACATCTGAGGGTAGTATAGGTATAAACACCGGAGCAGTATACATTAGACCAGATATGGCAGATGGCGTAGAAGGTCTAATGGATATCAAGTCTATAGATACTGGTGGCTTTACCTGTGTAATGGATGACACCGATCCAACTGCTGCTTTTGTTTTATATATGGCTGGTGGAAGAACGGCAAGTTCAAGTAGTTCGTCTAGATCGTCTTCTTCTAGTTCTAGTTCATCCCGCTCATCAAGTTCCAGCAGTTCTTCTAGATCATCTAGTTCATCTTCATCCAGATCAAGTTCAAGTTCATCTAGTTCTTCATCCAGATCGTCAAGTTCGTCCTCATCTAGATCAAGTTCTAGTTCTAGTAGTTCCAGCAGATCGTCAAGTTCATCATCATCTAAATCTTCCAGTTCCTCATCTTCTAGATCAAGTTCTAGTTCCTCATCTAAATCATCCAGTTCGTCATCCTCGTCCTCTAAATCATCCAGTTCTTCGTCCTCCAAATCCAGTTCCAGTTCTTCATCTCGGTCATCTAGTTCGTCTAGTTCTCTAGCACAAGTTTCATCTTCTTCATCTTCTAGATCATCTAGTTCAAGTTCTTCGAGATCCAGTTCCAGTTCGTCATCCAGATCTAGTTCTAGTAGTAGTTCTAGTCGATCAAGTTCGTCTTCTTCATCTAGATCTTCAAGTAGTAGTTCTAGTAGATCAAGTTCATCATCATCTTCTAGATCAAGTTCATCTTCTTCTTCTCGTTCTTCTAGTAGTAGTTCAAGTAGATCCAGTTCTAGTAGTTCATCATCTCGCTCTTCAAGTTCTAGTTCTTCTAAATCTAGTTCCAGTTCATCCTCAAGATCTAGTTCCAGTTCATCCTCAAGATCTTCTAGTAGTAGTTCCAGTAGTAGATCATCAAGTAGTAGTTCAGCAGCCAAAGATCATTTTGTAAGTACTACTGCGGATATATGGAAAGACACGGCTTACGATTTTTGGGAGAGTAGTTCTTCATCATCTAGTTCACAAACACCGGCGTCTTCCTCCTCCTCTTCTAGATCCTCATCAAGTTCTAGTTCTTCCAAATCATCTTCCAGTTCGTCGTCTAAATCTAGTTCAAGTAGTTCTTCATCATCTTCCAAATCTTCTAGTAGTTCCTCTTCCCGTTCATCAAGTTCCAGTTCCTCCAGATCTTCTAGCAGTTCTTCCTCATCTAGATCATCAAGTTCAAGTAGTTCTAGCAAATCATCAAGTTCAAGTAGTTCTAGCAAATCATCAAGTTCAAGTAGTTCTAGCAAATCATCAAGTTCAAGTTCATCTAGATCGTCCTCAAGTAGTTCATCTCGTTCTTCATCTTCCTCTTCTAGATCCTCATCCAGTTCTAGTTCTAGCAGATCCAGTTCTAGTAGTTCTAGCAAATCATCCAGTTCGAGCAGTTCTTCTAGATCTTCCAGTTCTTCCTTCGGCAAAGGATGGACATGGGGAGAACAATATCCAGAAGATCATCTTGCAGAAGCGTGGACTTACTGGACTTTCAAAGAAACATCAACAACCGTAAGAAACTCCGGTTCGTGGAATGCTATGCAGCTTTTTAGTGGAGAACAGGCAGTTTCTCCAGTTAAAGATTTAGCCAATACTGACACCAAAAATATATCACTTACTTGGAATGAATACGTATACCCACCAGTCAATCCTGGAGATTTTTCACTACAATGGCGTGGAAGAAATACTATATTTACTCAAAGTTCTAATGAAACAGATGGCCCCGTTTGGGAAGAATATCCAGAAGGCGGAGGAAATAAAACTTGGAGATATGTCCAAATAAAGGTGACTGCATTATAAGGGAGTAATTGTGGAATGACGGTAAGAGGATGGGCGTGGGGAGCAGAAAGTAGTTCGCCGGAAACTCCAGAAACTTGGGATTACTGGACCGAAGAAGGAACTACTAACACCGCAAGAAATGATGGAGGTTGGGGGAGAATTCAATTTCTTCCCGGCGATGAATTTGTTTCACCAGTTAAAGATTTGGGATCGACAGCAACAAGATTTTTAATACTTGCTATGGATAAATACGGGGTAGGGAAAGGGAGTGGTACGCTATATTGGAGAGGCAGGGATACCGACTTCTCTCAAAGTGCGGACGAGATTAGTGGACCAGTATGGGAGTTGTACGTTGCTGGTGGAAGTACCAAGACATGGCGTTATGTACAGATAAAGGCAGTAGGGTGATATAAGTGGCATTTCCTACCTTCGTTGATAGAACTGGTGTAACATTCGAAGACCGACCCGGATACGTTGTATGGGGTGTAGAATCATCTAGTAGTTCTTCCAGATCATCTAGTTCATCATCTAGTTCTAGGTCATCATCTAGTTCTTCATCGAAGTCGTCTTCCAGTTCTAGCAGTTCTAGATCATCTAGTTCTAGTTCTTCATCAAAATCATCTAGTAGTAGTTCCAGTAGATCCAGTTCCAGTAGTTCAAGTAAGTCATCTAGTTCTAGTTCATCTTCAAAGTCTTCAAGTAGTAGTTCTTCTAGATCGTCAAGTTCTTCATCGTCACTCACATATGATGTACAATTTGAAGACCTTACGTTGACAATTGCTGGATCTAGATCATCCAGTAGTAGTTCAGCATCCTCAAGTTCTTCATCTTCAAGGTCTTCAAGTAGTAGTTCTAGTAAATCTAGTTCCAGCAGTTCATCTAGATCATCCAGTTCTTCTTCGTCTAGATCCAGTTCCAGTTCTTCATCTAGATCATCTAGTTCTTCTAGTTCATCATCAAGCAAGTCTTCCAGTTCCTCTTCTTCCAGATCCAGTTCCAGTTCATCTTCGAAATCTTCGAGTAGTTCATCTTCTCGTTCTTCTAGTTCGTCATCTAGTAAATCATCTAGCAGTTCATCATCTAGATCTTCTAGTTCTTCATCATCTAGATCTTCAAGTTCCAGTAGTAGGTCTTCTAGTAGTAGTTCTGCAACTCCCTTGTCCTCGTCGTCATCCTCAAGATCATCTAGTTCTAGTAGCAGTTCTTCGAGATCATCATCTAGTTCTTCATCTTCTAGATCTAGTTCCAGCAGTTCATCTAAATCATCTAGTTCTTCATCCTCCAAATCTTCAAGTAGTAGTTCTTCTAGATCATCGTCCTCCTCATCCTCTAAATCCTCTAGTTCCTCATCATCCTCCTCATCCAGATCATCCTCCTCATCCTCATCTAAATCATCATCCTCATCTTCCTCTAAATCCTCTAGTTCTTCCTCATCTAGATCTTCATCCTCCTCATCCTCCAAATCCTCATCTTCCTCCTCATCCAAATCATCCTCTTCTTCCTCATCTAAATCTTCATCCTCCTCATCCTCTAAATCCTCCTCTTCATCTTCATCCTCTAAATCCTCATCTTCCTCCTCATCCAAGTCATCCTCTTCTTCCTCATCTAAATCTTCTAGTTCTAGTTCCAGTAGATCTAGTTCAAGTAGTTCCAGTAAGTCATCCAGTTCCAGTAGTTCTTCTAGATCATCTAGTTCATCTTCCTCCAAATCTAGTTCCAGTTCCTCATCTAAATCTTCTAGTTCATCCTCATCTAGGTCCTCTTCCAGTAGCAGTTCATCTAGATCTTCTAGTTCTTCCTCCAGATCTTCCAGTTCAAGTAGTTCATCTAAGTCATCTAGTAGTAGTTCCGCTTCTTTCGTATGGGAAATTGAAGACCTAATTCTTACCGTTGCTAGTTCTAGTTCCTCTTCCAGTAGCGCATCATCCAGTTCATCTAGATCTAGTAGTTCTTCATCACGTTCTTCATCCAGTTCAAGTAGTTCGTCTAGATCTTCCAGTTCCTCTTCATCTAAATCTTCAAGCAGTAGTTCTTCCAGATCATCCAGCAGTAGTTCTTCATTTGTAGCAGTTACTAGACCTAACAAAACATTTGTATCATACACTGTAAAGGTGTTTACTAGCAATAGAAGACGATAACAGAAAGGCAAAGGTGATGGGTAAAAAGAAACTACAGAAGAAGACTGAAAAACGAGTAGCTATCGTTGGTACAGGATATGGATATCATATAGCTCCGAAAAAAGGGGATGTTTGGGTAACTGGTGATTTAGGAGTTTTTATCTATTCTTCAATGATATGGGAAATGCATAATCTTGATTGGAATTTAGAAGAGGGTATTGACAGTTACAAACACTTTGAAACTACCGAAACGAGAGAAGAAATAATAAAAAGAATTGAGAATAGAAATAAAAGTTGGCAATCTATTAGGGAACATTGTAACGAAACAAATAAACCGTTAATGTCTGTAAAGGTTTACAAAGATATTCCATCCAGTAGAACTTTTCCATTGGACGCTGTTGCTAAAAAATTTGATACATATTTTTTTACAGCCGCCATAACTTATATGCTTGCTTACGCCATTTACACAAACTATACTCATATAGATATGTACGGTTGTAACGTGGAAACAGGAACGGAATGGGCGTATCAACGTGACTGTATATCATACTGGATAGGTTATGCTAGAGGTAGAGGAATAAAGGTAACTATATCTGGAAGTGGACTTAGACCACTTAGAATACATTATAGATTAGATAAAAAGTTGTATTCATACGATATAGTTCAACCAGAGACAGGAACAAAGATTATGGAAACCGCCAACTATTGCGGGAAAATGATGAATGTAACAGTATGGAATGAAGGGCCAAGATTATAAAAGGTGATGATTAATAGATGGGAATTTTAGGAGCAAAAGCATACGATCCAGCAGTTGCGGTTTCCAAGGCAACCACGTCTCGACTTGTTATGACAGCGATTGATACAACTAATCTGAGAATCACTTTCACAGCGCCCGCAAATGGTAAGGTCTTACTGCGTCTAAAGGGACAGGTGCATGGAGCAACAACTTTTCCCCGCATTCTATTAGGTGTTCTCGATGGTGCTACTGTCCGTGGGCGTATGGCACCGATGGGGCAACAACCATCATCTTTGGCAACCACGCAACTAGCACAAGAAATTATATGCGTTATAACAGGTTTGACCCCATCAGCAAGTTATACATGGGACGCTGCTTACGGAGTGGAAATTCTTCTTGCTTCGACAGGTTTAAAGTACGGAGGACCAAACAATGCTTCTGGAAACAATGCTTGGGGCGCGTTCATCTTCGAGATCTGGGAGACAAGAAATCTTCTAGGGGCGATCTTTTATGATCCAGCGAGTGCGGTAACCAAAAGTACAACCTCTCTACTAGCTATGACGGCTCTAGATACTACAAATCTACGTATCACTTTTACTGCTCCTACTTCTGGCAATATTTTATGGAGGATTAAAACGTGCCAGCATGGAAGTACAACTTTTGGACAGGTTCTTCTCGGAGTTATGGAAGATGCCACAGTTAAGGCTCGTTCTGCCCCAGTCATGGGCAACCCACAGACAGGATTGGCGACTGCGTGTGTTGGATTGGAAGCGAATGGTGTTATTACTGGATTAACCCCAGGAAATAGTTATATTTATGATGCTGCTTATGCTGTACAAGTAGTTGCTGGAGCGGGCGGGCTTAAATATGGAGGACCGAACGACACCACAACCGATAATGCTTTTGGTGGAATCGCCTTCGAAATTTGGGAGGCGTAAGACGTGGCGCAGGGACACTCGCTTCTAACTAGGACGGTTTTACAGGCTAGTTCCAGCTCATCTTCTCGCTCTTCCAGTTCTAGTAGTAGTTCATCCCGTTCTTCTAGTTCTAGTTCTTCTAAATCTTCCAGTAGTAGTTCTAGTAGATCCAGTTCTAGTTCTTCAAGATCCTCAAGTTCTAGTTCTTCAAGATCCTCAAGTTCTAGTTCTTCATCTAGTTCTTCTAGTTCAAGTTCTCATTCATCTAGTAGTTCTTCTGGTTCTAGTTCTAGTTCTGGTGCTACAACTATACTAGATGATAAAGTAGAAATAACTAGAAGTCATGTAAAATTACATAGATGGGGAAGAGAAAGTTTTATTAAAATTCTATCCCCCATTCCTGCTGCTGAAGTAGGTATAACTCTAGGTCGTGCAGGCGCAACAACATCTGTACATACACAGCAGGGCGACGACATAGATATTAGTATTTATGGAAAAATCCCTGTTGTCTCCACAGACGTATTAGATAGTGATTTAGAATATGAAATTCTTTTAAAAACAAAACCCGCCAGTAATAGACTAGAACTTGATATAGAACATTCTGGAGATTTAAATTTCTTCTTTCAACCAGAGCAACCTCCACTTCCCGGAATACAGACTGACCCAGATAACGATCCCACAGAAATAGATTATGGGTGTTGGCGCGGTTCTGATCGTTGGCCTGAAGTTCTAAACTCTTATGCAGTATATCATAAATGGAGAACTGGTGGAGAGTATAGAGCTGGTAAAGCTTTTAATATATACAGACCAAAAGCTCATGATAAAGATGAAAATTGGGTCTGGTGCGATTTTGATCGTAATGTTAATCCAGAAGATGGAAAACTTGTTATTGTCGTTCCACAAGATTTTCTAGACGATGTTACTAAATATCCTATTACAGTAGATCCTACATTTGGTTATGAAACCATTGGTACTGTCGGCGCTGCTACTATTGAAGATCAGATTGTAGGATCTTTATTTACCGCCAATTTTAGTGGTACAGTAGATCTTATAAGTTTTTATGGAACAACCAATAACACAGGAAGAACCTTTTCTTGTGCTTTGTACAATGCCGACCATACATTAAATGTAGGCGAAACTGCAGTTACACCTTCAACTACTCCCACTGCCCAATGGCGCAATGTAACAATGAGCCCCGCTGGAACCGTTACAGAAGGTGTAACATATATTCTAGCTGCTTGGGCAACTCTTGGTACTGGCACTCATACTGTACAATATGATACTGGTGTTACAAACCAAGGTCATACAATCGCAACTACTGGCCCATTTACATGGCCTACATTATCTACTGGTGTAACACATAGTACTAGAATGTATAGTATTCACGCAGACGGGACTGGTTCTTCGTCATCTTCCAGATCCTCCAGTTCCAGTAGTTCCTCTAAATCTAGTTCCTCATCTTCCTCTAAATCCTCTAGTTCTAGTTCTAGTAGATCTAGTTCCAGTAGTTCATCTAAGTCATCCAGTTCCTCCAGCCGTTCCAGTTCATCTTCGTCTAGGTCTTCTGCTTGGGATTGGTTTAAAGATACAACCGCAGATGTGTGGCACGATACGGCTTATGATTTCTGGCAGAGTAGCAGTTCTAGTTCCTCTTCAAGATCTTCTAGCAGTTCTAGTTCCTCTTCAAGATCTTCTAGCAGTTCAAGTAGATCATCCAGTTCCTCTTCGTCTAAATCAAGTTCTAGTAGTTCAAGTAGGTCGTCTTCTAGTAGTTCAAGTAAGTCATCCAGTTCTTCATCATCAAGATCTTCTAGTAGTTCAAGTAGATCCTCTAGTTCCTCTTCGTCTAGATCAAGTTCTAGCAGTTCAAGTAGATCATCCAGTTCCTCTTCAAGTTCGTCCAGATCTTCAAGTAGTAGTTCTAGTAAATCAAGTTCAAGTAGCTCAAGTAAATCATCAAGTTCTTCATCATCTAAATCAAGTTCAAGTAGCTCAAGTAAATCATCAAGTTCTTCATCATCTAAATCATCAAGTAGTAGTTCCAGCAGATCAAGTTCTAGTAGTTCTAGTAAATCTAGTTCTAGCAGTTCCTCGTTATCTTCCAGTTCTAGCAGTTCTGAAGCTGTTGCTTCTTCGAGTTCATCGGAATCATCAAGTTCCTCTTCATCTGAATCCTCTAGTTCTAGTTCTTCCCGGTCTAGTTCAAGTAGCTCATCAAGATCATCGAGTTCCTCAAGTTCTTCAAAATCGTCTAGTTCTAGTTCGTCGAGGTCAAGTTCCAGCAGTTCTTCTAGGTCTTCTAGCAGTAGTTCTAGTAAATCTAGTTCTAGTAGTTCATCATCTCGCTCCTCAAGTTCCAGTTCTTCTAAATCCAGTTCCAGCAGTTCATCTAGATCTAGTTCTAGCAGTTCCTCAAAATCATCAAGTTCCTCTTCATCTCGATCTTCTAGTTCTAGTTCCAGTAGATCAAGTTCTAGTAGCAGTTCCAGCAGATCTAGTTCAAGTAGTTCATCTAAATCTTCTAGTTCGTCTTCTTCTAGATCAAGTTCTAGTTCCTCCAGATCTTCTAGTAGTAGTTCAAGTAGATCAAGTTCTAGTTCATCTTCTAGAAGTTCTAGTTCCAGTTCAAAATCCTCCTCATCTAGTTCCTCAAAAAGTTCTAGTTCCTCTTCCTCAAAATCGTCTAGTTCGTCTTCATCTAAATCGTCTTCCAGTTCGTCATCTCGCTCCTCAAGTTCATCTTCTAGAAGTTCAAGCAGTTCATCTTCTAAAAGTTCTAGTTCTAGTAGTTCAAGTAGGTCAAGTTCTAGTTCATCTAGTAGATCAAGTTCTAGTTCATCTTCACGAAGTTCTAGTTCCAGTTCATCTAGCAGATCTAGTTCCAGTAGTTCATCAAAGTCCTCCAGTTCTAGTTCTTCAAAATCGTCTAGTTCAAGTAGTTCTAGCAAATCTTCAAGTAGTAGTTCTAGTAGATCAAGTTCCAGTTCCTCCAGTCGTTCCAGTTCAAGTTCCTCCAAATCTTCTAGTTCTAGTTCTTCAAGATCATCCAGCAGTAGCTCCAGCAGATCTAGCTCCAGCAGTTCTAGTAGATCATCCAGCAGTAGTTCCAGCAGATCCAGTTCTAGTTCCTCCAAGTCGTCTAGTAGTAGTTCCAGCAGATCGAGTTCGAGCAGTTCTTCTAAATCATCCAGTAGTTCCAGTTCCAGTAGATCCAGTTCTTCTTCCTCATCAAAATCCAGTTCCAGTAGTAGTTCTTCACGATCTTCTAGTTCCAGTAGTTCATCAAGATCTAGTTCTAGTAGTAGTTCTGCTCCAGAATTATCTTCGTCTTCATCATCACGCTCCTCCAGTTCAAGTTCTTCAAGATCTTCAAGTTCTTCATCTTCATCTAAATCATCATCCTCATCTTCCTCTAAATCTTCTAGTTCCTCATCTTCCTCTAAATCATCATCTTCCTCCTCCTCCAAATCATCATCATCTTCATCATCCAGCAGTTCTAAATCAAGTTCTAGCAGTTCATCCAAATCCTCTAGTTCTAGTTCATCAAAATCAAGTTCCAGCAGTTCGTCAAGATCTTCAAGTAGTTCATCTTCGTCCAAATCTTCTAGTTCCAGCAGTTCTAGTAGGTCCAGTTCCAGTAGCTCTTCCCGATCTTCCAGTTCTAGTTCCTCTAAGTCATCAAGTTCCTCCTCCTCCCGATCATCTTCTAGTTCATCATCCAAATCTTCCAGTAGTAGCAGTTCAAAATCCTCCTCCAGTTCATCTTCATCATCCAAATCCAGTTCTTCATCTTCATCTAGGTCATCTTCTAGTTCATCTTCAAAGTCTAGTTCTAGTAGTTCTAAATCTTCCAGTAGCTCGTCATCTAAATCCTCCAGTTCATCCTCTAAATCAAGTTCCAGTAGTTCATCCAAA
>Ga0209253_10006557_pt1 | contig 10071 bp, 9 predicted proteins | sample FrelakmetBRP12BR_FD_187145 | JGI IMG/M metagenome (GOLD analysis project Ga0209253, IMG submission 187145) | Freshwater lake sediment microbial communities from the University of Notre Dame, USA, for methane emissions studies - BRP12 BR (SPAdes)... | ecosystem: Environmental > Aquatic >...
GTATCAGGATAAATGCTGCTGCTGAGCTACGGCGGCCAGTCTGGCAATACATCACATAGGGTTTGGTTTTATCCAGATTTTCCATAAGCTGACGAATTTCAGTCAAAGGCAAATTGATAGCGCCTTTGACATGCTCGAATTTATATTCAGATGGCAACCTCGCATCTGCCAGCACAGCGCCAGCCTTGAGCCTGGCCAGCGCTTCAGCTCTGCTTACCATGGTAATCAATGGTTGCTTTAACAATTCCACAAAGTCTTTTTTACTCAGCCGCAGTAACTCGCCATCTGTTTTCATCGTAACTTTAGCATTGCGCTTATTATCCGAAACCAGTGCCTCTTCGCCAAACGCACCGCCTTCGCTGATTTCTGCGAGAATCACAGGCGGCTGATCTACACCCACCACCTTGCTGACAACCACGGTACCACGTTCAATCAGATAGTAATAGTCGCCTTCTGCGCCCTGATGAATAATGGTCTGACCAGCAGCAACCGTAATGGGTGACATTCGCCTGAACATTTCCTCAATATTGGCTGCTGGCAAGCGGCTGAACACGCCGCTTTGCAGTTTTTCCAGACTGAACACGCTGGTATCGTGCATCCAGTCACCAGGTGTTCTGACATGCCGGCCAGCACTATCCAGAGATTTTTTATCCGCACTCATCATCTCATCGGCACTGCCGGACAACTGGTCCCAGGTCATCATGATATCAAGCAGGTCTGTATCGATGCGCAGAATCTCGATATCCGTCAGCGCGATGGTGTCTTTGATATTCTGATCATTATTGATGGGATGTTTGGCGGCAGGTGAACCGCCGCGCAAAATAACCTTACCGTTATTAATAAAACGTAGGCCCAGATCGCCTTTGATCAAATATACCGATTGCGATGCCTTGGTTACGTTCATACGCAACGGGTCAATGTTCTTATCGACCTTTTCAATAAAGCAGAGATTGGCCAGCTCTTGCTTACGGCCAGCTGACAATCTGGCAATAGGCTCAAGAAAATTTAATATTGCGTGATCAGCGATGGTCATAGTGGATGCTTATATTATTTAACTCGTTATTTCGAAAGTATTAAATACGCTCGAATTCATGAACTATAAAATTTCTATAGTTGAAAAATCTGATGATTTTTTAGTGCGGATACCGTCAATGCGATATCACTTGTCAATATTTCCTGCATGATGATCCCCCCTTCACCCGGCTTTAAATGCGTGATGTACACTTCTGGCGCTTCACTGAATCGACTCAGATCCAGCTTTGCAAGCTCGTTTTTTAGCATCATGGGACAAAGGTGCTTGGAAAGTTTAGCCAACGCCAACTCACTGTTGCTGAAGGCTGTTTCTATAACAATGTACTTAAGGTTCCTGATCTTGTTCACTGCTTGCCACAAAGCATCACAAACCGTTGTGTCCCCGGTGTAAACCAGACTATGCTGCGCACCTTCCACATGGTAACCCACTGCCGGAACCACATGATTAACAGGTAACGGTGTGAATTTTCTGTTCCCGATATGCAGTGTTTCGCCTGGTTTCAATTCGTTATAAAGCAAAAATGGGCGGCTATTACTTGGTATTGCGTTGAAATCTGGCCAGATTGCCCAATTGAAAATATGTGTACGTAATGCAGTGAGTGTTTCGTGCGTAGCATGCAGGGTGACAGGCTCGGTACGGATACCCAAGACGGTATCCAGTAGCAAAGGAATAAACGCGATATGATCCAGATGCGAGTGGGTGATAAAGATGTGATCAATCGCCAGCAACTCGTCCATTGACAGGTCACCTACGCCGGACCCCGCATCAATCAGCACATCACGATCTACAAGTATGGACGTAGTGCGCAAATCGCCACCGATGCCTCCACTACAACCAAGTATTTTTATTTGCATGATGCCGACTCTTTAAATGACTGCGTTTAAATTAAGACTTTCTAAAAAGTTGATTCATTAGATGCTATGATATTTGTTTATACTTAATTCATTTTTCTGAATTTACGCTTTTAGAAACAAGCATTAACGCACCTTAACAAGGTAAATCATTATCACCATGATCCACAAGCACCCGTTAGAGTTAATCAACCACAATATTGATATCAGCAAAATCGATGCCAGCATTATCTGGCTACATGGTTTAGGTGCCGATGGCTATGACTTTGAACCTATTGCAAAGCAGTTTTTACAGCCCCACTGCCTGCCTAATGTCAGATTTATACTGCCGCACGCACCAGATATGGCGGTCACCCGCAATAACGGTTACATTATGCCAGCCTGGTATGACGTGTATGGCATCATCCCCATTAGCAAGGAAGATGAGGCTGGAATCCAGGCCAGTCAACGATATATCAACCAATTGATTCAGAATGAGATCGACCGCGGCATTTCGTGTGACCGCATCATTCTGGCCGGGTTTTCACAAGGCGGGGCAATTGCACTTCATACAGCATTACGCTACCCGCAGAAACTAGGCGGGGTCCTGGCTTTATCTACCTATCTGCCGCTGCAGCAAAAACTGGCCTCAGAGGCACATATTGCCAATAAAAATACGCCGATTTTTATGGCGCATGGCATTTTTGACGAAATAATTACATTTAAAATGAGTAAAGCCTCACGAGATTTACTGCAAAACTGTCAATATATCGTCAACTGGCATGAATACAAAATGGCACACTCACTTTGCGAAGAAGAGATTGCTGATATTCAAGCCTTTTTACAACAGGTTTTGTGCTAAGTTTTGGTAGAATAGCGTCTTGATGACACAAACTTGTTGATTATGTCTGCATCTCAATCCAAAACACCTCCAAAATCCTCCGCAGAAGACAACATCAGCTTCGAGCAGGCTTACGCCGAGCTCGAAAGCATCGTTGCACAAATGGAATCCGGTCAAATGCCATTGGAAGCCTCCCTCGAAGCTTACAAACGCGGCAATGTTTTGCTCGACTTTTGTCAAAAATCGCTTGCCGAGATTGAACAGCAAGTCAGAATACTGAACGAACGTCAGCAATTGGTCTCATTTAACGCAGACAATGAATAACCAGCCCATGAGCAACGCCTCCTCGAATTTCCTGACTTGGGCAAAAAACAGGCAGGCGCATATTGAGCAGGTACTGGAGCAGACGCTGCCACCTGCAGACGCCACACCACAAAAACTGCACATCGCAATGCGTTATAGCGCACTGGGAGGCGGCAAACGAATTCGCGCATTGTTATGCTATGCCGCAGCCGAGCTTTGCGACACGAATGCGAATGTTGCGGATGCGGCAGCATGTGCAGTAGAACTCATCCATGCGTATTCACTGGTGCATGACGACATGCCATGCATGGATGACGATGACCTGCGACGCGGTAAGCCAAGCTGCCATAAGCAATATGATGATGCAACTGCATTACTGGTAGGTGATGCACTGCAAAGTCTCGCATTCGATGCGCTTTCCACGCCGGGCCTTTGCAGCAATGCTGCACAGCAAGTCAGCATGCTGAATCTGCTGGCAAAATCGTCCGGGTCGCTCGGCATGGCCGGCGGACAGGCAATAGATTTAAGCGCTGTCGGCAAGGCGCTGACGCAGAATGAGCTCGAAGCCATGCACCGGCTGAAAACAGGTGCATTGATTCAGGCATCCGTGTTGCTTGGCGCGTATCACGCCGATGAGAAGCTCGTAGCCATGCACACGTATGCGCAAGCTATCGGGCTTGCGTTTCAGGTAATCGATGACATTTTAGACGTAGAGGCCGACACGCTGACACTAGGCAAAACTGCGGGTAAAGATGCGAACAGCAACAAACCGACTTACGTAACCATTTTAGGTTTACCGCAGGCCAAGCAACTTGCCAAAGAGCTCTATACGTCAGCGATTAATGCTCTTGCTCCTTACGGTGAAAAAGCACAACGGCTACGAGAACTGGCCGCTTTTATCATGCAACGGAACTCTTAACAGCTTTTTACGAATTACATACTACGACACTTTTATTACGATACATTAAATTTACTACGATACATTAAACTCTGTGACCCCCTTACTCGACACGATTGATTTTCCCCAGCAACTACGTCATCTTGAACGTAAACAGCTTACCCAGTTAGCGCAGGAACTGCGCCTGTTCCTGGTCGAGAGTGTTGCAAAAACCGGCGGGCACCTGGCCTCCAACTTGGGGGTAGTTGAACTGACCATCGCATTACATTATGTATTCAACACACCGGATGACAAACTGGTCTGGGATGTAGGCCACCAGACCTACCCTCACAAGATTCTCACTGGCCGCAGAGACAGAATGGAATCCTTGCGCAAACCGTATGGGATTGCAGGCTTCCCCCGCCGGGCTGAAAGTGAATACGATACGTTTGGCACAGGCCACTCCAGCACTTCCATTTCCGCAGCGCTGGGGATGGCGGTTGCCGCAAAAAAAACCGGTAGTGACAGACGCGCCGTTGCCATTATCGGTGATGGCGCAATGACCGCGGGAATGGCCTTTGAAGCACTCAATAATGCGGGTGACATGGATGCCAATTTACTGGTTGTGCTGAATGACAACGACATGAGCATTTCCAACAATGTCGGCGCGCTAAACAACTACCTGACCAAATTACTCACCAGCCGCTTTTACAACAAAGTGCGGTCATCTGGCAAAAAAGTGCTGTCCGCCATGCCTCCGATGATGGAGTTTGCCAAACGCGCCGAAGAACACGTCAAAGGCATGGTCACGCCAGGTACATTATTTGAGGAATTCGGCTTTAATTACATTGGCCCGATTGACGGTCATGATTTAGACACGCTGATCGACACCTTGCACAACATCAAACAACTCGACGGCCCACAGTTCCTGCACATCGTGACGCAAAAAGGCAAAGGGTTCGAACCTGCCGAAGATGACCCCAACAAGTTTCACGGCGTTGGAAAGTTTGACCCCTGCAATGGCAATGCCCTGCATGCCAAATCACAGAAAACCTATACCGAGGTGTTTGGCGACTGGCTCGTGGATATGGCAGCAGTGGATAACCGCCTGATTGGCATCACCCCGGCCATGTGTGATGGCTCTGGCCTGAATGCGTTTGCTGCAGCATACCCGGACCGCTATTTCGATGTGGGTATTGCAGAACAGCATGCACTGACATTTGCCGCTGGCATGGCCTGCGATGGCCTGAAACCTGTCGTTGCGATCTACAGCACCTTCCTGCAGCGCGCTTACGATCAGCTCATTCATGACATTGCCCTGCAGAACCTGCCTGTATTACTGGCGATAGACCGTGCAGGGCTGGTTGGTGCAGACGGACCAACCCATGCCGGCAGCTTTGATCTGGCTTACCTGCGCTGCATCCCTAACGTAGTGGTCATGGCGCCAAGTGATGAGAACGAGTGCAGAAAAATGCTCACCACAGGTTTTCAGTATCATGGTGTTGCAGCCATACGCTACCCGCGCGGCGGAGGCCCTGGCGCTGCAATCGAACATGAACTGGGTACCATTGCAATCGGCAAGGGAGAAATCGTTCGCAAGGGCCATCAAGTGGCTATATTAGCTTTTGGTTCAATGCTGACGCCCGCACTGGAAGCAGCCGAACAGCTTGATGCCACCGTTGCCAACATGCGCTTTGTCAAGCCACTGGATATTGCCTTGATTCAGGAACTGGCTCAGGAACATACCGCCATTATTACGGTTGAAGAAAATTGCGTCATGGGAGGCGCAGGCTCTGCCGTGATGGAAGCATTACAGGCCATGCAACTTGGCATTAAGCATCCAATCCGGACCTTATGCCTTGGATTGCCGGACCAGTTCATCGAACATGGCGACCATGAAACCATGCTGGCTGAATGTGGTCTAGATGCAAACGGCATTGCTTCTGCAATTGCGAAGCTAATAACCTAGTGTTATACTCAACTATTAATAAAAGTCATCAAAGCAGAAAACACATGAGCCAAACAAACTCAGCAAGCCCGATTGAAGATGTGCAGAACACCGTGGACACACGTCATCTTGCCATCGACAAGGTCGGCATCAAAGCGATTCGCCACCCTATCATAGTCAAAGACAAGTCTGGCGGCGAACAACACACGGTAGCAGTTTTCAATATGTATGTGCATTTGCCGCAGCACTTTAAAGGCACGCACATGTCTCGCTTTGTTGAAATCCTCAACATGAATGAGCATGCGATTTCCATTGAATCATTTGAAACCATCCTGCGTGAAATGGTCACCCGGCTTGAAGCTGAATCAGGTCATGTCGAAATGACCTTCCCATACTTTGTCAACAAAGCCGCTCCCATTTCGGGCGTTAAAAGCCTGCTTGATTATGAAGTCACTTTTATCGGCGCAATCAATCAGGGCAAATATGAAATCACCGTCAAAGTACTGGTGCCTGTCACTAGCCTATGCCCCTGCAGCAAGAAAATATCCGATTACGGCGCGCACAACCAACGCTCACACGTTACGGTAACCGCGCTAATCAATGAATTCATCTGGATTGAAGACATTATCAATCTGGTAGAAAAGCAAGCCTCTTGCGAGCTTTATGGCCTGCTAAAACGCCCGGATGAAAAATTCGTCACCGAGCGCGCTTATGACAACCCGAAATTTGTTGAGGACATGGTGCGCGATGTTGCTGCACAGCTGAATGCAGAAAAACGTATCGTAGCGTACACCGTTGAAAGCGAAAACTTTGAATCTATCCATAACCACTCGGCTTATGCATTGATTGAAAAAGATAAACGCAAATAAGCAATAAATCTGCTAGAAACTGAATAAAAAATCCCCGAATAATCGGGGATTTTTTATTCAGTATTGTTTATGCGGCAACGCTTAATATTTCTTAGTCAGCGTCATCGCGATATCCTGCCGTTTCATATCCAGCCGATTTAAAGCACTCATCCCCATCAACACAACCGAAGGTGAGCCGCCTTCCAAGACGCTGCCCTCAACCTGATTGAGTGTGATACTGCCAATCTTTAAGCTGGCAATCGTAACGCGGTAGGCGGTCACAACCCCGTTCGCAGTACTCACCATCACATGCTCACCATTTTTGTAATCAATCTTGGCGAATTTGGCATCACCGCTATTCAGCGCCACAGTGGTTGCACCGGTGTCGATTAAAAACTTCAATGGCGCTCCATTGATCTGGCAGTCCGACACAAAATGTCCATGAGCATTCGCATACAGCGTCACACTGGGACTGCTGTTGGCACCGCTTCCACCGATTGAAACCGCCTGTCCCATTCCAAGCTGCCGGGTTTTGCCTTCCACTAGAAAAGTAGCGGTTTTACTATCCGCAGCAAGCAATTTAACGCCATTACTCGTTTGCCCCACACTCAATGTCGCAGGCTTACCGCCATTCACTATTACAACCGCTTTATTGCTAAACAGTCCCACCACATTGACTTGCGTATCTGCCAGACCTGGCACAGCAAAAAACATGCTGAGTACCGGTATCCATTTAACCACGCTTCCAGCCTGCAATTTCATCTGAACATCCCTTGAGTAATTTGAGTATGCTTGCTCAATTTCAGGCCTAATCCTATCACGACCAGCCCCAATAAAGGGAAAATTGCAGCCAACATGAAAGTCTGCTGTCCACCCAGATATTGCAATGCATAGCCCCCGGCAACCCCGCCAACCGTTCCGCCTACGCCATAGGCAACACTGTTATAAATCGCCTGCCCTTTGGCCTGATGGCGACCGTTAAAGAACTGCGTCACCACCTCGACCGAGGCTGCATGGAAACTGCCGAATGTGGCCGCATGCAAAGTTTGTGCAAATATCAGCACCCAGATATTGTCGACAGCCACACCAATCAAGCTAAACCTGAGCACTGCCAGCAGCAAACTCACCAACAGCACAGTTTTCAAACTGAAGTGACGCATGATTCTCGGCATCAACATAAAAATACCGATTTCGCAGATAACGCCAACAGCCCATAACAAACCTATCATGCCTTTGCTGTAACCGTGTTCACTCAGGTATATGGAATAAAAGTTATAAAGCACGCCGTGTGCAGTCACCATGAGTGAACAGCCGATCAGCAAGGCGATCACATTCGGCTGACTGATGACCTGCCAGATCGAGAACCGGTCATGTTCGTGCGCCTCTATTCTGGGCTCAGGCAAAGTATAAGTCAGTGCAAACAAGGTCATTTGCACAATCAGCAGAAACCACAGCAGACTCATAATACCGGCCATATCAATCAGAAAACCCAGCACTACCGCTGCCACAATAAAACCCAGCGAGCCCCACATACGGATACGGCTGTAATGCCCATTGGTGGTAGCAAGATGCGCCAGGGTCAGCGATTCAGCCAACGGCAAAGTGGAACTGGTAAACAAACTCAACGCCGCCATCACGAAGAACAGCCAGAAAAAGCCATGCGCCCAGAATACGGCGGTAAAACCACATAAGCCCAAAAAGGCTGTCAGCTTGATCCATTGCGCGCGTTTACCGGTATGGTCCGCCAGCCAACCCCAGAAATTAGGTGCAAAAATGCGGCTAATCTGGAACAAGGACATTAAAATGCCGATATCTGCAGCAGTAAACTGTTCAGACTGCAGATACAGTCCCCAATAAGGGACAAACGCACCTACAAAAAAATAGTAGATGAAATAAAAACGTGAAAGTCGATAATGTAGTTTTGCATGCATAATGAGCCGGCACCAATAAAAAAGTCGGCATTAAGCCGACTTTTTTGGCAATTCAGTCTACTTAAGACACCAGCATAGAATATAACTGATCTTTCAGGTGCGCACGTGTTTTTTTCTGCTCTTCCAAAGTTTCATCTGCAACCGGCATACCGATGCTTTCCAGACGTTCAACTTCTTTAGTAACCACATGATATTGATCAAAAAGCTTGGCAAAATGCGCGTCACTCAACTTCAACGCATGGATCTTTTCACGATGCTCTGGGAGTTCATGGACTAAATCGTGATGCTCAACATTCATATTATTTCCTTAGTGGATTAATTACAAAAAAACTTGATGTTTATAACGACAAACCTGACATTTCAAGCCATCTGTCGACAAAATCTTTAACAATGTATCAATTATAAAACACCCTCAAATGACTGTCATGACATAAATCAAACATCACACAATCCTGGGGGTGGCACACTGCACATCCGCATTCTGCGCGCGGTTTCGCAATGCATGGTCCATTAACACCATCGCCAGCATAGCCTCTACAATCGGGGTGGCGCGCACCCCCACACAAGGGTCATGACGCCCCGTTGTTTGCATCATCACAGCATGGCCGTGTTTATCAATTGACCTGCGCTCCTGCGGAATGCTTGAAGTGGGTTTCAGTGCTACATTGACACGAATCTCCTGCCCTGTTGAAATACCACCCAGGATACCGCCCGCATGATTGCTTGCAAAACCTTGCGGCGTCATTTCATCAGAATGCACACTACCGCGCTGTGCGATACTTGCAAATCCAGCACCAATCTCCACCCCCTTTACGGCATTGATGCTCATCATGGCATAGGCGATTTCCGCATCCAGTCTATCGAAAATCGGCTCCCCCAATCCTACCGGTACATTTTCCGCAACCACGGTAATCTGCGCGCCTACCGAATCCCGTTCAGAGCGGATGCGGGTCAGATATTCCTCAAGCTGTGGCACCACAGCCATATTAGGCGAAAAGAACGGATTCTTATTCACCGCATCCCAGGCTTCAAAAGGGATCTTGATCTCACCCAGCTGACTCATGTAGCCGCGTATCGTCACACCAAAACGCTCTTTCAGCCATTTTTTTGCAATCGCTCCTGCCGCGACACGGGCAGCCGTCTCACGTGCACTGGAGCGTCCGCCGCCACGATAATCACGCACACCATATTTTTGTGTATAGGTGTAGTCTGCATGGCCAGGGCGAAATGTGTCCATAATCTTGCTATAGTCTTGCGAGCGCTGGTCTGTATTGCGAATCAATAAACCGATAGGCGCACCTGTCGTTTTGCCTTCAAACACGCCGGATAATATTTCCACCAGATCGGCTTCCTGGCGTTGCGTAACATGTGGCGAAGTACCTGGCTTGCGACGGTCAAGATCAATCTGCAAGTCCTCGGCAGACAATGCCAACCCTGGCGGGCAGCCATCAACCACCCCG
>Ga0209253_10006559_pt1 | contig 10071 bp, 5 predicted proteins | sample FrelakmetBRP12BR_FD_187145 | JGI IMG/M metagenome (GOLD analysis project Ga0209253, IMG submission 187145) | Freshwater lake sediment microbial communities from the University of Notre Dame, USA, for methane emissions studies - BRP12 BR (SPAdes)... | ecosystem: Environmental > Aquatic >...
GTTCTGAGCGGCCTGGCACGCCGGATTAAATAATAGCATCCAGCAAGCTGGAATTTTCGGGGAAGTTAAGAAAAATTAACGTCCAATAGTCGAAAGTTGACTTCACTATATTTGTAAACCTTTTTTTCTTTTCCTTCCTGAAGGCTTGCGAATGAGGACCTAAACAAATGGTGAAGATTTCTTTTGGTAATCGATACTGGCGAGGCGACAAACTGGAAGTGCCTATGATGATCAGTGTTCAGTAATGGAAAAGCATTTAATAAAACATTCGCTTCTGTGGTTTTGGGGTATATTATTCGGTGTCGGTCTCGGGCTAATGATTGGCTTGATTATAATAGTGATTTTACGCGGCATGCTGTCTGCTTTAAGCGGCTGGGGTGACGTCTACATAAGATCAACACACGAAACGCATGATCAATTTCCGTTTACAAGGGCGATGAAGACAGGATAAGATATCCCTACATGAAGAGGTGGGGAGGGGAAACCATTGCCTAAAGGCGCCGACGTCGTCATACAAATCCGCAGCTTTTTGCCGGGGTACTTCAGACGGGTTGCGTACTCGGCGGAGAAGCGCGTCAATATCTGAATCTATAATGCAGACGATAACGGATACGCTGTCCCATATAAATCCCGCTCTTGCGATCATAGCTGTCCTTATTAATTTTTCCTTCGTGGTGATGGTCCTCCTACGGACCTCACGGCGCATGCTCTATATGGTCTTCCTGTTGATCTGCCTTTTAGTGATGAGTTGGAATGTCTGCATGTACATGCTCTATGCCACTTCAGTGCGGTTCTGGCTCTATCTTTCGATGACCTGTTCTGCGATGATTCCGCCTTTCATGTTTCATTTTGTGGTAGCCCTTGTCAAACCGAAACGCGGTAATCATGCGCTCCTGCTGCCCGCCTATTTCTTTTCGGTGATCCTTGCATGCTTATCCCCACTTGCGGTCTATTACGCTGGCGTCAGGAGATTCATCGAGAACGGCTATTGGGACATCAGTTACCTTATCGTGCTGGCGCCATTTTTCCTGAGCGGGCTTCTTCTTGTCTTAAGTGCTATGAAAAGAAGCGAAGCGCTGAGTGAAAAGAGCAGGCTGCGGTATATTCTGGCGGCGGGGATTGCAGGTGTGCTGTCGGCGCTTACCGATCATCTGCACGGAGCGGGGATGGCAGTTCCGGCCCTGGGACACCTGGGAAGTGTCATCTATCCATCCATACTCGCAGTGGGGGTCTTCAGGCACAACAGAGAGTTCGATATCCTTGCCCAGACGCGGACCACCCTTGAGGTGCTGAATGTGATGGCTGCCGGCCTCGCTCATGAAATCAGGAATCCCATTACCGCCATACAAGGTGCATGCAGGCTTCTGGAACGCAAAATGAACGGACAGGAGACGGAGGAGCAAAAGAAATATCTGGACATCATCATCGAAGAGGCGGACCGGTTGAACAGCATTTTGGTCAACTTTCAATATTTTACCCGGCCGGTACGGATCGAGAAGGACAATGTTTCGCTGAACTCCCTCCTGCAAAAGACCGCCGAATTATTCTCGATAGATATGCCCCACATGACCATCACGTTTGACCTTGATGCCGATCTGGCCGATATTCTGGGAGATACCGTGGCGCTGAAACAGGTCTTTCTTAACCTGCTCAAGAATGCCGCAGAATCGGCAGAAAAGCAGGGTGAGGTGAGAATATGGTCGTCATATCAGCCTCCCTGGATCAAGGTCATCTTTTCGGACAGCGGCAGCGGCATACCTCCAGAGCACCTTGCACGTATCTTCGAACCCTTTTTCAGCACTAAAGCTGATGGTATAGGGGTGGGCCTGACGGTCAGCAGAAAGATCATTGAAGCGCATGGCGGGACGATATATGCCGAAAACCTGTTGCCACGCGGAGCACAGTTCACTATACTTTTACCAGGCTGAGTGCACGCCTGGCCCATGGGCATAGGCAGGAAAAGAAAGGGAGGCGGGAAGTGGCAGACCTGTTGATCGTTGATGATGACCGGAATGTCTGTAGGGTGCTGCAGGGACTTCTTGAAGAGGCGGGCCATGAGGTCAGGGTAGCCAAGGATGTCGATTCAGCAACAACGCTGCTCGGGGATTATGACCCGGCCGTTGTCATTACCGACCTGAAGATGCCCGGGAAAAGCGGCCTTGATCTTCTGTCCTGGATGCGGCAAAACCGACCGGCTGTCCCTGTCTTGATGATAACGGCTCACGGGGATATCGAAACCGCTGTGAAAGCGATGAAGAGCGGAGCCCATGATTTCATCACCAAGCCCTTCGATGAAGATGAACTGATGAATTCCCTTTCAAAAGCTCTCTCGGAATCGGGCAAAAACAGGGAACTGCTCCCCTCTTTTTTTGAACCGGGAGAAGTGCCGGTTATGGAGATGATCGGTGTATCCCCGATCATGCGGGGAATCTTTCAGTCCGTGCGAAAGATTGCACCGACTGACTCTACTGTGCTGATCACCGGAGAGACCGGCGTCGGGAAGGAGTTGATCGTACGGGCGCTCCATGCGGAAAGCGCACGAAGGGATGGACCGCTGATCAAGGTGAACTGTGCTGCCATACCGGAAACGCTCATCGAGAGTGAGCTCTTCGGGTACGAAAAGGGAGCATTCACCGGCGCTGTAACGAGTAAGCCCGGCCGGTTCGAGCTTGCGCACGAAGGCACAATTTTTCTCGACGAAATCGGCGACATGCCGCTACAGCTGCAGTCCCGGTTATTGTGCGTACTGCAGGACAAAGCATTCGAGCGCGTGGGCGGCGTAAAAACCATCAAGGTGGATGTCCGTATTCTTGCTGCTACGAACAGGGACCTTCAGGCGGATATCCAGGCGGGCAAGTTCCGTGCAGACCTCTTTTATCGCCTGAACGTTGTGCCGATCCGCGTACCTCCACTTCGGGAACGGAGGGAGGATATCGCCCCGCTCCTCAATCATTTCCTGAAAAGAATTGCTTCACAGTGCGGGAAGCGGGTTGCCCAGGTTCTGCCTGAAGTGGAGACTGCATTTACTCGTTATGATTGGCCGGGAAATATTAGAGAGCTCGAAAATGCCGTTGAGCGGATGGTTCTGATGTCTGATGGCGTGGTGATTGGCCCTGAATTTATCCCTGCGGAGCTTCGCGGTCCAGCGATGAATAATGCAGGCTCTTCCTTTAAAGAACGGTTGGATGATATAATCAGCACATCGGAAAAACAGATGATTCTCGATGCCCTGAGCAAGACCGAACAGAACCGGACCCGAGCAGCAGAGATCCTCGGCATAAGCCGCCGAACGCTCCAGAACAAGCTTAAAGAATACGGGCTGTGAGCCCCTGGTGCGCAGTCGCTTTCCCATTTGCCACTTCCTTACGTGAAGCGTGATGCGCACCTTAACTCGCACGCGCTTCGGCCATCGTTTCATAATTCTGTAAATACAGCATCTTGGGACATCAACGCTCGGTCCTAGTTTCCGGCACGCCGATTGCTATCAGCATGAAGGAAATGTTCCTGTCTGTTCGTAGAGGAGGTTTGATCATGAAGATAATAGGACTCGATGCCGGATCAGTGAGTGTGAAAGCGGTTCTGCTGGATACCGCGGGCTCGGTTGTCAGGAGGCATTATCAGAAACACAAGGGGCATGCTGTTCAGGTGGCCATGGAAATCCTCAGGGCCTTCGGAACGAACGAGGGCTGTGCGATCGCCCTAACCGGCTCAGCGAGCAAGCTTATAGCGTCGGTTCTTGGAGCCGAGCCCGTGAATGAGCTTGTTGCCCACACGTACGCAACAAAGCGTCTCCATCCGCATGTGAGGACCATCATCGAAATGGGAGGAGAGGATTCAAAGCTCATTCTTCTGGATGAGACCGGCATGAAGGATTTTTCCATGAATTCCGTGTGCGCGGCGGGGACAGGTTCATTTCTCGACCAGCAGGCGGAGCGGCTGCGTCTCAGCATCGAAGAGTTCGGCGAACTGGCGCTCAAATCAAAAAAACCGCCGCGCATCGCGGGCAGGTGCAGCGTGTTCGCCAAATCCGACATGATCCACCTGCAACAGATCGCCACGCCCGTGGAGGAGATCGTTGCGGGTCTTTGCTTCGCGGTGGCCAGGAACTTCAAAGGTAGCATCGCTCGAGGGAGAAAGATCATTGCTCCGGTCTCCTTTCAGGGCGGGGTTGCCGCGAACCAGGGAATGGTCAGAGCGTTCCGCGAAATTCTTGAACTGGATGATCTCTTTGTTCCGCCGGACTTTGCTCTTATGGGCGCTCTTGGCGCGGCAATGAAAGCGCGCGACGAAGGGTCTGCTGTTGAACTTAAGATCGACAACCTGAGAGAGTTTCTCTCTACTGCGAAGGATGCGGTAATTGGCCACCCCCCGCTCCTGAAGGATGGCGATGAGTTCACAGTGCGGCATCTGAAAGATTCGCGGGACATCGTCCACGCCCTGCCAACGGCGAGTAAACCTCTCAAGGTCTATATGGGCATCGACATCGGATCCATCAGCACGAATGTCGCAGTCATCGACAGCGAAGGGATACTCCTTTCCAAACGGTACCTCATGACTGCGGGGCGTCCTATCGAAGCAGTAAGACAGGGTCTAAGAGAGATTACAGAGGAACTCGGCAGCCGGGTCGAGATAGCAGGCGTTGGTACGACCGGATCCGGACGCTATATGATCGCGGACTATGTGGGCGCAGACATTGTGAAGAATGAGATCACTGCCCAGGCAACGGCAGCGGCATTCATCGATCCGGCTGTGGACACGATCTTCGAGATCGGCGGGCAGGACTCGAAGTATATCGCGCTCGAAAATGGCGTGATAGTGGATTTCGAAATGAACAAGGCATGCGCGGCCGGCACGGGAAGCTTTCTGGAAGAACAGGCAGAGAAACTGAATGTGGCCGTGAAGCGGGAATTTGCGGCGAGCGCATTTGCCTCGGCCTGTCCTTCGCGTCTCGGTGAACGATGCACTGTATTCATGGAGAACTCGCTTATGGCGAACCTCCAGAAAGGGACATCGCAAAACGATCTCCTGGCGGGCCTTGCCTATTCCATTGTGCAGAATTACATCAACCGTGTTGTTGCGGGCAGACGGGTCGGCAGGAACATATTCTTCCTGGGAGGCGTGGCATTCAACAAATCCGTGGTCGCGGCATTTGAAAAATATCTGGATACAACAGTAACCGTACCGCCGAACCATGATGTGACCGGTGCAATCGGCATGGCGCTCATTGCCATGCGTCATATGTCTGCATTGGAAAATACCGTTTCAGACTTCAAAGGGTTCGGGCGCGTGCAGCGGCCGTATGAGATATCGACTTTCGGTTGCAACAGCTGTTCCAATATGTGTGAGATCAACCGCGTCAAGGTGGAAGGGGAAAAGCAGATCCTGTTTTACGGCGGAAGGTGCGAGAAGTACGACATCAATAAGAAGGTCACCAGCCACATCTCTGACCTATTCAAGTTCCGCGATGAGCTCCTCAATCATGCATACCAACATCATACCGAGAGGCTAACGATGAAAAAGAAGAAGGCACGGGGAAAACTGGGGATTCCCTCCATCTTTTTCTTTAACGACTATCTGCCGCACTGGACTACGCTCCTCGATCATCTTGGGTTCGATATTGTCCTGTCACCGAGACCGAATCGTCAGATCGTTGATCTGGGGCTCGAAGGAGTGTTGTCTGAAGCGTGTTTTCCTGTGAAAGTGGCGATCGGACATTTGCGCTTCCTGAAAGAGCAGGGCGTTGATGCAATATTCCTCCCGAGCTTCGTGAACTTGAATGCAAAGAGCGAGGAATATCCACTCGGCGCATCCTGCCCCCATACACAGAGCATCCCCTATGTCGGCAGGGTGGCAGTACCAGGTATCGATATCCTAGCTCCGGTGATCGACCGAAGCATGCCAACGGAAAAGACGATCAGAGAAATCAAAAAATCACTCAAGCGGTTTGGTGTTTCTACAAACGATATCAGATCCGCCATGAAAGTAGCAGAAGATGCGCAGAAGCAGTTCACGGACGGCCTCCGGAAGAAAGGAAACGAAGTTCTTTCCGGACTTCGCGAGAAAACTATTGTTATCATCGGTCGGGCGTACAATGCTCTGGACCGCGGCATGAACCTGCGTATTCCGGAAAAGCTCGCAACCCTCGATGTGATGGCGATCCCGATGGACATGCTGCCGCTCGGCGATGTCGCAATTTCCGAGGACTGGCCGGAAATGTATTGGCGCAGCGGCCAGCAGATGCTGCGCGCCGCGCGGTTCATCGCCGACCATGAAAAGCTCTATCCCATCGTCATCGGAAATTTCTCCTGCGGACCTGACTCGTTCATCCTGAAATATATCAAAGATGAATTGAAGGGCAAACCGTTCCTGCATATCGAGATCGATGAGCATTCCGCAGATGCCGGCGCAATCACCCGGTGCGAGGCTTTTCTGGACAGCATCGGGCATCATAGTTCCAAGCCGATTGCGTTACCCTCTCGAAGGAAGGGCGCAGGGCAGGTGTCATTCAAGGACCGGCTTGTGTACATTCCGCCGATGTGCGATCATGCCCATGCTGTGTCAGCCGCGTTCGAGCGTTGTGGCGTACATGCCGAAGTGCTTCCCGAATCAGACCGCGAAAGCGTGGACATCGGGATGAAATATGTATCAGGAAAGGAATGCTACCCCTGCCTTGTCACGACCGGCGACATGTTAAAAAAGGCATTTTCAAAAGGATTCGAGCCCTCGCGGTCGGCGTTCTTCATGCCCTCAGGCACCGGGCCGTGCCGGTTCGGCCAGTACAACGTTTTCCATAAACGCGTGCTGGAGAGCGCGGGACTCGGCGATGTTCCAGTTTTTGCGCCGAACCAGGACAACGGGTTCTACGATTCCCTGGGCGAGGTGAGCAGTGATTTCGTCCTGCAGTGCTGGAAAGGGATCGTCTCAATCGAGCTGCTCACAAAATGCCTCCATGAGTCTAGGCCCTATGAAAACCGGTCTGGATCGGCAAATGAGCTTTACCAGCACCACCTGCGGCGTTTAGTGAGCGCTCTTGCAGGAAAGAACGGCGGTGTAGAAAAATCACTGAAAGAAATACGAAAGGATTTCGAGTCCTTGCCAAAAACAAACGCTCAGAAGCCGCACATAGGGGTCATCGGCGAGATCTTCGTCAGGAGCAGCAAGTTTTCGAATGAAAATGTCGTTAAAAAGATCGAAGCGCTGGGCGGCGAAGTGTGGCTTGCTCCGGTGGAAGAGTGGAACTATTACGCGAACTACCTGGATCTTCAACATGCGCTGGCCCGCGGAGACTATCCGCTATATGTCAAATCATTGATCACGCGGTATTTTCAAAAGCGAATAGAACATTGCTACGCAAGGCTGTTCAAGGGATATCTCCGCACAGCCGATGAACCGTCCACGGCAAAAGTGCTGAAGAATGCCGCTCCTTATCTCCATCACTCCTTCGAAGGAGAAACCGTGCTGAGTATCGGCAAATCGGTTGACTTCGCCGGGCGGGGAGTCGCGGGGATTGTGAATGCCATGCCATTCGGCTGCATGCCGGGCACGATCGTAACCGCGCTCATACGCGCCGTAACGAATGATCACCATATTCCGTCGATCAACATCGCTTACGACGGCACGGAAGCGTCAACCAATGACATCCAGCTCGAAGCATTCATGAACCAGGCAATTGCAGTCTCGAACGCATAGTGCGTCCCGGCGCAGACATTAAATCCTAGAGAAATAAGGAGGACAAAATGAAAATAAACTTTCCTGAAATTACACTATATGTATGTATGGTCATCATTTTATCATTATCATTGGCTGTAACTACAGCACAGGCACAAGCAAAGCAGTGCTCTATAAAAAGTTAAGACGAATACCTATGAATAGAACGACGATCCAGACAGGGCAACTAAGAGTGGTTGGTATTGTAAAAGCCTCATGGTTTCACACTATAAAAGCGATTAGCTTCTTTATTTATTTAATTCATCGAGGACCAAGTGCCGAGTGGCCGAGCCTATATGTCACTCTGGTTTCATTATTGATGTTGGCCGGTTGCGCCCACTCCCCCTCCATATCGGAAGTCCAACTAGTTTCTAACAACCACGCGATATATGTTCGCGATCTTTATTGCCCTGCAAGTGGAGATATCGTTGCAATAGGCCAGATACCCTTGTACTCAAAAGATCGAGGCACTACTTGGCAGAAAGCCACTATCGAGCCAGAGCCAACTTATTTAGCGCTCTCGCTGGTGAGGATACCCTCTATGGATGGAACGTCTGCCCTTTATGTTTCCAGTTATCGCAATGGTCTGTTGTCGGCAGAACCCGGGCCATGGTGGATTTCGCAAGATGGAGGTCGAACCTGGGGCCCTACAGGGCCTCAACTGGCTATCGGCAAACCGAAATTAGTCTTTGACTTCTTCCCGAAAATAGTTATTGCCGATACAACTGGAACGTTGGTTACCACCGTGGTAGAGTCAAAGGGTGTGTTCTTGCTGCGGTCCACCGATTGGGGTGAACACTGGGATAAACAACTGCTACAAATGCCGAGGGATTTTGCGTCACCAATTGTTTCGGATGGACACGGACATCTGGCGTTTTACGGCAGATCGCTCCCACGCCCACGCCATCCGTTTGACTTTGACGGTTATATCGACATCAACATGGTTTACTGGTCCTCTGATGCCGGTGCCACATGGAATGACAGTATTGCTCCTGATAGGTGGGGCAGTAGGGGCTGGTTTTGGTCCGATATGCGTCTCTATCGAAGCCCAAGCGGTAAAATGGTTGCATTTAGCTCATCATATCTTTATGGCAGTGATAACGGTATTGGTATTTTACCTTCGACGGGCGGTTATACCGGTTTTTTACATTCGGTTGATAACGGCCAAACTTGGAAAGATTCCTCACGCGTGGGTGAATTCGGCAAAATTAAAAGCATTACGGGAGATGAAAGAGGCCGAATTGTTGCTGTCACGGAATCTGGAATTATCCTTCTTTCCGACGATGGGGGCGCTACCTGGCGAAATGTCGGTAAGCCAACAATGAAATCCCAATCCGGCAATTTTGCCAAAAAACCGTCGCCAATCATTTTTGCCGGTAAAGAAATAGTCATTGCCACAATTGGGAACAAGATCATTCGTTCATCGGATAGGGGAGATACCTGGACTACCGTCGACTCCAGACTCCCAGACCGTGACTATGGGTTCAGTGCTCTTTGTGAAGACGGAAATGGTTTGATTATTGCTGCTGGCGATGGAATGCTCACAAGGTCTTTGGACTGGGGATTAACCTGGCAGCCTGGCAAGATGGAATGAGCCTTTAGGGAGCTATGAGCGGATGCATCCGCCTTAGGGTTTTTCTTATCAGGGATTATATGTGAACGATATGAGAGCGATAACGAATACAGATTGTTTTAAAATAGTTGGTTTTATCATTCTCTGCGGGTTATTCATGACATCGTGCATATCCCACCAGAAATTGCCTGCCGATTGGCCACTCCCGCAATCAGCTCCCAGCGCTATGTGTCCTGATATTTCAGACAAATATGACAGGAAGGGAGAATGCGCGAATAAGTCAAGAGTGTCACTGATGCCGGAGCTATTTGGAAAGGATATGAGAAGCAATTCGCTTTTACCCTGGCAGGACGTCACCCATGTCTCAATTCATCAACAAGACCAGGACTCAATATACTTAGTTGCCTGGAAAGACAATGAGGTGCTGTATTCCAAGACGCTTTTGATGAAATCCGGCGACTTCAAATGCAAGGACGGCTGGATTGAGATTACCTCAGCCGATGGCGGCATCGCTGGCGGTACGATGGTCGCTGTAGCCCATACAGAGCGGACTACCAAGTCATTTGCAAAATCCGACGGGTACCTGTTGATGAAGTCCGCGAGGAAAGAATTTGGCATTGCCATCGTGCCTATCCCGTTTCCATTCGCCGGCTCCTCACTGGAATGGTGTAGATTTGCAGGGGCCAAAGATGAAGGATCGAAAGGTAGCAAGGCGGTAGAAACGGGAGAGATAGATAAATGAGCACCACACTGTCTTGGCGAGACGATAAGCGATCTCTGCCACATCCAAA
>Ga0209253_10006560_pt1 | contig 10071 bp, 10 predicted proteins | sample FrelakmetBRP12BR_FD_187145 | JGI IMG/M metagenome (GOLD analysis project Ga0209253, IMG submission 187145) | Freshwater lake sediment microbial communities from the University of Notre Dame, USA, for methane emissions studies - BRP12 BR (SPAdes)... | ecosystem: Environmental > Aquatic >...
TCCCAGTACTGAGTGATGCCATAATAGCGGTTTCCGAATACCAGCCGGTAAACGCTTTGCAGCACGACCGACAACCCGGCAGTGAGCAGGAAAGCGTTCATCACCCATTCCCCCTTGGAGCGCTTACGCAATGGGAAAAATAAAAGCCGTTCGGTGATTGCCCCAGCCAGGAAGCCCAACAAAGCTGCCACAATAATCGCCAGGAGCGGGTTCAGGCCATAAGTAACATAAGCAAAATAGGCAGCATAAGCACCCAACACATAGTATTCACCATGCGCGAAGTGGCAGATATTCATTACACCGAAAACCAGCGCCAGGCCGACCGCCATTAAGGCAAATAAGCCACCGCGCAAAATGCCCGTGACCAACAGATTCTGAATGATCGTCCAATCCATATGATATGCTTTTCCGCGACTCGCTTAGCGCTTGCCCAGGTACGTCTCGCGCAGATATTCGTTTTGCAGCAATTCGGCGCTCGGCCCTTGCAAGATAACGCTGCCCTGTTCCAAAACGTAGGCTTTATCCGCAATTTGTAAGGTATTATTGACGTTCTGCTCGACCAGCAGCAGGGTCACGCCGCGTTCATGCAGCGCTTTCAAGGCACTGAAGACGCTCAGAACCACCATTGGCGCCAAGCCCAGAGACGGCTCGTCCACCATCAACAAGCGTGGCTCGGACATTAAACCGCGTGCAATCGCCAGCATGCGGCGTTCGCCGCCGCTCAACGTGCCGGCCAGCTGGTTTTGCCTTTCTTGCAAAATAGGAAAGAGCTCGAATACCTGTGCTAGAAGAGCCTTGACTTTTTTCCCATCTTTGCAGGAATAAGCGCCCAGCAGCAAATTGTCGTGTACGGTCATCCCTTCAAACAGGTTCAGCTCCTCGGTAATGAAGCTGATCCCGTGCTGGCAGACAACGTACGGCGCCAGATTGGTGATCGGTTTGCCCAGGAAACTGACCTGACCACCCTGCGGTTTGATCACGCCCGAGATGGCGCGCAAGGTGGTCGTTTTACCAGCCCCATTGGACCCGATCAGGGCAACAAATTCCCCTTCCGACACACTCAACGACACATCCCACAACACTTGCAGTTGGTCGTAACTGGCCTGTAAACCGCTGACTTCCAGCAATTCGATCTATCCTTTTTTGGTAATTTACCGTTTTGCGTGACAGGTGCGGTGCACTTTGCAAGTGCGTTGCACCTAGACTGCTTATCTAACCATTCGAGAACCGATTCTTTTCTTCAGGTTAACATTGCCTTCAGGCTATCAGGTATTTTTCGCCCAGGTAAGCACTGGCGACTTTCTCGTCACTGGCGATCTCTGCGGGCGTACCATCGGCGATCTTGACACCGTATTGCAGCACCATAATCCGGTCGCAGAGCTGCATGATCAGGCGCATCAGATGCTCTACAATCAAGACCGTGGTGCCTTGGGCGCGGATTTTTAAGATCAGCTTCTGCAGGTCGGTCAGCTCGTTCGGAGTGAGTCCAGCTGCAGATTCGTCCAACAACAACAGCCTGGGATGGCTGGCTAAGGCACGAGCCAAATCCAAGCGGCGCAATTGGGCCGTGTTCAGACAAGAGGCGATTGTCTCTGCGGACACCGGGAAGCTGACGAAATCAAGCATCTCTTCGGTCACTTCCCTGGGGTCCTTTTTTAAGTGCAGGTTCCCGAAAGTGGCTGCCACCAGCACATTTTCAAAAGCGGTCATCTTTGAGAACGGCCGCGGGATCTGGAAGGTTCGTGCGATCCCCAACTGGCAAATCCTCTCCGGATTTGAGCCGGAGATTTTCTCGCCTCGGAAACGCACGCTTCCAACGGTTGGCCTGAACACACCCGCGATTACGTTGAGGAGGGTGCTTTTTCCAGCGCCATTTGGTCCAATGACGCCCACAATCTCACCCTCCTCAACGTCCAAATCGACATGATCTAGTGCAAGCAATCCGCGAAATTTCTTGTCAACAGCTTCAACCTGCAAAATCATTTGACTATGCGCTAATTGTGCACTTGACTGGTGCGGATATTTGAAATGCAGCCTTATTGTGCATAAGGTGGAATTTGTATATCCTGCTCTTTGATCTCATCCGGCCAGATGGTCTTGCCAACGCCGCCAAAATACTGGATCACCGGGAAAACAAAGTAGCCTTTGCCGACCAGCATATCCGGCAAGGATTCGGCCGTAAACTTATATTCTTTCATCAAGATGCCATCGGTATAGGTCAACTCGCCGGTCCACATTTTCTCTTTGCCGGTGGTATAGACCGAATCACTGGTCAGCTCACCCTTGTCCTTATAAGCCTCCTGCAAGACCTTGATGAAGTAACCTGTCTCATCGTAAGCCAGACCTGCGGAAGAGGGGCTGGGTTCGATACCCCAACGTTTCGTGAAATCATCTCTGAAGGCGACTGCTTTCGGTGTGGTCCAGCCCGGAATCTGGTCAATGACGTAGTCCGAGGCTTCGCCTGCCATGTTATACCATTCGCCAACCCAACCCAGACCGTCGGCAACAATCAGGCTGTTGACGCCGACTTCGCGTGCCTGCTTGATCATAGCTGGGAAGCCGGCCGCGTCGTCCATCGTACCCGCCATCAACGGCGCATCCAACGATTTAATCTTGGTCAGCATCGGGTAGAAGTCGGTCTCTCCAACCGGTACATATTCCTCCCCGACGATCTCCCAACCGGCGTCTTTCAGTTGAGCGCCGATCGCTTTGGTGAACCCCCGGCTCCATTCATCATCATTGCCGTACAACACTACCTGTTTCGACTTGGGCGCCCACAAGCCATTCTTGATTGCATCTTCGAGGGCGGTGACGTAGTTGATCGTCAGCTTGGAGGGGGTCGGCCAACCCTTACCCATCCAGAAAGAGTACTTGTCATCGGACTTGAACTTGATATCAATATCCTCGCTGGTACCCATAGCAAAAAAATGCGGGATTTTATATTTGGCTGAGAGCTCCATCAGCGGGATCACCTCAGAGGCATCCCAGTTTAGCAGCCCGACCTGGATTCCATCCCGGGTGATAGCAGCTTCGTAAGCCCGCGTGGCTTTCTCTGGATCTGATTCGCCGTCGATCCAGACCGGTTCGATCTTATAGTCGCCGACCGTCCAGTTGATCAGATCGAACGCCATGGTGACTGCACCCTTGAACTCCTCCCCTACCCGGGCGCTCGGACCAGTGAAGGGCGCCAGCACACCGACTTTGAGTACTTTGGGCTCGGCCACGGGCGCTTGTGTGGCCGCCGGTGCTTCAGTAGCCGCAGGGGCTTCGGTAGCTGCGGCAGGCTGTGCCGGCTGAGTTGGAGCCGGAGCGGGCGCGCAACCCGCTGCCAACGAAGCCAACAGCACAACAACAAATACGATGCTCAACATTTTGTGTTTCATTTGGACTCCTCCGTGTGTAAAGATATGAACTATTGTGGATGCCCTTTCGAGGGGCTTCAGTTTCCGTTCTAGACTGGTGAATGCGCCAGAGTGATATTGAGATAGGCTAATGATCCTTTATTAGCTGTAAATTCGCAACAAATCTTCGATGTAATGCATGTGTTTTTGAGCTTCTTCTTGCGCACGTTGTATATCTTTCGCTTCGATCGCCTGTGCAATCGCCCGTTGGAGTGCAATCGACTCATCTTTTACATTCGGGAGCGCGACCATCTCGGAGATCACTTCAGAGAGCAATTCCCGCACCAGGTGGTAGAACTGCTCTAGCAGATGGTTATGCCCGGCTTTTGCCACTGCCAGGTGGAACTCCAGGTCAGCTTTTACAAATCCTTCTTCATCGGCATGCGCGGCCGCCGCTTCCATGTTTCGCAGGGCCTGCCAGATCGTCTCGATCTCTTCCACGGTAGCGCGTTCAGCGGCGAAGCGTGTCAGACCTACTTCGATCACCAGGCGTGCTTCATAGACTTGTTGGGCATTGAGCGCGCCCAGACGTGTTTTTACCACTGTGGAATTAAAAACTGTATTGAGAGCATCCGCCCGTACCCAGGTGCCCTTGCCCGGGTGTGACTCAACCAGACCGACTGCTGCTAAAACCTGGATCGACTCGCGCACGGTTGAAAGACCCACCCCGAACTGATCTGCCAACGCTTTTTGCGGCTCCAGGAATTCACCCGGTTTGAGCTGGCCGCTCAAGATCATGGCCCTTAATTCATTTGCTATCTCATCAACGATCGTGTTTCGCCGGCGCACTGGACACATATCTGATCTACTTTGTAGCTATATTTCCTATATTCTGAATATCTGATATTCTTATATCATAGCTGCTCCTGGATGTCAAATTAAAAGTATTCTGGCGTTGGAATTTGGCTGTATAATTATCAGCCGCGGATCAAGACCAAACCTCAAGTGTTCCCCAAGCCGGTTGGAAATTGCACTCTTTTATGGTTAAATAGATCGGAGGTTAAGAATATGTCTGAGGCGCTGGATATTTGGGATAAACCGGAATCGAAAGAGCTTTACTTGATTGCTGGCTGGCGCCAGTGGGCAGACGCCGGTTCGGTCTCCTCTGGCTTGCCGGAATACCTGCTCCAAAAAACAAATGCCCGACCGATCGGCACGATCCATCCGGGTGGTTTTTATCTATTTCAAATCCCGGGCACCCACAACCTGCTCCGCCCGGTGGTCAAGTTCGAGGATGGTTACCCGGAGTCGCTGCGGGCACAGCACAACGATCTGTATTTCTCCGGAGATGAACGACGCGGACTGGTATTTTTCCTGGGCGATGAACCGCATCTGGATATTGAGCGCTATGTGGGCGACTTCCTGGAAGCCGCCGAAACACTGGGTGTTAAACGCATCATCGGCTTAGGCGGTGTTTATGGGGAAGTGCCGTATAACAAAGAGCGCTCGATCATCAGCACATTCAGCCTGCCGGGCATGAAAGAGCAAGTCAAGGCTCTGGCGGTCAATTTTTCGGATTATCATGGCGGCGCCAGCATCGGCTCTTTCATCTGTCGCCGGGCAGCCGATAAAGGCATCGAGTATGTTTCGTTCTATGCTTTAGCGCCGCTGTACGATTTCTCTAACCTGGCTCAAGTCACCCATGCCATCCGGATTGAAAAAGACTACCTGGCCTGGTATGGCATCCTGCAGCGCATCAATTATATGCTGAAACTCGAACTGGACCTTTCCGAGCTGGAAGAGCTGAGCCACCAGCAGGTAGAGAATCTGGATAAAGAGGTGGCGGAGCTGGAAAACTCTGCCCCACAACTGGGGGTACGTGATTATTTCGAACGCCTCGCCAAAGAGTTCACCGAGACACCTTTCATCGCTCCGGACGATTTTTGGGATGAAAAGTTGAGCGGTCTATTCAAAGATTTCGATTAAGCTAACTATCCTGGAACCGTCCCGGGTAGCCCTCTATTTCAGCATGCAATACTTCTTGTCCTTCACCATTTACACAACGGCAATCCAGCCTAACCCAGTTTTTCTCTGTATCGGCTTCAATCACCACAGCTTCGGCAGTGATCGTCTCCCCTATGTAAACGGGCGTCAGAAACTTGAAATGCATCTCTTGAGCCAGAAACGCCCACAATCCACCCAGGTGCGTGAGCAAGCTGGCGGTCAGTAGACCTGGCACAATCCGCCGCTGGAATGGCATCTCGCTTACATAGCGATCATTTGTGTGCAGTGGATTCACATCCCAGGTTACTCCGATGAACAGCGCCACATCCGCTTCTGTCAGCGTGCGAGAGAAGGAAGCCCTTTCGCCCACTGTGTTTGCACGGGGGATTCTATTCGGCATTAAAGGCGATTTCATATGCAAGTGTCCCTTTCAATTCTGGCGTCAATCTGGATTATACCTTTCAAAATCCGAAATGCTAACTGCGCGTAGAAAATCCACCAATAACTATCCAATATTCTTAAGGTAAGATCCAAGATTTGGGTTATAATTTTTCCCTGTCCAGACATGTTACCGGACAGATGCGTATTTACCCGGTCGAGGGAAAAGGAGGTTGAGATGCAAATCGTAACAGACAGCGCCGCGGACCTATCAGCTGCTCAATTAGAGGAACTGCACATCCATACTGTGCCCCTATCTATCCAGCTAGATGGAAAGACTTACCTGAGCGGGGTAGACCTGCAGCCGGATGAATTTTATACCCTGCTCAGCCAGACTGAGAGTTTTCCCACCACCTCGCAGCCATCACCCGGCGATTTTGCTGAACTCTACCGGAAGATAGCACTTTCCGACCCAGACATCCTCTCCATCCATATCTCTTCCGGTCTGAGCGGCACATTAAATGCTGCGCGCGCCGGAGCCAGCATGGTTCCGGAAGCGCATGTTACCCTATTTGACTCGATGACTCTCTCCAGCCCATTGGGCTGGATGGTCCAGGCAGCTGCTCATGCTTTGCGGAAGGGCTGGACTGTAGAACGGATACTGGACCAACTCAGTCAAATGCAGGCAAAGACCCAGGGGCTTTTCACCCTGGATAATCTGAAATACCTGGTCCATGGTGGGCGTATCAGCCACCTCAAAGGTCTGGTGGCCTCTGTACTTAGAATCAAGCCTGTGATCGGACCGGAGAAGATTAATGGGATTTATGCCACGTTTGGACAAGAAATGACCTGGAAACGCGCCCTGAACAGGATCCCGGAAGTTGTGGGCTCGATGTTCTCCGAGGGACAACGCCTGCGCGTCCAATTGCTGCACGGGCAGAACCCGGAAGGCGTAGAATTCCTGCGCGAGGCTATCAGCAGGAAATTTAACTGCCAGTTCGATCCGGTAGCCGTGGTCGCTCCGGTATTGGGAGCGCATACAGGCCCCAGCCTGGTCGGTTTGGGAGTTGGCGATCCGGATGTATTTGGCGGTCTGTTCTAGTGGCGTGGAAAAAACCTCCGATTCGTAAATTTTCATACGCGTGATTTAGAATAATTCAGGAGGCGTCTGATGAAATCGGATATCATCACGATATTCCTTTTCTTGAATGCCGCATTGATCTTCCTGGGCTTTGGCAGCTTTATGTTGATCTCGCTGCAAGAAGGCGAGAAACGCGCCGCGCAGGTTTCGGCGATTTGCGCCTGTGGGGGCATTGTGCTCTTCTGCCTGACAGTCTTTCTCCCCTTATCCTTCCAAACCTGGTTGGCAGCACTTGTACTGGCTGTATTTCTAATTGTTCTGCTCTTGTTTTGGTTACCCTTTGGGAAAGCAGACCTGTCGAAAGATATCCCGCGGCATCGAGTGGATGAACGCGAGGTCATGTTGACCCTGGCAGGATGACCCCATTCATAAAATCCCTGGCACGGTATTATGGAGCATTGGAGGTTGGTATAACAGAATTGCAGGCGATCTGCTCCTGGACGTCCGTGGTACACTTGCGCTAGAAAATGATGCGAAAGCAGTGTATGTAAAATGCATCCCTGGGCTGCAACTGCGATCAGCTGCGCTAACATCGCCCTGATCAAGTATTGGGGAAACCGCGACCCCGAACTGCACATTCCCTCCAGCGGCTCGATCTCGATCAACCTGGACGGGCTGTACTCGCGCACCGGGGTCACCTTCGACCCTGCCGCGCTCGCAGACCAGCTGATCCTGAATGGAGAGAACGCACCAGCAACCGCACTCGAACGCGCCAGCGCCTTGCTGGAGCGGGTGCGGGAGATGGCCGGGCTGCGGTTCCACGCCCGGGTGGAGAGCGAGAACAATTTTCCCACCGGCACGGGCATCGCCTCCTCGGCTTCGGGGTTCGCGGCCCTGGCGCTGGCAGCCAGCCGCGCGGCGGGTCTCGAGCTGGATGAGGCGTCGCTTTCTCGTCTGGCGCGCAGCGCGTCTGGCTCAGCCTGCCGCTCGGTGCCGGGCGGTTTTGTCGAATGGCAGGCCGGGGAGAGCGATCAGAATTCCTATGCTTTTTCGATTGCCCCAGCCGGGCATTGGGACCTGGTCGATTGTGTGGCTGTGATCAGCCAGACGCATAAATCCATCCCTTCGCAGGCCGGGCACAGGCTGGCGGATACCAGCCCGCTGCAGGCTGCCCGAGTGGCAGATACCCCCCGCAGGCTGGCGATCTGCCGCCGGGCAATCCTGGAACGCGATTTCGAGGCCCTGGCGCAGATCGTCGAGCTGGATAGCAACCTGATGCACGCCGTGATGATGACCTCTTCACCAGCATTGTTCTACTGGCTGCCAGCCACCCTGCAGGTCATCCTATCTGTCATGGCATGGCGAAAGGGCGGCGTACCGGTCTGTTACACCATCGACGCTGGTCCGAATGTGCATGTGCTCTGCCAGGCTGGCTACGCGCCAGAGATCACGGAGCGGCTCAACCAGACGGAGAGGGTGATGCGCGTGCTGACTGCTCATCCAGGGGGTCCAACTCACCTGTTAGCAGAGGTGGATTGAGATCAAGCCCGATTCGCGTTAGAAATCTATTAGAATGCTCCCCGCGCAGAGCAATCTTCGCTATACTATTCTGGACTGACAAGTTATAATCAGTCCTCGATTTGGTGGTATTGCCAGGCAATTCGCCGAGAGTTAGTGAACAAGCATCGATGTGTATAACGGCGAATTGCTTAAGTAATTGGCGGCACAAATACGGGATTTTAGTTAAGACACTTTCCGTCGATTACCTGTTTGAGCAATACTTTTTAATTGGAATATTACAGGCTAAGGAAAAAGAATGCAACTGGTTGTATTTATCTTCGGAATCGCGGCCCTGATCTTCGTTCACGAGCTGGGCCATTTTTTCGCTGCCCGATTTTTAAAAGTGGAAGTGGAAGAGTTTGGTTTTGGGTTTCCACCGCGCATCACCAAGCTATTCGAACACAAAGGGACGGTCTTTTCACTAAACTGGATCCCCCTGGGCGGTTTTGTCCGACCGAAGGGTGAAAATGATCCCAATATCGAGGGCGGCTTAGCCGCTGCCAGCCCATGGGTGCGTTTGGGTGTGCTCTTCGCCGGTCCTGTCATGAACCTGATGGTGGGCGTGTTGCTCGGCATCATCCTTTTCTATAGTCTTGGCGATCGAGTAGTGGAGAAGGTGCTGGTCCAGTCCACCGCACCCGGCTCTCCCGCGGCTGAGGCGGGTATGCAGCCAGGCGACCTGTTTATCTCTGCCAACGGGCAAACCATCGACAGCGTGGAGAAATTGCAGTCGATCGTCGCCGAAAATATTGGCAAGAGCGTGACATTTGTCTTACAGCGCGGCGACGAGAACCTGACCGTGGTGGTCGTGCCACGCACCAAGCCACCGGAGGGACAGGGTCCGCTGGGCGTCGGTCTGGACAACCCGACCCGCCCGGTCAGCCTGCTAACAGCTTCCTATCGCGGCGTCTATGCTGCGTATGAAAACGTGCACGCCATTTTGTTATTGCCAGTGCGGATGGTACGTGGGCAGATCAGCCCGGAAGAAGGGCGGTTGGTCGGCTATAAGGGTATGTTTGACATCTACCAGCGTATTCAAAGCCCATTGTGGTTCTTTATGATGATCTCCATATCGCTGGGTATTATGAACCTGCTGCCCCTGCCCGCGCTGGATGGTGGGCGAATTGTGATGACGCTGCCGGAGATCCTTTTCCACCGCCGCGTGCCGATGAAGTATGAAAACGCTATCCACGTGGTCGGTTTCGCTCTGCTATTGATCTTGCTGATCTACATCAACGCGCAAGATTTTCTCAATCCGATCCAGCTGCCCTGATTTCCAATAATACGGTATGCCTGGTATGTTACCCCAAGCCGATATCTCCCTCCAGCAGCTTTCAGAGGCGCTGCTGGATACTGACAAACCGTTTCCAGCGCGCTTCCTATACCGTTTCTCGGATATGGAAGCAGCCGATCTGGAAAAACTAGGCGCAATCTGGCCCCAGCTGCCTCTGTGGCGGCGGCAGGGTTTGATGGAAGATATCGAAGAGCTGAGCAGCAAGGATACCCTGCTCGATTATGTCGCCTTCAGCCGCTTTGCCTTGAAAGATGAAGATCCCAAAGTCCGCCAGCTGGCTGTCAACACCCTATGGGATTACGAACAGACAGACCTGATCCCAACTTTTCTGGAACTGTTAGCCAGCGACAGCGAGGCGGATGTGCGCGCCGCGGCGGCCGGCGGTCTGGCACGCTTTGTCTATGCGGGCGAGA
>Ga0209253_10006561_pt1 | contig 10070 bp, 9 predicted proteins | sample FrelakmetBRP12BR_FD_187145 | JGI IMG/M metagenome (GOLD analysis project Ga0209253, IMG submission 187145) | Freshwater lake sediment microbial communities from the University of Notre Dame, USA, for methane emissions studies - BRP12 BR (SPAdes)... | ecosystem: Environmental > Aquatic >...
CCTTCCTCAAGGCGGATCTATCAATATCGGTATGGTTCCTGCACTTTGGCTGGCGCTCAGGAGAGGACCAAAAGTAGGGATCTTTGCAGGTGCAGTTTTCGGTTTAGTTGACCTTGCAATTGAGCCGTTTGTTGTTCACCCTATTCAGCTTATCTTAGATTATCCATTAGCGTTCGCGGTCCTTGGGCTCGCAGGATTCTTTCGAAAGCTCCCGGTCATTGGTGTCATCTTGGGAGTGACGGGTCGCTTCCTGTGCCACTTCACTTCAGGCGTAGTCTATTTCTCTAGCTACGCGCCGGAGGGGATGAGCCCCATTGTCTATTCAGCAATCTACAACGGAATATATATCGTGCCAAGCATGGTAGTATGCGCAATAGTAATTGGCTTTCTGCAGAAAAGCAAAGCTCTTAACATTTACCTGTGAGGATCATAAGGAACCATGGGAAAACTGCGAAATGAGGAACTCGCGGAGATGCTGAGATGCATCAGACGCACTCCAAGAGTGATAGTCCCACCGTTGCCCGGTTTTGACTCCGGTGTCCACGAAATCGACAGTCACAGACTTTTGGTCATCTCTACAGATCCATGCATTGGTGTCCCCGAAAAGTGGTTCGGTTGGCTGTTGATTAGTTACGCGGCTTCTGATGTTGCACTCTTCGGCGCCAAGCCCCAATATTGTTCAGTCAACCTTCTGGGACCGCTGGGCACCGAGCGGCAAACGTTCCAGAAGACCCTGAGACAAGCCTGCACGGCCGCGGACGAACACGGTTTGACCATTATTACAGGGCACACAGGGTCCTACAGAGGGTTGACTACGATGGTGGGCGTGTGCACAGCCTACGGCATCATAAATAAAAACGAGCTGATTACTCCAGCGGGTGCCAAGCCAGGTGACCTGATATTATGCACTAAACCGATAGGGCTAGAGTTGGCTGTCAACTTCGCGCTAGCTCAAAAAAAGGTCGCAGGGGAGGTATTCGGGAAAAGAAGAGTGTATGAATTGAGGAGACTCGTCAAGATGCAGAGCTGCGTGAATGAAGCATTTTTACTTGCGAGAACCGGTTTCGTGCACGCCATGCATGACGCCACCGAGGGCGGATTGACGGTCGCCATTAACGAAATGGCTGAAGCTTCTCAACGTGGCTTCACTGTAGAATTTGAGAAAATACCATTCGCAAGAGAGTCTGAAATGTTAAGTGATCATTTCCGACTATCAGACACGCAGTTACTTTCGATGTCGTCTACAGGTGCCGTTCTAGCGGCCGTCGATCCCAAATCACTAGGGTCCGTTGATAAAACGCTCAGGCGCATTGGGATAAGTCCGGCGGTCATAGGCGTTTTTTCGGAAGACCGAAAACGTCGCATCCTCAAACATGGAAAAAGGAGACAGTTTCCAAAAGCAGGGCAGGATCCCTACGAAAGAATTCTTTCAGGGTGCGTGTAAACGTTCATATGCGTGCCGCGCGCAAATCCGACAAGTGTCAAGTTAACCCGTTTGGCAATGGCAATGCCTGAAACAATTGCAGCCGCAACTGAAGCCACTATAGGCAATTTTACCGTCGCTACCTTCGTGACCATGTCGCCGGTCAGTCTTCCCGTTGAAACAATGAAGCAATCCTCCAGGTTCGTCTCACTCGTCATCGCCATTCCGACCACTTTGTCGACCGCATTGTGGCGCCCAATATCCTCAGCAAAAGCTACACGAGTGCCATTCCCTTCAAAAATTGCGGCAGCATGGACTCCGCCCGTCTTTCGGAAGACAGGGGCTGAATTTAGTTCCTTAACGCAATCTAGTATCGTGTTCGCCTTGACCTTCAAGCTCGACTTGACTTTCGGCAGTTTCCGTGACACTCTATATGATCCTTGTACTCCACATGCCGAAAGGATCACTCGTCCAAACTGCCTTGACAACCTCACCCGTCTCTTGGCCTCTACACTTGAAATAAACTTCACCTGGCAAACGCCGTCTTTCACGTCCAATTTGCCTATTTCGGATAAGGATTTCAGGATTCCTTCAGAAGCCAAGTGCCCTATCGCCAGCTGTTCCAAGTTTGAAGGAGAACAATGAATAGATACGTAAAAAGCGCCATCTAGAAAAAGGTGCAGAGGCTTCTCTTCTGCCACCCAGTCTTTGGCGGGGCGGCACTCCTTCTTGGAAAGGTCTATTCTCAGGATTTCAACGCTCTTCATGAATTTCACTTCTTCAGTTCTGACAGAACGAAGTCGACGATTTCATCTGCTATGTTGAATTTTGTCACAGACTGCAGTCCACGCCAGCCGGGTTGGCTGTTGACTTCAACGACCACGGGTCCAGACGGGCTTTCCAGTATGTCCACGCCTGCTATTTTGCAGTCGACCGACCTGGCGGATCTTACTGCAAGGGCTTCCAACGGTTTTTCAAGTTTAACGCCCAAAGGCTTGGCTCCTTGGCTGTAGTTTGTTTTCCAACTTTTCGCCCTGCGTCTCATTGCAGCGATGACACGATTGCCGACGACGAAGGCACGAATGTCAGACAAGCCATGATTCACAAATTCCTGAAGGTAAATGACACCATGGTAGAAAGCTATGGATCTGAATATTGTTGAAGCCACTTCGGGATCGTTTACTCTCGTGGCGCCGATTCCTCTTGAGCCGAACAGTGGTTTGACTACTGTATCGCCTCCAAGTTCCTTGAAGGCTTTCAACGCCTCATTGACGTTCTCAGTCGTCGCAGTTCTAGGCACCGGTATTCCGTTCTCTTCTAACGCAGCCAAGATGTCGTATTTGTCGACGCAATGCTCAATTGCTTCGGGCGAGTTCACGATGTATGATCCGGTACGCTGAAGCCTATACAATACGTCCATCCTGAAAACGAGCTCCTCGAGTGAGCCTCGTCCGATCGGTCTGATTATCAGCGCATTCAACTCATGGACATCATGTTTGTCGACTTTGACGAGTGGTTTATATCCGACGTGGGCAATCAGTCGTGGAAAACTGAAGCATGTACAAGAAATTCCACGTTTCAGCAAAGCATCATACAATTGGGATGAGCTGTAAGCGTTCTTGTTGCGTGTCACAATTCCAATTCTCAAGAAAGAGACTCTCCGCGGTTTGAATGTGTGAGAAATGCTAAGGACTTTGTTCTTAAAGTTTTGTGAAAACTTGGAAGCTAGAATCTATGAATGAAGGGAATCAGTTGATCTGCGCTGGCATGTATCTCAGAGAGTTGTAAGTCTAGATAGGCTCCGTGCGCGTTATAATAAGGGACGCCTTTCCTCGAAAATAACGTCAGGATCTTCCCATCATGATTTATCTGGAAACCATCACTGCAGGGTTCATGCCCTCTGATAAGCACATTGACTTTGACAGACTTGAGGATCCTTTCTGTCACGTCTCTGCCGAAGAGTCTGCCTGCTCCTCTCGGGGACGGATATACTCCACTCTGCGATTCCAAGGGATCGCTCCAGAGTATTTCCTCTAGAAAACTGTTTTCAGTATGCTTTTCGTGGGCGTACGCGAAATCGTCGATTGAGCGGGCTTTTTCTGGCAGTCCTCCATGAACTATCAGATAGCGTTCTTTGATTGAGACGGAGTTATGGAGATGTGGAAAGAATGAGAGTACACTGTTGTATGCATCTTTCCATTTTGTTCCGAACCTGGTTCGAAACTGGATCGGCAGATCATGGGGAACTGCCAAGAGGTCTTTTGATCCTTCGTGGTTTCCTCGCATCAGAACAATCTGTTTGGGATATTGGAGTTTCAGTTGCAGTATAGTATGGTAGACTTCTGCTGAGAATGGTCCTCGGTCGCCGTAGTCTCCTAGAAAAATCAGACAGACATCTTTGGAGTCTTCCATTCTTTGCAGGATGTTGCTTTGCTGGAGGATCTGCACCAAGCTTTCGAGGTCTCCGTGTAAGTCGGAGACCATCACTGCTTCGCCTAAAGGTTGGATCTCGACGTGTCTTCCCAGAATTTGGAGGTTACCGACCTTTCCGTCTTCATTTCTAAGAAGGGTCGTTGCCGTTTCGACGGTGGTGACGAATTTCTGAATGGGTGTTTCCATTGCTTCTTTGACGATTTGTTGAAGGGGCTTTTTCAAGTCTGATGCCTGATTCATGTGATTGTGACTTTTCTTCCCAGAAAGCTGAGTATGTTTTTCTCTGTTTCGGTTTTGGCGTTGCGGATTTTTTCGGCTGTTTCCGTGTAGTTTTTGTTCAAGAATATTTCTTCGCCTTCTAGCACGCCTTCTTGTCGCCTAAGGTTTTCGATGTGTTCGTTCATTTTGGCGAGGTCTTTCTGCGTCGAGGCGACTTCTTCTGATGTTGAGAGCTCGGTTTTTCGGGTCATGGCTGCTTTGCATTGTTGTTGCATGTTCAAGAGCGAATCGTTGTTGATGATGAGGTGGATGGCTTGTTCGGCTTTGCGGGCTTTTTCGAGTTTGAGTTTCAGCTTGTCTTCTGAAATAGATCTTTGAAGTTTCTTAAGAATCTGTTTGAGCAGCAGGTAGCCTGTTTCTTCTGTTGAAAGGGCCTCAAACGGGTTCTCTAAGTATTCTGTAAGCTTTTTGAGTTCTTCAGGTGTCAGTCCGCTTCCTGAACCGTGGGCTGCGAGCGCCTGAAGCTTGATAAAGGGTTTCTGAAGGTGTTGCAGTCTGTGTTTTGTTTCTGCTGTTAACACTTCGATTTCGGTTCCTGTCTGGCTCAGTTGTCCTATTCCGCCGACTGTTCTGATTTGACTCATTTTTTGTTGGGTTTCGGCAATTTGGTTTTCGACGATTGATTTTTCGTTTGCGACTTTGGTTTTTCGTTCGCCGAATTCTCGCAGCTGTCTTTCAAGCGTTGCGAGTCTGTCTATGAGTTGAAATGTATCTTCCAGTGTCTTGGTTTTCACGTACTCTTTGGTTTGAAAGTTTTCGAGTTCTCTCCATTGCAGTTTGGCTTTCTCGAAGTTGGCCAAGAATTTTCGTCTGTCGAGGATGAAGAAAGGTGAGATTCGTGGGAACCAGTTTCTTATGTCGACTTCGGTCACAGTGAAGGCTTTTTGTGTTTCTTGGACAAAGCTGCTGAAGCTTTCGTATGTGACTCTGTCGGGGATTTTGATCTGGCGGGTCCTGTCGGAGAAGATTTTGGCGAGCTTGTTGAGTGCTCTTGCTCTTCCGTACGTTCTTGTGTTTCTTCTTTCGATTTCTTTTGCGCTGTTGTCGAGGAGTGTTCTGGATGTTTCCGAAAGCGCGTCGATGGACTTCTGCATGTCGTCGACGAGTTTTTGGGCTTTGGTGTGAACAGGATTAAAAATCGATGCGGTTTCGTTTTCAAGCCAAACCTTGATGTCTGTTGGGGAGAATTTGAGTGGTTCAGACAACGGTTTTTTCCCACTAGAGGATATGCATCTGGAATATTTATGTTTCAAGTTTGGTTATGATTACCCTTTTGTGAGTAGCTACTCTTAAATAATAACTCGAAGGTATCAAGGGTCGCCGAAGTGAGTTGGAAAACATGGACGCTAAACAAACAGCTTTCGTTGCGATGCTAAGCGCGCTGGGAATAACGCTCTCTCTGATATCCTTGAACGTAGCCCCGTTACTCAGCGCCGTCGGACAGGGAGGCGCAGCGTTGGACCTTTCGCACATTGCCACGTTTGTGGCCGCTTTCTTCGGTGGACCTTACATCGGCGCACTGGTTGGGTTCTTGAGCGGAATTTATGCAGGATACTATTTTGGCTATGTATTGGGCACGCTTGGTCTGCTTTCGGTGATAGGTGTGCCTATTGGAAAAGCGATGACGGGCCTATTGGCCGGGTTTCTCTACAGAAGATTGGGGCTGGGGAGCGGTTCAAAACGCTCCGCCTGGGCTCTGCCGCTGACTCTGCTGGCTTACGTTCCTGAATCTATTTACACGGTACTTTACTTTCTGTTCGTAGTTCAGCTTGTTGGGATACCGGCGATGGCCTTCATGATCCCGTTGGTCATTCCAAAAGGATGGATAGAGATATTGGTCATGAGTCTTCTCATGGGCGCGCTTGCAGGTAACACTGGGTTCCGAGAATTCATCGGAAGGGTCTTCTATTTCCAAACAAATAAGAAATCAATGAATAGACAATGAGACCGAGTTCATTGCTCGCATATTTCAAAGGATTTCTTTAACATTTCGACGTTGATCTCGCCGCTCTTGAAGGTCTTCCCCGTTTTAGTGTCATTGATAGTCACGATTGCGGGGGCAAACAGGTCAGGGTCTATCTTGTAGAAGTCGCAGTGTGCTTCTTTGAATATTTCGATGAATGGTTTTCCGTATGATTTTGATGCTTTAGAAGGCGCTTTCTCTATTATCTCTTGCAGATTGCCGGGCGTGTTGGATTCAACAATATAGTGGGAGGTTCCGCCATAGAGAATTGCGTCGTTTGTTCTTGCCATTGCAACAGCAAACTTTGGATGCACAGGTGGGATGGGTGCGGAACCCCAAGCGTGTAGAATCGTGTTTGGGTTAAGCCCGAGCCTCCTCAGTTTATGCATTCCCGCTTCAACGATTCTTCCTGAAATCTGAGTGGCTCCCGCTAGGCTTGTTGTGGGAGTCAGGATTACTGCCAGTTTGCTCGGTTCGACGTTGCAGTCTTCTGCCAAACTTGCGACAATTTTTGTCGGTGGAATTTTCTGGGTTTCCAAGATCACGACGGCTCTGTCGCATTCGTCTTTGTATCCGATTTCTCGGCATACAGGGTCGGGCTTCAGAGCCAGGGACCTTGCGGGCCCAGACCCCATTGCGTTGCATTCTGCTTTGCTTATCTGCCAGCCGGCGTACTGCGATCCTAAGGCTGCTACAGCAGGGTGGTCGGTGTGGACGAGAATTGAAGGAAGCTCGAGGTCTCCGTATTTTCTGGAGGTTATTTGGGCTGTTCCTAGGCCTCCCATGCAGATTTCCGTTATGAGTCTGCCAGCTTGAAAGCCGCCTTTCGCGTTTATTCCTGCGTCTACTATTGTGGTTCCCTGTGAGGTTTTTTCAACTTTCACCTGGTAGAGTTCGGCATTCTTTGCCAGTTCTTCCAGCAAGCGCCATGCCAAACGGTTTACGCTTAATGCATTTTTCAAATTGTCTTCTTTCCTAGAGAAATTTGTCGTAAATGGTCAGTTGTGGATTGTTCTGTTTCGAAACATAAAGCTTGCCGTTTCCACATTCTGCAAGGTCTCCGAGAAAAACGTAGAATGGTCCCTGAACTGTTTCGTTTTCCTCGATCTTGACTTTGGGTTTGATGGTATCCACTGTGAAGGATGGGAGAATTGATTCAAGTTTGCCTTCTATGACGATTTTGCCCGCGATCATGCATGCCCCGGCTCGTGCGTCGCAGTCGCCTTGAACTTGGATTGTGCCATCGTGCATGCGAAGACCGACAAATTGCCCTGTGTTTCCATGGATTTTAATTGTTCCTTTTTTCATGTAGGCTCCGGCTTCGTTTCCAACGTTTCCATGGACGGTTATTTTTCCGCCATGCATGCCCTTTGTGCTTCCGCGGTATGGAGCTGCCAAATAGTCACCTGCGTTTCCATGGATTTCGATTGCTCCGTTTTTCATCATGGAACCAGCCCACGAACCGACGTCACCGTTGACTGTGATTTTGCCTCCGGCCATTTCTTCGCCCAGATGCATTCCAACGTTGCCGTTGATTGTGATTCCTCCGTTTTTCATTTGGGCTCCGATTCGTTTGACTTTGCTGACGTCGCCGCTGATGCTTATCATGGTGCTTTCAGAAGCAGTGGTGTCCTTTGAGTTGTCAATTTTGAACAGTTCGTCTAGTCTTTTTTGTTTGTTGCCTTCCCAGATTTTCTGCATCCCTATTTCGTTGAGGCTCATTGCTTGAAAAACGTCTGGTGTTATGCATTCTGCGGTTATCGGGAGCTTGAACTCTTTTGTGGGCTGTAGTCGTATCATCTAGACTTTTGCCTCCACGGGGAGGGGGTTTGACTTCTTCAGATACTCTTCTGTGACAGGATAATTTTCATATTCCACCGTCCAGTATTCTTTGAACCTCTTTTTTATGTCGTCTGTTATTCTGGCAGGTTCATTGACTTTCACGTCAAGCCACATTGTGGCGCCGTCAACATGTTTGAGGATCTCTCCGTTCTTGGACACGATTTCTCCGTCTTTGATCGTGTATGCGGCTTTACGGAAGGCTTTTCGAACGGTCTTGTATTTGCGGGAGGGATCTGTCTTTTCTGGGTTTATGTCGAAAATAGCTATGTCGGCGTCTGCGCCGAGACCTAGATGCCCCTTGTTTTTGAGGCCTAGGGCTTTGGCTTGTCCGGCTCTTGTCACCACTGCTATCTCGTAGAAGCTCAGTTCGCGGCCTATTGAGGGAAGGAGGCTTTGGCTCCTTGCGCGCGGGTTGATCCTTCTCATTGTTGCTTCTCTGGCTTTCTTGCTCAAGAGCCACCCGATTATTTTCGGGTAGAAAGTAAATGGACCAGCGTTGGGGTGATCGGTGGTCATGAATATTTTCCACGGGTCCTTTATCAGGAGGGCAAGTTCCAGGCCGATTGACCATTGGACGGCGTGAACGTAACTCTTGCGGCGGTAACGGAAAGGCACTATGCCGGCGCTTGTTTCGGTTTCGACGTCATGATTTATCCATTTGTTTCCAGTCAGTCCGTAGAGGTCGTATTGGAAGGGACCGTCGGCGGTCATTGTGGTTGTGTCTGTGAATATAATTTGTCCCATGTCCATTGTGACATGAGAATGAGTATTCACGTAACTGGCGATTTCTTCTGACCCTGGCTGCAGTGTTCCCCAGTCGTCGCCTTTGAAGGCGCTGAACTGACAGTGCGTTATGTGAATTACGGGTTTGTTATCGGCGGCTAGGTTTTCGACACACTTCATTGTTTCTAGCGTTGTTTGATAGTTTCCTGGTTTGCCGAGGTTGTTTGTGTGAAGATGGATTGTGTGCGGCAAATTCAGCAACTTGTTTGTCTTACATAAGCCGCGGATGATTTCGCGTGGAGTCGTGCAGAAGTGTGGAACCTGATCGTCGAGGTTTTTGACGTTGTGGCCGAACCCCCATGCTTCCAGCCCGCCGGGGTTTACGATTTTTATCGCGTATCCTTTTGTTGATTTCATGAGCCATGCTACGTGTCTTGCGCATTCTTTGATGTTGTTTTGTGCTATGTATTCGAGGACGAACCACCAGTCGCCGAGAAGCGGGTATGTTGCTTTGTCGAGCATCGGGGTGTCGTTCAACTCTTCATGAGTATGTCTTGCTTCCAGGGGAGGCATTGAAGGGTTCATTATGGTGGTGTAGCCCATTCTAGAGTAGCGGTAGCCCGTGGTGAACGTGGACGGTATGGAGCGACCCACGCCCGAGCGGGTTATAGACGTTTTTCGCTCGATGTCTTTGTAGTGATCCTCCGGTCGTAGGAGTCTTCCACTGTTGACTTCTGCGCCTGCAATGTGCGTATGGATGTCGACGCCGCCAGGCATGACTATCATTCTTGAAGCGTCAATCGTCGTTACCTTGTGTTCGTCAACGCTCTCGACTATTTTCCCGTTCTTGACGGCAACGTCCATTTTCTGGCCGTCTATACCGTGGAGAGGGTCGTAAACGAAACCGTTTTTCACGAGTAGCTCCGTCTACTGCTCCTCCTTTGGCATTTCATTCTGCATTATTCTGACTTCTAGGAGTATTCTTTTCAGGATTTCCTCGTCTGAAAGTATACCTTGTGGGGGATCCACGATTTTCTTGAGCGAAAGAGGCACGTGATCCATGCGGTAGGCTGTTCCGCGTGTTTCAATCCCTACGAACGCTGAAGGAATAATCACATCGGCCATTTGGCTCGTGGCGTTCATATGGGGGTCTATGACGATCAACGGGTTTTCAGCCATGTGTGCTGCTGCGGCTTTTGGAAAGTTGGATATCGGGTCTGAGGCGACGACAAGCGTCGCGTCTGTTTCCTTTCGTATGAGAACGTCTACGGCGGATGTTTCGCCTGGGTTGTATCTTGGATATCCCAATGAGAAGTCAACGGCGAAGGGGTAGCCTGTCTGCCATGTGAAAACTGTGTCGGCGCCTGTTACGTTGTAATGCCCTCGCATCGGCATGATTACGAATTT
>Ga0209253_10006562_pt1 | contig 10069 bp, 7 predicted proteins | sample FrelakmetBRP12BR_FD_187145 | JGI IMG/M metagenome (GOLD analysis project Ga0209253, IMG submission 187145) | Freshwater lake sediment microbial communities from the University of Notre Dame, USA, for methane emissions studies - BRP12 BR (SPAdes)... | ecosystem: Environmental > Aquatic >...
AAGGACGTGCTGCTGCTCGACGTGACGCCGCTGTCGCTGGGCATCGAGACGCTCGGCGGCGTGATGACCAAGCTCATCCAGAAGAACACGACGATCCCGACCAAGGCGCAGCAGGTGTTCTCGACGGCCGACGACAACCAGGGCGCGGTGACGATCCACGTGCTGCAGGGTGAGCGCGACGTCGCGAACGGCAACAAGAGCCTCGGGCAGTTCAACCTCGAGGGCATCCCGCCGGCGCCGCGCGGCATGCCGCAGATCGAGGTGACGTTCGACATCGATGCCAACGGAATCCTGCACGTGTCGGCCCGCGACAAGGCGACCGGCAAGGAGAACAAGATCACCATCAAGGCGAACTCGGGCCTCTCCGAGGACGAGATCCAGAAGATGGTGAAGGACGCCGAGGCACACGCGGAAGACGACCGCAAGCTGATGGAGACCGTGCAGGCGCGCAACGGCCTCGACGCGCTCGTGCACAGCGTCAACAAGTCGCTGTCCGAGTACGGCGACAAGATCGGCGCCGACGAAAAAGGCAAGATCGAGGCCGCCGTGAAGGACGCCGAGGAATTGCTGAAGCAGAAGGACGCGGCGAAGGAGAAGCTCGAGGCGAAGGCCGAGGAACTCGGGAAGGCCGCGCAGAAGCTGGGCGAGCTCATGTATGCGCAGGCGCAGGCGGCGTCGGGCGGCGCCCCGGGTGGCGCCGGCGGCGCGACGGGGGCGGACGCGGGCGGCGGCGGCAAGGCGGACGAGAAGGTCGTCGACGCGGAGTTCACGGAAGTCAAGAGCGACAAGAAGTGATGATATTCCGTCGCGCCTGATGGCTCGTCTTCGTCGGGCGGCGGCGCGCGACGGAATATCTGGCCGAGTTGAAGCGGTCGCCTTAAGGCGACCCTTAACTCGGCCTTTCTGTGTTTCCGGTGCCCAGCGACGCGGCGACATGTAGCCGGTGGCCCCGATCGATTGTGCTGGATGGAAGGCTTGCGATGGCAGATGCACCAGCGTACGCGGTGATGTTCCACGAAGGCGCGCTCAAGGAACTGGGTGAGGCCGTGCGTCCGTATCTCAAGCCGGGTGAACTCGGTCCTTATCTGCTCGCCAAGCGCATCGAACCCGCGATGCCGTTTACACTCCTCGTCGTCGAGATCGCGACGGCCGAGCACGGCACGCTCGAGTTCGAGGTGCAGGTGCCGTCGACGTTCATCAAGCTGATCCTCAACATCTCCAAGCACCGCCCGCTGGGCTTCACGAAAAGCTAGGTCAAGCAATGTCGAAGCGCGACTACTACGCCGTCCTCGGTCTCGCCCGCGACGCGACCGAGGAGGACCTGAAGAAGTCCTATCGCAAGCTCGCGATGAAGCACCACCCGGACCGCAATCCCGACGACAAGGATTCCGAGGCCAAATTCAAGGAGGCGAAGGAGGCCTACGAGGTGCTGTCCGATCCGCGCAAGCGCGCGGCGTACGACCAGTTCGGCCACGCCGGCGTCGATCCGTCCGCAGGCATGGGCGGTGGTCGCGCGGGACCCGAGGGATTCGGCGGCTTCGCCGATGCGTTCGGCGACATCTTCGGCGAGATCTTCGGCCAGCAGGGACGCGGCGGACGCGGCAACGGCGTCTATCGCGGCGCCGACCTGCGCTACAACCTCGAGCTTTCGCTCGAGGACGCCGCGCGCGGCGCCGAGGTCAAGATCCGCATTCCGGCGATGGAGGAATGCGAGACGTGCCACGGCAAGGGCGCGAAGCCGGGCACCGAGCCCAAGCAATGCCCGACCTGCCACGGCCGCGGCGAAGTCCGCGTGTCGCAGGGGTTCTTCTCGATCCAGCAGACGTGCCCGACGTGCCACGGCACCGGCAAGGTGATCCCGGAACCCTGCACGACGTGCCACGGCGCCGGACGCGTCAAGAAGCACAAGACGCTGTCGGTGAAGATTCCGCCGGGCGTCGACCAGGACGACCGCATCCGCCTGACCGGCGAGGGCGAGGCCGGGCTCAACGGCGGCCCGCCGGGCGACCTCTACGTCGTCGTGAACCTCAAGGCGCACCAGGTGTTCCAGCGCGAGGGCGCCGACCTGCATTGCGAGATGCCCATCAGCTTCGCGACCGCGGCATTGGGCGGCGAGCTCGAGATCCCGACGCTCGACGGGCACGCGACGATCAAGATCCCGCCCGAGACGCAGACGGGCCAGACGTTCCGCCTGCGCAACAAGGGCATCCGTCCGGTGCGTGGCTCCGTGCACGGCGACCTCTACTGCCACGTCGCGGTGGAGACGCCGGTGAAGCTCACCGCGCACCAGAAGGACCTGCTGCGCGAGTTCGAGAAGATCAACCAGGAAGATCCCGGCAAGCACAACCCGCGGGCAAAGGGCTGGTTCGAGAAGGTGAAGGAATTCTTCGGGGATTAGTTGACAGTTGGCAGTTGACAGTTGGCAGTCGCGCCGGAGTTCATCGGGGCGGCGCATTGAGCGCCGGCCGCGATCTTGGTTTGACGCAGGGATGATCGGACGGATCAGTCACGGTCGTATGACGGCGCTCGATGCGCCGCCACCGAAATCGCCGGCGCGACTGCCAACTGCCAACTGCCAACTGCCAACTGATGACTGATTACGAAGTAATCATCATCGGCGCCGGCGCCGCCGGCATGATGTGCGCGGCGCAGGCGGGGCAGCGCGGTCGGCGCGTGCTGCTGATCGAGCACTATCACGTGCTCGGCGAGAAGATCCGCATCTCCGGAGGCGGCCGCTGCAATTTCACGAACGTGAATGCGGGCCCGGCCAACTATCTGTCGCGCAATCCCGACTTCTGCCGGTCCGCGCTCGCGCGCTACACGCCCGCGCACTTCCTGCGCATGGTCGAGCGCCACGGCATCGCGTGGCACGAGAAGAAACTGGGCCAGCTCTTCTGCGACGACACCGCGGTCGACATCATCCGGATGCTGAAGGACGAGTGCGACCGCGGCCGCGTGGATTGGCGCATGCCTTGCCCCGTCAGCGGCATCGCGCGCGAGGGCGAACGCTTCATCGTTCATGCGGGGGGCGGGGCGTTTCGTTGCGCGTCGCTCGTCGTTGCGACCGGCGGGCTCACCGTGCCGAAGATCGGCGCCACGCCCCTCGGCTACCGGATCGCGGAACAGTTCGGGCTCGCCGTGGTGCCGCCGCGCCCGGCGCTGGTGCCACTCGCGTTCGCGCCCGAAGCGCTCGCGCGCTACGGCGACCTGTCGGGAGTGTCGATCGACGCCGAGGTCGCGTGCAACGGCGGCAGGTTTCGCGAGAATCTCCTCTTCACGCATCGCGGGCTGTCCGGGCCGGCGATCCTCCAGATCTCGTCGTACTGGGACGGGCGGTCGCCGCTCGTCATCGACCTGCTGCCGGGGACGGACGCGCACGCGTGGCTCGCCGCGCACCGCCAGTCCGATGCACGCCTGCCGAACGTGCTCGCCGAACGCCTGCCGAAGCGCTTCGCGCAGCAGTGGTGCGCCGTGCACGACGTCGCGCTTCCGGTCCGCCAGCTGTCGGACCAGCGCCTGCGCGACGTCGCGGCGCGCCTGGCAGGCTGGGAGGTGCTGCCGGCGGGCACGCTTGGCTACAACAAGGCCGAAGTCACGCTGGGCGGCGTCGACACGCGAGGCCTGTCGTCCAAGACGATGGCGGCGCTCGACGTGCCCGGCCTCTACTTCGTCGGTGAAGTCGTCGATGTCACCGGATGGCTCGGGGGCTACAATTTCCAGTGGGCCTGGGCATCGGGGCACGCGGCCGGACAGTTCGCCTGACGGCCGCACCCGATCCCTTGCATCGCACCACCACGCCGCCAAAGGAGTTCCAAGTGTTCCATCGTTTCGCGCTTACCTGCCTGCTCGTCGGGCTTTCGTCGCTGGCGGTTGCGCAGGTCAAGGTCGGACTCATGGTCTCCGCGACCGGTCCGACGACTGCCATCGGTATCCCGCAGAAGAACACCGGCGACCTGCTGCCGAGGAAGATCGGCGACGCGACGATCGAGTATATCCAGCTCGACGACGGCGGCGACACGACGCGCGCGGTGCAGAACATCAAGAAGCTGATCCAGGAACATAACATCGACGCGATGATCGGGCCGTCGACCACGCCGAACGCGCTCGCGATCATGGACGTCATCGCGGACGCGAAGGTTCCGGTGATGGCCACCGTCGGCACGTCGTCGGTGGTCGAGCCGCTCGACGCCAAGCGACGCTGGGTGTTCAAGACGACGCAGAACGACGACCTCATCGCCTCGGCGCTGCTGAAACACATGACGAAGAACGGCGTGAAGACGATCGGGTTCATCGGCTTCAACGATCCCTACGGCGAGAACTGGTACAAGGTGTTCGGCGCCATGGCCGAGAAGGCGGGCATTCGCATCGTGGCGAACGAGCGCTACGCGCGCACCGACCAGAGCGTGACCGGCCAGACGCTGAAGCTCATTTCGGCGAAGCCCGACGCGGTACTGATCGCCGCGGTCGGCGGACCGGCCGTGCTGCCGCAGGCGACGCTGTTCGACCAGGGCTACAAGGGGCGCGTCTACCAGACGCACGCGGTCGCGACCGACGACTTCATCAAACTCGGCAAGGAGAAGGTCGAAGGCACGGTGCTCGCGGCCGGGCCCATGCTCGTCATCGACGAGATTCCCGACAGCAATCCGACGAAGAAGGTCGCGCAGGCGTACATTGCCGCGTACGAGAAGCAGTTCGGCAGCAAGCCCGCGACGTTCGGCGCCAACACGTGGGATGGCGGCATCCTGCTCGCGCGCGCGATCCCGCCGGCGCTCAAGGCCGGCAAGCCCGGCACCGAGGCGTTCCGGGTCGCGCTGCGCGACGCGCTCGAGGCCGAGCGCGACGTCGTCGGCACGCAAGGCGTGTTCAACATGTCGGCGACGAACCACAACGGGATGGACGAGCGCGCGCGCGTGCTGGTCATCGTGCGCGATGGCAGGTTCCGATTGCTCCCCGAGCAACCGTGATCGCCAGCGGCGAACACGGTTGTCCCGAGTGCAGCGAGGGATCCGCTTTCCGGTGATCTGCCGAACCTGACGAGGGAACTGCCATCCGCATCGTCGGTATCCTGCTCGCAGCCGGCCGCGGCGCGCGCTTCGGCGGCGGCAAGCTGCTGGCACCGATTCCGGCGGCGTCGCACGGCGTCGGGCGTGGCACGCCTGTCGGCGCGGCGGCCGCCAGCCACCTGATGGCCGCGCTCAACGACGCGGTGGCCGTCGTGCGTCCCGGTGACGCGATGCTCATGCGCGTGCTCGGTGACACCGGCGTGCGCGTCGTCGAGTGCGCGCGGGCGGACGAAGGCATGGGCGCGAGCCTCGCGTGCGGCGTGGCTGCCGCGGCCGACGCGGACGGCTGGATTGTCGCGCTCGCCGACATGCCGTGGATCGCGCCCGGCACCATCGCCGCCGTCGCGGACGCCCTGCGCGCGGGCGCCGAGATCGCGGCGCCGCGGTGGCGCGGCGAGCGCGGGCATCCCGTGGGATTCGCGCGCGCCTACGGACCGCTGCTGGCCGCGCTCACGGGCGACGAGGGTGCCCGCGCGATCGTGGGCGCGCGGCAGTGGGCGCTCGCGCTGGTGGACGTCGACGATGCGGGCGCGGTGTGCGACGTCGACCACCCGGCCGACCTGGAATCGGCGCCGCATCGGGCAGGTCCGTGAGCAGGGGGCCGGCGCCGTAGCCCAGGCGAGAATCCGCCGAGGGAAATTCGGGCCGGAGCCGCAATACGGCCGGCAGCAGTTTCCTCGTCGCGGCGTTCATCGCGAGCGAATGCGCGGGACTTCCCGGAGTGAGGCCCCGGAGGCTCTTTCGGCCTGCCGACCGTGCCGCGGCTGTGAACCCAGATTCAGTCGTTCGCCGCTCCCTGCCAGAGGTCGCCCTGGCGCGCGCGGCCCTGGTGCAGCTCCTCCTGGATGCGCCACCACGACCGGAGGTCGCCCTCGTCCAGCGGGTGCGCGATCAGGAACCCCTGCGCTTCTTCGCAACCGTGGGCGCGCAGGAAGCTGAACTGGGCCGGCGTCTCGACGCCCTCGGCGATGCAGCGCAGGCCCAGTGAATGCGACAGCGCGATGATTGCCTGCGTGATCGCCTCGTCGTTCCGGTTGTGCTCGAGCCCGTGCACGAACCGCTGGTCGATCTTGATGCTCTGGATCGGCAGGCGCGCGAGGTACGACAGGCTCGAGTAGCCGGTGCCGAAATCGTCGATCGTGATCGACACGCCCATCTGCTTCAGCTTCATGAGCGTCGCGACCGCCTTTTCCGGGTGCGTGATGATCACGCTCTCCGTGATCTCGAGGTCGAGATAGCGCGCGGGAAGCCCGCTGCCGCGAAGCGCGTCCTCGACGACGGAGAGCCAGCTGTCGTGCTGCAGCTGCTGCACCGACAGGTTCACCGAAAGGCGCAGCGGCATGTCGAGACGGTGCCACTGCACGACCTGGCGGCATGCAACGCGCAGCACGCGCGCGCCGAGTGCCTGGATCATGCCGGATTCCTCGGCGATCGGGATGAACTCGTCGGGTCCGATCACGCCGCGCTCGGGATCGCGCCAGCGCAGCAGCGCCTCGACCCCGCACGCGCGTCCCGTCTGCATCTCGATCTGCGGCTGGTAGACGAGGAAGAACTCGTCGTCCATCAGGCCGCGGCGCATGTCGGTCTCGAGCTGCAGCCGCAGCTGCACGCGCGCGTTCATGTCGGCGGTGAAGAACCGGTAGGCGTTGCGGCCCGCGTCCTTGGCCGCGTACATCGCGGTGTCCGCCTGCTTGATGAGGCCCACGCCGTCCTGCGCGTCGCCCGGATACAGCGCGACGCCGATCGAGCAGCGCAACGTCGGCGTCTGGTCCGCGAGCCTGAACGGCGCCTCGAACGCGTCGCGTACGCGCGTCAGCACCGCCATCACCTCGAACATCGCGGGCTCCGGATCGAGGCCCGGCAGGATCAGCACGAACTCGTCGCCGCCCAGCCGCGCGACGGTGTCCGACTCACGCACGGCGCCCGTCAGCCGCTGCGCGATCGCCTGCAGCAGCTGGTCGCCCGCGTCGTGGCCCAGCGTGTCGTTGATGCGCTTGAAGTGGTCGAAGTCGATGAACAGGCAGGCGACGTGCGTGCCGTCGCGCTGCGCCTGCGCGAGGATCTGCCGCAGCCGCTGGTTGAGCAGCGACCGGTTGGGCAGCCCGGTCAGGATGTCGTGCTGCGCGAGCTTGTACGCGTGCGCGGTCGCGACCTCGAGCTCGCGCGTGCGCTGCGCGACCTTCTCCTCCAGCGTGCGTTGGTAGCTCGCGACCTCCGACTGCGACTCGGCGAGCTTCTGCGTCATGTGGTTGAACGTGTGCGTGAGAAGCCCCAGCTCGTCGGACGAATGCGCGGGCACGTAGACGTCGAGGCGTCCCGATCCGACCGCGCGCGCCGCGCGCATCAGCCTGCGCATCGGCGCGACGAGGCGGCGCGTCAGGAGCAGCGTGGCGAGGATCGCGAACGCGACGAGCAGGCCGATGACGCCGATCGCGCCGACCAGCTGCTCGCGGAACTGCTTGCGCTGTATGTCGAGCGACATGCCGATCCGGATGACGCCGATGGGCGCCGTCGCGTCGCCAGGGACCGCGCCTGCCTCGGACGGCTCGGCGAGCGGCACGCGCAATGACGCATTCGGACGGGCGACCGGCGCGACCAGCTCGATGTAGCGCTGTCCGTCCAGCATCACTTCGGCCGTCGCGACGCGGCCCGGCGGGAGGCCGAACTGCGCGGTCGCAAGCGCCGGCAACGCGCTCTCCGCGAGCCCCGGCGCGAAGCGGCGCTCCACCAGCACCTGCCGCTTCATGTCGAGCACTTCGATGTAGGCGACTTCAGGATCTGCGCCCAGGCTGTCGAGGACATGCTCGAGGTAGGCGCGGTCGGACGTGTAGAGGCCGTACTCGGCAAGCTCGGTGATGATCGTGAGCAGCGACTCGCCCTGCGTCTTCAGGTGGACACTCTCGTCGCGCCACTGCTGCGTGAACAGGAACGTGGCGATCGCGACGGCGGTCAGGAAGATGAGCCCGATCGTCAGCAGGTTGAGCTTGGCGAGCAGGCCCATCCGCACCGGCGGCAGGTTCTGCAACGACACCGAGTCGGCGCCGAGCGGCGACAGGTGCTTGCGGAGCGACCGGCGAACGGCCTTCATTCGAACACCTGGTCGACGCTGCGCAGGAGTTCCGGATCCCAGTTGATGTGCATCTGCTCGGCGGCACGCAGGTTCACGACGACGCGCGTACGCGCAGGCTCGAGCGGCGGCGGAGGTGGCGATGGCGCGCGCCCGGAAGGAAGCGGCCGCAGCGCGAGCGAACCGCAGTAGCGGCCGAGGTCCGCGTAGTCCCAGTCGACCGCGTAGAGCGCGCCCGCCTTCACCCAGCCCTCCGACGGACCGGCGAGCGGAATGCGGTTGCGGAACGAGAAGAGCAGCAGCGCTCGCGAATGCTCGGGGGCGAACACGGTCGTGTCGGGGATGGCGTGCAGCACGTCGACGGTGTTCGTGAGGCGCATCAGGGCGTCCGGAAGCGCGGCGGGCGCGGTCACGGGTTCGAGCACCGACGCATAGCCGGCGCGCTTCAGCGCGGCCGCGCCGTCTTCGGCCCGCCGGGCGTTCTGCGCGGGATCGAACAGTATGCCTACGTTCTGCGCCTTCGGCAGCAGCCGGCGCATCCACTGGATAGTCGTTTCGACCGGGACTTCGAGCGGCACGACCGTCGTGCCCGCCGGGCCCTTGGCGTCGCTGCCGATCACCATGCAGTTGACGACGGGGATCGTCGGCGCGGCGCGGGCGACGAGCGCGGTCGCCTTGGCGCCCAGCGTCACGATCGCGCCGTCGCGACCGGCGCGCCGGATCGCTTCCGCAACGGCGCCGTCACTGTCCGCGCCCGCCTTGAGCGTTTCGACCGGATACCCGAGCTTCCGGATGCCGGCGAGCGCCTGCTGGTAGGTCGGCGCATCGCCCGACGACACGACGACGAGCCGGTCGGCCGCGCTGCTGCCGACGGACGGTAGCGCCGCACAGGCGAGCAGCGCAATGACGGCCCACGCCGCCGCGCCGGCGCCGTTCGGCCTGCGCGCGGCCGGCCTTGGGGGACGCCGGTACCGCCGCGCGATGAGCAAGCGAAGGGGGGTGTTTCGCAGGCAGGCCACGCGTTGAAATAGCATACTTCGGGCGACCTGCGGGGAGCGGCCCATCCGCCGGACGGGCCGACCGCTGCCGCCGGCATCGCGCTACTCGGCCGTCACCGGGATCTTGCCGATCTTCGCCTGCCAGATCTTCGGGGCGGTGTGATGGACCGAATTGCCGCGGGCATCGACGGCCACGGTCACCGGCATATCCTTCACGTCGAATTCGTAGATCGCTTCCATGCCGAGGTCGCCGAACGCGACGACGCGCGACGCGCGGATCGCCTTCGATACGAGGTATGCGGCGCCGCCGACCGCCATCAGGTAAACGGCGCCGAATTTCCTGATCGCCTCGATGGCCACGGGGCCGCGCTCGGCCTTGCCGATCATCGCCAGCAGGTGATGGTGCTCGAGCATCATGTGCGTGAACTTGTCCATGCGTGTGGCCGTCGTCGGGCCCGCGGGCCCGACGACCTCGTCCCGCACCGGATCGACCGGCCCGACGTAGTAGATGACGCGGTTGGTGAAGTCCACGCCGTCGGGCAGCTTCTCGCCACGCGCGAGGTAATCGGCGATGCGCTTGTGCGCCGCGTCGCGTCCCGTGAGCATGTGTCCGTTGAGCAGCAGCGTGTCGCCCGGCTGCCACGTCGCGGCCTCCTCGCGCGTCAGCGTGTCGAGGTTCACGCGCTTGGCGGTCGGCGACGGCGTCCAGTGCACGTCCGGCCACTTCGACAGATCGGGCGGCTCGAGCTTCGCCGCGCCGGACCCGTCGAGCGTGAAGTGCACGTGACGCGTCGCCGCGCAGTTCGGGATCATGCCGACCGGCTTGCCCGCCGCGTGCGTCGGATAGTCCAGGATCTTCACGTCGAGGACCGTCGAGAGGCCGCCTAAGCCCTGCGCGCCGATGCCCAGCGCGTTGACCTTTTCGTACAGTTCGACGCGCA
>Ga0209253_10006565_pt1 | contig 10065 bp, 9 predicted proteins | sample FrelakmetBRP12BR_FD_187145 | JGI IMG/M metagenome (GOLD analysis project Ga0209253, IMG submission 187145) | Freshwater lake sediment microbial communities from the University of Notre Dame, USA, for methane emissions studies - BRP12 BR (SPAdes)... | ecosystem: Environmental > Aquatic >...
GGTGTTTTTATAGAAACAATCATTGTTTCTATTATAACAACCTGCGCTGTTCGGGCTTCGGGCCGGCTACGTGCGCCGCGCGGAGTTTTCGGACCCACTGCAGGCAGACAATCCGGTATTCGTTCCGGATCGCGGAAAGGCAGACACGCGATCCGGAACGAATACCGGATTGTCTGCTTGCGAGACGGCGCCTGAGCTCGTTCGCGGCCAGGCCCGCGAACGTCGCACGGCGCAGGTAGCCGGTAACGAGCAACCCCGGAAGCTTCAGGTTCCCGACGCAGCGGCACACACCGGTTCGATGCAGTCCGGTGTCAGTGCCGCGACAAGGCTGGAGTGTCGTTCGACCCGGCCCGCTGCATGCGCCGTGCGATGTTTTCGGGCTGGCCCGAAAACGAGCTCAGGCGCCGAATCGCAAGCGGTCGATTCGTTCTTCTTGCTGCAACGCGTGTCTGCCTTTCCGCGTTGCAGCAAGAAGAACGGATCGACCGCCTTTGTCGACAGCCGACCCGCTTCTTATCCGGCGCCCGAAAAACTCAGCCGCGCTTGTCGACGTCGACGTAGTCCCGCTGCGTCGGCCCGGTGTACAGCTGGCGCGGCCGCCCGATCTTCATGGCCGGGTCGCCGATCATCTCCTGCCAGTGCGCCACCCAGCCGGCAGTGCGGGCGATGGCGAACATGACCGTGAACATCGAGCGCGGGATGCCGAGCGCGCTGTAGATCACGCCGGAATAGAAGTCGACGTTCGGATAGAGCTTGCGGGCAATGAAGTATTCGTCCTTCAGCGCGATCTCTTCCAGGCGCAGCGCCAGCTCGAACAGCGGGTTGTCGTTCTGGCCGAGGCGCGACAGCACCTTGTGGCACATCTCGCGGATGATCTTCGCGCGCGGGTCGAAATTCTTGTAGACGCGGTGACCGAAACCCATGAGCCGCGTGTTGCCGTCCTTGTCCTTCACGCGCGCCAGGAACTTCTCGATGTTGTCGACGGTGCCGATGTCCTCGAGCATCTGCAGCACGGCTTCGTTGGCCCCGCCGTGCGCGGGACCCCAGAGCGCGGAAACGCCCGCGGAAATGGCGGCATAGGGGTTGGTGCCAGTGCTGCCGGCGAGGCGCACCGTGGACGTGCTGGCGTTCTGCTCGTGGTCCGCATGCAGCATCAGCAGCAGGTCGAGCGCCTGGGCCGCCATCGGGTCGACCACGTAGTCCTCGGCCGGCACGGCGAAGAACATGTGCAGCATGTTCGCGCAGAAGTCGAGGTCGTTGCGCGGATAGACGAACGGCTGGCCGAGCATGTGCTTGAACGCAGCGGCCGAGACCGTGGGGATCTTGGCGAGGATGCGGTGCGCGAAGATCTCGCGGTGGCGCGGGTTATTGTTGTCCATGGAGTCGTGGTAGAACGCCGCCATCGACGAGACCACCGCGGACACCATCGCCATCGGGTGCGCGTTGTAGTGGAAGCCGTTGAAGAAACGCAGCAGCGATTCGTTGATCATCGTGTGGCGGCGAATCGAGCGGTCGAACTGCTCGAGCTGGCCGGTGACTGGCAGATCACCGTGGAGCAGCAGGTACGCCGTCTCGAGGAAATTGGACTTGGTCGCGAGCTGCTCGATCGGGTAGCCCCGGTACAGCAGGATCCCGTTGTCGCCGTCGATGTAGGTGATCTTGCTCTCGCACGCCGCCGTGGCCATGAAGCCCGGGTCGAACGTGAAGACCCCATGGTCCTTGGTGATGTTTGCGACGTTGACGCAGTCCGGGCCGACCGTCCCGCTGCGCGCCTCGAGAACGGACTTCTTACCGGTCTCGGTATTGACCAGTTCGTACTTCTTGCTGCTCATCTTGTGGCAAACCCCGTATCGGCACTCGCGCCCCGACAACTCGGGGTTGGCCAGTCAGGTTTGCATGGCAGCAAAGTTTGTTCAAGATCGGACTAATCCACGACTTTGAGCTTCTGGCCCGGCGTGGGTTCCTTGTCCGGATACAGGTCGTTCAGGAGCCGGAGCCTCTCTGCCGGATACTTCTTGATCGGCGATTTTCGCGCCAACTGCTCGATGTTCGTCTGATTACTGGCCTGGATGACCCGGATCCGGTCCGGTTCTGCAGCCGTGAACTCGTTGTCCTTGAGACGCCGGAACGTCTTCACGCTCGACAGGAATACCGGCTCGAAGCTCGACTGTCCCGCCGCCTGGCGCGTGGACCCCTGGAAGATGTAGGCGAGGTTGTTGTAGTACACCACGGCCACGTTGGCCGGCCCCTGGTTGCCCCAGGGCAGGGTCATGCTGCGCACGACGGCCCGGTAGCCGTCCAGGTTGTTCACCTGCAGCGGCTCGGCCTCGGTCGTCGACACGCCTTGCAGCATCCGTCCCAGGAACTCCTTCGGCGCCATGCCGGGCGGCGGCGCCTCGGCCGACACCATGATGACGGCGTCCTTCGCCGCGGTGTAGGCCACCACCTTGGTGCGCTGGTTGTCGACGATCCAGCCGGTCGGGAACGCCAGCGTGATGCCGAGGTCGGCGTGATAGAAGCGCGAGCCGCGCACGACCCCCTGGGCCCGGCTGTCACCCACGGGCAAGCCGTTGATATGGGAGAGGTAAAGGTCGCGGTTCGGCGGCCGGTCTTCGGCGTTCTGCACCCTGCCGGCGGCCTTGACCACTTCGTGCAGGCGCGTGTCGTTGTCCGGGTGCGAGGCAAACACGCCGTGGTACACGCGGGGCTTGCGGTTCTCCTGCCGCGCCATCTGCACCTCGAGCATTTCCTGGTTCTTGAGCAGGCGCACGACGTCGATCATCGCCTCGGGCTCGTAGCCGATGCGGTTCAGGTACTCCGCGCCGAGCTTGTCGGCCTCCAGTTCCATGTCGCGGCCATAACCGCTGATGAGCGCACCGCCGGCCATGTTGGCGACGTTCGCGAGGTCGCCGCTGCCGGTCAGGATGCCGACCACCATGGCACCGACGCCCGCCGCCGTGGCGCCCGCCTGCTGGCGCACGGAATGGCGCGCCGTGACGTGCCCGATTTCGTGGCCGAGCACCGCGGCCAGTTCGGCCTCGGAATTGAGGTAGGCCATGATGCCGCGGGTGATGTAGACGTAGCCGCCGGGCAGCGCGAACGCGTTGACCTCGTCGCCGTCGAGCACCGTGAAGGTGTATTGCAGGTTCGGGCGATGGCTTTTCGCGGCGATGCGCTGGCCGACCTCGCTCACGTACTGCTGCAGCTGCTCGTCGTCGAAGCGGCCGTACTGCTGCAGGATCTGCGGGTGCATCTTGCGCCCGAGCTCGATCTCCTGCGCCTCGCTCATGGTCACGATGTCGGTGCCGCCGGTGACGGGGTTCGTGGCGCAGCCGCCCAGGGCGGCAAGCACCCCCGTCGCCGCGAGAGCGAGGGCAGCGAGCTTCAGGTGCGGCGAGATCGGCATGGTTCGCTCCGGAGCAACGGGTCCTGAGTCTAGAGTGCGCCGCGGAGGGCAGAAAGTTCCTGCACGGCGGAAGTTCGGCGGACCCCACAAATGCAGCGGGGCGCCCTGAGGCGCCCCGTTGGTCGTCCGCGCCCCGGCCGGGGGCCGGGCGGAAGAGCGTCAGGCCTTCGCAGCGCCCGTCGCGTACTTCTTGCGGAAGCGGTCGACGCGGCCACCGGTGTCCACCATCTTCTGCTTGCCCGTGTAGAACGGGTGGCAGTTCGAGCAGACTTCGATCTGCAGGTCGTTGCCGAGCGTGGAACGCGTCTCGAACGTGTTGCCGCAGCTGCAGGTGACGGTGATCGCCTTGTAGTTCGGATGGATCGCGGCTTTCATGGCGCAGCTTCCAGGCAGGTGCAAAAGAGGGGCGCGAATTATAGAGACCGGCTCTGGAATCGACAAGCGACATCGCGCCAAGCCTGGATCGGGGCGGTAGACCGATTCTCGATCGAACCTCCCGGGCCGATTTAACCAATGTTATCCACAAAAGCTGTGGATAACTGTGTGGATGAATGGACTCACTACCGACCCTCCGCGCTGCGAGACGCGGTAATTTCTGCATTGATCAAAAAATGATCAAGCTAATTTAGCTTTTTATATCAATGAGTTACATCCGTCGCCTAACGTTTCACTTTCGCTACAGGCCGTAACCCGCCGAAAGTGGGCCTCCCTGCCCGCCGTTGTGCATAACTGAATTTCGGGTACTCCATTCGATGCCGTCGTGCAAGCCCATTTGCAGCCGCCAGCGGTCGACCGGGTCGGGGCTGCTGGCCGAAACGAAGCTAAATCTATGTCAAATCGGAAGAAACAGCTCCTGCAGGTCGTTCAGGAACTGGCGGCCACGCGCGGTGGGCTGCCAGCGGTCGTCCCGCCGTTCGAGCAGTCCGCGGGCCTCGGCCCTCTGCAGCGGTCCAGTCAGTGCAGCCCGGTGCAATCCGGTCCGCTGCTCGAACTGCGGTTCGCTGAAACCCGCCACCAGTCGCAGCGCATTGAGCATGTATTCGAACGGCAGGTCTGACGCGGGCACCGTGCGCACCTCGGCCAGGCGCTCCCGGGGAGAAATGGCCGCGAGATAGGCCGCAGGATGACGAACGCGAACGGTGCGTTCGACCTCGCCCGTCGCGACCTGCGTCAGCTTGCCGTGCGCACCGGCGCCCACGCCGAGGTAATCGCCGAATTCCCAGTACCCGAGGTTGTGCCGGCAGCGCCGGCCACGCTGCGCATAACCCGAGACCTCGTACTGTTCGAAGCCGGCACTGGCCAACCGCGCCTGGCACTCGAGCTGCATCGTCCACGCCGCCTCGTCATCGGGCAGCAGCGGCGGCGGTCGCCTGGCAAACGGCGTGTCGGGCTCGAGCGTGAGCTGGTAATGCGAAACGTGGCTGGGCCCGAGTTCGATTGCACGCTCGAGGTCCGCCAGGGCGCCGCGCAGGTCCTGGCCTGGCAACGCGTACATCAGGTCGAGGTTGAAGTTGCCGATGCCGGCGGCGCGCAGCTCGTCCACCGCGCGTGCCGTGTCGTTCGCGCCATGAATGCGGCCGAGGACGGCGAGCCGCTCGTCGTCGAAACTCTGCGCGCCCAGCGACACGCGATTCACGCCGGCGGCCGCGTACTCGCTGAACCGGCCGTGCTCGACGGTGCCGGGATTCGCTTCGAGCGTGATCTCGACGTCGGCAGCGAACGGCAGCAACCCGCGGGCGTGCTCCAGTACGCGCCCGATGGCCGCCGGGCTGAACAGGCTGGGCGTGCCGCCGCCGAAGAACACGGAGACGATCTCGCGCCCCGCCGCGCCCGTCGTCGCGTGCTCGAGGTCGCGTTGCAGCGCCGTGACGTAGGCCTGCTCGGCAATGCCGCCCGCAGGGACCGCGTGCGAATTGAAATCGCAGTACGGGCACTTGCGCACGCACCACGGCAGGTGCACGTAGAGCGCGAGTGGAATCCGGCCCGCGTCGATCATTTCGCGCCGGATGCAAGCGCGGCGACCAGGCCGCGCAGCGCCTGGCCGCGATGACTGCGCTGGTTCTTGTCGGCGGGCGCGAGTTCGGCCGCGGTGCGCGCGCCGTCATCCACCAGGAACAGCGGGTCGTAGCCGAAGCCGCCGGTGCCGCGAGCGACCCGGCCGATGCGGCCTTCCCAGGCAGCCTGCGCGATCACGGGCGACGGGTCTTCAGGCCAGCGCAGGTAGACCATCGCGCAGCGATAGCGCGCGGTGCGCGCGGCGTCCGCGACCGGCTCGAGCTCGCGCAGCAGCTGCGCGTTGTTGGCCGCGTCGTCGCAGGCAGGACCCGCATACCGGGCCGAGTAGATCCCCGGTGCGCCGTGCAGTGCGTCGACTTCGAGACCGGAATCGTCGGCGATGGCCGGCAGCCCGGAGACGCGCGCGGCGAAACGCGCCTTCAGCAGCGCGTTCTCCACGAAGGTCAGGCCGGTTTCGGCCGCGGACTCCGCCGTGAACTCGGCGAGCGAGCGCACGTCGGCCTGCCACGGCGCGAGGATCTCGCGCATCTCGCGCAGCTTGCCGGCGTTGCCGGTGGCCAGGACGAGTCGCGCGGGAATGCCCACGAGGCTTCAGCGCGCCTTGCCTCGCGGCGCTCCTTCCGGAACCACCGCGAGCGGGGCCTGCAGCGCTTCGATCTGCACTGCGAACAGCTGCTGGCACGAGTTCGCCGCCAGGTCGAGCAGCTGGTCGAGCTCGTGACGACGGAAGGCGTGGCCCTCGGCGGTGCCCTGCACCTCGACGAAACCGCCGCCGTTGTTCATCACCACGTTCATGTCGGTCTCGGCCGACGAATCCTCGAGGTAATCGAGATCGACGACCGGTTCGCCGCGCACGATGCCGACCGAGACGGCGGCGATCTGTCCGTGCAACGGGCTGGCCGTGAGCGAGCGCCGGCGCACGAGCGTGCTCATGGCGTCGGCGAGCGCGACGTAGGCGCCCGTGATCGATGCGGTGCGCGTGCCGCCATCGGCCTGCAGCACGTCGCAATCGAGCGTGACGGTGCGTTCACCGAGGGCGCGCATGTCGACGACCGCGCGCAGCGAGCGCCCGATCAGCCGCTGGATTTCGAGGGTGCGGCCGCCTTGCTTGCCGCGCGCCGCTTCGCGCGCGCTGCGGGTGTGCGTCGCGCGCGGCAGCATGCCGTACTCGGCGGTGATCCAGCCCTCGCCCTTGCCGCGCAGGAAGCCCGGCACGCCTTCTTCGACGGTGGCCGTGACGAGCACCCGCGTGTCGCCGAACTCGACCAGCACGGAACCTTCTGCGTGCATGGTGAACCCGCGCGTGATGCGGACGGGACGCAGCTGGTCTGGCGCACGGCCACTCGGTCTCAAGGAAGGCTCCGGGAAGGGGGGAAGGGAGGAAGGGAGGACGTGAATAGTGAGTAGTGAGTAGTGAGTAGTGAGTAGTCGGAGCTTCCACCGCAACTCCTACTATTCACTAATCACTTCCTCCCTTCCTCACTTCCTTAAGGGCCGAGCCAGCGGATGGCGGCGGCCGACGTATTGTCCGCGTAGGGCGCGGAATTGGAAACGGCCCGCTCGCCGAGCGCGACCAGCGTTTCGCGCAGGTGATCGCTTGGACTCGTGCTGAGGGACGCGAGCGGCTCGTCCCCGAGCCCCGACCACAGCCCGTCGGAGCAGAGCATGAGCACGTCGCCTGGCGCCAGTGCGCGGCGGCCGCTCAGCGTCATCTCCGGCAGGGCGGGATCGCCGCCGATGCAGCATTCGACGTAATTGCGCATGGGATGCCCCTGCGCCTGGTGCTCGGTGATGCGGCCGGCTCGCACCAGCAGTTCGACGTGACTGTGATCACGCGTGCGGTGGAACACCTTGCCGTGGCGCAGCTGGTAGATGCGGCTGTCGCCGACGTGCGCCCAGTACGCGCTCGAGCCCTGCACCAGGCAGAGCGCGCAGGTGGCACGCGGACGGATTTCGGGGGGCAGGCCCTGGCCGAGGGCGACGACGGCTTCGTGGGCGCGGCCGACAGTGAGGTGCAGGAAGCCCTCCGGATCGAACAGCGGCCGGCTCATCTCCCAGAACTCGTTGAGCATCGCGCGCATCGCCACTTCGGCTGCGCGCGCGCCATCGGCATGTCCGCCCATGCCGTCCACGACCGCGAGCATCACGGTGCCGTCAGCGTCCGCAATGGCGACTCGATCCTGGTTTTCTTCGCGATGCCCGATGAGGCTCAGGTCTGCGTGCTCGATCTGCAAGGGTCGCTCCGGCACGCCCGTTGTCATGTAGAATTAACAGTGATTTATAGCACTTAGCGTCGCGCACATACAGCGCTGCCGCGTGCCGGCCTGGTTCCCACCTATCCCCGAGGCCCGATGATCCGCAGCATGACCGGCTTCGCGCGGTGCGAACGCCAAGGCCCCTGGGGCACCCTCGCGTGCGAAATCCGCTCGGTCAATCACCGCTATCTCGAGCTTTCCCTGCGCCTGCCCGAAGACCTGCGCGGCCTCGAAGGCGATGCCCGGCAGACCGTGTCCGCTGCGCTGCGCCGGGGCAAGGTCGACGTCGGCGTGTACCTGCGCGGGCAGCCGGCACCCACGGGCACGCTCGAGATCAACCGCGCGCTCGTCGACCAGCTGGCGCGCACCGCGCGCGACGTGGCAGGCATCGCCGACTCGTCGCTGGCAGCGGTCAGTCCGCTCGAATTGCTGCGCTGGCCCGGCGTGATCCGGGAACCCGAAAAGGACCTGCAGCCCGTGCAGGCGGCTGCGCTCGAATTGCTGCACGAGACAGTGGGCGAACTGAACGAATCACGCGCGCGCGAAGGCGGTCGGCTGCGCGAGATGCTGCTCGGGCGCTGCCAGTCGCTGCAGCAGACGGTCGAGCAATTGCGCGCGCGGCTGCCGGAGATCGCGACCCGCATCCGCGAACGCGTCGGTGAGCGAGTCGCGCAGCTGGGCGGGTCCGTCGATCCGGCACGCCTCGAACAGGAACTCGTGCTGCTGGCCTACAAGATGGATTTCGCCGAGGAGCTCGACCGCCTGGGCAGCCACATCACGGAAACCCTGCAGATCCTCGATGCCAAGGAACCCGCGGGCCGCCGGCTGGATTTCCTGATGCAGGAATTCAACCGCGAGGCCAACACGCTCTCGTCGAAATCGCAGGATGCCGACACGACTCGCGCGGCCGTGGACATGAAAGTGCTGATCGAGCAGATGCGCGAGCAGGTGCAGAACATCGAGTAGCTTCCGGGGGCGTCCGCGGATTTCCGCGAAAGATGCGTTAAGCCCCTGAGTTTCAGCGGTTCTTGGCCAGATTCGTCCACTGGCGTCCAACCTCGTCTGAGTTAATCTTGCAGCTCGATCTGTAGCTGGTTTGTAGCTAGATCCGTAGCTGACAATCGACGAGCAAGGGGACGCAATGCCGCGCGCGAAACTCACGGCGCTCGCGGTCGAACGGGCGCAGCGGTCAGGCAAGTTGGTGTTGCTCAGCGATGGCGACGGGCTGTACCTGCGCAAGCAGACGCGCGATGGCGCTTCGTGGACGCTGCGGTAACGATAATGCGGCCATTGGTGAAAGTGCGCTGCTCCCCGATCACATGCGGCGCGCTTCCCCATCCCGCGCTCGTCAGCTTCGGCGTGACCAGTTCGCGGCAGGTGTCGGCCTCGGTCATGATCTGGGTCGTTGCCGTCATTCGATCCACTCACTAACAGATCGACCGAGGAAATCTTCCACTGGAACGCCATCGCCTCCCACGAGCAGCGTGCGTCGCACCTTGAAGGCTTCAGCAAATGCAGCTGTCCCGGCGTGTGCTTGTGGCGCGCGACCGCTCTTCACCTCAATCGCGACCAGTCGATTGCGGCTGCGGACGATGAAGTCCACCTCCTGCCCTCGATCACGCCAATAGAACAACTCGCACTCGCCTGCTGCGGCAGCGTTGGCCAGATGGGCGCCGACCGCGGATTCCACCAATCTGCCGTGAAATTCCCGATCCGATTTCGCCTCTTCCAGACTCACTCCGGTGGTGACGGTCATCAGCGCAGTGTTCAGCACCTGGAGCTTCGGGCTGGAGCCACGAGTGCGAGCCGCATCGCCCGCGTATTTCGGCAGACCGCAGACCATGCCCGCGCCGGCCAGGAGATCCAGATAGTGTGCGAGCGTCGTCGTGTTGCCGGCATCGTGCAACTGACCAAGCATCTTGGTGTACGAAAGGATCTGGCCTGAGTACCGGCACGCCAGCTCGAACAGGCGGCGTAGCAGCGCCGGCTTGTCGACGCGCGTCAGCAACAGCACATCGCGTGAAATCGAAGTCTCGATGAGACTGTCTGCGATATATCGCGCCCAGCGTGCAGGGTCTTTGATCAGCGGTGCCGCGCCCGGATAACCGCCGAAGTAGAGATACTGCTCCAGCGACCAACCAAAGGCTTGGCGCATCTCGGAAAGCGACCAATGCGGCAGCCTCAGTGTCTCGAATCGCCCCGCGAGGCTTTCGGTCAAGCCCTGCGCGATCAGCAGCGGAGCAGAGCCGAGCAGCACGACCCTGAGCGGGCGCTTCTTGCGTGTGTCTTCATCCCAGAGCCGCTTGACGGTCTCCGACCAAGCCGGAATCTTCTGAACCTCATCCAGCACAAGGACGACGCCCGCCTTGCCCGTGGCTTCGAGCCGCG
>Ga0209253_10006566_pt1 | contig 10064 bp, 10 predicted proteins | sample FrelakmetBRP12BR_FD_187145 | JGI IMG/M metagenome (GOLD analysis project Ga0209253, IMG submission 187145) | Freshwater lake sediment microbial communities from the University of Notre Dame, USA, for methane emissions studies - BRP12 BR (SPAdes)... | ecosystem: Environmental > Aquatic >...
ATAATTGCCTTGGAATGTAAATTTGTCATTCTGAACCCTTCGCATGTCATTCTGAGTGTAGCGAAGAATCTCGTCGTTAAGCTCAGGACAGGCTCCGTGAAGAATCTCATAAGATCAATGTGTTATAAAACCGAGATTCTTCGGCTTGGGCCTCAGAATGACATTGCGACACAGCCTCTTGACCAGGGGATCCAGAAACCGTTGGAAAGACTGGATTCCCCGATCGAGTCGGGGAATGACGAAATAAGTAAAACGTAGTTTATGGACAGACACTATATAGCAACTGTAACCTCTATTTTTGTAGAATAGCAAATGAAATATTTTCTCTCTGGGGAATGCGTCCTGAAATGGCTTGAAACCCCTTCTGTTTATCACATAAAAAAAGATGAACTGTATGAGCTTGATGAGGATTCCTTTAAGTTTCTCAGAGAATGCTCATCCGGCCCGGGATGCAGTTCACAAGATGCAGAATTTATTGATTATTGCCTGAATGAAGGGATTCTGTTGAAAGACAGGATTATATTGCGTCGCCCCGCTTTGATAAAGTCTCCGGACCCGTCTCTGCGGTATCTTGAACTGCAGATCACGGACAGATGCAATCTCAAATGCAAACATTGTTACATTTACGATAAAGGGCGCTCGGAGCTTTCACCAGGGCAGATAAAGGATATCCTGAAAGAATTTGAGGAGATGCAGGGGTTGCGGGTCCTTATTTCAGGGGGTGAGCCATTTGTGCATCGCGGGTTTGAAGAGATAAATGCTATGCTCCCGGAATTTTTCATAAGGAAAGTCCTATTTACAAATGGCTTGCTGCTGAATAAAAAAAGACTCAAAGGGCTTAATGTAGACGAGATGCAGATAAGCATAGACGGATTTAAAGAAGCACATGATTCAATGAGGGGAAAAGGGACTTTTAATTCAGCACTCGATGCTGTGAAACGTGCAATTGATTCAGGGTTTGAGGTCTCTATTTCAACAATGGTTCATCCGGGGAATCTGAATGATTTTGATGAAATGGAGAGTTTGTTTAAAGAAATTGGGATAAAGGATTGGACAGTTGACGTTCCGTGTATAACGGGTAGGTTAGAAGAACATGGTGAATTCCAGATCAGTCCTGAAGTTGGAGGGAAATATCTCAGGTACGGGTATGGCAAAGGACTGCATTCAGGCGATTCAGGTTTCGCATGTGGATTGCATCTGATGGCAGTAACGGCTGGCGGCCGGGTTTCAAAATGCACCTTTTATTCCAAAGAGCCGGTTGGCATGATTGCAGAGGGACTGCAAAAATGCTGGCAGAAGATAAAACCTTTACGACTCGCTGAACTGCAATGTGACTGTGATTATATTGAATCTTGCAGGGGAGGATGCAGATACAGGGCGCTTCTACTTGGAGACCCTCTCGGGAAAGACTTTTACAAATGCAAAATGTATGATATACTGTAAATAACAATTCGGGCATGAAGTCCGGATACCTCTATGAAAGGGGGCTGTCATGACAATCAAGAAGGTTTCAAAGAGGGTCTCAATGACCTGTAAATGCAAAAGCTCCTGTTAGGATCTAAAGTAGTTTAGAAGAGATATGTGTAAGTAGGAAAAAAGAAAGGCTGGTATTTTGCCAGCCTTTTCTTTTTTACACATCCTCTTATTTGAACGTTATCGCCTGGGTGGGACAGGTATCAGCGGCTTCCTGACAGTCGCAGGTGTTGCATTTGTCAGGGCCTATAACTATTGCTTTTTCATTTTCCACCTTAAAAACTTCCGGGCACATCTCTTCACATGTAGCACATCCTTCGCATAAATCTTCATCCACTACTGGCTTTGGCATACTGTACCTCCTTATATTGAATGTAATGTAATGAGTACCCTGTAACTTTTTACAGAGTTCCTCGTTTGAGCAATCAAAATACTTCCTCCTATTTCCCCATCTTTCCCTGTCTTTATTTAACCTTCAACAATGCTGTGCTCTTCCCACATAAACCAATTGCCGGTATCTGACATGAAAGAATAGGTGTTAGCAAAGATACTGTAATGCTGTTGTTCTTCCTTGATGAGTCTGTTAAACAAAGCCTTCTCTTTTTCTTTCTGAGCCTCTGCTTCAGCCTTTTTATAAAATTCAATCCCCTCTTTTTCCATATGCATGGCGACCTTAAATGCCTCAAGCTCATCATTCGTTGCTTCTATCCTCTTCATCATGGAGTCCTTCATTGACTCAAAGATTGTCTTCATGTTCTTCATAGGACTGACTTCATTAATCTTTATATCAACCTCTTTGAATATCTCAGAAAGCATCTGCATATGTCTCTTTTCATCTTCTGTTATAGACAGTAACATTTTTTTCCCTGCGGGATGTTTTGTCTTCTCAGCAGCTTCAGTGTAAAACTTGATCGCGTCTTTCTCCATACTGATGGCTATCTCAATAGCATTCATGTGTCCCTCCTCGAATTATAGTATATAGGCATTATATTCAGTTTAACTATTTCTCTAAAGATATTCAATTCACTCTTCTTTTTTCATCATATCATATTTCTAATTATTTTCAAGATTACTTATAATAATAATTATAAAAATGAACCGACTTTCTTTTATGCAGCTTTATCCCACCTTGCGCTGTAATCAGTCCTGCAGTTTTTGCTTCAACCAGAACATATCACGTTCAGCTTCATACAAAGACATGAACGAAAAAGACGCATATGCACTTATTGACATACTTCTAAAAGAAGGAATTCGTGAGATCGACATTCTTGGCGGTGAGCCTATGCTTCTTGCCTGGATGAAGGATTTTGTTGAATATGTGACGGGTTTGGATATCACGCTTAACATCAGTACGAATGGAAGCCTTCCTGATATCGTTTCCCAATATAATGAAATACAAACTCCATTAATGAACATAGGCTTTTCCATTCATGGCTTCTCTCAAACACATAACACTTTAACTATGTCGGATAACTTTTCAAAAGCCCTCACCTGCATTAAAAAAACGATCGCTGCAGGGAAATTTCCTATTGTAAAGAGCACGTTGAATCAGAAGAACAAAAATGAAATTTATGACCTTGCTCTGTATCTCAGAGATATCGGAGTAAAAAGTTATTACCTGTTACATGAGGATATTATCGGCAGGGAGCAATATTCAGACTGTTTTTCTTTCCCGGAATTCTATGAATTCTATTCAGAATTAAAACAGAAATTAAAAGGGACCCTGGATATCGGTTTTGTTGCAGCATCAGGGTTCTATAAATATGGACCGCGGACAGGTATCAGATGTAATGCAGGAATAACCAAGATTGCACTTCTTCCTGATGGCTCAGCCTTCCCATGCAACCTCTTTTTGGGGTTCGACGATTTTCGTCTTGGCAATATATATCAGGATGGTATGGAGTCAATTTTGAAAAACCCCATCCTTGAGAGATTTAAAAACCATGATCGAAACAGATGCACGAGTGTTTCATGCAGACATTATTCTATATGCTCCGGCGGATGTCCTGCCCACATATTTTCCGTTTATGGTTCACTCGATGCTGCAGACCCCAGATGTGAGATTAGCCCTCAGTAACTTCTTGACAAGAATTATGAGCATAACAGTCGAAAAGATACCAGGCGGATTTAGAGTGGAAAAGGGCGGTTTTGAAAAAGTGGCATAAGGAATAATTATCGTGTAGAATTGTATAGGGATACAAAAAAGTCTCAGGCTGAAAGGAGTTTAAAGACATGAAGGCAATAGAGATAAAACCCGGCATTTACTGGGTCGGAGCAATCGACTGGGCGATACGTGATTTCCATGGTTATATAACACCTAATGGGACAACCTATAATAATTATCTTGCTATAGACAAAGAGGTCACTCTTTTTGATACCGTCAAACATGACTTTTCAAAAACCACTATTGATAATATTAAGAGTCTTGTCGACCCTTCTAAGATAAAAAATATCGTGATCAATCATATCGAAAACGATCATGTAACAAGTCTGGCTGATATTATGGCACTTACGCCTGATGCTGCCATTTATATTACCGAAAAAGGCAAGAAAGGATTGGCAAGGTTCTTTGATATATCAAAGTGGAAGATAAACGTGGTCAAGACCGGAGATACTCTGAATATCGGTAAGAGAACCCTGCTTTTCCTCGAAACGCCGATGCTTCACTGGCCGGATTCGATGATGACCTACATCAAAGAAGATAAACTTCTTATCAGCCAGGACGGCTTCGGCCAGCATTTTGCATCTTCTGCGCGGTTTGACGACGAGTTTATCACCTGTCATTCGATATCTGAACTCGATGATGCGATTAAGGACTATTATGCGAATATCCTGATGCCGTTCGGTACATTGATTAAGAGCAAGATCGCTGAGATTCAGAAGTTGGGACTTGAAATCGACATGATCGCTCCCGATCACGGAATTATATGGAGGAAAGATCCTTCAAAGATCATCAACATGTATCTCGATATGGCAAACGGCAAAGCTGATTTGAGAGTTGCAATTATTTATGATACCATGTGGCACAGTACGGAACTGATGACCGTGCCCATCATGCAGGGGATCTGGGATGAGGGTGTTGATGTAAAGGTGATAAAGCTGAGGGCTAATCCCAACAGTACGGCAATAAAGGAATTCTGGAAGGCACGGGGGTGCCTTATCGGTTCTCCTACCCTGAACAATTCAATGTTCCCGACTGTTGCGGATTTTCTCGTTTACCTGAAGGGCCTGAGGCCCAGGAACCGGGTTATTGGGGCCTTTGGCAGTTATGGATGGGGGGGTGGTGCAGTCAGAGACATGTATGAGGAATTTAGAAAAATAGGACTTGAATTAATGGAGCCTGGAATTCAGTCACTCTACAGACCATCTGCAGAGGATGAAATTAAATGCTATGAGTTCGGCAGAGAGTTTGCGAAAAAGGTTAAGGAATACCATGCTCAATTTGAATAAATAATATGGAAAAGATATTTTTATAAGTTAAGGAGGGGATATGTCAAAGACAGATAAAAATCTTCAGGAGGCTTTTGCAGGTGAATCACAGGCGAACAGAAAATATCTCGCTTTTGCAAAAAAGGCTGACGCAGAAGGGTATAAACAGGTTGCAAAACTTTTCAGAGCAGCTGCAGAGGCAGAAACTGTCCATGCCCTGAACCATCTGAATGAACTGGGTAGCATCAAAAGCACGAAAGAAAACCTCACAGAGGCAATCAGTGGTGAAACCCATGAGTTCCAGAGCATGTATCCACAGATGATTGCCGATGCTGAGACCGAGGGTTTTAAAGGTGCCCTGAGGAGTTTCAATCTTGCCAATGAAGTAGAAAAGATCCATGCCGGTCTTTACCAAAAGGCCATTGAACAGCTTGGGAATAATGAAGACGTTGATTATCATGTCTGTCAGATCTGCGGCAACACTGTTGAGGGAGAGCCGCCTGACAAATGCCCTGTTTGCGGTGCATTGAAAAAGATGTTTAAGAAGGTTGAGTAAATAATTATTTTTCTAATAAATAGAATCTTTTTTTAGGAGCCATGCATGAAACTATCTAAGTATATCCCGTTTATTTTAGCAGCTTTTTTGCTATTTTATTTTCATGGAATACCATCTGCTGAAGTTAAAGAAGAAACTGAGAATCTGGTCTCATTGAGTCCTCAGACACAAACCTGCATCGGTTGTCACGACATATATACACCCGGGATAGTCAAAGATTGGTTAACGAGCAGACACGCAAAGACAAACCCTTCAGAAGCCATGAAAAAATCTTCTATTGAGAAAAGGATCTCTGCTGAAAGCATCCCCCAGGGTTTGCAGGGATTTACTGTGGGTTGTTATGAATGTCACAGCCTGAATACCGGCAACCATAAAGACAGCTTTCAGCACATGGGGCAGATGATTAACGTAGTTGTTACCCCCCAGGACTGCAAGACATGCCATCCCGTAGAATTCAACCAATTTTCCGGCAGTAAAAAATCATATGCTTATAAAAACCTTATCGAAAATCCTGTTTACCATACACTTGTAAAAACAATTACAGGGGTTAAGCAGGTTACAGATAATAAACTGATTTCAGATACGCCAACAGAAATGACACTGCATGAAACCTGCCTTGGATGTCACGGGACAAAAGTAGGCGTAAGTGGAATGAAAAGCATAGACACAAAATTAGGTAGCATCGACATCCCCAATCTTATTAATTGGCCGAACCAGGGGGTGGGAAGGATTAATCCCGACGGAAGTACAGGAGCCTGTACAGCCTGCCATCCACGGCATGGTTTTTTAATCGAAGTAGCAAGAAAACCTTATACCTGCAGCCAGTGCCATCACGAACCTGATGCGCCTGCATGGAATGTGTATGAGGAAAGCAAACACGGCAATATCTATTCATCAAAAGGGAATAGCTGGAATTTCACGAACGTGCCATGGAAAGCAGGAGAAGACTTTAAGGCGCCGACCTGTGCCACCTGTCACAACAGCCTGCTTGTATCACCTGACAATACTGTAATTACAGAAAGAAGCCACAACTTCGGTTCACGGCTGTGGGTAAGACTTTTCGGACTGATTTACAGCCATGCCCAGCCAAAATCAGGTGATACAACTATTATCAGGAACAAAGACGGGTTACCATTGCCGGTTACATTTACAGGTGAACCTGCATCAGAGTATCTGATTGATCAATCTGAACAGGAAAATAGACTGCAGACTATGAGCAGGGTCTGCAATAGCTGTCACAGTACAGACTGGATAAATGGTCATTTTACAAAACTTGGGAATACATTAAAGGAAACAAATGCGATGACCCTTGCAGCGACAAAACTTATGTCTAATGTATGGGGAAATGGGATTGAAGACAAGACCAATCCATTTGATGAATCGATTGAGCAGTTGTGGATAAAGCAGTGGCTCTTCTATGCCAATTCAATCCGTTATGCCTCTGCCATGACTGGTGCGCCTGATTATACATCATTCAAAAACGGCTGGTGGTATCTTAATGAAAACCTTCAGAATATGAAGGGATGGACAGAACTCAAAAAATTAAAAAAGGATAGGGACTGAATGAAAGTCATCGCTTTTCTTGGAAGTCCGAGCAAGGGAGGGAATACCGAACTCCTTCTCAAAGAAACTGTCAGGGCAATCGAAGATTCAGGCATAACTGTACAGGTTTTCAATCTGAACCTCATGAATATCATGCCATGCCAGAACTGCGGAGGATGTGAGGAAACAGGCACATGTGTCTATGATGATGATATGTCTCAGATCTATGATGCAATACGGTCTGCTGACAGGATCATCCTTGCCTCTCCCGTCTTCTTCTTCAGCCTCAGTGCCCAAACAAAGACTATGATTGACAGATGTCAGGCATTCTGGTGCGAGAAATACCTCCTTAAAAAAACGATACCTGCAGGCCCTCATAAAAGAAAGGGCCTGCTCCTGCTCGTTGCCGGCATGAAAAAAGATATAGGCATAGAATGTTCAGAAGTAATTGCAAAGGCTTTTTTCAGGACTATCAGCGTCCCGGGACACAGGACATTAGGCTATACCGGAGTAGATGCCAAAGGTGAAATATTAAAGCATCCCTCGGCATTAAAAGAGGCGTATGAGGCAGGCAAAGAATTGATAAGGGTTTAACAGAACCTTCCGCCTCTTAAAACTTAAAAACCTGTTCACTTTTTCTTCTTCCTCATGGGATATTACAGATTTCTTTCAGACTTTTTATGGCTAATTGCAATTACAACTTTCAATTTGACAAATAAATGTGGATTCAATTATGAAATCCTTAATAAATGTTGACAAAATTACTAAAATGGATGATACTTCTTAATAGTTCAACTAAAATGGAGGTGTATCCATGAAACATACAATAAGCCGGTTGCTGAAGATCAAGCTGCCGAAAGGGCAGTCTGCCTTCCTGTGGGGACCGAGGAAAACAGGCAAGACCACGTTCCTCAGGGCGGCCTTCCCGGACAGCCTGAGCTATGATTTGCTTCAGACCGACCTTTTCTTTGAATTCGTCAAGCGTCCCTTCCTGCTGCGGGAACAGCTTCTTGCGGCAGACCCGAAGCATTTGAGGGAGCCGGTCATTATCGACGAGGTACAGAAGGTGCCTCAGCTGCTCGATGAAATTCACTGGCTTATCGAGAACAAGGGCCTGCGGTTCATCCTGTGCGGCTCCAGCGCAAGGAAACTGAAACGGGGGAAGGCGAATCTGCTTGGAGGGCGTGCCTGGCGTTACGAGATGCACCCGCTTGTTTCGGCAGAGGTGGCTGATCTGGATCTGCTCAGAGCGCTCAACCGGGGAATGATACCAATGCACTACATGCAGGAGGAATACCGCAAGTCGCTGCAGGCTTATGTCCGGGATTATCTCAAAGAAGAAGTGTTCGATGAGGGATTGACCCGGAACATCCCTGCCTTTTCGCGGTTCTTCGATGCCATAGGATACTCACACGGAGAACTGACAAACTATGCAAACATCGCCAGGGACTGCGGCATAGACTCGAAGACCGTTAAGGAGTATTACCAGATACTTGTTGATACATTGCTTGGCACGATGATCGAGCCGTACAAAAAACGGCAGGACCGTAATGTGATAATCAGGGCCGGCAAGTTTTATCTGTTCGATGTCGGTATTGCCGGGGCCATTACCCACCGCCAGATTTCCCAGGAGAAAGGTGAACAGTTTGGGAAGGCCATCGAACATTTCGTCCTGATGGAAATACTTGCCCATCGTGCGTACAGGGAGCTGGACTACGACGTGAATTTCTGGCGAACGAAGTCAGGATTAGAAGTGGATTTTATTTTAGGTCAGGGTGAAGTGGCTATCGAAGTAAAAGGGGCAAGCCGTATCGATAACGCAGACCTGCGTCCACTCAAGTCGTTTATCCAGGAGTATCATCCCGCAAGAGCATTTGTCGTCTGCAACGAACGCGCTCCTCGCGTGCATGAGGATATTCGTATTTTGCCATGGCGTGATTTTCTGAAAATGCTATGGAATGGAGAAGTGATTCAGTCTTAAAACAGTGATTATAATCCACGCACTTTTTTTGTTTTAATCAATTATTTCAATAAAAGAAGAGGATTAAGTCTATTACCTTCATACTAATATCTACAGCGCAAACTACCTCACCAAATGTGCATAGCAGCGGATTCCATGAGGGTGCGACCAACACCTACAATGATTGCGTCTCAATTTGAGATAAAGATTAACAATTATAATAAGAAGTCCACGATTGTACAAAAACAAAAAAGGGGCTTCGATTTCAAGCCCCCCTTTTATAAACAAATGAATAAAAATATATATCGAGAATCGTTTATTTACGGTCTTTTACAGTCATCATAGTCTATAACATGTCCTCTTATTGTCCACCTGTCTCCATAACAATAAACAATACCGCCTACAACAAATGGCCCATCCCCATGAAATTTGAGATAGGCAAGAGGATTATTCTCAGAACTAAATGCTAACGCTTGCATACGCATTGAGTCAAAAAACAAAGCCATATATCCTCTATCATTACATAAACCACCGAAATTATTATAATCTGATGTAGGATTTTCAGGATCAAAACAGAATTCTACGTTGTGAGTTATTGGATCCATATCAGGATGGTCCAGGTTTTTGCAAGTTACTTCATAGCAATCACACCAGTCAGCAGACGCTACCCCAGTTACTAACAACAAGGTTGCCAATAATACTACCATCTTCACCATCTTCATTGATTCATCCTCCTCTCATTTTTATCAGGTTACTGAATGCTTATAATATAAGCAACTCTAATTGTTACCATTAAACCACACTTCCATTGAATTGTCAATCAGAAAAGGACAACATCATCGTAGGGGAAGGAAAGCAATCTGATAGGTTTACAAAAATGATTCTCTATTGATTTCTGGTTCTACTCAGCACAATTATGTCATGTCCGGGATGTGCGGTGTTCAGGAAGGACAAAATGAGCATGTAAATCTTACAGGACTATTTCTTCCTATGCGAAAGCATGTGCTAAGAGAAGCATAATCTGACATGTCTGAAATGGCGGATTTCATCTATTGCACATTAGACCAACCGTTATTAGCCTGACGCTCTTTTCATTGATCCTTC
>Ga0209253_10006567_pt1 | contig 10063 bp, 9 predicted proteins | sample FrelakmetBRP12BR_FD_187145 | JGI IMG/M metagenome (GOLD analysis project Ga0209253, IMG submission 187145) | Freshwater lake sediment microbial communities from the University of Notre Dame, USA, for methane emissions studies - BRP12 BR (SPAdes)... | ecosystem: Environmental > Aquatic >...
TCGTTGAGTTCCTTGTGCGCCGCCAGGTAGGTTTGCAGGCCTCTCTTGTAAAGCGGGTTTTCCGACCAGGTGGGATCGGCGAAGCGGCGGTCTTCTTTATCGGCTATTAACTCGGACTTGCCGGCCAGGACGCGGGCCTCCTCCTTGATGAAGTTGGCGATATGCTTAATGGTCACCACGGGTTTTTTGATCACCAAACGGGTGATCGTTTTCGCAGCCGCGCTGACATCCTCGCGGCTGAAGCCCACGAACGGATTGGGTCCCAGCATGCCGTCCGTGGCGCTGGACGCGATGTGCCGGGTTTTTACCGCTTCCAGGACTTCTTCCGCAGTGAGTTCACTGTGTTTGACCGCTTGCAGCAGTTCGTGGGCGGTAAGTTCGCTGTGCTTCACCGCCTCGAGAATTTGCTTCAAGGTGGCTTCTTCGCCACTGTCTACCGGGGGTTGTTGCGCATCGGGTGTCGCCTCGGCAGCACTGGCAGTGTCCGTATCTGTTACGGTGTCTTCAGGCGCGTTGATATCGCTGGACTCGACCTTTTGCAGCGCATGGTCTTTATGGGTGGGCATCTTGGATCTCCACTAGTAGAGTGGGCAACAGTCTTCCCTAGCCTACATCACCATGGCGAGGGATTCGGCGATCAGCGCGGGTTTTTCCTCACCCTCGATTTCGAACGTATTCTTGGTCTTGAGCAATACGCGTCCCTTGCCCTTGTCCTCTGTGGAGAGCAGTACGACCCGCATGCGAATGCGGGCGCCGGCTTTTACCGGCGTCATGAAGCGCACGCGTTCCAATCCGTAATTGACTGCCTGCCTGGCATCATCGGGGATGACACCCACCTCAAATTGCAGGGGCGCCAACAAAGACAGGGTGAGATAGCCATGCGCGATAGTCGTGCCAAACGGACTTTCCCGATTGGATCGCTCGACATCCACATGTATCCATTGGTGGTCGTTGGTGCACTCGGCAAACTCGTTGATGCGTGCCTGATCGATGGTTATCCAGGCGGAGACTCCCAATTCGCGCCCCACGAACTGCTGGACTGTCGTCAAGCGGTACCCTTCGATGCTCATGTGTGGTTCTCCCTAATCTTTATTATGGCCAGTTTCCCACGGCCAGGACTTACCTGGCGGCAACGCGGCAATGGCGCGGCGGTGATTAGCAGGATCTTGGTAGCGCTGGCGCTACTTAAATACCGAGGTAAGCGGCTTTCACCTTGTTATCCGACAGCAGGTCCTGCCCCGCTCCCGCTAGAACAATATGTCCGGTTTCAAGCACGTAACCGCGATCGGCGATAGCCAGGGCGGCAGAGGCGTTTTGCTCCACCAAAAAAATGGTGATACCCCGTCTTTTCAGCTCCTCGACGGTATCGAAGATCTCCTCTACCAGAATGGGCGCCAAGCCCATGCTGGGCTCATCCAGCAGCAGCAGTTGCGGCCTGGACATCAGCGCTCTGGCCATGGCCAGCATTTGTTGCTGACCGCCGGAGAGAGTGCCGGCAGCTTGCTTGCATTTCTGCTTGAGGATAGGGAACAGTTTGTACATTTGTTCCATGTCCACGGCTATCTGCTTATCTTGAGGGCGAGTATAGGCGCCGAGCAGTAGGTTGTCCTCCACCGACATGGGGCCAAATACCTGGCGACCCTCGGGAATCTGGGTAATGCCCAGCCGAACGCGCTGGTCGGCGCGCAGGGCAGTGATATCCCTGCCGACAAAGGCGATACTGCCTCCGCTGGCGCGCTGTAAACCGGAAATGGTGCGCAACAGGGTGGTCTTGCCGGCGCCGTTAGAGCCCACCAGGGCAACCAGCTCCCCTTTGTTGATCTCCAGGTTGATGTCATCCAGCGCTTGGATGCGACCATAGTGACTGGTCAACCCGCTGATTTTCAGCACCTGATCGACGGCCGCAGGAACCTGCACGGTATGGGTGCGCTCCATTCCCAGGCCAATCGGCGTTGGCGCGTAATAGGCCAACTGGCTACGGAGTTGGCGTAGCTCCGTAGTGACGACCTTGCCGAAGTTGGGATCGTCGTGATGCAGATATTGATCGTTGATGGCTTGCCAGTCCTGCTCGCTCAGATTCTGGAGCGCACGGATGTGGCCATAGGAGACGTTCAGCCCGTGAGACAGGCCCAATGCTTGGGTCTCGGTGGTCGTTGGCGGCCGTTTAAACCCCAGTCCAAGGGGTTCCGGCGCGTAGTAAATGACCCGGCTATGAAGTTCGTCGAACTCGGCCCTGACGGTCTCGCCGATTAGCGGATGCAGCAGGTGATCGTAGTGCAGATAACCTTCGTTGACGGTCTGCCAGTCCTCATCCCCGAGGCTCTTGAGGGCCATGGGTATAACGGCAGTTTCCTCCTTTTCCATGTGTGCTTCCTGCCACCGCACGAGTTCGGCGAGGGTCTCCAGGAAAGCCTGCCGCGCGTCGGCGGAACCCTGCATGGCGTCCTGCAAGAGGCCACGTAGCCGGGCGATCATGGGAGGTTCCTTGCTGTGCTCGCCTTCGAGTTCGTCCAGAATGGCGTGGGATCCCGGGTTACGAGCCCGCAGCGCCTTGAACAAGTACTGTTCCTCCTTGGGATAATGCATCCGTTCGTAGGAGTCGATGTAATCGAAGATGCTGTTAAACAGCGTGGCATCCGGTGTCGCGTTCGAGTGCTCCAGTTTCTTGCGCAGTTCAGTAACCATCATCAGGATATGCCGTATCCTGATATGTTCGGAGTTAATGATGGAAATGGCTTGGGTCATCGCGATGTCGTACCCCTGTGATTGATGTTGCAGCCGGTACTCAGGAGGTGCCCAGATAGGCGGCGATTACCTCGGGATTGGCGCGAATCTCGTCCGGTGTGCCTTCCGCAAGCTTTTTACCGAAGTTCAGCACCAGGAGATAATCGGAGATGTGCATGACCAGTTTCATGTCGTGTTCCACCAACACGACGGTGACCCCGGTCTCCGCTATCTTTTGGATCAATTGGTCGATTTCGCCGGTTTCACTGGCATTGAGGCCGGCCGCTGGCTCATCCAGCAACAGAATTTTCGGTTCCGCCGCCAGCGCGCGGGCGATTTCCAGCCGTTTCAGGGCACCATACGGCATGGCGTTGGCATCGGCATGCACATATTTGCCGGTACCCACAAATTCCATTAGGCCGGCCGCCTTCTCCCGGCAGGCCCGGTCGCCATTCACCACCTGCGGCAGGCGGAACATAGCGCACAGGAAGTTGCTATTCAGGTGCAGATGACGGCCTACCATCACATTTTCGACAGCCGTCATGTTCATGCAGATTTGCAGGTTTTGAAAGGTCCGGCTCATTCCCAGGCGGGCCAGTTGATAAGGCTTTTTCCCGTTGATGTCCTGATCTGCCAGGAAGATCTTGCCTGTGGTCGGCTTGTACAGGGCGGTGATGAGATTGAACAGGGTGGTTTTACCAGCGCCGTTGGGACCGATCACCGAGTGGATAGTGCCCGGCTTGATCTCAAAGCTGAGTTCCTCGATGGCATGCACACCGCCGAACGATTTGCTGAGGCTTTCGACACGCAACAGGCTCATTTTGCGTTCCCCTTGAGCATGGCGGTGATGGTCGGCACCAGTCCCTTGGGCATGAAAATCAACGTGAGCATCAGGATCAGGCCGAATATGACCATTTCCCAGTCCTCAAAGCCGCTGAGCAGTTGCGGCAACAGGGTGAGGATGGCGGCGCCGATCACCGCGCCAAAGGTGGACGCCATGCCGCCCAGCACCACCATGGTAACCAGTTCGATGGAGTGGAAGAAGCCAGCCTGATTGGGCGTGATGAAGCCGGCGTAATGGGCATTCAGGCTACCCATGATGCTGGCAAAGACGGCTGAGACGACGAACAGCAGCACCTTGTAATGCACGGTATCCACACCCACGACCTGTGCCGCTATCTCGGAACCGTGCACCGCGCGCAGGGCGCGGCCCGCTGGCGAGTCGATAATATTCAACGCCAGCCAGATGCTAAGCAGCAGCAACCCGCCAATGATCCAGTACCAGATTTTCTCGCCGTAAACTTGCCAGCCGAAGAGCTGAAAGGGTGGCACGGACATACCATCGGGACCACCGGTGATCCAGTCCTCGGTGCTGATAACAATCGAGATGATGATGCCGAGCCCCAGGGTCGCCATGGCTAGATAATGACCGCTAAGACGCAGGATCGGCCGGGCGGTGAGGAAGGCCAGGCTGCCGACCAGCAATACGCCGGCCAGCAGCGCCAGCAGGGATGGCCAGCCGTAATGCGCGGTCAGGATGCCGGTGGTATAGGCGCCCAGGCCGAAGAAGCCACCATGGCCCAGGCTGATTTGGCCGGCGTAACCAACCAGCAGATTCAGGCCGACGACCACGATGGCGCTGATGCCGATGTGGATAACGACATCGTAGTAATAGGGATTGGGTAGCAACAGCGGCAACAAAGTGATGACCAGGACCAGCACTGCCATGCCGCCATAGCGAGAGTTTGCCAGCTTCGCAACCATTAAACGCGCTCCGTCCCGCGGGCGCCAAACAGACCGCTGGGTAAAAAGAATAGGATTAGCAGGATGATCACGAAGGGCACCGCATCCTTGTAGTTGGATGAAATGTAGCCGGCCGCCATGGCCTCGGCGATACCCAGGATCAGCCCGCCGACGATAGCGCCCACCGCGCTGCCCAGTCCCCCCAGCACCGCGGCCACGAAGCCCTTGAGGCCCAGCATGACGCCGACATCGTAAGAGGTGGTGGTTATGGGCGCGATGATGATGCCGGCGATGGCGCCCAGCATGGCCGAGAGACCGAAGGCAATTAACAGGATGAAACGGGTATTGATACCCATCATGCGCGCCGCGTCCGCGTTGCAGGCGGTAGCCAGGATAGCCTTGCCCATCAGGGTGCGATTGAAGAACCAGCCCAGGGCCACCACGATGACCAGCGTTACTCCCAACACCCAAAGGCTCTGCGGCAGGATGGTGGCGCCGGCGATTATAAAGGGTGCTTCGCCGCTAAACGGGGGCAGGGCATGAAATTCCTTATCCCAAATCACTTGGGCCAAGCCGCGCAGAAAAATGGAAGCTCCAATGGTGATGATGATGATGGTCACCACCTCGGCGTTCTTAGCCGGTTCCACGGCGAATTTTTCCAATGCGAGTCCGACGAGGATGGTTAGGGCGACGGCACACAGGATGGCCAGGGGCATGGGTATACCGGCGGCCGATAAAAAGACGGCGGCCATGCTGCCGATCATGACAAATTCGCCTTGGGCGAAGTTGATGACGTGGCTGGCATTGTAGATGATCGCAAAACCTAGCCCCACTAAGGCATAGGTAGAGCCGATAGTGACGCCAGAAAATACGTACTGGAGAAATTCTGCGAACATAGTGCTGACTCGCGGTGGATGGAAAACAGCCCCCGCGCCTTAAAAGGCGCGGGGAGCATGCCAGCAGGTCAGGCGATTAACCCATTACTCCACGAGCTTCCAGCCGCCGTTTTTAATCTCCAAAATACGAAAGGCGGAGAGATCGAGACCCATGTGATCCTCGGGCGACATGTTCACGACGCCAGTAGCGCCTACATAGTTCTTGGTCTTCTCGATGGCATCGCGCACCTTGGCCTTGTCGGCGCTGCCAGCGCGCTTGATAGCGTCCGTGGCGATCATCAGGCCGTCATAGGCGTAGGCGCCGAAGGTGGAGACAGGGCTTTTGAACGCATCTTCATAGGTTTTTTTGTAGTCAACCAATACCTTTTTCTGCACGTCGTTAGCGGGCAGCGAGTCCGCGATCAACAGCGCCGAGGCTGAAATGCGGACGCCTTCCGCTGCCGCGCCGGCCAGTTCGATGTAGCTGTTGGAAGCCGCACCATGAGACTCGTAAAAGGGCAGTTTGATGCCTAACTGGGCATAATTCTTGGTGACAATGGCAGGACCCTGACCGAAGTCGAAGTTAAAGATCGCCTGTACGCCCGGGGTGTTCTTGATCTTGGTCAGTTGGGCGGTCATATCGGTATCTTTGGGTCCATAGGTTTCGTCCGCCAGGATCTCAATCCCCTCCTTGGCTGCCACGTCCAGGGTTTGCTTGCGGCCAGAAGCGCCAAAACCACCCGTGCCGGAGATCAGGGCGACTTTGGTGAGCCCCCGCTTTTTCATATCATTCAATACCTTAATAGCTGCCATGCGGTCGCTTTGCGGGGTCTTGAAGACCCACTTTTTCACCGGCTCGGTGATTTCTATGCCGCCTGCCAGGGAAATAAGGGGGATCTGCGCCTGTTCCACCAATGGGATGGCGGCCATGGTAGTGCCGGTGGTGGTGCCACCGACGATGATGTCCACTTTATCGTCTTCGATCAGGCGCTTGACGAACGTGCGGGCCTTATTGGCATCGCCGCCATCGTCATAATGGACCAGTTCCAGCTTTTTGCCGGCTACCCCTCCTTGGGCGTTTATTTTTTCGATGTAAAGCTGGAGGGTTTTGAGTTCCGGGTCGCCAAGGAAGGAGGCGGGTCCGGTTATGGAAAGGAAGGAACCAATCTTGATGGTATCATCGGCGGCGAAAACGGGGCCGTACCCAATAAGCGCAAACGCAGCAATGACCGCGCCCTTGCGTACAAGGGTTTTGAACATAGGTATATCTCCTCCACAGGTTTTGGTATTTTTTTGTACGATCAAAAATTCACCACATCGAGGAAAATAGGCACTATCCCCGCCTTATTTGGTACTGAGCCGCTGTTTCTATCCTTGGCGAAAAACCGTGCCTACTTTTCCTCTTAAATGTGTTTTCTAATTATAGATTACTGGCCAGCTTTTTAAGGTAGTTACTCTTCCCAAAAAGCTTGCTAACAACGTCGTTCAATTCTCGATGCGGGGTAACATCGAGTCCAGCTTCTCACGGGCCTTGCCAAAGTCTTCCACGCTATCCTCATAGGCTTCCCGCGCTATGGAGTAGCGCTCTACCCGCTCCGTATCGATACCTTTGAAAAGATCCGCCTGGGCTTTGCGACACTCTTCGAACAGTCGGTCCGCGATCAGCCGGCGGCGCATGTAGACCTTGGCAGCTTCCTGCTGGCTAAGCGTCAGATCCTCGAAGTCGAGGACCCTTGGGCGCTGCTGGGTGGTGAAGTCTCCCTGTAGCAGTTTCCACATGCCGCCCCAATCCTCGTCTTCCCCGCCAAATGGCTGGTATCCAAACTTGGCGAGGACGCTGGCATTGGATTCCACCAACTGGTCTGGTGATGGAGTAATCATGGTGGTTCACGCCGTTTCGATGGTTGCGCCGCTCTCGGCTGCTTCATAGCCCATGCGCATGTCGTAGTCAGCCTCGACGCCTTGTGGTACCTCGAAGCCGATATCTCCCAGCCGTGACTCCAGCAACTCCATGTATTCAGCCTGCAGTTCCTCGGGCTTCTTAACCTTGATGCCGTACTCATAATAGATGTCGAACATCTGCGACTTGGTTTGGCCCGCGGACGGCCGCCCATAGAACCCCAGTCCCATCTTCATGAATTTGGGAATGCGCTCCTGCATGAATTCGCGGGTTTTTTCACCGCCGAACTCGATGCAGCGCTTGGAAGCCCAGACACCAAACGCCAAGTGACCATGCTCTTCCTTATGAACGCGCACATTAGTGCGGGCCCAAGGGAGGTAGGAACACTCCCGGTACTGTCCCAGGAAAGCGACGGCAGCAGGGGTCACCACGGTGGAGAACAGTGCGACGTCTTCCCAGCACTCAAAGAACGGGGACCAGTTTTCCTTGCGAAAACCGTTGATAATATTCACCTTTTTAGGATCTGGGTTGGTCGGATTACGGGCCAGTTCCTGAAGCCGGATGTTTACGTCCACGCCCAGGTCCTGCATGAGGTTCCATACATAATAAGCGTGGCCCATCTCTTCCATCACTTTCTTAGACAGGCGGTAGGCTTCCTCGGGGCGGGGAGCGAAGCGGTGATTCTCAGCCACGCGCTGGGCTCCGGCATATTCGGAATCGCCCTGAAATGACATCAGATTCAGCAGCGCTTTCTTATAGTCTTCCGGTAAAACATCACCCTTGTCATAGGTTTTCCACTTCATGAATAGTTTCCTCCACTGCAAAGCGACACATAAATTACACTCACCATGCAATTTAATGTATCAATTTGAGCATGTCAATAGTTTCTGGGCATGCCTATGTTAGGTATGCTTATGTTGTTGCGAATTAATGAAGAAAATTTCACCGACTTTTTCATTTCCTGGAAAGCGACACATAATTAATATATAATCCTCAAAATATTGTATCAATTTAAATGAATCCATGAAGGTGGTTCAAGCGGGTGTGAATAAAGGCGGTGGCGGGCACGACTGCCAGTAAGGTGTCACTTGGGATGTATTATTCGTTAAATCTAGCCAAGTTGAGAACTGTTTATTACCCTACCTTTATTTATCCAACGACTAATGAATATTAACTAGGCATGGCAAAAGTCCGTTGCGTCGAAGAATTAGTTCAAGAATTCCACAAGACGCGCCCAATCCGTGGTGGATCACTGATCATTACCGTCTATGGCGACGCCATAACGCCCCATGGCGGTACCGTATGGCTGGGCAGCCTGATCGCGTTGCTGGCCCCGCTGGGCCTAAATCAGCGGTTGGTCAGAACTGCGGTGTTCCGCTTGTCTAAGGATGGCTGGTTGACTTCCCAGCAAGTCGGCCGACGCAGTTTTTACAGCATCACTGAATCGGGTAAGCGTCGGTTTGAAAACGCCTTCCGGCGTATCTATGCCAAGCCCTATGTCAAGTGGGATGGGATGTGGCGGATTGTGATTACCTCGCAGATAGAGAATGCCCAACGGGAAGCATTGCGAAGGGAATTGGGCTGGCTGGGGTTTGGGACCATCGCGGCCGGCGTGATGGCTCACCCCATGGTTGACATAGAATCTGTTACAGAGACGTCGCAAGAACTGGGGGTGCAGGACGACGTCATTGTCATGCATGCGCACAAGGATGATCTGTCCTCACTGCAACCACTGAAAAGATTGGTGAGGGAATGCTGGAATTTAGAACAGCTTGCCCAGGATTATCAGCGCTTTCTGGACCGGTTTCGACCTATCTTGAAAGCCCTTGAAGGGATCTCGGATCTGGAGCCGGAACAATGCTTTAAGACCCGTACTTTGCTTATACACGAGTACCGGCGGATTTTGCTCCGCGATCCGCAACTTCCCGATGAGCTACTGCCATCCGAGTGGGCCGGGGCTTCGGGCCGGCTGCTGTGCCGTAATCTGTACCGATTGATCCAAGAACCTGCGGAACAGCATTTGCTGCGGGTCTTGGAAACGGCCGATGGCGCCGTACCTGAGGTGGCGCCTTATTTTTACCGGCGTTTTGGAGGGCTGCGGGATGCCGATGCCATCCAGATGTAACGCGCTATGTACTTCGAAGATGATTGTCTTGAGCCGCTCATCTGCAGCGGTGGTTTAAAAAGCATTAGGTCTGAATAGAATTTCTGCACTTGCGCTGGCAAGTATCTCAAGGCTGGAGTGGAATCGATGAGTAAAAGCTTTGTGATCGTAGGTAGTGGGCCATCTGGCTTTTATATAGCCGACGTCCTCTCCAAGAAACTTCCTGAGGCGGCCGTGGATATCCTCGATCGCCTGCCCAATCCCTTTGGCCTGGTGCGCGGAGGGGTCGCTCCGGATCATCAGGGCACCAAGAACATTACCCGCCAGTTTGAGCGAACCCTGCAGCGCAGTACGGTACGCTTTCTCGGCAATGTCGAGGTGGGGCGGGATGTAAGCTTCGCGGAACTCAAAACCATCTATGATGGGGTGATCGTGACCATCGGCTCGCCCCAGGATCGCAAATTGGGCATTCCGGGCGAAGACCTGCCTGGCGTGTACGGCTCCTGGACATTCGTCGGCTGGTATAACGGTCACCCGGCTTACCGCGATCTGGAACCGGATTTAAGCGGCAAAGGTATCGCCATTATTGGGAATGGCAATGTGGCCCTGGATGTGGCACGCATTCTGGCCAAGACGCCGGCGGAAATGGCCAAAGCGGATATTTGCCAGCATGCGCTGGAGGCTATTGCGGCCTCGCCAGTCGAAGACATCTATCTG
>Ga0209253_10006568_pt1 | contig 10063 bp, 7 predicted proteins | sample FrelakmetBRP12BR_FD_187145 | JGI IMG/M metagenome (GOLD analysis project Ga0209253, IMG submission 187145) | Freshwater lake sediment microbial communities from the University of Notre Dame, USA, for methane emissions studies - BRP12 BR (SPAdes)... | ecosystem: Environmental > Aquatic >...
TGAGCACGGCTTCCAGGTCTGGATCGCCATCGATATCCGCCAGGGTAGGCGCTGCCAGGGCTCCATTCCAATTCGAGCTGCCAAAGGCGGCAGGCAGAGCGACCTCTTGAAGGACATGCCCCAGGTAGTCCAGGATATGCAGCTTGCCGGTCTTGTTGCTACCCTTTTGCGTCCACGAGGCGAAGATCACTTCGGCGTGTCCATCGTTGTCCAGGTCGGCGACGGTCGGCTCAGAGGCGAAGCGCAGGGTGCCTTCTGCTGAGCTGTACACCGAGAAAGGCCATACACCGTGCTCGCTTTTATCCAGCCAGAAGGCGTGCACGCGCCCGTCGTAAGAGGAGAATAACAGCTCAAGGTTGCCGTCCCCATCCAGATCGCCTGTTCTCGGGTGGCGGGGAGTGCTTCCGCTGTTTACCTTGGTTCCACGCGACGCCGAAGACCAGACGAGTTCCAGCGTGTTGGGAGAGGTCATTTCAAAAACGTGGACTCTCCCGCCATTCGAGTAATCCGTGGCAATGAGCTCCTGCTTCCCATCTTTGTCAAGATCATTCCCCAACCACGCTCTACGGACCCCCTGGTCGCTAAAATAGGGTTTGAGAGAATCGGGAACACCCGGTTTGTTCTTTAAGGTATAGCCATTGATTTCCCCTGTAAGCGAGAACTGCGCCACGGCGGCTGCGCTCGTGAGCAGCAGAACGAGCAACATCGAAGCGATTCGGCTCATTCGATAACTCCTTGTTGTGATGAAATGAATTAGTGGCGTGATAATTATTGAAAGACTCGGCGCAAGCTGTTCCACGCACTCCGCACCACACGACTGATTTCCACGGATGGAAGTGCATTCCGAAACGTGGCACAACGGGGGTTGGATACGCGGGCTACAATGCACAAATACCTTATCAAAATACCGTTCCTGAGGGGAAATGTCAAGTAGACCCGCGGGAGAAACGGTCACGGTGTCACATGAGGAACGACAGTGAAGGTCAACCGTGGACTCTTGTAGCTGCCAAAGGCCAAAAGGGGCGAAATAGCCAGTCCGGGAGCAATACTCATGAGCCAGAGCGGGAAAAAAACTGAGGCCCGGGGAGAACCCGGGCCTCCGTGTGCTACCCACATGAGACCTGCAGTTACCGGTGAACGGTGCGAACAACAGCGGCATGCTCGTTGCAAGCGGTGTCAATTTCTACCGCATGGAAGCGCAACCTGTTGACGGCGGTCAGCGGTTCGTGGAATTGAAAAAGATGGTACTGCTCAAGTAGTGTCAGTCGATGCTGACCTTTGCTGTTTCGGGATGCCAATACAGAAGAGTCCGGAAAAACAACCTGTTCTGCTCCGGGTCGGGAGACGGACTCAGGTACAGCTCACCCAATGCCTCGCGGAAGAGCAAGAGTTCTCTGAAGCGGCCACGCCATTTGGGGTCGTAGCAGCAAAGATCCAGTAGTTCGAATGCCCGTTCGTAACACTCCCGCGTTTCGGCCAACAATCCTGCTGCTATGAAATTCTTCGCGCGATTGAATTCACTTCCGATCATCAGGATCTGACGGTCCATCCCGAAACCCGCCCACCGCTCCGGAGTCATGCTCTTGTGCCAGATCGTTACCACGGCAGGCTCACCCATCGCTTCACGATCGCTTCGACCGCCGTGCGGATCTGTGGATCGCTGATCTCGATTGCGCGATTCCCTGCGGCCGGACGAATATTGATCAAGGACGTGTGTTCAATGCGCGGAGGTGTCAGCCATGGGAGGAGATTCCCTCCCCACAAATCAGCCTGAGTGGACCCGCTCTTCAGCAGTTCTTCCTCCGCATCAGCATGCATTTCGCCGCCTAGGGCAATACGTTGACGGCTTATATCGACAACGTACTTGATCAGTGTATCGAACGGTTCTCCCCGGAACATTTCGAGATCCGGGGTCGTCAGAGGAGTCGCCGGAATAACTATAGGTGCACTCATGGTATCAAAGATACACGGATCTTCTACAGCATGCAACAGCGCGGACAGGGTTTTCGAATGAGATGCTCTCACGTGAGACTTCCTGGTGAGACAACAGACCGCGCTTCCCTTGATTTTGAAACCACTCTGCTCTACCTTGCCATTCAGGCCGTCAAGCTTCGTCCTTGTTGCCTGGACCGCCGGGTTTCCACCCGATGATCAGACCGTCAGGCTCCTGCCCCGACATGACTGTGCTGCATGTTGTTTTCATCATATTTTCAGGACACACCCCTTTGTACATACGTCGATTCCTTATGGCCATGGTTCTTTCCGCGGATGCGGCCTGCTACGGCCAGACATCCACACTGAACCTGATGCCTGTACCGCGCAATGTGACGCTTGATACCGGCGCGATGACGCTCGACGACGGAGCACCATCCTCTTTGAAAAGATGAGAAGAGGATCCGGGACCCGGCGCAACAGACCATCCGCAAGCCGACACGAAAGGCGACCCGCGGAGCACTACACGAGGCACGGCACCGCCGCGCACGCCAGGAAGATCTCCCTGCACGAACAGGTACCTCAGCGACGTCACTGAAAAGGAGAAAACGTTATGGCCATTCGCATATTCATCACCGGAGGCACATTCGACAAAGCATACAACGAGCTGGATGGGAAGCTCTACTTCAAGGACACCCATTTGCCCGAGATGCTCGCACTGGGGCGATGCAAACTGGAAGCGGCGCCGCGTACGCTGATGATGGTGGACAGCCTGGAGATGACAGATGCGGACCGGCAGATCATCGTCGAACAGTGCACACGCGCCAGAGAGGAACACATCCTGATCACCCACGGCACCGACACGATGGAAGTCACGGCACAGGTGCTGGGCAAAGCCATCCACAACAAGACGATTGTCCTTACAGGCGCAATGATTCCCTACAAGTTCGGAAGCTCCGACGGACTGTTCAATCTGGGGAGCGCCATGGCGTTTGTGCAGGTACTCCCCCCGGGGGTCTACATCGCAATGAACGGCAAGTGTTTTACGTGGGACAATGTGAAGAAGAACCGGAAAACCGGGGAGTTCGAGGAACGAAAGTAGGCGGATTGGCCGGCGGCACCGGCATATACTCACAGGCTCAGAAGCGTTCGACTTTGATACTGGAGACTCCCGCATCCAGACTGACATGCACCTTCTGTGCCGCCGATTCAAAGTTGTCCGTCACGTAACGCCCCTTCCCTTCTCTGGTAAACCCCGGCAACTTCTTGCTTGACATCGGCGCGTCGAGATGGACTTCACACCCGGCCGATGAGGGCACGCGCAGAACAATTGAGGAGGCCCCGGCGTCAATGTCGACCGTTGTTTCCGGCTGACGGTCACCCAGCGTCAGATGTATGGAGGCGGCACCCGCATCCACCTGCAGCCGATTTACCCGGAAGGCTTGCAGATCACAATTGAGCTTCGTGGCACCGACATCCAGACGCACATCCCAGACCGGCGCCGGATTCAGATTCACCTGCACGAGGTTCCGCATTCGACCGGGAGGCCATGCGGTCTGCTTCCCGTTCAACTCCAGGGAGACTCTCACGCCTTCCGCGTCCTGATTCCGCTCAAGCCGGTACGTACCGAAACTGGATTCGGACTTCACATGTATAAGCTGAGAAGTGGTGTCGCCGATGGAGAAGGAACCCGCGCCGGATTCCATGCTGAACGTCGCCTGCTTGATCGAAGGGTCAAATGATTCGTCCATCTCCTGCGTCTGAGTGATCGGCGCGTTGCAGCACTCCCCGTCGAACCAGGTCATGTTGAACAGCGAGACCAGCACAAAACCCAGGACCATTGCGGCCACAGCCGCGGCGACCAGCCGGATGACCTTGCCACCGACCAGCAGGGCGATGCCCCAGAAAATCAGGGCGACCGGCCAGAATTTCCACGCCACGTTCCAGTGCGCAACAAACACCCCGGTCTTGTCGAGCAACACCAGCACGCCGATGGTCAGCAAAAACAGACCCCAGAACAGCCGTGAGGTTTTCATATGTCCCTCCATTATTTCTCTGATGGAGTGCGCGATTTCCAGAGCATCGCAGCTCCGATCACAATAAGGATCACGGGCCAGTAGTCATGAAACCGGAAGTCCGGGAGCAGGTTGTTTGCGAGAAAGAGCAGGCCCATCACCACGAGCACAAGACCGCCAATAAGGCTGCCTTGATCACGGTGGCGCTTGGGTGTGGAGGGTGTGGAATTAGTGTCCATTGGAGTCCTCTGAGTGAAGGTAGTTCAGTGCTGTCCTATTGTACGTACAATCCCCCGGGAAGTTGAGGCTCACCCTGAGGCTCACCCTGAGGCTCAGCCCCTACCGCGCTACACGCAAACGCCCCAAACCGCTTGTGGATGAATAGTTTGCGTCATACATCGCCTCCGCCGTGACCGGCGGATAGACGAAATCCCCGGGCGTCACCGCACGAACCGCGTAATAGAACACCTGCTGCCGCTTCCCACCACGAAAACTCGTATAAAGGTTGATCCGGTCATCCCGGATGTCCATGTACTCCGGAACTGCAGGATCCTTGATAAACGCGTAATTTGTGGCCTCGGTGATGCGCGGGTTTTCAATCTCAAAACCGGCCGGCAAGAGGTCGCTGACGGCAATGTACTCCAGCCGTTCGACACTCGACGTCAGGGTCAGCCGGATAACCACCAGATCGTTCTGCCGGATCGACAACGGATTGATCGTGGCACCGGTACGGTCCAGCAGCTCTCGCCGAACCTGCAGATTCCTGTCCTCCATCTTGACGCGGCCGTCGGTCCGGATCCCCTCCACAGCAAGCGTGTAGTACACGCGTCCACTCCCGCGTATGCCAATCGAGACCCTCTTCCCGTACGGCTCTACATCCACCCTCTGATTACCCCCTCCATAGACAAAGTCCTTGCTTCCGACGGTCACCGTTCCGGTTGCCTTCGTGCCGGAAGCCATCCGGGCCGATTTGCCGAACGCCAGCAGCGTGAAGGCATTGTCCTGCGTACTGTACCATTCGTCGCGTTTGTACGTCTTGGACAGGTAGTCCATCAACCGGGGAATGTTGCTGCTGTTCAAGTCTGTCTCCAGCAGCACGTTCAGCATGATCGCCGTTGCCCGCACAGGAGAATCAAAATCCGCTCCGTTGGTCCGCGCCGGGGACTCAACGGCAAACTGTGAAGGGAGCAGATCGCTGAATGTCCGCCTGTCACCGCTCAAAGCGAAGGCACCCGCCAGCAGATATCGCGTGTCAAGAGTGAGCAGGTCCTTCTCACTCCGGTAGAAACTCATCAGCGGACGCTCGGGTTTCCCGGCAAGGGCAAGCACATAGAGTGCATAGATGGAACTCTTCGCCGCAATCCGCTTCACGACGGTCCGGTTGGCTTCCGTGTACGTGTAGTCCTCGGTTTTCTTGTCCCGGGCGACGCGCGCAATCGCTTCAAGGGCGCCACTCAGGGTTTTGTCCATCACCGCATATCCTGCCTTCTTTGCCTCAAGCAGGAAATGCGTGGCATACACCGTGGACCAGGGGTTGGACGTTGTACCGCCGGGCCAGTAGGTGAACGTGCCGTCGCTGAGTTGCATCCCCGTCACTTTCGTAATGGCTTCGTTCACGTAATAGGTCGGACTGCCGCCGCTCATTGCCGGCGGCGCAAGGATTGTGGCAATATCACGCAGGTAGATCTGCGGAAATGCCTTCGAGACCGTCTGCTCCAGACATCCGTGCGGATATCCGAGCAGGTACTTGAGCTCTTTGGCGAAGTTCGAAACCGGATACGGACTCAGAGTGACATACGCGCGCCGTCCGTACGGAAGATACGCATCAACAACATCATGCGACACCGTCGAACCGCCATCCACGTAACCCGTGAAGACATCGGTGGCAAACGGAGAGATCGGGCGAACCGGCAGTTCGGTCGTACTCTCGAACGTCTCGCCGAAGGCCCTGGTCTTCACCTGCACCGTGGCCTTACCTATCTGATTCGTGACACGTACGCCTACCGTGGTGAACCTCTCCTGGTTCGCGCCGACTTCAAGCGTCGCGGAACGATCCTGTAACACCAGTCCGCCCCTCGTTTCCAGATCAAACTGCAAGGAGGCTGGTTTGCCTGTGGTATTGAACGCCGTGATCGGCATGAACAGCGAATCGCCCGGACTCACGAAACGGGGCAGGGCCGGCGTCACCACCACCGGGTCCGCCACCTTGATGGGACGTTCGGCCGAACCGAAACGGTCCCCCTTGTAGGCGAAAGCCATCAGGCGGACTTCACCGTTGAATTCCGGGATATCAAAGGACACCTGCGCTTCGCCGTTGGCACCGGTCTTGATGATGCCGGACCAGAGCGCGACAGGCTTGAAGCGTTGCACGCCGAGCGGATTGGTACGCTTCCCCATCTCCGCCTCGCCGCCCCCGGTGCTGCTCCGCTGCCTGTTTTTGTCGGGCTCGGGCAACAGGTGCTTGAAGAAATCGAACGTTTCGGTCTCCAGAGCCTTCCGCGCATAGAAGTAGCCGTAGGGGTCGGGAGTCTTGTAGTTCTTCACCTGACAGATCCCCTCGTCCACCGCCGCGAGCGTGAGCGCAACGCCGCTCTCTCCACCCGCCGAGACCACAACGGTCTGCCTGGTCTTCGGCCGGATCTTCTCCGGTGCGCGAATCTGCACATCCAGCTTGTTCGTCTTCTTCTCCACCATCAACGGAACAAATCCGTGACCTGCGAGCAGGGGAATCTGCAGATCGGTGATTTTCCGGAAGAGCACCGCGCTGATATACACGTTCGGAAGGAATTGCTCTTCGACCTCAAGTTCCATCGAGGCGGCGTTATTTGTCACCTCGAGATAGCGGTGAGAGAATACACGGTTGCGTTCGACCGTCACCAGGAGCTTGCCGCTGAACGGCGTCTGGAACAGGACGCGCGCGCGGTCACCCGGGGTATACACACTCTTGTCCAGCACAACGTCCACACGGGCTTCCGGATCCACTTCAAACGACGTGATGTCGGATGTCCCCCAGCTGTACGCATAGAACCCGATCTCATTGTATCCGGCATCTCCCTCCTTTCCCACGCGCAGCACGTATTCTCCCGAACGTGTCGCCGTGTAGGTGTACTCCAGCGGCTTCTGACCCAGCGTCACCAGGTCGCTGCGCTCGAGTATCTCCCGCCGCTCCGAAACATAACGAAGGGCTTTGGTGTCGGGGTGCTGGCGCAGCACCGAGTGCCACTCGAACCGCACCAGGTCGATTTTCGCCTTGAACCCGTTGATCACCTTGTCCTGCATATCCACCGCAACGATTTGCACTTTCTGGGGCGCGTTCGGTGAGGCGTAATATGCACCGGCATTCAGCAACCCGATGAAGTACGGCCGGGGATAGACGGTCGTGGAAGAAACCTGGTACACGGGACGGCCGGATTCATCGAAGACGGCAATCCGGCCCTTCGCGCGGAGAACGCCTGTTGCCGTCAGGTTCTCCGGAAGTGGAAACGCGATTTCCGCTCTCCCCTCGTCGTCGGTTTTGCCGTTCAGGATGAACGGATCACCGCTGAAGTTTTTCGCTGCATCATCAAAGAACCTGAAGGCCGGGAAAGATTTCGAGACAAACGGCATCGGACTGAATGATCCCTCGAACTCCCACGTCCGCCCGGAAGCGGGCGGACCAAAGAAGTTGAGCGCCTGCACATCATAACGGACAGTCTCACCCGGACGCGCCGATTCGAGCGACGGTGTCATCGTAATGCGCAAACGGTCAGGAACAAAATCCTCCACGCTGACCTTGTAGGACGTGAGAAAGAGATTGTTCCCCGTGTACAACTCGTACCGGTAGTCGCCGGTAAGCGAAGAGGATTGGGTCGGGGTGGCTGTCTCGAAAGACCCTTCGGATCCCAGCGTGTGCTGCGTTTCTTGCACCAGCGTCCCCTGGGGGGAGAACAGTTTAAGGCGCACGGGCAGACCGGCCGGAACCGGCCTGGTCAACGCACGCACCACTCCCGAGACGAGCACCTTTTCCCCGGGACGGTAGATATTCCGGTCGCCGTACAACACGGCGTCGTACTGCCCGCCGGCATCCCGCCTTCCTGCAACATCGTACCGCGAGGTTTCTACCCGGTAGTCGTCGAGGTTGATGAAGTTGAAATCGTTCTCGGCTTCGGCAGTCACCAGTTTGAGCGTAAAATCCCCGGCGGCGGTGTTGTAGTTGCTGAAACGTGCAACACCGGCGCCGTCGGTTTTCCCCGATATTATCACCTGATTGCTCGTGGAGATCAATGACACCTGCACACCCGAAGCGGGTTCGGTGGTGAGCAGGTTGGTGACGAACACCAGCACTTCGTCGTCGCTCTGCTTCACAATCAGCCCGAGATCCGAAACCGATATCAGCTTCGACGTGGACCGCCACGCCTGTGCCGGATCGGCGATCTCGACGACATAGAATCCCTTGTACCCCGACCCGATGAACGGCGAGAGATCCAGCTGTGTGGTGACTTCACGATTGACCGCCGCGTTGATCTTCAGCGTGTCAAACCGGAGCTGATGGCCATAGTTCCCGACCATGTACCGGTACTTGCGGGTAATCGCTCTCCCTCCTTCGCTCTCTTCATCATATTCTCCGTAGGAGTAATCATAGTAGCGGCCGCCGTCCAGAAAGAACACAAGGTTGTTCTGGAACACCTGACTGAAACGGACCGCCAGGCGACTCATGTTCACGGTCTTTACATCGATCTTCTTCGCACCGCCGAGCAGCATATAGACACCGGAGGGTGAGCCGAAGCCGAAGGAGAGTGCCACATTTCCTATGACGATGTCGGCCTCGTACGGGTGAAGAGTCTTGCCTCCCAGCACGCTCTCCATGCCGCTCTCCACCACGAGACGAAACGCTGCACCCGGTTCGAAGACCCCCTGGAGCGTGAATCCATCCCCGTCGTTGCGAATGGTGAACGGTCGCACCGGATCAACTTTCACATACTTCGACGCGACGGCCTGATCCACTTCCTGGGAAGTCCGGATTTTGATCCAGCTGGTGCTCCCGTCGGTGCCGAACTCGTGCCCAAGGATCTGAAGTTCGCCCAGCGCCGCCATGGTCGCGGTGAATGCTTTTTCCATCCGGAGACGCGTGCCCGTTTCGGGAGAGACAAGGCCGTCCGAAAACGTTAACGCCATCTCCCGCGGCCGGTCGAGTTGCGTCACCGTCCCCACCTCCACCGCGATAACGCGGCCGGGCTCGGTGGTCACAACACGGCTGAGCTTCTGCACGGCTTTGTCGATCGTGAGGGTCAGGGCGCCGGGAATGTCCTGCGGGTTCACCGCGTAGGTGAACTCGAGATTCATGCGGATGCCTACTTCACGTTTCTCACCAATCCGGTCATAGAAGAATTCCGCCTGCTTGAGCGAAAAACTCTCCGTGGAAAAGCTGAACTCATCGGGGCCGTCAAAACCGGTCGCCCCGGCAGTGCTGGCGAGCAACCGCGTGTTGATCTTCGCCGTGAACCGCATGTCGCCCGGGAGCTGTCCATCCGGACTGAACACAAGCTTCGTGGTGTCCTCCCACACAAATTTGCCGGGGATGGCCGGCGTGAATTCGATATACGAAGTGGCAGTGAGCTGATTCACGGAATCCTGCGGCACAACACCCCGCGAGAACGTAAGAGGAATGACGGCGTCACGGCCGACCACCCCTGCCGGCAGACCGGACGTCACGCGCAGAAGCCCTGGATCCGGCCCCCCGCAGGAGACAACAATCAGTGCCAGCATGAATAGCGACAGGTGAAGCATGCGGGTTTTCATGAGAACTCCATTTGATATATGCATTCAAATCAGAAAGCGATCGGTTTACACAAGGGGCATCCCGTCTCTCACGGGGTTTGTACAACACGCAACAGATCATATGTGCTGTTCAAGAATCCGGCCGGACCGGCACCGGACCTTGTTTCAGTCCATCATGTACCGCACGGTGATCTGAACTGACGTCAGGCGTCCGCGGTCATCCAGACACGCTATCGTGTGGGTGCCCTGTCGCGGATGCACAAACAGCCTTTCTCCCGGACGATTGGTGCCAAGGTACACATCATCCATATACCAGCGATGCGCACGCACGTCCGCACTCGAACCTGCCTGGAGAACAA
>Ga0209253_10006569_pt1 | contig 10062 bp, 6 predicted proteins | sample FrelakmetBRP12BR_FD_187145 | JGI IMG/M metagenome (GOLD analysis project Ga0209253, IMG submission 187145) | Freshwater lake sediment microbial communities from the University of Notre Dame, USA, for methane emissions studies - BRP12 BR (SPAdes)... | ecosystem: Environmental > Aquatic >...
TCGACGACCAGTCGGAGTTCGAGATCGGCCTGCGGGCGCCGGAGGGCACCAGCCTGCAGGCGACCGAGCTCATCGCAAACCGGATCGCCACGCGCCTGCGGACCGGCTATCCGGAGGTGGCGTTCACGATGGTCACCGCCGCCGACGATTCGGCGCGGACGGCCAACGTGGCGACGATCTACGTGCGCCTGGTCCCCCTCGAGAAGCGGGATCGGGACGTCTTCGTGGTGTCCGACGCCATCCGGAAGGAGTTGAAGGCGCAGTTCGCCTCGGCCGGGCTGCGGACGGCGGTCCGGCCCATCGCGGCCATGGGCGGAGGAGGGCAGCAGAGCGCCGAGATCCAGTTCGTGGTGAACGGCCCCGATATCGGGAAGCTGCAGCAATACGCGCAGACGGTGGCCGCCGAGACGCGCCAGGTTCCAGGCGCGGTCGACGTGGACATCTCGCTGAATCCGGGGAAGCCGGAACTCGAGGTCACGCTGGACCGCGCGAAGGCCGCCGACCTCGGCGTGCAGCTTGGCGACGCCGCCGAAGCGATTCGCCTGCTCGTCGGTGGCGACCAGGTCACGACCTTCAATGAAGGCGGTGAACAGTACGAGGTGCACCTGCGCGCGCTGCCGGGCCACCGCCGGACGGTGGGCGACGTCGGCAGCCTCCCGATGCCTTCGTCGCGGCTGGGGAGCGTTGCGCTCGACAACATCGCGACGTTCGAGCCGGGCACGGCCCCGGCCGAGATCCAGCGGCTCAACCGCGAGCGGCAGGTCACCGTGTACGCGAGCCTGCTGCCGGGCGTCGGGCAGACGACCGTCATGGATGCGATGCAGGCGTCCGCGGCCCGGCTGATGCTCGGGCCGGAGTACCTCACGAGGTTCGCCGGGCGCTCCCGCGAGCTCGCGCGCACGGGCCGGGCCTTCATGCTGGCTTTCGGGCTGTCGCTGGTGTTCATGTACCTGATTCTCGCGGCGCAGTTCGAGTCGTGGCTCCACCCCATCACGATTCTGCTCTCGCTGCCGCTCACGCTGCCGTTCGCGCTGGTCTCGATCATCGCGACCGGGCAGTCGCTCAACATCTTCTCCGGGCTGGGCCTGCTGGTGCTCTTCGGCGTGGTGAAGAAGAACTCGATCCTGCAGATCGACAGGGCCAACCAGCTCCGGGATCAGGGCTTGACGCCGCACGACGCAGTCATCCAGGCAAGCCGCGACCGGTTGAGGCCGATCCTGATGACCACGCTGTCGTTCGTGGCGGGCATGGTGCCGCTGGTGCTGTCGAGCGGCGTCGGGTCGGGCACGAACCGGGCCATCGGATTCGTCATCATCGGCGGGCAGACGCTCGTGCTCGTGCTGACGCTGGTCGTGACGCCGGTCGCCTACTCGCTGTTCGACGATGCGTCCAAGCTGGGGGTGTGGAGCCGCGCGTACGAGTGGTTCGTCCGCCTCGGCGGCCGCGTGGTGGCCAGGCTGAAGCCCGCGGGCGCAACCGGGGCCGGGGTCCTGCTGGCCCTGCTGCTGGCCACGCCGGCCAGCGGGCAGACGCTCGCGCAGCAGGCCACGGTGCAGGCGGCCGGGGCGGCGGGTGCCGCGCAGCTGAGCCTGAGCCTGGATGACGCCGTGCGCATGGGCCTCGAGAACAACATGGATCTCAAGGTCGACCGCCTGGATCCGCAGATCGCGAAAGAGCGGGTCGACCAGGCCGAATCAGTGTTCCTCCCGGCGCTCACGTCGAGCCTGACCCGCAATAGCGCCCTCGCGCCGCCGACGAGCTTCCTCGTCGGCAACCAGGGCGTGCAGAGCACCACGGGCAACGGAACGATCGGCGTCGCGCAGCGCCTGCCGCACTTCGGGACCAGCTACGCCACGGGGTGGGATACGACCCGCAGCACGTCGACGAGTCAGTTCTCGAACTACAACCCGATTCTCACGTCCAGGGTCCAGTTCACCGTATCGCAGCCGCTGCTCAAGGACCTGACGATTGACGCGGGGCGTCAGCAGTTGACCATCAGCAAGCGGAACCGCGAGATTTCCGACACGCGCTTCCGCGAGACCGTGGTGCGGACGCTGTCGGATGTCAAGAAGGCCTACTGGGACCTCGTGGCGGCCCGGGCGCTGGTGGATGTCCAGCAGCGGTCACTGGACCTCTCCCGCGAGCTGGTGCGCATCAACAAGGCGCGCGTCGACGTCGGCCAGGCGCCGCCGCTGGATCTCGTCACCGCGCAGGCCGAAGAGGCGCAGCGGGACGAGAACCTCACGATCGCGCAGGTCGCCCTCAAGCAGGCCGAGGACCGCCTGCGGATGCTGGTGCTCGACCCGGCCAGCCAGGCGTTCTGGACGACGGCGATCGACCCGACGGACCGGCCGACACTCCTCGGAGAGGTCCCGAACGTCGACGCGGTGATCGCCCGCGCGCTCGCGCAGCGCCTCGACCTCGTCCGCGCGCGGGCGGAACTGGAGAACGTGCGGACCAATGTCCGCTTCTACAAGAACCAGACGCTGCCCGACGTGCGGTTCCAGGTGAACTTCCAGAGCGCTGGCCTGGGCGGCACACGGCTCATCCGCACGGGCGGGTTCCCCGGCACGGTCGTCGGGAGCGAACCGGTGTCTTTCGGCTACGTCATGGACCAGGTGTTCCGATCGGCGTACCCGACGTGGATTGTCGGCGTGAACGTCACCTATCCGCTGGGCCGCAGCGCGGACGAAGCGAGCCTCGCGCGCTCCCGGATCGAGGAGACCCAGGCGAAGGCCCGCTTGCAGAGCTCGGAATTGAAGGTCGTGCGGCAGCTGCGCCAATCGGCGTGGCAAGTCGACATGAACGCGCGCCGCATCAACACCAGCCGCGCGGGGCGGGCGCTCGCCGAGCAGCGCCTCGATGCGGAACAGAAGCGGTTCGACGTGGGGATGTCGACAACGTTCCTCGTCGTCCAGGCGCAGCGCGACCTGGCGCAGGCCAGGAACAACGAGCTGCAGGCCGCGCTCGAGTACGTGAAGGCCGTGATTGAGTTCGAGACGCTCCAGGAGGCGGCACCGGCCGGCGGTGCGACCACCGGGGCGTCCACCGCATCCATGACGGTGACGGGCGGCACCGTTACGGGCAGCACCGCGGCCTTGCAGCCGGCGTCGTCGGCGTCGTCAATCCGCTGATGGGCCGGGAGGCAGACCGAAGACCGATTTGGCGGGTCTAGACGACGAGGAGTTCCTCGAGTTCGGGAATCTCGTCCTTGAGCGTCGCTTCCACGCCGAAGTAGAGGGTCATCTGGGCGCTGGGGCAGCCGACGCAATTGCCCGTCAGGCGGACCTTGGCCTTGTTGTCGACGACGTCCACCAGTTCGATGTCGCCGCCGTCGTTCTGGAGGAGAGGGCGGATGCGATCGAGGACCGACTGCACGCGTTCACGGGTCACCATGTGGGGGCTCCTGATGTTTAGTATACTACCTGGGCGTTCTGCTACACTGACGAAGGAAACCCGCAGCCCCTGACCCATGGTGCCCGCCGCCCCTTTCACGATCGATGAAGTCGTTGTCGGCCGAAGTTCGCGCATGCGCGCGGTGTTCGATTTCGTGCGCGTGATCGCCGACTCGGACAGCAGCGTGCTCGTGACCGGCGAGACCGGCACGGGCAAGGAGATGATCGCCAATCTGATCCACCAGTCCAGCTCCCGGCGCCACAAGCCCTTCGTGCCGGTGAGCTGCGCGATCCTCTCCGAAACGCTCATCGAGTCGGAGCTCTTCGGGCACGAGCGCGGCGCCTTCACTGGCGCGATCAAGGACCGGCCGGGCCGGTTCGAGCTGGCCCAGGGCGGGACCATTTTCCTGGATGACATCGACGACGTGCCGATGTCGATGCAGGTCAAGCTGCTGCGGGTGCTCCAGAACCGCACGGTCGAGCGCCTCGGCGGCACGCGGCCGATCCCGATCGACGTCCGTGTGATCACGGGGAGCAAGCGATCGCTGAAGGAGATCGTCGCCGAGGGCAGGTTCCGGGACGACCTCTTCTACCGCCTCAACGTCATCCCCATCAACCTGCCGCCGCTGCGCGAGCGCCGCGAAGACGTGCCCATCCTGATGGACCACTTCATCAAGCGGTACTTCCGGCAGCGCAACGACGAGCCGCGCCAGGTCGCGCCGGCCGTGCAGCAGGCGTTCATGCGCTACCCGTGGCCAGGCAACGTCCGCGAGCTGGAGAACGCGTGCGAGCGCATCGCGCAGACCTGCACCTGCGACACCGTCCGCGTCGGCTGCGTGCCGGTCAGCGTCCTGTTCCACAAGTACGCCGAGGACCAGGAGCCAATCGTCGAAACGCACGACCACCCGTCGGCGATTTCGCTCGACGACCGGCTGCGGGAAGTCGAGTCCAACCTCATCAGCTGGGCGCTGAAAGTGAGCAGCGGCAACAAGTCGAAAGCCGCTGAACTTCTCAACATCAAGCGCTCCACGCTGGGTGACCGGATCAAGAAGCTCAGCCTGGGCCACCTCGAGTCGGCTGACTAGCGTCGATCCGGCGCTGGCGCCGACATTCCGCCGGAAAACCGGGGCTGAACCCTCCGACGGCCCCACTCAGCCGGGTTTTGGGCGGAATTCTGGCCCATCCGGCTGGCACCCGGGTTGCTCACACCCCCTGCATGATGCCTGGTTTGGCCGCCGGCGTTAGTGCCGCCATGCACTACCGGGTCCTCGGACCCGACACGGGGGGCGTCTCCGCCGCCGACCTCAGGCGCCTCTTCCGGGGCCAGCGCCTCACGCCGGCCCGCCGAAGCCGCCTCCAGCAGGGCAGTCGGATCCTGGCGCTCTGCGGGCGCCGCGTCGTGGGCCTGGCGGCCTACGACCGGTCCGATCGCGAACTCCGGGTTGACGAGGTCGGGCTCGACGCCACCTCCGCGTGTGCGCCGGCCGAGATCGCGGACGGCCTGCTCGACGCGCTCGAACTGGGCTGCGTGGCTGGCAGCGTGCGCCGCCTGGTCCTGCTGCCGCGAACCGACCTCATGGACGACGTGCTCCACAGGCGCGGCTATACCGCCGTCGCGAGAGTGACCGCGGGCACCTGGTACGAGAAGCGCTTCGTCTAGGTCGGGCGCTCAATCGAGTCGACCACCCGCCGCCGTCCCTATGCTTTGCGGGGCTCCGGGGGCGTCTCCGGGACGCCGAAGACGTCGCAGGCGAAGCCGGCCAGCCGCACCCGCTGGAGAATTTCGCGCAGGCGCGCCGCCGGCACCGGCTGCAGGTACGGAAACGCCGGTGTGCGGTCGATCGTGTAGATCTGGACGGCCTTCGGCCTGATGCGATCGAGTGCGCCCACCCAGTTGATCACGGTGAGATCGCCCGTGTTGTCGACACGGCCCGTGCGATCCTTGACGAACATCGCCTGGATGACGATGTCCGGCACCTTCTTCAGACCGATCACGAGTTGCTCGATGGAGAGCGGGGAGCCGTTCACCGACCGGAGGGTCGCCGTGTCGCCCGCATCCAGCTTCATATAGCGCTCGTCGAGCCCCGCGAGGGCCTCCCGTACATCGGCGCGATCGAGCGTGCTGGCATTCGACAGCACGGCGATCGGCACCCCCGGGGCCAGGTCGTCGCGGACTTTTCGCAGGGCCGCGACCACCTCCTTGATTTTCGGGTGCATCGTCGGTTCGCCGTGCCCGGCGAGCGTCAGGCGATCGATGCGGTCGCCCTGCTTGGCGAGCGAGCGCAGCGCCGCGGCCACGGCCTTGGCCACCGTGGCGGCGCTCGGCCAGTGCTCGAACGCCGGCTCCGAGGCGCGGCGGGAGTGCTCCGACCAGCCGTACTGGCAGTACGAGCAGTTGAACGAACACAACTTGAGATGGGCAGGCGTGAGATTGATCCCAAGCGAGCGGCCGAGGCGCCGCGAGCGCACGGGCCCGTACACGATGCCTTCGTGCAGCGGCATCAGCATCGCCGTGGCCGACGGCTTCGGGTGCGCGGGCGAGGCCGACGCTCGAGCCGCCTTCACCGCACTCGTCCGCGGCCTGGCAGCAGTCGCACGAGCCGGTCCTGCCTCGGCGACGCGGGCCGGTTCGGCGGCACGGGCGGGCTTTGCCTGGACTGCCCGGGCCGGCTTGGCCTTGGCGATACGTGCGGGCTTCGGCGCAACGGGGCGTACCGGCTTCGCAGCGCGGGCTTTCGCGGGCGCAGTCCGAGCGGCCACCGACGCGCGGGCTCGGGGACCGGACTTTGCCGGCTTGCGAGCCGACGCGGGAGAGGGTTTCGATGCGACCTTCTTCACGTCAACCTCCGCCGTTCGGGAACCCGGGCCCGGCCAAGCAGCCGGGCAGCGCGCCCGCCGGGGAATCCCGTCTCGTGCTGGAGGACGGGGGGCCAGACCGCGGTAGCGCCAACGCGGCGCCTGACTGGCATTATCGCACGTCCGCCGCTGCCGTGTCGGATGGAGACGCGCCGGGCCTGGCCCCAGCCGCCCCTTCAGGCGAGCGCGAGGGTTTCGAGTTCCGCCGGATTGAGGACGAGGAAGCCTTCCTTCTCGGTGATCACGGTACGCTGCTTTCCCCAGCGGCTCATGATGCGGATGCTGGTTTCGATGGTGGTGCCCGTCATGTCGGCGAGTTCCTGGCGCGACAGGGCGACGGGCACGAACGTGCCGCCGCGTTCGGGACGTCCTTGCTCCTCGGCGAGCTTGAGAAACAGCCGCGCGAACCGCGGTTCGACCCGGCCGCCGCTGAGCTCGGCGAGGCGGGCCGCGAGTTCCGCCAGCCGGTGGGTCAGGCCCGAAAGCAGGCCGCGAACGAGCGTGGGATGCTGCTCGAGCAGCGTGAAGAAGGCCTGTCGCGGGACGAGCAGCACCTGCGAATCCTCGATGGCAACGGCCGAGGCCGGAAACGGATGCCCGTCGTAAGCGGCCACGGCGCCGAGGGGGTCCCCGGCGCCGAAGATCTCCAGGATCACGTCCTTGCCGGCCGGGGTCATCTTGAAGACCTTGACGCGGCCCGTGACGACCGTGCAGAAGTGCTCGGAGGGATCACCCTCGGCAAACACCTTGTCGCCGCGATGGTAGAGGTGCAGCCGGGACACCTCGGCGAGCCGGCGGCGGTCCTCAGTTCCGAGCCTCGAGAACATAGGCGCGCGAAGCAGAGCCTGATCGATTTCGGAAGACATGGACGAGACCATCCTACCTCCATTCGGTCCCGGCTTCGGAAGGGGCGGCGCGCCGGTGAAACGCCCCGCCGGCCGTCGTCGTAATTACGGCTAGCCCTCCTGAGGCCGGCTGTGTGTCCGGCCGTCGGCACTTCTTTCCCCCGAGGATCGTCCTGATGCGCCGGATTCTGGGTTGCGTTGTCTTCCTGATGGCCGCCGCGGCTGGTCCGGCGCTGGGCGCTGGTGCCGAGAAGCCAAGTGTCACCATCCCCCGGGTCACCGAGCCACCCGTGCTCTCACGCTATCTCGACGGAACGACCACCCCGCCTGGGGTTCGGATTACCGGACTCGTGCAACGGGAGCCAGGCGACGGCGTGCCCTCGTCGGTCGGGACAACCGTCTATCTCTCGTACGACGACGGCCACCTGTACGCGGTGTTCGTGTGCAAGGACGACCCGGCGAAGGTCCGCGCGAACATGACGAAGCGCGAGGCGATCATGGGCGATGACCTGGTCGTGTTCCTCCTGGACACCTACAACGACGGGCGGCGGGCGTACGAGTTCATCGTGAACCCGCTCGGCATCCAGCTGGACGGCGTCACGACGGAGGGGCAGGACGACGATTTCAGCTACGACACGCTGTGGCAGTCAGACGGCAGGCTCACGGCAGACGGCTACGCGGTCCTCCTGAAGATCCCGTTCAAGAGCCTTCGCTTCAGCAACGCGCCGGAGCAGACGTGGGGCGTGGCCGTGGGCCGAATGGTCCCTCGCAACAACGAGACCTCGTTCTGGCCCTACATCACGCGGCGCATCGCCGGGTTCGGACAGCAGATGGCCACGCTGGAAGGGCTGCAGGGCATCTCTCCGGGACGGAACATCCAGGTGATCCCCTACGGGAACTTCGCCGCGGCCAAGGTTCTCGACGAGCAGGGCGTACGGGTGCCGGAGAACGCCGCCCGCGCGGGCGTGGACGGCAAGGCGGTCATCAAGGACGCGTTGACCGTGGACATGACCGTGAACCCCGACTTCAGCCAGATCGAGTCGGACGAACCGCAGGTTACCGTCAACCAGCGGTTCGAGGTGTTCTTTCCGGAGAAGCGGCCGTTCTTCATCGAGAATGCCGGCTATTTCGAGTCGCCGCAAAATCTGTTCTTCTCGCGCAGGATCGCGGACCCCGGCGTGGGCGTCCGCCTGACGGGCAAAGCGCGGGGGTGGGCCTTCGGTGTACTCGGGGTCAACGACGAGGAGCCGGGCCGCGAATACGGCGAGAGCGACCCGCGGAGCGGCAAGCTGGCGGGCGTGGGCGTCTTCAGAGTGCAGCGCGAGTTCGCGCGCCAGTCGTACATCGGCGGCATCTTCACGGACCGGGAACTCGGCCCTGCAGCCAACCGCGTGTATGGCGGCGATGCCCGGTGGAAGTTCACCGACAACTGGACGGTGTCGGGCCAGTGGGTCGGCAGCCAGACCATCGACGAGGCGGGCGACTCGATGCGCGGCACATCATGGGTCGCCGAGGTGAGCCGGGAAGGGCGCGGCTTCGACTACATGGGCATGTTCACGTCCAGGAGCCCGGACTTTCGGTCGGAGCTGGGCTACATCCGCCGCGTGGACATGCGCGAGATCCTGCAGGAAGGCGGCTATTCGTGGTACCCGAAGGATAGCCGCATCCTGCGGGTCGGTACGGACGTCGAGGCAGGGGCGCTCTGGGACTATGGTGGGCAACTGCAGGACTGGCAGCTCGAGCCAGGCGTCGAGATCGAGCTCCCCGGTCAGACTGAAATCGGCGTCATGTACGTCGAAGCCTTCGAGCGCTACGAAGGCACCGAGTTCCGGCGCGGCGGCGGGATGGTCCGGGCGAGCACCGAGTGGCTGACGTGGCTCGGCGGCAACGTACACTACTTCCGCGGCAGCGGGATCAACTACTACCCGGCGGAGGGGCTCGATCCGTTTCTGGGCACGGAACAGAGCGTCGAGGCGGGGTTCACGCTGCGGCCCTTCTCACGGTTGCGGCTCGACCTGTCGTACCTGTATTCGGACCTGTCGACCAGCGGCGAGAGCGCACTGCCGCCCGAGGCGCCGCGCGGCCGCATCTTCACCGACCACATCCTGCGAACGCGGGTGAACTACCAGTTCACGCGCGAGCTGTCCGCACGGGTCATCTTCGACTACGAGTCGCTGTCGCCGAATCAGGCGCTGGTCGACTTGGAGCACGAGCGGCGGTTCAACGCCGACATCCTCTTCACGTACCTCGTGAATCCGTGGACCGCCGTATACGTTGGCTACACGGACGGCTATGAGAACCGCCCCCTCGCGCCCTTGACGTCCCCGCCGCCGTCGCCGGCCGAGTTGCCGTTGATTTCCACCGGGCGGCAGGTCTTTGTGAAGCTGAGTTACCTGTTCCGGTTCTGAGGGCCGGCCGGGCAGCGGACTTCGCGCGTGCGCTGGTTCACGCGCCGCGCCTGATCCATAATGAGCCGCATATGGCGCTCAACGCGTGCGAGCTCGAGATCGACCTCTTCTGCCACGGCATGCGGATTCCCGCCGACGTGTCGCTCGAGGGGGCGCGGGGCATCTCGAGGACCCGCGCCGGTCTCGGGTCCGGCCTCGAGATCACCATCCCGACCGGCTCGTGGATGAAGCCCGAGGTCTGGGTCAACGTGCCCGTGGTCGAGTCGTTCGCGCGGCGGTCGCCGTACGTGCTCTCGGGCTCGCCGGCCGCGGGCTACGCGCTGACCAACGAGCAGACGAAGGACCGCTACGCGGTGGGCGTGCCGAAGGAGCCGGCATGGTACGGCCGGCAGACGTCGCGCGACATCGCGATGAACCACATCGGGGTGCTGCAGGGCACGTACCTCGGGATCTACGTCAACCTCGTCTGCACCTTCTGGAACTACAACCCCGCGCTCAACTGCCGCTATTGCACGACGGGCGAGAACGTGGGGGAGAGCGAATCGGCCGACAAGGCGG
>Ga0209253_10006570_pt1 | contig 10062 bp, 8 predicted proteins | sample FrelakmetBRP12BR_FD_187145 | JGI IMG/M metagenome (GOLD analysis project Ga0209253, IMG submission 187145) | Freshwater lake sediment microbial communities from the University of Notre Dame, USA, for methane emissions studies - BRP12 BR (SPAdes)... | ecosystem: Environmental > Aquatic >...
TTACCATGCCGTCATGTTGGAAATATCCCACGCCGCTGGAATAGAGCACGATCTTGGAAAGGGGAAGCACCGCCCCTTCTTCTGCCAGAACCGGCCAGGGGAGCAGCAGAAATGAGAGGAGGATCAACTTCCTCACAAAGGCATGACGGGAACAAATCAATCGGGCGCGCATAGAGGCCTCCATCGTAGGGTATTGCACCAGGCCGGGCTGGCCATGGTGATATGACCTATCTTCGTCATGTCGTCAAGAGCCGAGTTCTTTCAACCTCGGAGAAGAATTGTTCAAGCCGTTCGGTGCATGATAGGGTTTACAGTATTTGTTAGGGGAGGTAGGGGGCATATCATGTCTGATCCGCCTCTGCATCTCCCCCCAGAGTCTCCATCTTCCGATCCTCAACGAGAAGCCATGGTGGCGACGGCGGAACTACTCGCCAAGATTCTGGATACAGCCGTCAAAATCCCTGGCACACCCTTCTATGTAGGACTCGATCCGTTGCTCGGATTGATCCCCGGAATCGGTGACATGCTGGCCAATCTCATCGGGACTGTCATTCTGATATTGGCCGCGCGTCTTCAAGTGCCACAGATCGTCATTGTACGGATGAGCCTGAATCTTCTCATCAATGGAACCATCGGTGCGATTCCCATCCTCGGCGATCTCTTCTCCATCTGGTTTCGGAGTCACGCGAGAAATGCAGAATTACTGCGGAGGGCTGCGACTCAACCGTACCGAGAAACGCAACAGGCTAGGATCTATGTAGCCTGCATCATCGCCGGGACCGTCCTGCTTCTGCTGCTCGCCATTGCAGCAATCTTCTGGATCGTCGTGAAGCTTTGGGCCGCGATCACCCTGTGAGCATGGATAGGGTGATGACTGGTTTGTTTTGTTCATTTAGTTGGTTTTGTTTAACCAAACAAACGAGACAGACCAAACAGACCAGAGCAACCAGCCCGTTCTCGCGGGCCTTCGCGGCAAAACGGCATGAATAATGCTCTGTAGGTCTGGAATGCTGTACGTCGCAACCATTCACGCGTCACGTTTCAAGTAAGGGCAAATAACCGGCCAGGCGCCTGACTCCTATTGGCTGAGTGAGAAGCCGAAGGCGATGCGGTTTGATGCGAGGCTGCGGATCAGGGAAAACCCCAGGTGTATTCGTGAGCATACAGTGAGGAACCTTTTAGGCCGAGCACGGCGCAAATGGCCCAAGATCGTGACGAGAAAAGCATTGGTATCAGCAAAGGGAGGAACCGGTAATGACGACCTGGAATTCATGGTTGTTTTGGCCTAATAGCGTGGCCTTATCCGTTTTGGCGTTGGCCGTACTCGCAATGCTGTTTCTGTATGCAGCACGCAAGCCAATGCATGGGGTCATCCATTCGGTATGTGCGCTGCTGTCCCAGTCCACACGATTCATTGCCCGCTGGCTGTTTCTCTGTGCAGACAATCTGAAGCTGCGTAATCAGTCGGTGTTGTTGGCGCACGGGCAGGAAAGCGAAGCGACCGTGATCGATCGGGAATTCGAGCGAGTGAGCAATATGATTCGTAAGGATATGCACGAGTTTCCTGCCTTCCAGCGAAAAATGATGGAGGAAGCGACACGCATCGAAGATGATTACCATAAATGTGGAGAAGTCCCGCCTCCCCCTCCGGAGTGGGTAGGCGCGCTTAAATCTGTCGCACAGATTAAAACGGGAGGCGATATTCCACGCAAGCTTCTGGAAGACATCAATAAATCCATCCAGAAGATACATGACCAGACTGTCGCGGAGTTCCGGCGCTCCTATGAAGAGCGGCATAAGATACTAAAAGCGATGCAGCCGTCATGGCGCTCTGTGGAAAAGCTGATAGGCGAAATGGAAAAGAAGATGGTTACGCTCCAAACCAACGCGAAGCAGATCGATGGTCATATGGGAAAATTAGAGGGCATCCGGGCCAAGGACAACAAAACCGAGCATGCTCTGACGGTGTCTGGTTTCGTGCAGTTGGCGATCTCCTCGCTGGTCATGATGATCGCGTTGGGCGGTGCGTTTATCAACTACAAGCTGATCGCGTTGCCCATGTCGGAAATGGTCGGCGCCAGCGATTACATCACGAATAGCCTGAAGACGTCGGATGTCGCAGCATTGGTCATTATTTTGATGGAAGCATCAATGGGCCTGTTCCTGCTCGAATCGCTGCGCATCACGCAGTTGTTTCCCAGAATTGCCAGCATGGATGATCGTATGCGTCAGCGGCTGATGTACGCGTCGCTGATTTTTCTGATCATCCTGGCCGCGATTGAGTCCTCCCTCGCGCTGATGCGGGACATACTGGTTTCCGACAAGGTTTCGCTGATGCGTGATCTTGCCTCTGCCGCTACACCTGCGTCGGATGGTCTGCTGACTAGCATTCCGATGATCGGGCAAATGATCATGGGCTTCGTACTTCCGTTCGCATTGGCGTTCGTGGCAATCCCGCTGGAAAGCGCGGTGTATTCGATGCGCACCGTTCTCGGTGTGTTTCTCGTGCAGGCCCTGCGCGGTCTCGGCTTTTTACTCAGGTTCACCGGTCTGCTGTTAAAGCGGCTGCCCAAAGTGCTCGAACTAGCCTATGACGTACTGATTGTCATTCCGTTGATGATAGAACGCTGGGTGATAGGGATGCGTGCAGGTTCGATGGGACCGGGTAATACAGAAGATAAGGAACTCCCCAAACTCAGGAGAGCGGCATGAACAAATATCTGACCCTCTTGATCGTATCGTTCGGCATGGTACTGGTCAGCGCTTGTGGCGACAGCCGCATACACAGCCATGGCGTGTATATGTTGGTGGATACGTCCGGCACCTATGCCCTGGAGATGAATAAGGCATCCAAGATTGTCAATTACCTGTTGGCGACGCTGAACCCGGGAGATTCGCTGGCGGTGGCCAAGGTAGAGACTCGCAGCTTTACTGAAAAAGACATTATCGCCAAGGTCACGTTCGACAAGCGCCCTTCGCAGGCCACCTCGCAAAAGCGCAGGTTCAAAAACAACATTGAGGTGTTTGCCAAGCATGTCAAGGGCAGCGCCTATACCGATATCACCGGTGGCCTGATCCAGGGCGCGGAATACCTGAATGAAACGAAAGCCGGCATCAAGACCATCGTCGTATTCTCTGATATGCAGCAAGAATTGGGCAAAGGAACGATTCGTGATTTCCCTATCAGACTTGACGGTATCCGCATCGTGGCGTTGAACGTCACCAAGCTGGGCACGGACAACGTCGATCCTCGGCGATACCTCGACCGCCTGGCCCAATGGGAGGCAGTTGTCCGCAAGGCCGGCGCCACCGACTGGGTGGTGGTGAACGATCTGGAGAATAATATTGAATCCATTTTGACCACTCGCTGAATGGGCTAGCCCGCCGGCAGAAAAATATTCCAGCACGGCAGAATCTCCACGAATTGTTTGATTACCCATCGGACCATTGATGCAATGGAGCAATGGTCAATCCTCTCGCAAGGTTCATTTCACCTTTTACGTCTAACGATCTTCAAAGCGGTTGCCTTCCTAAGGTACGAAGCTTTATAGTTTCTGCCCATTAGGCAATGGGTGAGGCTGTCGCGATTTCTTCAACAACATGCGGAGGCGGTTCATGAGGATGATGATTGTAATGGTTGCGTTGCTTGGACTCGCTACATACCCGGCGATGGCTGCAGCGCCAGTTGAAAAAGGTGCAAAGGAATTGGCTACGGGGCAGAAGCAGAGCCAGAGTCAGGAAAAGCCTGCGGTGGCTGCGCCTCAAGCCCCACCGCCAGAGGGGGCAATGGTGGTGGTGCCGGCGGGAGAGTTTATGATGGGAAGTGCGGCGGGAGATTCAGACGAACAGCCGGAACACAAGGTCTATCTGGACTCATTTTCTATGGATGTGTATGAAGTGACGGTGGGGCAGTATGCGGCGTTTCTGCAGGCGAAAGGGATCGATCAGCCCTCGGATTGGAAGACGATGAACCAACCGGCGAATCAGAAGCGTCCGATTGCCAATGTGGATTCGACGGATGCATCCGTATACTGCAAATGGGTCGGCAAGCGGTTGCCGACAGAGGCGGAGTGGGAGAAGGCGGCGCGGGGGACAGATGGCCGCATCTATCCGTGGGGTAACGAAGCTCCGACGCCGCTTCATGCGAACTTTGGGAAACCGGACTGGAACAATCACGCGGTATTGGCGCCGGTGGGCTCGTTCGAAGCGGGCAAGAGTCCCTATGGCATCTATGACATGGCCGGGAATGTCTGGGAATGGGTCAGTGATTTGTACGACTATAACTATTATAAGGTCAGCCCGTCGAAGAATCCGACAGGGCCGTCGACGGGTGGGACCAGGGCGGTCCGTGGCGGTGCCTGGAACAGCAATCCTCGGGCGATGCGCTCTTCGAATCGGAGCCTCATTTCGCCGACGGACCAGGGGCTCAACGGGTTTCGCTGTGCGAAGAACCAATAGTCGCCGGCTCTTTAGCCTACATAATTATGCGGCGCGATAAGCGCGACTTGTGCGAAGCAGGACGGGCCAGATGGAGGAGGGTTGGAGGCCAGAAGCCTGAGTCTCGCTTTTCTCGCCTGTCTCGCCTGGGCAGACATCGGTGACTACAGCAGAAACATTTATAAGTAATGCGGGAAAATTCGTGGCTCTGCACGGTTGTCTTTTTGAGGTGTGAGGCTTTATAGTTCCCGCCCATCAGGCAGCGTGTGCATAGGCAGGTATGGTTCGTTTCGGCAAATTGTGGAGGCAGTCCATGAGGAGGATGATTGTACTCGGAGCGTTGATCGTGCTTGCTGCCTATCCGACAATGGGCGCGGCACCAATTGAAAAAGGCGCAAAGGAACTAGCTCCGGCGCAGAAGCAGGTTCAGCCTCAGCCTCAGAGCCTGGAGAAGTCTGCCGTGCCCCGTCCACCAGCAGGAGCGATGGTATTGATCCCGGCCGGAGAATTTACGATGGGGAGCCAGGATGGTGATTCAGACGAACGACCAGCGCACAAGGTCCAGCTGAATGCCTTTTCCATTGATGTGTACGAAGTCACGGTGGGGCAGTATGAGGAATTTCTGCGGTCAGGAGAAGCCCGCGCCCCCTTAGACTGGAAAACAATGAACCAATCGAGATATCAGAAGCTCCCGGTCGCCAATTTAGATTGGGCGGATGCGGCTGCCTATTGCAAATGGGCCGGCAAGCGGCTGCCGACGGAGGCGGAATGGGAAAAGGCGGCGCGAGGGACGGATGGCCGTCTCTATCCCTGGGGTAACGATCCCCCGACGCCGCTCCATGCGAACTATGGGAAAACGGGGTCGCACAACTATGATGCATTGCTGCCGGTGGGAACGTTGGAAGCCGGCAAAAGTCCCTATGGTGTTTATGATATGGCCGGTAACGTCTGGGAATGGGTCAGCGACTGGTATGACAGTGACTACTACAAGAATAGTCCGCAGCAGAACCCGGAAGGACTGCCAACAGGCGGGTTCAAAGTGATCCGTGGGGGCGCCTGGAACACCAGTGCGCGAAACCTGCGATCCTCGGATCGGTACTGGGACCCCCCGACGTTCAGGAGCCTATACTTCCCCGGGTTCCGGTGTGCGAAAAGTTAGTAGACTACGGATTAGGCTGAAGCTGGGAAGGCTGAAGGTCGGAGCCAGAATATTTCAGTCTTCAGCATAACCTTCAGCCTTCAGTCTAGTCCTCGCCTGTCGGTCGCATCTCTATTTCACTGGAATGCTGATCACAATTCCCCCCATCACGTCATTGATCTTGAAATCCCGCTTGGGGCTGTCCGGATGGGAATTGTGGCAGCCGATGCAAGCCTGGGCCACAGCAAGGTCCGGATAGACGGCTTGAAAGTATCGGGTTCCCCCTTCTTTCACAAAAGCGGTATAGGGTTTGGTTGGATGAGTGAGGATCGTCCCCAGACCGATCTTCTCAAACTCACTTGAAGCGCCATTCCTCTTGTTGATCGGCCAGAGGCTGATCAATCGATACTTTATGCCGAGCCCCTTTTTGGCCACGACGCGGCCGGACTCCATCAGGAATTGAGCCGGGAGAGGCAGGGTATTTTTCTCCTCCCAGTTCTCCGAGGCCACGACCACCCCTTTGTTCTGCAGCCGTTCAACGACATGCTTGGTGTAGACCTCACGGTCCGCTTCAATCAGGGCGTACAGATAGTCCGCCACCGTTTCCACCGGCAGATTAAATGAAGTCCCTTCCGGTGCCGCGCTGCTCGATCCGGCGAAGCCGGCAACGCCAAACCCGAGCACCAGCATGAGAGCTCCCTGTCGCAACTTGCTGGAAGATGTCATAGAAACCTCCTTGGTTTCCCCATGGGCACGTCGGCGTCATTCGCCGAGGTTCCATGAAGGGGTGAGATGCATTGCGGATAAGAGTGTTCACAATCGTGGCGATGAGCGCGCGGATTATCTGGACCGTCAAACTGGAATCGTGAATATAGTGAGGGAAGTGGAAGCAGTGACTTGTTCGAGACGATTGAGTCAGCTGGTCGTGAGGATCGCTGGAGTAGCGGAGGGAAGGCACATAAAAGGAAAATACCGAAGCCATGGCCCGGTTCTCCCTGTCAGTATGATACAGCGAGCGCACTGAATCATATGATGAGTCATCATACGCTTCGCTCAGCAGGCTGTCCAATTGCCCGGCTCACACAGGCGGTTAGCTCTGCCAGTTCGCTCGGAGCAGGTCTTCGTTCTCTTCGTAGCGACAGGTGAAAGTGCCGTGATGTGCGTGATGCAGAGCCTCGCCGATGCGTCGCGCAAGATGGGGGTCTGTCGTAGTGATGATCACCCCTTTGGGTGCTTCGGCTTGGTCCTCGATCTTGATAATGCGAGCCAGCGGATGTTCGGCTTTGACACGGGCCTCTTCATTGCGGGCGAGCCCGAGAACCTGGTCCCGATGTAAGGCGACAAACTCACCGGTTAGCAGCAGCACCCCGCTGGCCGCACCGTCCCGTATCCGCTCACAGGCAGGGCACATGAGGGCATGACTCGTCGCTGGGGCAGGATCCCATGTCCACCGGCCTTTGTGGTAGACCGCTTTGCACTCACGACAGACCGACGGCTCCTGGAGTTTTCCCTTCGCCTTGTATGGATCGTGCAAGCGCGCTCGAACCGATCGATCTTTGTTGTCTCGGGGATTATGTGAGGTCGACATAACAACTCCTTCACTTCATCGTGTGAGAAATCACCGGTCATTCCGTCAGGGAGGGAAGCCCTCTATGCATTCTTCCAGCACCAGGCTTGCTCCGACTGCATCGCTCCAACAGGATGCCAGATCTGCACGCACAATGCCACATGGTAGAGGGATGTGAAGGGGATCAATCCTGCCGAAACCATGGATGAACGCGAGGAGTATAGCCGCGTGGACGGACGACTCTCAAGAGGCTGTGGTGTTATTCGTCACAACCAAATGGAGAGGTCCTGCCCACTAATGCCACAGTCTACGTACGCAGGGCGGCAGGGTCGATCTTGGACATGGATCTGATGACTCGAAGAAACGGGGCCACCTCACCCTGACCTCCTTTGCTTTGCGAGATACTCTTCATGAGTGTCGAGATCGCCCGGCAGATATCTCCGGCTATTTGTGATGGAAGGCACGGGAGGAGGGCTACCTTGGAGGAAAGACTGCCGAGCCCTCCATGTTTTCAAGCGAGGCGCCCGGTTTCGATAAGTCAGTAGTCAGGCGTGACCACGAATCCATGACCCCATAATTTGTTAGCCCGTATGTACGTTGGATTTTCCAAGGTTGCATACCGAGCAAAGGGTTTGCAGATTCTCCAGAATCGTTTCGCCGCTTTTACTCCATTCCCGTCCTGTTTGTCTTATTGAACGAAACCAAATAAACCAGACCAACCAAATAGACCAGACGAACCGTGTTTAAAAGTTCCCCGCCAGCACCACATCCTCGATGCTGTTGATGTCGAGCCAGTGGCCTGCCGTGTAGAGCACCCGGATGGGATATTGCCGTTTCAACAGTTCTTGGAGTAGCTGTGGGATGCCGGCTTTGCGGTTGGCTGGCTTGGCCAGCAGTTCCACAATGATGCCGGTGATGAGTGTGGCGGCGCTGGGCGAGACCTTGAGAAATCCCATCCAGACCCCGTGGATGGATTCTTTGGGGAGTTTGTCTCCCAATTGCATGAGGTGGATCTTGGCATTGAAGGCCCTTCGCGAATTGGGAATGGTACATTCGGTAAAGCCGCCGAGGCGGGCGTAGCTGCTCTGTTCTTGCCAATTGCTGTCGACGAAAATCACGCAGTCATCTGTCTCCTGGCAGAGAGACTGGGGAATGTATTTGTTGAACAGCACATCGCCGTAGGAAATGACCGTGCTCTGTGCCGGCCCCTTCCGGGATCGGAGGGCTTTCAAGAGGGAATCCAGTTCGCCTGTGTCTGCAAAGTTGTCGTTATCGACATAGGTCAGGTTTGGCAGATTAACGGTTTCTTTCTTATAGCCCCGCACCACCACGATATCCTTGATGCCGACGGCATTGTAGGCGTCGACGATGTGGGAGAGGATCGGTGTGCCCTGGATGTTGACCATCGTTTTGGGTTGCTGCTCGGTGAGTTCTCCCAGTTCTTTTCCGCGGGAGGCGGCCAGCACGATGGCGCAGGTGTCTTCGGCGCCTTTGGGGAGATAGCGGTCTTCAGCTTCTTGCAGCTCTGCGGCGTTTTGCAGGCGGAAGATTTCGGAGACCGGCGCGACTTTGTCTTCGATGGAGAGCAGCTGTTCATCCTCCTTAAGGGTCCGCGCGGTTTTCTGCATGGCAGCTACGGCAGTCCGCAGCATGTGATTGGCCCAGATCACCATTGAAAAGCCCTGTTGGCGAAACACATCAGTGGGTGTCGCGTAATATTTCGTCGGCACGATGACGACGGGGCAGCGATTGCCCCATTCCTGCTTGAATGCCAGGATTTCATCCGGCACCGAGAGGGCGCTGTGAATGAGTATGCCGTCTGCTCCTGCCTGATGATAGGCCTCGGCGCGTCTTAAGGCTTCAGCCAGCCCCCAGCCGCAGATGAAGGCTTCCACGCGGGCGATAATGGAAAAGTCCGGATCGGTTTGCGCGTCTTTGCCGGCTTTGATCTTGCCGCAGAACTCCTGCATGTCCGCCATGGGTTGGGCGTTCCCCTTGATGAAACTATTCGTCTTGGGAAAAAGTTTGTCTTCAATGCAGACCGCTGCGATGCGGCGCTGCTCTAGTTTGCGGACAAGCCGCTGCATGTTGTTGAAGTTGCCGTAGCCCGTATCGCCATCGAGGAGAATTGGAATCGTGGTTGCGTCGGACATGAATTCCAGCACCTCAAGCACCTGGGTCCAGCTGGCTTCGTTGTTGTCCCGTACGCCGAATTGCGCAGAAATGGAAAGGCCGCTGGCCCAAATACCTCGAAAGCCTGCTTCTTGAACGATTTTTGCGCTGAGGCCATTGTGGGCTTCACAGATGAATTCCAATTGTTCCGACAGGAGGAGCTTCCTAAACTGACTCGATGGGGAGATGCTTGCGATTGAACTCATGGATTTCCTCTCTTGTCCCTATGGAAACAATACAAGTCGGGTATCACCCGGCGCACTCGTTGGCGGTAAAGAATACCGTTTTCCCCTGGAGAAATCACCTTGCTTTAAAGGGGCGTGAGACGTAAGAGATGAAAAGTGGAACGAGAGGAGATGGGAGGGTATTGCGGATGACTAGCGGGACTGATGCCGCTTCGGTGGTCCTCGTGTATCATACGATGTCAAGGGGGGTCTTGGCGTCGTAGATGACCGGCCCAGCAAAGCCGGCTAGAGGAGGAGTCGTAACCTGGAGGAACTATGTCAATCAAGAGGATCGTTCCACGGAAGAAGGCGCAGGGTCGAGCGGTTGGTCAGGCGAAGAAGAAACCCGCTGCGAAGCGAGAGGGGTCTGGGCTAAGCCGCCAACTTCATGATTTGCGCGAGCAGGTTGATATTGTGCTGCCGGAGATGACGGCCCGGATTGCGGCACTGGAGCATCTGTTGCGTGAGAAGCAGCTCTGCACCAGGCAGGATCTGCTCGCTGCGCGCCAGTTCGTGCGCATGCA
>Ga0209253_10006572_pt1 | contig 10060 bp, 10 predicted proteins | sample FrelakmetBRP12BR_FD_187145 | JGI IMG/M metagenome (GOLD analysis project Ga0209253, IMG submission 187145) | Freshwater lake sediment microbial communities from the University of Notre Dame, USA, for methane emissions studies - BRP12 BR (SPAdes)... | ecosystem: Environmental > Aquatic >...
TCAACTTCGTTTATATCGCCGATTCGGCGGGCGCTTATCTTCCCCTGCAGGACCGGATCTTTCCCGGAAGGAACCAGTTCGGCCATTTCTTCTACAACATGACCCGGATGTCGGCCAAAGGGTTGAAGCAGTACACCCTGAGCACGGGCGGGAACACTGCCGGGGGCGCCTACATCGTCTATCTGGCTTGCGAATCCATCATGATCGAAGGCATGTCCTATTCCTTTCTCGGCGGGCCGCCCATGGTGAAATCCGCCATCGGGGAGACGGTGAGCATGGAAGACCTGGGCGGGGCGAGGGTCCACACGCAAATCTCCGGCGGCGCCGATCACTTCGTAAAGTCGCAGGACGAGGGGATCGAGAAACTGAGGGAGCTTCTGGCCTTCGACCCGAAGCAGACTCTTTACATTGACAGAAGAAAGCCATGCGACCCGAAGGTCCCCAGCGACCATCTCTACCAGGTCCTGCCGAAGGAGACCGCCAGGGGGATCAACGTTCGTGAGGTGCTTGCCGCCATCGCTGACGACAGCTACTTCAGCGAATATAAACGTAATTACAACCCCGGCCGGGGCGACAACATCGTCTGCGGGAAAATATTTCTGAAAGGGATCCCCGTCGGGGTCATTGCCAGCAACAACAACGGCGTCATCTTCGTGGATTCCGCCCGGAAGGCCATTGAATGGGTCATCCGCTGCTCCACGATGAAGATCCCCCTTCTCTACATCCAGAACTCCCCCGGCTACATGGTGGGGACGGCCGAGGAGTACGCCGGCATCGGCAAGTACGGCTCCGGCATGGTCAGGGCCGTCGCCTGCACCGAGGTCCCGAGGATCCAGTGGATCATCGGGCCGGATCACGGTGCCGCGAATTTCGGCATGAGTGGGAGGACCTTCGACCCGCTTTTCATCTTCGCCACGATGCGAGCGAGGACGTCGGTCATGTCCGGGGAGACGGCAGGCTTCATCCTCACGAGCCTGGAGCGGGTTAACCGGAAGAAACGGGGCGAGGAGATGGACGAAGAAGCGGCAAAAAAATTCCAGCAGATGATGGTCGACAAATACAACCGGGAGGCTCATCCCTTCTACATGGAGGCACGGCTATTCAACGACGGGACGCTGCCGCTCAAGGACTGCCGCGATGCCCTGGCCCTGGGCTTCGAGGTCGCCCTCCTGCAGCCGATTAAAGAATCCAATTTTGGCAACTTCAAGTTCTAGGGAGCGACGGGAAGCCATACCGTGCTGCACCCCGAAGAATCTATCAAGGAGGAAGCATTATATGACAGAGTATGATTATTGGAAGATATTTCCAAGAATGCCCAAAAAGGTCATGATCGGAGACATCACGATCCGCGATGGCTTCCAGCATGAGGAGAAGTTCATTTCTACAGCTGCCAAGATCTTCTATGGCGAAGAAATCATAATGGCCGGCTGTACGGAGATTGAAGTCACCAATCTGGGAAGTCCACTGACGACGCCCCAGTTCAGGGATGCCGATGAAACCCTCGCCCACTTCCGGAGTGACCGATTTAAAAAGCGGTGCGCCCAGCAAAAGATCAATTACGATGAACTCGTTTTCAGTGCTGTGACGATCCGCGAGGGCGCGGTGGACCGTGCCATTGAATTGAAAAAGAAGGGAATCGGACCTGACCGCGTCCTCATGATGGTTTCTACTGACCCCGAACATCATTTCGCAAACTCCGGCACCACCCTTTCCCAGTACTGGAGAGAAGCCGAGCGGTGCATCAAGAAGTGCCGCGACGCGGGGATCAAGATGTGCGGGGTCGTGAGCACCATCTGGGGAAGCCCCCTCAGCGGCGCCACGAAGCTCGAGGATGCCGTGGAGTTCACAAAACGCTGGTTCACCATTGGCGCCCATGACATCGAGCATGCCGACCACGATGGCTCTGCCTCGGCGGCCGAGGTCTACCGGTATTTCTCCATGATCCTTGACGCTATGCCCAATCCGGAAGCGCACCTCTGTCACCTTCACGAGACCAAGCGGGTCGCCTCCGCGTCGGTCCTGGCTGCCCTTCATGCCGGCATCACCCGTTTTGAGGGTACCCTGGGCGGTTTGGGCGGGCAGCCGGCCAATTTCCTCGATGACTGTCCCGTCAGGGGTACCGGTGAATACTACTACAAGGATCACCGATACGTGGGACTCATTACCCTGGAAGACCTTCTCGTCATGATCGATGAACTCGGCATCGAGCACGGCTACGATGTGGACCGTGTCCTGTGGCTTGGCAACAAGATGGAGAAGACCATCGGCCGCAGACTCCGCTCCGAGGCCATCTACAACGGCAGGACGGCAAAAGGAGGAAATCCCCAGTACCTCAGGCCCGGTCTTAAGAAGCTGAGCGAGAAAGAGGGAGAGAAACCGGGACAAACCGTTCCGTCCGAGTGGCCCGCGAAGGCCGTATTGCCGGCAAAATGGGGGCCTGACGCCTGAAAGTAATCTGTCACAACCAGAGAATTCCCTGTATTTACAGAACCCGTATTGATGACGTCGTACTGAAAGCTGCTGAAGATTCTAATAATTCTAACTAGGGAAGAAGACAGTTTAAATGAGTCTGAATATCGTAGCTCCTATGCCGGGAACCGTATCTGAAATTTTAGTGAAGGATGGCGATATTGTGAAAGCCGATGATGAGCTCGTTATCCTTGAAGCGATGAAGATGGAGAATCCCATCTGTGCGCCCCGGGACGGACAAGTGAAGGAGGTCAAGGTGAGAGAGACAGACAAGGTGAACACGAACCAAATATTGGTCGTTTTTGAATGACGAGGTTTGAATAATCTATTTAATAAAAACGGATCAGTAGCAAAGCGAAAATTATTCAAATTCGGCAGATTGTTGATGTTGTCCTGGCCCGTCTCTTGATCTGTTAGTCCAGGGTTCGAGTCTCCGGCAACTCACGAGTGAAATAAAGGGGTTACAGATATCAGAGCTGTGGCCCCTTTGCTTTTCAAGGTCAGATCGTAGCCGTCTTAAAGTTCTTTACTGAAGGGGGAACCATCGATTCTGTTCTCGCCTGCGGCCCCCAATATCGCCGGATGATATTTACGAAGAGATGTGGTAAATGCCAAGCCTGAGGCGGGATGGCGAAGGCCGAAGACCACCTCGATTTTTGCGGGCCGGGACCTGCAAGAGAATTTCCAGGACAAGGTGTCATGTATAAAGGAGATTATAATGGCCGATGGGGTTTATGAAAAGCTGAGGGAACACCTCGATTCAATGCCAACGGGGTTTCCTAAGACCGAGGGCGGCGTGGAGATCCGGCTGCTGAAGAAACTCTTCAGCGAAGAAGAGGCGGAAATGGCCTGCAAGATGACGGTGACGCCGGAGACGGCGGAACAGGTCGCCAAACGACTGGGGCGGAACCCACAGGAGATCACCGATTTTCTCTTCCGCATGTCGAAGAAGGGTCTTCTCGTGCGTTATAATGCGGGTGGAAAAACGTTTTACAGGTCCGCCATGTTCATCGTGGGGATTTTCGAGTACCAGGTGGGCAACCTCGACAAAGAATTCGTCGACCTCGTTCATCAGTACTCGCAGGAAGCCATGTACCGGGAGATGATCCGCCCCGACACGCCCCAACTGCGCGTCGTGCCGGTTCAGGAGAGTCTCGACGCAGCGATGGAAATCGCTCCTTATGACGAGCTGCGAAAGATCCTAGCATCCCAGAAGGTCATAGCGCTCGCCGACTGCATCTGCCGCAAGATGAGTCGTATCGATGGAAAACCCTGTCACGCGCCGTTGGAGTCCTGCATGCTCTTCGGGCCCGCCGGGGAATTTTATATCGAGAACGGCATCGGAAAGCGGATCACGCTGGACGAGGCCTTCGATGTTCTCAAGCAAAACGAGAAGGCGGGTCTTGTGCCGAGCCCTGCAAACGCCCAGAGGGTCGGCGCGCTTTGCAGCTGCTGCGCCTGTTGCTGTCTGATTCTGAAGGCAATCAAGCTCGATGCCCGTCCGAGCCGGAAGGTAAAATCCAATTATTTTACCCGCGTGGATGCGGACCTTTGTACGGGCTGCGAAATCTGCCTCGACAGGTGCCAGATGGAGGCCATCAAGGTGGTGGACGATAAGGTCGCCATTGACCTCGACCGTTGCGTGGGCTGCGGACTCTGCGTGACCACATGCCCCACCGAGGCTTTATCCCTTTACAAGAAATCCCCCGGGGAACTCTACGTTCCCCCGGAAAAGTTCCTCGAGACCTATCTACGCATCGACATGGAGCGGGGAAAAATGTAGCGCCGGCCTTCCGGTTTATCAAATGAGTGAGCAGGGTCACCATCATCCTGCCTTCTTTCGTTTACTGAGTATCCATAGACATCATTATCCTGCAGAAATGGGCTTTGAACTTGGTGCTTCGAAAGAACCCGAGGAAGGAAGTTTTTCTTTACAAATATTGATTGAGCAAATATATAATAGGCAAAAATTGGCTAGCTAATCAGGAGTATGCCTATGAAGTCTGACGACCGCTTAATCTATCTCTTGTCGATGGCCAAGCAGGCTCTGATAGATTATACAAACAAGGCGCTGTTGAAAGAAGAGGTGAAACTGACCATTGCGCAAGCAGGGATCCTTTTCATGCTGAAACAAAAAAACCTGTGTATGATGTCTGAACTTGGACAAGTCTATAACATTGACAATTCTGCAGTGACACGTCTGATCGATCGGTTGGAAAATAACGGCCTTGTCGAGCGACAGGTTCCTCCGGAAAATCGAAGAGCGATTCTTATCCATATTACGCCCAGGGGGCTTGAAGAAGCAGATAAGGCAAAGAAGGTTATCAAGACCATCAATGAGGAAATCAAGAAAGGCTTCACCCCGGAAGAGATCGAGTCTTATAAAAAAGTCCTGAACGGTATTTTGGAAAAATTCAATGCGAAATGATTCTTTCATGATCGGCATTTCCACAATAACCACCATGCTATTGGTTTAGATGAAGGACAAGCTGATGGACTGATGATGGCTTGCAATGGAGGATATGTTGAATTGGGTGAGAAGATCATTGCCGTAGCGGGTTCTGGGGATGGCGGATACAGAAATCGTTTCTACGGTATCGTGTATAGGCAAGGCGGCTGGTTCTCCAAGGGACTTAATCAAATTTAGACAAACTTTACAAAGAAAGGAGGAGGTTAGATGACGTTTGAAAATATAATATTTCAACAGTCAGGAGGCGTTGCAACCATAAAGTTAAACCGGCCGAAGGCTTTCAACTCCCTTGATTACGGCCTCGCTAATGACTTCGCCAAGGCTCTGGAATTGTGCCATGATGATGAAAAGATCCGTGCGGTGGTCATTACCGGTGAGGGAAAGGCCTTTTGTGGTGGTGGCGACATCGCTCTTTTTAAATCCTATTTCGACAAAGATCCCTCCGAACCCATCAGACAGCTAATCAGGGTATTGAACATCGGTATCATCACGATCCGCAGCATGCGGAAACCGGTGATTGCTGCCATCAATGGCGCGACGGGTGGTGGTGGACTCAGCCTTGCCGCGGCCTGTGACCTCCGGATATGCGCATCCTCCGCAAGATTCAGGAATGCTTATCCGGCAATTGGAATGGTTGGTGATCTTGGATGGACTGTTTTCGTCCCGCTTCTGGTAGGCTGGGGCAAGGCTTTTGAGCTTATGTTCATTGACCCCGCGTTTGATGCAAAACAGGCCCTGGATTGGGGTCTGGTGAACATGGTGGTTGATGATGCTGCACTGGAGAAGACCGTCAACGAAGTGGCGACGAGACTTGCTCAGGGGCCGACGAAAGCCTATGGTATTATCAAGGAGAATCTCAACAACGCCATGCAGGGTCTTCTGGAGAAACAACTCGAACTGGAGAGGATGGGCATGCTCAACGGCTCCAAGACCGCGGACTACATCGAAGGCGTGAATGCCTTCCTGGAGAAAAGAAAACCGGACTTCAAAGGGAAATAGCACTGACCTCAGGTCTGCATTAGAAATATTCAGAAAGGGAAGATCCTATTCTGTATGGAGTATTTTGGAACAGCCTTCATGCTCCTGGCCCCAGCTGAGGCAAAAAAATATTTTAATAAGCGATTAAGAACTGGAGGGCATATCCAATGAAAACATGGCAAGACATTGGTAAGGAACTGAACCTTTATGTCAAACCCGAAACCATGCCCATAGCGGTAAAATTCCTGCAACGTAAAGACGAGATCCCGGTTGGTACAAGGACTCCATTGAAGGATCTCAAAGTCAGGATGGCCCACTGTCAGGCTCAGGCGATCGCCCGTAAATATGGCTGGACCATTGCGATGACCAAGGAGGATTTGGGATGCGCAATTTCCGGACATACCTACGGTTGGGAACTGGTCGATAAAGATGGTGCGATTAAATTCCTTACAAAAATGAGTTATGCGGCTGATGGTGACGCAGCTAATACGATTCTCCAATCCTTCAGAACCCTGAAGCCGAATCAATACGAGGCGGTCGTTTATTCACCTCTGGAGCGGACTAAGATCGAACCGGATGTCATTTTGATGTATCTAAACCCGGCACAGCTCATGCGCTGTTTGCATGGAAGCACACACCACTCAGGTCAACCGATTACCTGTTCGTTTTCCGGGCGGGCCGCTTCATGCACGGAAGGGGTTATAGGGGCTTTTTTAGATCGATCTCCTAAAGTCGTTGTACCGGGCAATGGAGATCGGGTTTGGGCGACGGTCCAGGACCATGAAATGGCCTATGCATTGCCTGCTTCACACCTGAAAGATCTTGTAGAAGGACTTGCCAAGACCCATGAAAGAGGAATTCGTTATCCCATACCTACTTTCTTGCGCTATCAACCCGAAGTAGGGCTCACACTTCCGCTGACAGATATTTTTAAAACATCATAGGGAAAAGTACAAATTACAGAGGGAATTGCTTGGTTCGTCACCCTCGAAAGTCATAACAACGTGACAATTACCCGTCTCAATAACTGGAATGAAAAAGAAAAGATATGAGTAAATATTAAGGGACAAAACCAATGCATGAACTCCCCGTCACTGAGGATATCCTCAAGGTCGTCCTGAGGCACGCGGAGGAAGCCAGGGCAGGCAAGGTCATAAGCGTCAGCCTGAGGATCGGGGAACTGAGCGACATCATCGACGAGTGGCTCCAGCGTTACTTTGACTACCTGAGTAAAGGCACGCTCGCCGAGGGGGCGACACTCCGGGTTGAAAGGATGCCCGTGATCTTCCGCTGCGAAGGGTGTGGGGAATCCTTCCGGGTCAAAATCCGGGAGGTGAAGGACATCGTCTGCCCGGCCTGCGGGGAAGGGAAGGCGACATTCGTTTCCGGCCGCGAATTTTTTATCAAAAACATCGAGGTGATCTGATGGCCGATATACGCCTCATCGAGGTCAAGGAAGAGATCCTTGCCGACAACGACAAGCTCGCCGGCGAGATCCGGGAACGCCTGCGTGCGAAAAAGATCTTCATGCTCAACCTTATGGCCTCGCCGGGCGGCGGGAAGACGAGCCTCATCATCGAGACCCTTCGCGGACTGAAAGATTCCGTCAGGACGGCCGTCATCGAGGGCGACATTGATTCCATTGTCGATGCGGAGAAAGTCGTTCAGGAAGGCGTCCCGGCGGTTCAGCTGCGAACGGGCGGGGCCTGTCATCTCGACGCCGTCATGGTTGAGATGGCCCTCCGGGAGATGGATCTCGATGCCCTGGACCTCATCATCGTCGAAAACATAGGCAACCTCGTGTGTCCCGCCGAATTTGACACGGGCGCAGTAAGAAATGTCATGATCCTGAGCGTCCCCGAGGGTGACGACAAGCCCCTCAAGTACCCCCTCATGTTCACGGTCTGCGATGCCTTGGTGGTGAACAAGATCGACTATCTGGCGATTGCCGATTTTGACATGAAGGTTTTGAAGGAGCGGGTCCTGAAGTTAAACCCGAAAATCAGGATCTTCGAGACCTCCTGCAGGACGGGGGAGGGCATTTCGGCCTGGATCGAATGGCTCAAAGATGAAGTAATGAATTTTAAAAAATAGCGGGAGAGTAAAAAATGGACGTATACGAAAAATTGAGGGAGATCCTCGATACGCACCCTACGGGAGCACCTAAATCGGCGGTCTTTGACAAAATCCTGAGGATCCTGTTCACGCCGGATGAGGCCGCCATCCTTCTCCACATGAATTTTGCGCCCAAGCCGGTTGAAGTGATTGCAGCCGCTGCGGAAATGGCCGTGGAAGAGGCCGATCGGATGCTGGGGGCCATGGCCGATAGAACGCTTGTCTTCAGCCGTGAAAAAGGCGGGAAGCGTTCCTACGGTCTTCTGCCGACGGTTCCGGGACTCTTTGAATATCCATTCATGCAGGGCAAGATGACACCGGAACTCGAAAAGCTGGGGAAACTCTGGGATGACTATCATAGCGACGGCCTTGGCGCGTCTATCGCCGGAAATCCTACGCCTCTGATCCGCGTCGTTCCCGTTGAGAAGTCGGTGGATGCATCCCTCCGGGTCCATCCCTACGAGGAAGTCAAGAACATCATCGACAACGTGGATTTCATCGGCCTCGGCCCATGTGCTTGCCGGATCAGTCTACGCCACTGCGATAAGCCGACGGAGACATGCTTCTTCTTCGATGCACCGGCACGATTCCTGGTCGAGAAGAAATGCGCCCGGCAGATCACCCGCGAGGAGGCGCACGCCGTTCTCAAGCGCGCGGAAGAGGCGGGCCTGGTCCACACGAGCACGAACAGCGCCGACCGGGCAAGTTTTATTTGTAATTGCTGCAGGTGCTGCTGCATCATTCTGAAGGGCCGGACGAAACTTGACATTGCCAGCACCTTTGCCACGAGCGGTTTTCTGGCGGAGGTCAAGAGCGAAGACTGCACAGGCTGCGGCATCTGCGCAGACGAACGGTGCCCCATGGGCGCCATCGAGATGAGGGATGATCTGGCCTTGGTGACAGCTGAGAAGTGTATCGGCTGCGGCCTCTGCGTGACGGCCTGCCCCGCGGAAGCCCTGGTCCTCGTTAGGCGGAGTGAGCCGCCGCAGATTCCGACCGCTAACCAAGAAATGCTCGGAAAGGTCCTGACGGAGAAGGGAAAATTACAGAAGTTTACGAAACTCATGAAGTCATAAGGGATCAATGATGCTTTCGCAGGAAATGACTTTACTTACCGTCACCGCCGCTTTCCTGGGCTTTTTCCACACCCTCCTGGGTCCGGATCACTATCTGCCCTTTGTCGTCATGGCCCGGGCAAGGCGGTGGTCGCAGGCCAAAACCGCCTGGATCACGTTCCTCTGCGGCCTGGGCCACATCGGTAGTTCCGTCATCCTGGGCCTCGCCGGGATCGCCCTCGGCATCACCGTGACGAGGCTTGAGGGGATAGAGGCCGTCCGGGGTGACATCGCGGCGTGGGCCCTCATTGCCTTCGGGCTTGTTTACTTTGCCTGGGGCCTCAGAAAGGCCGGGAGGAGTCGCCCGCACGAGCATGTCCATATCCACGAGGACAGCGTGCCCCACATCCATCGGCACATCCATGAAACGGATCACGCCCATGTCCATGACGGAAACGCGCGGATCACCCCCTGGGTACTCTTCACCATTTTCGTTCTGGGTCCCTGCGAGCCCCTGATCCCGGTCCTTATGTATCCGGCGGCAAAGGAGAGCCTCTCCGGCCTATTGTGGGTCACGGGGGTATTCGGCGGGGTCACCATCCTAACCATGATGGGGATCGTTCTCGTTTCCATGAGGGGCATGAGCTTGATCCCCCTGAAAGGGCTTGAAAGATACACCCATGCACTGGCGGGGGGAACGATCTGCCTGTGCGGAATCGCGATTCAATTTTTCGGTCTTTGAAGCGTGAAGGTGGGGCACCGGACCAACGGACCATGCCGGTGGCTGCAAAGTAATTTAATGGGTCAGGCTATTTAAGCCTGACCCATTTTTCGACTCATGGTCGGGACAATGGAGGCTGAATACAGCGGCGCGCGAGGGGGTCATTTTAAACTTGTCATTCCCGCCCCGGCACGCTACAAATAGGACAAAAAAATCCCAGAGATGTCCATGTCACAGGACCGCCGTAAAATA
>Ga0209253_10006573_pt1 | contig 10060 bp, 8 predicted proteins | sample FrelakmetBRP12BR_FD_187145 | JGI IMG/M metagenome (GOLD analysis project Ga0209253, IMG submission 187145) | Freshwater lake sediment microbial communities from the University of Notre Dame, USA, for methane emissions studies - BRP12 BR (SPAdes)... | ecosystem: Environmental > Aquatic >...
AACAATTGTCCGGGAACATCCTGAAACCCTGTTCGTTCTGCGCGCCCATCCCGACGAAAACAGGCCTGGCAAAACAAGCCTTGAGAGCGTAAGCCAGTGGGTAGCCCAAAAACATGCCGATGAATTACCCAATCTTATATTTATTGATTCAGGTCAGGGGTTCAGCTCCTATGAGCTCATCCAACGCTCGAAGTTTGTCATGATATATAATTCCACCATCGGTCTTGAAGCATCTGTCATGGGCTTCCCCGTGATTTCTGCCGGTAGAGCCCGCTACACCCAGCTGCCCACTGTATTCTTCCCTTCCACCTCACAGGAGTATCTCCAACAAGTGAATTCTTTCCTGGATGTAAAAGAGATATCCGTTCCATCAGAATATAAAACCAATGCCCGTCGCTTCCTGTTTTACCAGCTTTTTCGGTCTTCACTGCCATTCGGGGATTTCTTACAAGCAGATGGAATATGGCCCGGTTTTGTTAAACTAAAAAAAATCTCCCCTCAATCTCTTACCACTTCAGTATCACCGGCAATGAATGCCATTTACAAAGGTATCCTCGAAAATGGTAATTTTCTAATGGACATCGATTGAAAGAATCCGCCATGCCCATTTCAAAAATTGAGATTATTCTAATCACCCTTGGATTCTTGGTTATCGGTATTTTCTTAGCAACATTTGCTGGAGGACCCATTTACTCAGATGAATTGAGTCATATGGACGCGGGCTTAAATAACCTGAAAATCCCTTACAATCTCAATCGTTATACCCATATTTTTTTACAAAAACCATTCCTTCAACTGGCCGCAACTCCATTAAATGGTGCAAAAATCTATTGGTCCTTTGTGCTCACATTGACTGGATTCCTGACTTATTGGTGTGCGCGCATTCTTAATCAGAATAACCACCTCCTCCACGCTGGCTTAGCTGCACTCCTTTACTTTTCGTACCACTTTTTCATTGATTACTCAGGTGTTACCATCGTTGATTTCACGGCTATGTTGATGGTTATGGTTTTTCTAATCCTTTACATATTTGCTACCCGGTATGACTTTAAGCGTTCTTGGCTAGTCGCTTTAGGTTTTGTATTTTTCTTGGCATTTAAGACCAAAGAATCCACCCTGATTATCTCGGTTTTATTAATCGGCTTGGGTTTCTCAGATAGGAATAAGTTTTACCTACCCACGTTTTGGAAACGCTTACTATATTTTTTCATAGGATTGTTATTTGGGATAATCTTCTTCATTGTGCTAAATTTACTTTTCTTACATGATCCTTGGTTTGGCCTGAACCCAACCAGCATTAAAGCTTTCCTGGATACTTATGCCAGCGTGAGTCTGGCAAAGTTAGATCCAAATCCGCAAGGTTGGTATACAAGCGGTCTGACAACAATCTGGTTACTCCCATTCCTTCTATATCTCATTTCTGGAATAAAGACTGAAGGACGCTTTAATCCTCCACTTCGTTTACTGTGGTTGGTTCCAATATCCTTAATTATTTTTCTGACCTTTATGACATTATGGCGATCTTATAAAGTGGATCTGCGTTTCTTTTTCCCTTCACTGCCTATACTATGCTTCCTTGGAGTTCAGTTTATACCGTTTGAAATACCTGCCTTAAAAACACTCCGAATTCGGTTTTGGCTCTATTTGGCACTTACAGTTATATTCTGTTTGGGGATCAATTTTGCCATTCGCCCACTTTCTAATCGAATAAGTGTGAGCTTCGATGCTTTATTGAACCTGATCATCTACCCACTGATCCTGTCCATTCTGATTCTCTTGGCTTTCTACGTAAAAAAATATTCATATAAAACCGTTCTTATTCCTGTTGCCTGCATCGTTTCAATGACAATCTATCCAATCCGCACGAATATTAAATATTTGGCAATCCTGCACCAAAATGAATCAGTAGTTCAACATAGGTTTTATCCATTTTCAACCTTTGCCAACAACCTCAGTTTTACCCCCGACATGCGGTTTTTTGTCTCTTCCAGCCTACATCAAGAGTGGGATATGTTAAGTACGGATAAAAACGAAGTGACTAGTATGTACAATGTATATTTTGATAGTCATGCTAGAAATACAAATTTCAAGCTTTCTACTTCCCCTGAGATGATCTCTACTGATTTGTACCAGGGAGATTTTAACTATGCCTTGTTAACTCAAAACGATTGGCAGCTCCTTACTCAAGACACCTCAAATCTAGCTTGGCTTGAAGGGCTTTATTCAGTTTTTAAAGACCCGAATTTGCCAATCTGTTTATTGGTTCATAAATAAAAATACTTCCTTGAATTCAATTTACACTTTCATACCTGCATGAGTTAAAATGCCTAAAATTACCGCCCTCGTACCCATCCGCCACCACTCTCAACGCGTCCCAGGCAAGAACTATCGCCCTCTGGCAGGCAAGCCGCTTTTTTACCATATTATTGCCACATTGCTGTCCTGCCCCGAGATATCCCAGGTAGTTGTAGATTCAGATAGTCAGCCTGTGATGGAAGGTTTACAGAACGATTTCCCAGAAGTTCTCGTTCTAGTCCGCCCAGAATATCTCTGCGCTGATACGATTTCCATGAACGAGATCCTGGTTTACGACACATCGCAGGTCCCTGCGGATTATTATTTTCAAACGCATACCACCAATCCACTTCTGCGTCCATCCACCATCTCCCATGCAGTCCAGGCCTTCCTTGCAAATATCCCTGATTACGATTCGCTCTTTTCAGTCACCCGCATGCGAAAACGATTGTGGGACCAGTATGGCCGGGCTATTAATCACGACCCCGCCATCCTGTTGCAAACCCAAGATTTACCACCTGTTTTTGAAGAGAACTCATGCATTTATATGTTCACCCGACAGATGTTGGTCCATCGCCAAAACCGTCTCGGCTTACATCCTTTTATGTTTGAGATTGACGCCGCTGAAGCCTGGGATATTGACGAGGAGCTGGATTTTCTGATCGCTGAGTTTTTAATGCAGCAAATATCCTAATTCGCTATTTTATAAGTTACTCTCCTACAAATATTTAACCCATAGATCGTTATTGTAAAGAATGTCGTTCTCTTTGAAGAAATCTTCTCCAATCTCATTTTTACTGATTCCACTCGGAATCCTCGGGATAATTTTTATGGGTTGGCTTACTCCATTTGGAGTGGGTATTTATGTGGATTCCCTATATTATGTTTCTTCAGCCCAAAATTTAATCACTGGGCTTGGCTTGGGTAGACTCACCGGGCTGGGTGACTTCAAGCCAATGACGCATTACCCCCCATTTTATTCTTATGTTTTCGCTTTCTTTCATCTCTTAGGATTACCCGAACTCACCTCTGCCCGTTGGCTCAGCATGCTGGCTTTTGGTCTCTCGATAATATTTGCTGGTTTACTTGTTTATCAGCGCACTCACTCAAAATTTTTCAGTGTTTTTATTGCGATTCTTTTCCTGGTCTCAAACCCACTCCTACGGAACTTAAGCTGGGCAATGACTGAACCCCTATATATTGTCCTGATGCTTCTTAGTTTCTTACTTCTTGGTATCTATCTACAGAAGCCTCTCAAGCATTGGCTGGTCCTGGTATCCATAATTACCAGCCTTGTCCTCCTTACTCGTTACGTTGGCTTTTCCTTAGTCGCCGCATTCATTCTTGTCCTGCTTCTCAACCGACAACATCCTTGGCGTCGCCGAATTCAAGACTTTCTTCTTTTCCTGTCAATTGCCCTTTTTCCAACCATACTTTGGCTGGTTCGAAATTGGTTTGTTTCAGATACGCTGACCAATCGAAGACTCGATTGGCACCCAATTTCCAGTGAGAATTTTTCTTTTTTGACTAAAGCGATAAACAGTTGGGGATTGTTGCCCCAACGCCTGGTGGTTGGTCATGAGACCTTGGCGTTTTCAACAATCATCTTATTCCTTGCTCTCGTAGGCGTGATGTGGTTAATAACATCTTTCCCAAAACCAGGAAAAGCATCCTCCCAGGAATTCACATTGCTTTTATCTGCTTGGTTCTATGTGGGTTTGTTGATTATTTCCTTGTTCTTCCTTGATGCAACCACCCGCCTGGAAAACCGCATTCTCCTGCCCTTATATGTAATAGTTTTACTTTTAATCATCATCGGTTCAGCTCTACTATGGCAGCGGAAAACAATATTCTCTCGCCTTTTAGTAGGGCTGGTATGCTTATGGTTGGCCTATTTCTCTTTCACGCGAGTGGATGGCGCCATCATCGATTTGCGCTCCGATGGTCAGGGATATGCAGAATTGCAATGGCAGAATTCACCCACGGTAAATTATATTCGTCAGCAAGAAACGTCAGTAATTTTCACCAACGATATAACCGCCATCTACTTTCTTGCCGGCAAGGATTCGGTGGGCATCCCGAATGCAAGCGCAACTGAGGCGGACTTCGCCAAAATGCGCGATGATCTGCGCATTCCGGGTAGTTACCTGGTTATCTTCGGAAAATTAACAGGAGAATTCCCCCCGATGGAAAAGCTGACCCAGGATCTGACTGTGGTGGAATCGTTCGATGATGGCACGATTTATCAAATTCGGTAATACAGGATTAACATAGGATTATTATGAAAACTATTCTATTTTCCGCACCTAATATGATTCCCTTTTTGCCTCACTATCGACCCATTTTGGAAAATCTCGGCTTACAACTGATTGTCCCCAAAGTCCACGAGCGTTTGAGTGAAGAAGAGATCCTTCCATACGCAGGTTTATTTGATGGCACAATCTGCGGTGATGACTACTACACACTCCGAGTATTGGAAGCCTGTTCTCCCCGCCTCAAGGTCATCTCCAAGTGGGGCACCGGTATCGATTCAATCGATCGCCAGGCTGCAGAAAAATTAGGCATTCAAGTATGCAACACCCCCAACGCGTTTACCGTACCAGTCGCTGATACGGTATTGGGATATATGCTTGCCTTTGCCAGGCGTCACCCCTGGATGGATAAAGCAATAAAATCTGGTCATTGGGAAAAAATATCTGGACGCTCCCTGAGTGAGTGTACTTTAGGGGTGGTAGGTGTGGGTAAAATTGGAAAAGCGGTTATCCGGCGCGCTCGAGCGTTCGGGATGAACCTGCTTGGAAACGATATCATCCCCATGGATCCAGTCTTTCTCTCTAAGAATAAGGTTGAGATGACCACCCTGGAGGAACTGCTATCCCGTTCAGATTTCATCAGCCTGAATTGCGACCTTAATCCCACCAGCTACCATCTCATTAATTCCACCACGCTCAGCCACATCAATCCATCCGCTATTCTAATTAACACCTCGCGTGGTCCCGTTGTGGATGAAGTGGGGTTGGTTTCGGCATTACTTTCTGGTAACCTGGCTGGGGCTGCCCTGGACGTGTATGAAACTGAACCATTACCCGGTGACAGTCCCCTCACAACCATGGACAATGTCTTGCTTGCCTCCCACAATGCCAATTCCAGCCCAAGAGCCTGGGAAAGGGTTCATCAAAATACCATCAATAATTTACTTACTGGATTAGGCATCACTATCAATAAGGATAAATGATTATGCATACCAACAAAATTGAGCCAATGGCATCTGAGTTTCCTCGAACCGTTTTGGTCACTGGTGCTGCCGGCGGAATCGGCCGCGCCACAGTTCATCGCTTCGCAGCCTCTGGTTGGCGCGTGATCGGTGTAGACCGCTCATCTTTCGGCCAGCCATTTCCGGATGATGGTCTCTTCATTCAAGCTGATATCTCTATAGGAGAAAATTTGGAGTCGATCTTTAGCCAGGCTCATGCCCACACCGGTTACTTGAATGCCTTAGTCAATAATGCTGCCGTACAGGTTGCCAAGCCTATCATTCAAACCAGTGTGGAAGAGTGGGATGCTGTAATGGCTTCCAACTTGCGGTCTGTATTTCTGAGTGCCAAGCTTGCCTATCCGTTGTTTAAAGCCGCCAATGGTGGGGCAATCGTCAATGTATCTTCCGTTCATGCCGTGGCAACCTCTGCCAATATTGCTGCCTACGCTGCCAGCAAAGGTGGTCTGTTAGCCCTCACCCGTGCCATGGCTATCGAATTCGCTCCCGACAATATTCGCGTGAATGCCATCCTTCCGGGCGCAGTTGATACCCCCATGCTTCGCGCGGGTCTGAATCGTGACCACGTTCAAGGCAGCGATATCCAGACCCGCCTCGATAATCTTGCCCGCAAGACTGTCAATGGGCGTATTGGTACACCCGATGAAATTGCCCATGCCATTTATTTCCTGGCCGATGATTCTCAATCTTCTTTTATGACCGGTCAGGCAATGATCGTAGATGGTGGTGCCACCGCCCGCCTCAGTACAGAATAAGATCTTACCTATTCACGATCAAACTATTCACACACGATGCGTCAATCATTAAAAAAATATACTCCAAAGCCTGTATGGCAATTGGGTTCCAATACGTATTGGGCTTGGCGTAATCGCGGCCGGCATGTCCTGGCACGTTCTATCAGTCCTCGCTGGGCGGAAAGCAAGCGTAGTCTGCGCCAGCTTGAAAATATCCACAAAGGAAAACGCTGTTTCATCATTGGTAATGGTCCAAGCCTGCTCCAGACTGACCTAAGCAGGCTTAATGGCGAATACACATTTGGTCTCAATCGCGTCTATCTGCTCTTCCCCAAGTTGGGCTTTCCCACCACCTATTTGGTTTCTGTTAATGATCTGGTTCTCGAGCAATGTGTCACAGAGATGCAACGCCTTATAATGCCGAAATTTCTTACCTGGCGAGCCCGCAATTGGTTCCATAATGATCCTAATGTCACTTATCTGGACACTGACTTCACCGGTGAAGAGAATTTCTGTCCAAAGATCACGGGGCGCATTTTTGAAGGTTTTACCGTTACCTATGTAGCCCTCCAGCTTGCTTACCATATGGGGTTTGAACAGGTGATTCTGGTCGGTGTGGATCATAACTTTGTCACTCAGGGTATTGCTAACCAGCCAATTGTCTCCCAGGGTGACGACCCCAACCACTTTGCCCCCAACTATTTTGGCAAAGGCTTCAAGTGGCAGCTCCCCGACCTGGAAGGCTCAGAACGCGCTTATTCATTGGCGCGTGAAGCCTATTCAAATTCGGGTCGAGGTGTATCGGATGCAACCATCGGTGGAAAACTGGCTATCTTCCCAAAGGTGGATTATTCTTCTCTCTTCTAATTTATTTCCCTTTGGCTTCTTCTCCTCTTCCCCTCGTTTCTATCATAACTCCGTCTTTTAACCAGGCTCGTTTCCTCGAGCAAACCATACAATCAGTTCTTTGGCAGGACTACCTCAATATCGAATACCTGGTTGTCGATGGTGGATCAACCGACGGCTCTCTAGAAATCATCAAGCATTATTCCAACCGCTTGGCTTGGTGGGTATCAGAACCCGATCATGGTCAAGCCGAGGCAATCAATAAGGGGTTTTCTCATGCCCATGGTCAGATTATCGCCTGGTTGAACTCAGACGACCTGTATTATCGTCAGGATACGGTCAGTCAGGCGGTTCATACCCTGCAGACCCACCCGGAGATCGGTATGGTTTATGCTGATGGTGTAATGGTCGATGCAGGCTTGAACATTCTGGATTGGCATACTTATCCCCAGTACACGCTCACAGATCTTTTGTCTTTCAGGGTGTTATTGCAGCCAACTGTATTTATGCGTCAGCCAGCATTGCAGCGTGCCGGCTACCTCCCCACTGACTATCACTTGATCCTTGACCATACCTTGTGGGTGCGAATTGCTGCTCGATACCCCATCTTTCATGTTAATGAGTATTGGGCAGTGGAGCGTACCCATTCCGATGCAAAAACCATTGCCTATTCTGCCCGGTTTGTGGATGAAGCCTTTCATTTTGTCCATTCGATGGAGCAAGATTCCACATTTCAGTCCTTTATAGCCAATAACCGGAAAGATATCTACTCTGGACTCCATATTTTTGCTGCCAGACGTTTGATCGATGCAGGTCAGCCTCGCCTGGCCTTGGGTCACTTCCGACAGGCTGCACAGCTATCAATCTCCAGGGTGGTTTCTGTCTGGTATAAAGTGCTCCAGGCTTTGGGTGGAGTTCTCGGCTTGGAAAAAGTGTTCTTGTCCTATCGTCAGGCACGCAGGCGGGTTCAGCATCGTTCCCAGCAATTGATTGTTTCTGAGACCGGTATCTCATTAAGTACGCCTGATCAAACCTGAGGAAATTTCTTCTTATAGTCATGTTAAAACGTGTACCCCTTGCACCCTTTGCTCTAGCCATATTCCCCGTCTTGTCCTTGCTGGCCAATAATGTAAGAGAAGTCAGTCTTACGGTTTCCATTCGGCCATTGTTGATCAGCCTGTTAGTAACACTGTTTCTCCTGATCATTTTTCGTATTGTTTTCCACCGGTGGGATAAGGCCTCCCTGGTCACTTCTTTTATCCTGGTTCTATTCTATTCTTACGGACAGGTATATTTATGGCTCGAGCAAAATCCTGTCGCTGGGTTTAGTTTTGGGCGGCACCGTTATCTGGTTATCCTGTTTGCCTTGTTTTTATTGTTGGGTTTGTGGGGTCTGGTCTTCAAATTAAAGAATTACCCACAGGCTTTATTTCTAGCAAATATCGTCAGCCTTTCACTGCTTGCATTGCCTGTGATTCAATTATCCTGGTTTTCTTTTCAGACCTCCTTGAACCAAAACAAGGTAGTCCAGGCTGCTGTAGTGTTGGATAAACCACTTGAGCCAAATCTACAGCCACTGCCCGATGTTTACTATATTGTCCTGGATTCTCACACCCGCAGTGACGCCTTGTTGGAAGATTACCAATTCGATAACTCTGTTTACCTTAATGAATTACGGGAAATGGGATTTTACATCGCCGATTGTAGCCGTAGCAATTATGATTATACCCAGGGGTCGATGGTGGCAGCGTTGAATATGGATTACCTGACTGGTCTGGGTCAATACCAAGAAGAGCTGAATTCAAACGATATCTGGATTTTATTAAAACAAAGCCGTGTCCGGCAGTTGCTCGAAAATGCTGGTTATAAGACGGTTGCATTTGATACCGGGTATGAGTGGAGCCGCCTGGAGGATGCAGATATTTATATGAGCCTTGGAAGTGATAGTTATTCGCTCCAAAAAGTCAATCCATTCGAAGCCATGCTCATTAAAAGCACCGCTCTGCTCATTTTGACAGACTCTCAAAATCAACAGCTGAGGTCAAAATTTACGGAAGTCAACTTTCCGTATAGTTTTCATGTGAACAACCAAAACTTTATACTCGAGCAGTTACCCCAGATTTCCAAAGACCCTGAGCCAACTTTTACCTTTGTTCATCTGTTGATTCCCCATGTGCCTTTTGTTTTTTCCGCCGATGGCAGTATAGTTACTGACCCTCTGTTCTACAATGGCAAGCTCTCCTGGCCAGGCGATGATCAGCTCCTTGTTCAAGGCTATGCCAATCAGGTGGAGTACGTTGATCGAGAAATTGTGCAGATAGTCAGTTCTATTTTGGATCAATCCAAGACGCCCCCGATCATAGTCATTCATGGAGATCATGGTCTGCTGGACGCAAATCGATTTGAGATTCTCAATGCTTATTATCTCCCCACAGATGGAGCGAAAGACCTGTATTCGACCATTTCTCCAGTCAATTCCTTCCGGGTTATTTTCGATAATTACTTCGGAACGGATTTCTCTCTCCTGCAGGATGTCAGTTATAACCAATCAGGTCAGCTAGTTCCGGAAACTGCCCCCGCATGTATTGAAAATTAGCTCAAAATGCGCCCACTTGTTTCCATCATCACCCCATCGTATAACCAGGCTCGTTTCCTCGAGCAAACCATCATGTCCATTCTTTCTCAGGATTATCCCAACCTGGAATATATCATCGTGGATGGCGCTTCAGGCGATGGTTCTCTGGAAATCATCAAGAAATATACCAATCAGCTTGCTTGGTGGACCTCTGAGCCAGACCAGGGTCAAACGGATGCAATTAATAAAGGCTTTGCTCATGCAAAAGGTGAGATATTTGCCTGGCTCAACTCTGATGACACCTACCAACCAGGTGTAATTTCACAGGTTGTAGAC
>Ga0209253_10006574_pt1 | contig 10059 bp, 7 predicted proteins | sample FrelakmetBRP12BR_FD_187145 | JGI IMG/M metagenome (GOLD analysis project Ga0209253, IMG submission 187145) | Freshwater lake sediment microbial communities from the University of Notre Dame, USA, for methane emissions studies - BRP12 BR (SPAdes)... | ecosystem: Environmental > Aquatic >...
CTCGAGCGGTGGGAACTTCTCCTGGATGGTTGTACCGGGACGGGGAGGTGGCAGCAATTCGACTGGATATTTAAATTCGGTCTGCTCGTCAGGAGAGACAGGCAGCACTGGAAGGCGCACAAAGATCGCCTCGATCTCTTGCGGAGTGAGTGGTTCAGATGTGGCGAGGGGCATGGGTACCGGTGTTTGAGTTTGGGCTTGACCTGCCCGGAGACCCACTTGAATGCTGTAATCATCACCGGAATTATAAGCAATTCCATCACCAGGTTCTGCGGTCCCTGTCTCAATGGTGAAAGGCATGGGTGTATTCTCTCCTTTGCCAGGCAGGTTGGGAACGATAATTTTGAAGATGATCCATAGGGCTGCTGGAATGATAACCAGCAGCGCGATCAGGTGTTTGTAGGTAAACCAAGACTTACGATCAGCATTCATATGTGCATCCTCCTCTTCACAGACGCTGCAACCGCAAGCCTGGTTCCCAGATTACAAACAGGTTCACGATTATTTGCATAGAATAAATCAGGCTTTTTGCAGCTGGCTTACAACTAAAACGGGAAGGTGCACTATTTATGCCTTTATTGCACTTCCAAAATTGAAGATTGAGAATTTAAGCAGTATAAATGATTGGGACTGGAATGATAGGCATTAGTACCTGGTGAAAAACCGCTACAGATCAAACAACACGAATAGGGCATTTTAGGATATTCTACCCCCACATATGAGATATACTCCACCACCTTACCGTATGAGATATGAGCTTGGATAGAATTGCTACATTGTCGAAGGGTGTGAAGGTCGAGAAGCCTCGTTTCTTTCGTTTGGATGAGAAAGAGCGTGCGAAAGTACAGCGTAAACTCTCTTATGTAGAGAAAGGGACTCCCGAACAAGTATTATAGCGTTGGGCTTTCAGCATATCCACCAACATATTTCAAATCAATGACTATGCGCATATACTCAGTCGTGAATGTGTCGACCGTTTCGGGATCACTGCCTTTGAGAAGTTGAACGGAAAAAAATCATAACTATCTTATGGTGAAGAGCATCACGGTTGCAGCCTGGAACCAATGGAAACTTCACCACATCTAAAAAGTTGAGAATGCTGGTCGTGGGATCGGATTGATTGATCCACGCAACACATCAATGTGATGGTCTGCTTGTGGAATGATGATGGAGAACTCCCCGGCTGTTCAAGTTCAACCTGTCCGGTCTGTGATCTCGTGATGGATTGATACAAAAAAGCGGCGAAAACATATAGGCTCGGGCTAGAGGTTCTGGGCGTTGCCCTGGAAACCCCCTACAAAAGGCCGCGAGAGCAGTCACTAGCGCATATCTTGCATCCATGTCTTGAGCTTAGTGATAATCTTATTCTGCCAATCTTTTCTTAATAATATAATATATCATCGGTGAGCAGGAGAAATTCCTTCCTTTTCATTAGATTCATCACCTGTGCGAGAAATGGGTAATGGTCTTTAATAACAAGGTTAGAATGGTAGCCCTGATATAAAATAAACAAATCACGATAATTCTTAGGACCATCACAAGGAGTTTTCATTATGAAGATCGTTGTTATCGGAACTGGATATGTAGGTTTACCGCATGCTGCGGTTTGTGCTGAATATGGACATGAGGTGTATGCTGTGGATATCGATGAAAAACGCATCGAAGCATATAAGACCGGTCAAAGGGAGCGCATCGAGCATTATGTCAACGAGCCTGGACTTGCAACATTAGTCTCTGAAGTGATCGATCGTCATTTATTCTTTTCTACCCATTTAGATGACGTAACCGAAGATGCAGAAGCTTATTTTATGTGTCTTAATACCCCTCCACAGCGGGATGGTTCAACCGATTTGAAGTTCTTTGAAGCAGCCGCCCATATACTAGGTGAGTCTTTAGCCCGGCGAAAGAACCAGAGCAGGGTGCTGGTGATCAATAAGAGCACTGTCCCTATTGGAACCGTGCGCTTGATGCAGAAAATCTTGAAGGAGCATGGAATTGTGGATTTTGGGGTAGCCTCAAATCCGGAATTCCTAGCCCAAGGAAACGCAGTTGAGGGCTCCCGCCGTCCAGACAGGGTCGTAGTCGGCGCTGATTCTTCTGTCGACTTTGATGCGCTTCGTCGCATCTACCCGCAATTTGTCAACCATGTACGAATCGAGTACCTGGAAACAACCCCGGAGACTGCTGAGGCGATCAAGTATGTGGCAAACACTTTGCTGTTAACCTATATCTCCTATTGGAATGGGGTTGGTGCTCGCTTATGTGAAACGTTTGATAATATTCGTATGGGTGACTTGCGTAAAGGGGTTACTTCTGACACCCGGATCAGTACCTGGGGCTCTTATGTGGGTAATGGTGCAGGTGGCAGCTGCTTGGGTAAAGACATTCAATCCCTGATCCACCAACTTAACACGCATAATCAGCGAACTGAGCTGCTGGACGCAGTATATAAAGTTAATGAGTACCAGAAGCTTTATATGGTTGATCGAGCCATCCATGAAGCAGGTTTTAATTTTAATGGGAAGAAAGTAGCACTGTTGGGGTTGGCTTTCAAGAAACGCACCAACGACATGCGTGATTCACCTGCCATCAAGGCCATAGAAAGCCTGCTGGGAAAAGGCGTTAATCAGATTCGGGCTTATGATCCCTTGGCAATGGATCAGGCAAAAAATTATTGGTTGAATCCCGAAAATAATTCACTATTTGAGCGCATAAGTTATCACTCCTCTGTAAAAGATGCTTTATTGGGTACCGACTCTGTATATATATCCACCGATTGGGAGGAATTTCGCGGCCTGTCATCAATTCTTCTGGAGTGCCAGGAACCTCCCTATTTGGTTATTGACGCCAGGCAAATGGTCGCTGATTACCATATCTTGGTTGAGCGCGGATTCACTTATCTATCCGTGGGCAACAAAACATATCAGGGTAAGAAAAAATGAAGAACTAGGCAGGTATTTATGAGTTCAAATCTCGCCAGAAGCGCAAGGATTAGGGTGAGAACATCTGGTACGCCTTATTGCAACAAATTGATCAATACACAAGGCTTGAACTAGGTGGACGAAGATAAAATATATGTAGCTTTGCACCCCGACGGCCATCTTTTCCGTCTGCTCTGCTGGTGTTCTCAATAATTTTCACCGGATTTCTACCAGACTTGTTTCCAACACACCTATAGTGCTATTGGTTGTTGAGGTCTATTATTTTACAAAGATTTGATCACATACTCTCCATTTAACGAATCCTTCTGGGGTTAATATTGCTGCAATCGCCCTCAACATTTTCACGGGGTAGGCGCATTGCAATTAATTCCCGCATCGCTGAATCTAATGCCAGGTTCATGCGGGATTTTTCTAGAGGTGTCAGTACTGCCACCAACGCTTGCACATCACTTTCCATTACAGCTTCCAATTCATGTAGAGTATCCAGCACCCCCCAGGGCAATCCCAGGATCGAGATGTGCTTGACGTCCACAAACGATCGTCCATCATGCGTAAACAGCTTACCCTGGGCGATCACGTAAGGTCGCCCCTGGCTGACCAGCAATTGGGACGGATCCATTAAATCGCTCGCCAGGTCCACGAGGTTAATCCCGGTCAGGCGTGGAAACTTGTCGTTCAGCTTGCGGTTGATGTCGAGAATTGCTTCAGCCGCGCGACCAGAAATAACAACCGGGTGTTGCTCCCCAAAGCATTCCTCCAATCCTTTCTGATCGGTCGTGTTGATCCAGCCCTTGACCACTGCAACCGGTGCACGATCTGTGGTCACTGTCTGAATGGACTCGATTTCAAGCCAGCCCTGCAGGATGGTTAAATTCGTATAAGTTGGCATAGTTCACACCTGCTCCTTATTCCCACTAGACAACATTGGATGATGGCTTGCTTTCAATTCGGAAATGAACTCGCGCACCATAGGCAAGCGATGGTCTAAATTTTTTTCACGTTCGACCAAAGACTGGTAAGCCTGTATAAAATGAGCTCGATCGGCTACCGGGTTATCTGACAAGCACAGGTAGCGCCAACCCAAATTTTCGACTACCCGCGCGGTTAGTGGATTATCAAATTTTGGAAGGTTGTAATGCCCGATACGTTGGATGAGTGCCTGGACCTCCGACCAGGCTTCATGTGCAGTCGGAACAGGGTGGGCTGCTTCGATAATGCTGAACGCTGCTGACCTCAATTCTGCAATGGAGGGGAAGAAAGTCGAGCGACTCATATGCTCCATGCTAGATTGCTCGAGCACTGCGCCCGGGATATCAGCCAGTAGCTGCACGTATATTTCAATGGCTGAACTGCTCAGATTGTACGAAGGGTAAACATCTCCCAGGATTTTTAGCACGCGCAGGATTTCAATCTCGGACGCCATCGGGAATGCCTCCATGCTTTTCGAGATATTCTCGAATTCCCACATGAGCAGCTGGTCCTCGCCTTGGGTTTCGAGTTACACGCTGGTTCAAGTTTGCCTTTTCTGTCCGCATTGCTTGCTTTCCAACGCGCCCATTGCTGATCCAATCGCTCAAAACGACATCCGCATAATTTAAAAGGTTGCGAGGCAGGGCAACACCCAAAGCACGTGTCAGCGCATCGGCCAACCAATCGCCACCCGTGGATCCAGCCTGATGGGCAGCCTGCTCACAGCGCTCAGCCATCAGGTGAAAGCGTACCAGAAGGTCATGGGTAATCTCTCGTCCACTGCTTCGATAGACTTGGACAGCCAATTCCAGGTGAGGCTCGATCGCCTCGGCAGATTTTCCTTCCACCAGATCCATTTCTCTAAGGGCTTCCGGCTCGTTTTTTTCCGGCTGACGGGTTGTCAATTTTCGGGTTTCCTGTTGTAAATGGATCAGATCACGGGTAATCGCCGCACAATGGGTGAAGTACCGGGGTCGGAATGGGCGAATAAAAGCTACCTCGATCCCGGCGACGATCTGCTCGAAAGTAAATCCATCCTTAACTAATTTTTCCAGAGCAATCTTTTCTTTGACAGTTGGGTGGTAATGCGGATCACCTTTACGCATCGCGAAGTACGAAAAAATCCGCGCCACAGTAGCTGTGGCAACCTCCTCGTCATCTTCTTTCTCAAGTACATTTATGCGCGAATCCTGCGCAGGTTCGTTTCCATTTGAGTCATGGTCGGCTAATAGAGTTCTCCTTTTTATGACACCGTCGCGATCATCTGCCACTTCAACCGTGCCGCTTTTTGGTGCACGGTCGACATTTTGGATACTTTTCTCCAGGAACTTGCTCTGGATGTCCCCAGCGATCAGATACACTTTCGTTCCATTATAACGGCCATGAGAATCTCGGAATGCAGATAACATCTTGGGGATCTCCAGGATGGTGATGGATTTATCAGCCGCCAAACGCTGGCAGGCGCGCGAGACAGTTGTCCTGCTCATGCCTAATTCATCCGCCAGGGCAACATCACTGACCCTGGCATACAGGCGACCCTCATCGCCAGGTTTTGCCATGTGCAGGTTGACCAGCATATCCAGATCATCGCCCTTCAATGGTCTGGCGTGCATGGCAATGGCCAGCAGGATGACAAAATCATTCCCGTGGCTGGAGTATCGGGTACGATACCAGCCACTCGTGATCGCTTCAGAGAACAGGCGAACCGATACGCTGATATCCTCACTCCACCCGCATCGTTCACTATCCTGGAGCAGGGATTGCTGGTATTCGAACTGTAAGACACGTTGCTGAGTCATCTACATACCTCCTTTGCAGATGCCATTCTCGAACATCGCCATCGATTTCCGGAAAACCAGTCTGACTGAACCGGTCGGCCCATTGCGGTGCTTGGCCACAATAATTTCTACCTGGTCAGATATTTCCGGATCTTCAGGACGGTAAAGCAGCATCACCACATCGGCATCCATCTCGATGCTGCCCGATTCGCGCAGATCACTCAACACCGGACGCTTATCCGCACGCTGTTCAACCGCACGGGATAACTGTGCTGCAGCAAGCACGGGCACGTTCAGTTCGCATGCCATGACCTTCAACTGCCGGGTGACATACGAAACCTCCTGAACACGGTTCTCAAAGCGTTCCCCACCACTCAAGAGTTGAAGATAATCCACCACCACCAGATCGAGCCTGTTCTCCATGTGAAGCCTGTGACACTTCGAGCGCATCTGTTGCACGGTGACGGCAGGTGTATCATCCAGGAACAGGTGTGCATTCTTCAGGCTATCGACGGCGTGGGTCATTGATTGCCATTCATCTGCATACAACCTGCCTGAGCGAATGCGTTGGGTTTCAATCCCAATTTCCTGGGCTACCAGGCGCTGGGCAAGCTGTTCTCTGGATGTCTCGAGGGTCAATACAGCAATATGCTTTTGATGGACCTTGGCAACCTGCCTGGCGATCGAAAGCAACAGGCTGGTTTTCCCTATGCCAGGTCGCCCAGCAACGATCAGCAAATCCGAGGGTTGCATCCCTGCAAGGAGAAGATCCAGATCAGTAAATCCTGTGGGCACGCCAGGTGAACTGGTTTGCTGGGAGCACGCCATAACCTGAGCATACATCGAGAGAAGCACTTCGGAGAGTGGCTGAAATTTACGTCTCAGCAACGGATTGTTGATCGAATAGATGGCTTTCTCAGACTCATCGATCACCTTTTCAAGTGTAGTGCCTTCATCAAATGCCAGCTTTGCCACCTGGTTGGCAGCTCCCAGCATGCGCCGTCGTACAGCCGCCTGCTCGATGATCTGGGCATAGGCTTGAGCATGCAGCGAAGTAGGTACCTGGTTGATCAGTCCGGATAGGTATCCAGGCCCTCCGATCTCGCTAAGGTGACCGGCCTGGTCCAGTTCTTCGGTCAGGGTCAGGAAATCAACCGGCGTGTGACGCTCCTGCAGGCGGGTGATCGCTTCCCAGATGAAACGGTGGCGGTGGATATAGAAATCACTGGCTTGCAGCATCTCCGCAACCTCGTAATAAGAATCGGGGTTGATCAGGATTGCACCAAGGATCGCCTCTTCAGCCTCACGGCTGTTGGGAACAAGCCTGTGTTGTGGATTATCTGGCATCTTACCGTCCTTCGTTGATAAATGGTTTTCCAAAATCCTGCCAAATGTTGAACAAGAATTTGGTATGAACTTGTGCTAGTATCTTCTTCCGATTAAAAGAACATTTATGGTAGATTACCCGAACGGGCTTTCTGCTCCGGTGGTCCTTTGTCCGGGCTTCTCTGGATTACGGACGAAACGCTTGAAAGAAAAATCAGGCCACCGGTCGCAGGTGGAAATGCTCGACATATCTTTCTCAATTCTTTTAAGAACTTAAAAAGGACAGAGGTCGTTGGTAGCGCTTGGTGGGAGTGGATCCTCGCTTCGCCGCTGGTCATTCTCACCTGGTACTCCCAACCCTTCTGGCAGACTTTCGATCGCCCTCCCGGTGATCTGACGGATTTCTAAGGCCAGTATGCGACAGAAGATCTCGATGGCTTCATTCTCGGTTCTTGTCATACGATTAACTCCTTATCTTGGATGAGAATTCCAATGCGACACAGCAATACTGTCCAAGAAGGCGAAACCTTCTGAAAATAACTGGGGGTTGCACGAAGCCTTTCAGTGGATTTTGAAGATCAAAGGTCTGCAGTACTGGTCTCATCAGCCAGTATTGTAAAAGGGGTTTGAATTAGCGGCTATGGTTGACTATCCCATATGAGAATTACAGGTATCCCATATTCCAAGGACAGATGTCCCGCGGCAGTGGGGCAGATATCTCTTCGATCGCTGGACATTTCTTCTATGTAGGGTAAAAAAAAACGGGCTAATCAGCCCGTTCCCTTCGTCGATTGCCCCGTGATTTTCTGCCTTGCCCGCTCATCCAGCCATTTGATAAACTCCAGCCAGGTGTATTGATGACTCCATCCATTTTCGAGCAGGTAATCACGGATGCGGGTCTCATGATCAGGAATTTCAACCACCATGGAAATTTTTCCCGCTTCTTCCAACCACGTGCCTACTTTTCGGATCATTGTGGGTAGATATGGTAAGCCTGCCTCTGAGACCACAGGTTGGAGCAGGAAACCTTTTTGCTGCTGAGGGTGGAAATCTGCGCATAGAAAACCGAGCGTTTCTCCCTCTGCGACCACTGCCTTGATCCATTTGGAGTACCGGGCATAGTGTAGATAAAGTATTTGCCATCCTGAAAGGAAATAGCTCGATTCTGCGCTGCCATTGATATGCAAGACGAATGCAGGGGTGGTTCTTTTTTCAATATCCCGGAAAGCTGCCTTGTCCGAGGAAGTAATCTCCCGAACGGTTATTGGGTGAACAGTGGGATCCTCTCGATCCGGTATAGGTAAGTTCCGCTCATATACAGAATATTGGTTGAACAGTTCAAAAGCCTGCTTTTTGATGTTCGCCAGCGATGCCGAATTGGTGTCCAGCACTTGGGTCGTTACATAAGGGAAACCAAGCTCGGAAAGGCGTTCCAGGCGCTTCTGGAGCAGAGCCTGTCCAATACCCTGGCGCCGGAACTCTGGATCCACCATTAGATTGGTGAGGACCATTCGGTTATTCCTGCCCATGTACATTCCCCCGCCGACCACTTTACCTTTTTTTTCAGCGACAAACCCTTCCCATTTAATGCCCATTAAGTAAGATAAGAGCTTATAGGGGATCATCTTCCATCGGAAAATTCTGCGGGTCTCAAGTTCAAAGTCCTCGGGGGTGATCCCAGCTGCGATCGATTCTTCTGCAAATGACAATCTCGAAAGATGTAGGAAGTCATCCACATCGGTGTGTTTAAATTTTCGGATTATTACATCGGCCATGGTTATTATTCCTCTAAATTCATGCAACCAAACGGGTTTTAGAATTTCTATACTCTAATTTTTACCTTCACGGTGGTCCCGTTCCCTGGCTCGGAGGCGATGCTCATCTCAGCTCCGATCATCGTGGCTCGCTCCCGCATCCCGAGCAATCCATAATGATGTCCCATCTGGACCTGGCTTTTGTTAGCCATACCGATGCCATCATCCTCGATCTGGATTTCTAAAAAGCCATTATCCTTTCTGGCGCTGACCACAGCCTGTTCAGCCTGGGCATGTTTGAGGACATTGGAGAGGGATTCCTGGACGATCCTGTAGATCGAGGTAGCCTGTTCATCGGTCAGCCTGACCTCCTCATCCAGGTGATTGTGCCAAAGGATGACAGTGTCATCTTCGGCTAATTGCTCCATGTGATTAATGAGGTCCTGAAGGGCCAGGACCAGCCCACGGTCGAGAAAGCTGGATCGTTGGGTTTTAATAGTTTGCCGCAGCATCGTGATCGTATGGTCGACAAATGAAGCCGCCTCGGGATCGGATCTTGCCAGGCGTTGTTTAACGAAGAACAGGTTCTGCAACACCGAATCGTGCAGATCGCGGGCAACCTTCTTGCGCTGTTCTTCATCCGAGCGAACCATCTGTTGAGCCAGGCCTCTCAAGGTTTCGACAAGAATGATGTTAGCAATGGATAAGGCGGCCTGCTGTCCAACCGTGCCGATGATCTGCAGGTCCTGGTTCGAATAGATATCCCCTGTGGTGCGATCACCCAGGATCAGCACGCCATATAAAGTGTCTCGATGGATGATAGGTACAAAAAGTTGAGCCCATGAGAATAATTGCCAGCGTTCGAACGCCTCGGGACTGGAGCGATCCCATAAATTCTGGGCGATGGTGGGGCACGTTGTGTTCAGCAATATTTTACAGATCTCATCACTCAGCGGAGCAGAAAAGGCAAGCGCATCGGTATCCGCAATCTCAAGGCTGCTATCGTATGAAAGCAGCAAGGCGCTATGCGTGATCTTCATCTTTTCAGGAAGCTCGTTTGTAAGGATATTAATAAATGCAGACCGATCCACAGTCTGAGCCAGGCGGTCCGATAGATCCGAGGTGACGGTTATGTAGTCATAATATCCGCCATACAATGCCCGGTCCACCTGGACCTGGATCCTTTTTTTCAAGGCAGCGGAAGGCAGGGCTACGCACACACACAGGATACTGCCAGCAACTGCGAGCTGGGTTGGTAAATGCAGGAAGTCTGAGATTACCGCCAGTATG
>Ga0209253_10006575_pt1 | contig 10059 bp, 7 predicted proteins | sample FrelakmetBRP12BR_FD_187145 | JGI IMG/M metagenome (GOLD analysis project Ga0209253, IMG submission 187145) | Freshwater lake sediment microbial communities from the University of Notre Dame, USA, for methane emissions studies - BRP12 BR (SPAdes)... | ecosystem: Environmental > Aquatic >...
TTGAAGTGCTCGGCGGGGTGCAGCCGGGAAATGCAAAGCTCTCGGAGCGCGCGGTGCTGGCTTTCTTCGGGCTGAGAGAGCGTGCTGCGACGCGTGCCGGTTGGGACTTGCTCTCCAAGCTGGCTTACGCCTTTGTGGGTGTCAACGATCCGCTTCCCCCGGGATGGGAAAACCAGAGCTGGCTGCAGACTGGCCGTGCCTTTGCCTTTGCCATTGAACCCTACCGCGCCGGGTGGGTGGAGATTGTGCGCGAGGACGTGGGATCGGAGACGTACTGGCGAGTGTACTTGCGCGCTGCGCGCCAGGACGGGAGTGCCGGGGAGCCGTTGCGCGAGAGCTCGTGGGATCTTGACGCCCGCTACCGGGGCGAAGCGCCGCTCTATGATCAGGGCGGTGCACCCAAGCCGGCGATCCCGTCCGGCTACTACTTCGATCTGACTTCGTTGGCCGCGGACTTCGGGTTCGAGCGCCTGCCGGCGCTCCCCAACTGGCGCAGGTACTACCCAGGTGCACGCTTCAATGAGTTCGCCCTCCGCCAGGGGCTGTCTTGGGAACAGGCGATGCTCGAGCTATACCCGCCAGCGGCGATGGCCACACCCACGCCATTCCGTACCCCGACCCTGACACCGACGCCGACCCTCCGTCCCACCGGAACGCCTTCGTGGTGGCGGTGGCGCACGCCGACGCCCTCGCCGCTCCCCACGCTCGCACCCACGGCGACGCAGCCATGAAGCGGGGCGACCTGAGGCCTATCCCATGCCTGGCGCTCCTGAGCGCCATTGCCGCCGCGGGTTGCGCCCCGGCGCCAACCTTGCCACCAACGGCTCCGACAGCCCAAGCCACGCTTGGGGCCAGCCAGGCGCCCCCATCCCCAGCTGTCTGGGAGACGGTGGTCGCCGCAACGCCAGATTCCTCGGTGCCCACGCCGCTGCCGCTCGAGTTCTCCGCCTTCGCCTTGGACCCGATCTCCGCTTGGCGACCTCCGCCGTATCCCGTGCCGCTCGCGATGCGGCCCGAGGATCACTACTACTTCCTGCGGCCGATCCCCTCCGGGTCGGTTAACTGGGCGCACCCAACATACCGCTACGGGAGCACCTACTTTGGCGAGGAGAGCATCCACACCGGGGTGGACCTGGGCGCGGAGTACGGGACACCTGTCATGGCCGCCGCCGACGGGGAAGTCGTCTGGGTTGGCTATGGGATCTATCGCGGCGTGGAAGATCCGACCGACCCCTACGGCCTGGCGGTCTCGATCCAGCACGACTTCGGCTACGAAGGGGAAGCGCTCTTCACGGTCTATGGACATCTGAGTGAGGCCAATGCATGGGTCGGCCAACGAGTGGCGGCGGGGGAAGTGATCGGCGCCGTCGGCCGAACCGGGAGGGCCTCCGGGAACCACCTTCACTTTGAGGTGCGGATCGCCAAGAACCGCTATTTCGAGTCCAGGAATCCTGAGCTGTGGATGGCGCCGCCGGACGGGTGGGGCGTTCTGGCCGGGCGGGTGATGGATTCCTGGGGGAGACCCCTCGCCGAAGTCCGCCTGGAAATCGAATCGCTTGAGACCGGCTTGCGCCGCGATGTGTACACGTACGCCAACGAGACCATTCATCCCGACGATGTGTACAATGAGAACTTCGTGATCAGCGACCTGCCGGGCGGACCGTACGAGATCCGTTATGACTACGCCGGCAAACGCCATCGGATGCAGCTCATGGTCGACCCGGGCATGACGAACCTCGTGACGTTTCGGGGATGGCGAGGGTTCCTCGGCGAAACCGAGCCCGCTGCGCCGGCGCTCGACCTGTCGTTCTTCACCCCGTGATCTGCCACAATCGGCTGTGCCGGCGAGGAGGCGCGCAGGCGATTCACCGCGTCGGCGCGCGTGGCTTGCGCGTTGCGTCGAGCGTTGTGGGACGGAGCTTCCCTTGCGACTGAGCGCGTTCTTGCCCGCAACAACTCGAGAGGATCCATCCGGGACCCTGCCGGCGGGCTACCGACGGCTCGTCCGCGCCGGGTACGTCCGGCAGGCCGCCAACGGTGAGGTGCTCTGGCTGCCGCTCGGACTGCGGCTTGTGACGCGCCTCGCGGATCGCCTGGCCGACGCCCTGGGGACGCAGGGTTGGGCGCCGGTGCTTGCATTCCCAGGGACACCGCCTGGTGTCGAGGGCGTCGGCGCCGGGGATCTGCCGCCAATCGGGGCGCCCGACGCTCCACGCCGGCCTCCGCCGGCCGGGCTCACTGCCCTGGCCGGGTCATACAAGCGGCTCCCGCTCAAGGCCTTCCATATCGCCTGGCGACGTCAACCCCCGCAGGAGGGCGATCCGTTCCCCTCACCTGTGCGGCTGGTCCTCGAGGCGTGGGCGGTCAGTGCCCCGCCCGACGTCCCGGTGATCGGGCAGCAGCTGGGCGCTTGCCTGAGCGAGGCACTGCTCGAGCTAGGGCTGGCGGCCGTCATCTCGCACTTGTCCAACGAGCCGGGCTCTCCAATGGAGCTCTGCGTAGCCGCGAGCGGACCTGGATCCGAGATGCTTGGATGCAGTCAGTGCGGGTTCGTCGCTCGTCCACCTTCGACAGCGGTGGCCGACGTACCGCTCGATAGAGCGCCCCTGCTGCCGCTCGAGCGGGTGGCCACGCCGGGGTCGGACAGCATTCTCGCGCTCTGTACCTTCCTGGGCATCCCACCTGAACGCACGGCCAAAGCCATGCTGTTCGCCGGCAAGGCGCCCGGTGAGGAACGGGACCAGGCCGTGATGGTCCTGGTCCGAGGCGACCGGGAAGTCAGCTGGCAGAAGATAGCCTGGGCGAGCGGGTGGAGAGAGTTGCGCCGTGCCTCTGCAGGAGAGGTGGAGGCCATCGGTGCGGTTCCCGGATTTGCCTCGCCTGCCGGGCTGATGCATCCTTGGATCTTGGTCGATCAGGCCGTCGCCAACAGCCGAAACCTGGTGACCGGCGCCAACCAGGCTGGGTTTCACCTGCTCAACACGACCTGCGGACGCGACTATGCGCCGTGGCGCGTGGCTGATCTCGGCGTGGGGAAGCCCGGCGATGCATGCCCTGCCTGTGGCGAGGGACTGCGCCCGGAAACCGGCCTGTTGCTGGGCGCTTGCTCCCCGCGGTTGCCGGAGTTGGGGGATCTTCTCGGCAGCTATGCCGACCGCGGCGGCGCAGCGCCGTTGGCTGGGGTGTGTCTGGAAGCCGATCTGACGACTGCTGTGGGAATGCTGGCAGACGGGCAAGCGGACGATCGGGGGTTGGCTTGGCGGCCGCTCGTTGCGCCCTTCGCGACACACGTGATCGCCATGCCCTCCTGCGAAGCTCCGGCGCTCGAACTGCACGCAGCGTTGATCCTGCAGGGGATCGACGTGCTGCTCGATGACCGCGAGGCTTCCCCGGGGGCGAAGCTCAAGGATGCTGACTTGATCGGCCTTCCGGTGCGAGTTGTCGTGAGCCAGAAGTCGATGGCCGCAGGGGGGGCTGAGCTCACCCCGCGTGCCGCTGGGGAACCGCGTATCGTCCCGCTGGAAGATGTCGGCTCTGAGATCCTGCGCTGCATCACGCAGTCGTCTTATGTCAAGAGTTGTTGACAAGCGCCAGCCGGGCATGCTAGTCTTGCGCCCTGCGTCTGGCCGGGAGGCCGCATGCTCAGAGAGCGCGTGGCAGACAACATCTACGTCTTCACCAGCGAACTGTATGCCCAGGTCAATGCTGGGGCGGTGGTCGGGCCCGACTGGTCGGTCCTGATCGATACGCTGCCTTACCCTGAGGAGACCCTCGAGATCCGCGAGCTGGTCGAGCGGCGGTTAGGCAGCCCAGTTCGCTACATTGTGAACACCCATCACCACCCGGATCATGTTCTGGGTAACTGCTTCTTTCCGCAGGCTGTGGTCATTGCGCATGCGCTGTGCCGGGAGCTGATGGATACGGCGACGCGTGCCCGGCTTGAGGCAGCACGTCCCCAGAGTCGGGAGTTGGGAAGCGTGGAGTTGGTGCTGCCCGATATCGTGTTCGACGGCGACGGGTTGACGCTGCGCGTCGGCCGGCGAACGCTCGAGCTGATTCCGCTGGCAGGACACAGCCCTGACGGTATCGGCGTGCTGATCCCTGAGGACCACGTGCTGTTCGCCGGGGATGCCATGATGCCGATGCCGTACCTGGTTGACGGGAACAGCGAGCAACTCGGCTCCAGCCTGCGGCGCATCCCCAAGCTCAAGCTGGAGAACCTGGTGCAAGGCCACGGTGAGATCATCCTGCGCGGGGAGATCCCGAATGCCTTGCGTTCTAACTTGAGCTACCTGGCGGCGCTCGACCGGGGCGTCTCGCGCTTGCGTCGGCGCAAGAATCCGCACGAGTTCGTCGGCGAAATCTCCATCGAGGAGTGCGGCAAGACCCGCATCCTGCTGGGAGGAATCGCCCCCGAGCTTCACAGGCAGAATGTGCTGAGTGTCCTGGAGCAGGGGTCCTGACCCGGGGCGTGCCCTCAGCGCCGCAGGCGGAAGCCGAGCTGCTCTTCGACGGTGGTAGTCGGGGCAATCCGGGCCCGTCGTACGGTTCCTATCGGCTGAAGCTGCCCGGCGCGGCCACCCCCAGGCTGTGTCGGCTCACGTTCGGGCGAATGACCAACAACGAAGCGGAATACGCCACGCTGATCGCCGGGCTAGAAGACCTGGCCCAGGCTCTCAAGCAGGGGGGAATCCCCGCAAGCCAAATCCGTCTGCAAGTGCGCGGTGACAGCCAGCTGGTGCTGGCGCAGCTCGCCGGTGATTGGCGGGTGCGCAACCCGCGCATGCGGGCGTACTGGGCGCGCGCTCGCGACCTGCTTGACGCGTACGATTCGGTGGCATTCGTGCGCGTGCCGCGCTGGCGCGTGGTCAAGGCCCTCGGTCATTGACGGTGCGCACTCCGCATGGCATAATCCACCCACAATCATCACCGGCGATGATGGAGACGAGTAGCCCGCCGGCGCTGGCAGCGAACCCGGGTCGGTGGAAGCCGGGTCAGCCACGCGGGCCAAAATCCCTCCGGAGCCGCAACCTGAACCTGATGCTGCAGCAGTAGGGGAGCCGGACCTGTCCGCCGTTATCCGGACACGGGTATCAACCGTCATGGGGCGTACCCGCTAGAGCAGCCTGCATGCGCAGGTATCAGGGTGGTACCGCGGGAGCATTGTGCCTCTCGTCCCTGAACGGGCGGGAGGCTTTTCGTTGGAGGTCGAGCGTGGCGACGACACGACTATATCTGGAAGATGCCTATCTGCGCAGTTTCGAAGCCGAGGTAGTGGAGGCCGCCCCGGACTCCGTGGTGCTCGACGTCACCGCCTTCTATCCCGGAGGCGGCGGCCAGCCGTGCGATCAAGGGTCATTGAGCCTGCCGAATGGGCGGCGTTTGGCCGTGTCGGGCGCGGCAAAGGATGGCGCTGGGATTCGCCATTTGCTGCAGGGCGGCAGCGCCTCCGTCGGGGACCGGGTCGTCGGCGAGCTCGATTGGCCACGGCGCTATGCCCTGATGCGTACGCACACCGCAATGCACATCCTGTGCGGGGTGATCTGGAAGCAGTATGGCGCCAGCGTCACCGGTGGCAATATGGAGCCATTGAAGGGACGGATGGACTTCGAGTTCGAGAGCATGCGGCAGGAGTTCGTGCGTGAGATCGAGGCCCTGATCAATGTGGAGGTGGCCAGCGCGCGGGCGGTCACAACGGCCGTCCTGCCGCGGAGCGAGGCCTTCCAGATCCCGGACTTGATCCGCACCAAGATCAACCTGCTTCCGCCGGACATCGCCGAGGTGCGCGTGGTCGAGATCGTCGGTCTGGATCTGCAGGCCGATGGCGGGACGCACGTGGGGAACACGCGCGAGGTCGGACCGCTCAAGATCACGGACTACAAGAGCAAGGGCGCCATCAACAAACGCCTGGTGGTCAGCCTTGAGGCGGAGGTCGCGCATGTTTAGGCCCGTCCCGGCAAGCATCGACTTTGTGGCCCAGGAGCACGAGGTGCTGCGCTTCTGGCAGGAGACTGGCGCCTTCGAACAACTGCGCAACCTGCGCAGCGCCGCGCCAAGCTGGTCATTCATCGATGGTCCCATCACGGCCAACAACCCGATGGGCGTCCATCATGGATGGGGGCGGACCTACAAGGACCTGTTCCAGCGCTTCAAGGCGATGCAGGGGTTTCAGACCCGCTACCAGAATGGGTTCGACTGTCAGGGGTTGTGGGTCGAAGTCAATGTCGAGCGCGACATGGGCTTCAAGACCAAACGCGACATCGAGGCCTTTGGGCTAGCCGAGTTTGTCCTGCTGTGCAAGCAGCGGGTGCTTCGCTACGCTGCAGTCCAGACCGAGCAGAGCATCCGGCTGGGGTACTGGATGGACTGGAACGACCCCCTCTTGCTGCGTCTGCTGGCCGAGCAGCTTCAGCAAGACCCGCAGCAAGTCCTCACGCTGCAGGGAAGGCAAGGCCTGCTGTCAGACAGCGTGGAAGGGCTGGTGGGCCGCCTGGGGCTGCCCGAGCTGGGCGGCTCCTACTTCACCTTCTCGGACGAGAACAACTACACCATCTGGGCTGCGCTCAAGTCCTGCTACGAGCGAGGGTGGATCTACAAGGGCACCGATGTGATGCCATGGTGTGCACGCTGCGGCACCGGGCTGAGCCAGCACGAGATCGTCACCGAGGGCTACCAGGAGGTCGAGCATGCCAGCATCACGCTGCGCTTCCCGCTGCGTGGTCGGCCAGGAGAGAGCCTGCTGGTCTGGACGACAACGCCCTGGACGCTCACCAGCAATGTCGCCGCCGCCGTGGGCCCCGACCTGACCTACGTGACCGTCCGCCAGGGCGAAGAGACGTTCTACCTCAGCCGGGGCACGCTGCACATGCTGCAGGGGGACTACGAGGTGCTGGGTGAGCTGCCCGGCCGCGAGCTTGTGGGCTGGGCGTATGACGGGCCGTTCGATGAGCTTGACGCGCAGCGGGAGCCGGAGGCGCCGGGCGCGCATCGTGTGATCGGGTGGGATGAAGTCGGGGAAGAGGAAGGCACGGGGATCGTGCATATCGCTCCGGGCTGCGGCGCCGAGGACTTCCAGCTCGGCAAGCAATACGGCTTGCCGATCGTCGCGCCGCTCGACGAGGCGGGCGTGTTCCTCGCCGGATTCGGTTGGCTGACGGGCATGCCGGTGGCGAAGGTGGCCGAACCGATCTTCGAGGACCTGACCCGCAAGGGATTGACCTATCGTATCGCCAACTACCGGCATCGCTATCCGGTATGCTGGCGCTGCCAGGAGCAGTTGGTCTTCCGCCTGGTGGATGAGTGGTTCATCTCGATGGGAAGCCAGCTGGACAAGCCGCTGGATCAGGTGACGGAGCAGGAGCGCAAGCTCAACCTGCGCTACCAGATGATGGAGGTGGTTGAGCAGGAGACCTGCTGGCATGCCGCCTTCGGCTTTGACCGGGAAATGGATTGGCTGCGCAACATGCACGATTGGATGATCTCCAAGAAGCGCTACTGGGGTCTGGCGCTGCCGATCTACGAGTGCCACGCCTGCGGCAGCTTCGAGGTCATCGGCAGCCGGGAGGAGCTCAGGCTGCGCGCCGTCGCTGGCTGGGAGGAGTTCGACGGCCACAGCCCGCACCGGCCGCACATCGATGCCGTACAGATCGCCTGTCGCGGATGCGGCGCTTACCTGCGCCGGATCCCCGATGTGGGCAATCCGTGGCTGGACGCCGGCGTGGTCGGAATGAGCACGCTGCAATACCGGCAGGACCGTGCCTACTGGCGGCGCTGGTTCCCGGCCGACCTCATCAGCGAGTCCTTCCCCGGGCAGTTCCGCAACTGGTTCTACAGCCTGATCGCCATGAGCACGATCCTCGAGCGGAAGGCGCCCTTCCGTCACGTGTTCACCTACGCTACGCTGCTGGCGGAGGACGGGCGGCCGATGCACAAGTCGTGGGGCAATTCGATCGAGTTCAACGAAGCCGCCGACCGCATGGGTGTAGACGTCATGCGCTGGCTCTATTGCGATCACAAGCCCGAGAAGGACCTGGTTTTCGGCTACCACCGCGCGGATGAAGTCCGACGCCAGTTCCTGATCCCCTTGTGGAATGTCTACAGCTTCTTCGTGACCTATGCCCGCATCGACGGCTGGACTCCGGGGAGGCGGCGCCGGGAGCAGACCAGCCGCATGGACGCCTGGATCCTGGCTCGCTTGGACGAGACCGTGCGCACGGTGACGGCCAGTCTCGAGGCGTTTGAGCCGAACCTGGCCACCGAATGCGTGGATGGTCTGCTCGATGACCTCAGCAACTGGTATGTGCGCCGCAGCCGCCGACGGTTCTGGGCGCGGCAAGGTGCAAGTGCCGTTTCAGACGCCGACAAGAACGCGGCGTATGCCACGCTGTACGAGGTCTTGGAGACACTCGTGCGCCTGCTGGCTCCGTTCGTTCCGTTTGTCAGCGAGGTCATGTATCAGAACTTGGTGCGAGCAATCAATCCGCAAGCTCCGGCCAGCGTTCACCACTGCTCGTACCCTGTGGCGAACGATGCTCACCACGCCCCGTCGCTCACGGCTGAGATGCGCCTGATCCAGCGCCTGGTGTCACTCGGCCACGCCGCACGCAACAAGGCCAACCGCAAGCTGCGTCAGCCGCTGGCGGAGGTGGCCTTCGCGCTGGGGACGGCCGCCGAGTGGGAAGTTGTCGCCCGCCACGCGCCGGTCATCGCCGAGGAGCTCAACGTCAAGCGCGTGCGCCTGCTCGAGGCGGCCGGCGAGGTAGTCGACTTCCGCCTCAATCCGCTGCCGAAGCAGCTGGGGCAGAAGTATGGCAGCCGCTATCCGGCCATTCGACAGGCGCTGCTCGCCCTGCCGCCGGCTGTGGCCGCGGCGCGGCTGCTCTCCGGCGAGGGCCTGCAGCTACGCGTGGACGAGGAGGAGATCACCATCGCGCCCGACGAGGTCGAGGTGCGGCTGGAGGCGCATGCCGGTTTCGCGGCCGCTGGCGACGGGCCGTATGTGGCCGCTCTCGACACCGAGCTGACGGAGCCGCTGATCGCCGAGGGAATGGCGCGTGAAGTCGTGCGCCGGGTACAGGACATGCGCAAGCAGGCGGACTTCCGGGTGGATGACCGGATTGACGTGAAGTACGCCGCCAGCCCACGCCTGGCCGCCGCAATCCAGGAGCATGCAGCGATGCTGGCGGATGATGTCCTGGCCGAGTCGATCCAGGCCGTGCAGGCTCCGAGAGGCGAGCGCCTGGAGTCGTTCAGCTTCGACGGCGAGACCCTGCAGGTCGCGATCCAGCGCAGGGCGGCAACCCGGCCTCCTGCCGGTCGAGGGTAGAATGGATCCACTGCGGAGCGATGGAGGCTGCGTTTGTCTCGGCTGACGAGCTATCTGATCCTGTTGGGGTTTGGAGGGCTGATCGTCGCCCTGGATCAGTGGACCAAATACCTAGTGCGTTCGTCGTTGGACTACGGCGAAGTCTGGATGCCGTGGGATTGGCTGGCGCCCTACATGCGCTTCGTTCACTGGAACAACACGGGCGCGGCCTTTGGCATGTTCCCGGCGGCCGGCGGCCTGATCGCGATGATCTCGGTGCTGGTGGTCTTGGCGATCCTCTACTACTTCCCGCAGGTTCCGTCGGACCAATGGCTCGTGCGCCTGGCGCTCGTGCTCCAGTTCGGGGGCGCGATCGGCAACCTGGTGGATCGAGCCGCCTACGGCCCGGTGACCGATTTCATCTCGGTGGGGACCTTCCCGGTATTCAACGTCGCCGACTCCTGCATCAGCGTCGGCGTGGCATTGCTCGTGGCAGCGTTGTGGGTGGAGGAGCGCAAGCGCCGCATCCCTGCGGAGCAGACGGCCTCGGTCGCATCGGTGCGACTCCCGGACGATGACCGGGCTGGATGACGAAACGCGAGTGCGCCAGGTCTTGACGGCCGCCGGGCGGCTGGATACCTGGCTGACTGGCGAGTGGCCGGATCTCTCTCGTTCCCGCTGGCAGGGGCTGATTCGCGACGGCTGGGTCAGCGTTAATGGCCAGGTGGCCGACAAGCCCGGAATGCGGCTGGCGG
>Ga0209253_10006576_pt1 | contig 10058 bp, 10 predicted proteins | sample FrelakmetBRP12BR_FD_187145 | JGI IMG/M metagenome (GOLD analysis project Ga0209253, IMG submission 187145) | Freshwater lake sediment microbial communities from the University of Notre Dame, USA, for methane emissions studies - BRP12 BR (SPAdes)... | ecosystem: Environmental > Aquatic >...
CTGCCATCCCCAGGACCACACTCCGCTATGCCATCGAACGCTTCCCTGAGGAAAAGCGAAAGCGGTTGTTGGCGAAAACAAAAACGGGGTCAAAGCTACACATCTGACAAAAATGAAAAGCAGTTCCTAAAAAATCAAGAAGGGAACAAAATGAAAGGTTTCCAAGAGGAGCCAATTGTCAAATGTGTAGCTTTGACCCCGACGAGAGAGGAGGTCGAAGACGGTGGCTGACAAAATCAGGGTGAGCTGTCTTGAATGCGGGGCGACGAATAATTTTCCGTTGGAGTCTTCGGGTAAAACTGTCGTTTGCGGCAGGTGCAAAAATCTGCTGCCCATACCGGGCCAAGTGCTGGAACCGGCGGCCTGGAGCGTATCGAACCTGATTCAGAAGGCAGGCCTTTCCCTGCTCATCGATTTTTATTCAACGACCTGCGCGCCGTGTCACATGATGCATCCGATTGTTGAGAGCTTGGCCAAGCGGAGGGCCGGAGATGTCATGGTCATCAAGGTTAACGTTGACGTTGATGAAAACAGGGAGTTGGCGGCTGCGTTCAAGATCAAGGCCGTGCCGACGTTCGTCATCCTCAAAAAGGGATATGAGATTGCGCGAGTTTCCGGGGGCATGCCTGAGACCGATTTTTCGCTCTGGGTCGCCAGCAAGGCGTAGTTTCTGCGATTGTCAGAAGCTCAACTACGCCGTCATCAAAAATAACCTGAATGGCCTTGTGGGGAATCCTTGAAAAAAGAACGGGCCAAATCGAATAAACGTCGATGGCGCAGAACTCATGAACTGGAGAGGCTCCAGAATCCGCTTTTTCCAGTAAAAGACTGGGTCCTCGATCTCTGCCTGCCCGTCGAGGAATGGGTCTAGATTCATTCGCCCGCCTGGCGGATCGGTCTTATTTTTTATAAGGCTGGAAAAATACACTAAAATCCTATATATTTTTTCCGGCGATAAAGCCTCATCAAGACTTTTTCATGGATAACCGTTCGAAGAGGGGAGCGTCAATGAAAAAATCGCACAACATCACTCTGCTCGGGGCCGGCCTGATCGGCACTTTTTACACCATGACCATTCACGGCCAGAGAAGCCGGGACAGGGTCCATACCGTCTGCGCGCTCACCGATGACGAAGCCAAAGCGTTCGCCCAGAAGTGGGGGATTCCCCATTGGACCAGCGACCTGGCCAAGGCCGTCCGGCACCCGGATACCGACCTTGTTATCGTCGGGCTTCCTAATAATCTCCATAAGAAAGCCTGCTTGCTGGCCGCCGGAGCGGGCAAACCCGTCCTCTGCACGAAGCCGCTGGCCCGGAATGCCGCCGAAGCCCTGGACATCCTAAAAGCCGTCGAAAAGACCGGCGTTTTCGCCGGATACTTGGAAGACCTCGTCTATACGCCTAAGACCCTGAAGTCCCTTGCTTCCGTCAAAAACGGCGCTCTCGGCAAAATTCTCTGGGTTCGGTCGCGCGAGACGCACCCCGGTCCGCACAGCGCCTGGTTCTGGGACAAAGAGATCGCCGGGGGAGGCGCCATTGTCGACATGGGCTGTCACTGCATCGAGATCATCCGCAATTTTATCGGCAAGGACGTGAAGCCCGTAGAAGTGATGTGCACGGCCGACACTCTGGTCCATCCTATTCAGGCCGAGGATTCGGGAATTGGGCTGATCCGGTTCGAGAACCAGGCCATCGGCCAGTTCGAGGTCAGCTGGACATTCCGGGGCGGCATGGACTTGCGCGATGAAGTGGCCGGGACCGAGGGCACGATCTGGCTCGACCATTTCTTGAGGACCGGCTATGAAATGTTCACGGCGGTCGGCCAGGGCGGGTACGTCGCCGAGAAAGCCGAAGGCGACAAGGGCTGGCTGTTTCCGGTGGGCGATGAGGTTCATGAGCTGGGATATGTCCACATGTTTAGCGATATGTTCGATAGCCTGGATGAAGGCCGCCGGCCTATGGAAACTTTTATGGACGGCTATATCGTCAACTCCATCATCGATGCCTGCTACAAGTCGGCCGTGTCCAAAAAGTGGGAGCCCGTCAAGCTTAAAGAATGGCGGGTGGCTCCCAAGAAGGGAAAATCCGAAATTGGCCCAAAAATTGAGGGCAAAAAATACCTGCTGATCAAGGAAGAGCGGATGCCGGATGGAAAAACCAAGCTGATTCTCAAAGACAGGGCCACGGGAAAAGTCATTCAGAAGATGAAGGAAGGAGTTGGACATGAGAAAAAAAAATAATAAACGACCGGCGGCTCATCATGCGCTCAGCCGCCGGCAGTTTATGGCACAGGCCGGCGCGGCCGCCTTCAGCCTGACCATTCTTAAACCCGGTCTCGTGAGCGGGACACAGGCGAACTCCAAAGTCAGGCTCGGCGTCATCGGGTTGGGAGGCCGAGGAAGCTGGATCGCCGGTCTTTTCCAGAAGCACGGAGGCTATGAACTCGTCGGCGCGGCAGATTATTTCCAAGATAGAGTCGAGGCATTTAGCGCCAAATTCTCGATTCCCTCATCGAAGCTTTTCTCGGGCTTGTCGGGATATAAACGTCTTCTCGCCGCCGGTCTGGACGCCGTGGCCATCGAAAGCCCCCCTTATTTCCATCCGGAGCAGGCGGCGGCCGGCGTGGATGCGGGACTTCACGTCTATCTGGCCAAGCCCGCCGCCGTGGATGTGCCGGGATGTCTTGTGATTTCCGGATGCGGCAAGGAGGCCACGGCAAAGAAACGGGCTTTTATCATCGACTTTCAGACACGGGCCAACCCGATTTTCATCGAGGCCCTCAAGCGCGTCCATGAGGGGGCGCTCGGCGAATTGGTGTTTGGAGAGGCTGTCTATCATGCGGATTGTCCCTTTGAACAGTGGTATGACCTGCTCACGAAAGACTCTCAGAATCCGGAGAACTGGATGCGGGCCTGGGGTTTGGATAGGGCTCTCTCGGGCGACATGATCACTGAACAGGACATCCATACGCTCGACGTGATGAATTGGATCATGGACAAGCCGCCTTTGTCGGCGATCGGAAGCGGGGGGCTGAAGGCCAGGCCGAAGATCGGCACCTGTTGGGACCACTTTGTGGTGTACTATCAATATCCCGACGGCGTCGGCTGGCAATTCAGCGGGAGACAGTTCAAGGGCCACGGCACCCCAGAGGGAATAAGAAACCGCATGTTCGGGTCGGAAGGCGTCCTGGAGACCGAGTACGGCGGCAACGTAGTCATCCGGGGCGATCATTTTTTCCGCGGTGGGAAAACGGCCGAGATCTATGAAGAAGGGGCCGCCAACAATGTTGCGGCCTTCTACAAAAGCATCACCGAGGGCGATTTCAGCAATCCGACTGTGGCCCCCAGCGTCCAAAGCAATCTGATCACCATCCTGGGCAGAAAGAGCGCCTATGAAAAACGCCTTGTCACTTGGGATGAGCTGATGAAAGACCGGGAGAGGCTGGTTCCGAACCTCAAAGGTTTAAAAAGCTAGGATGTTATTGAGAGGAGCGCAACGACGTGGCGATCTGACCCGTAGGGTCATTCCGAGCATAGCGAGGAATCTCCGCTTGCTAGGCGATAGGCATGAGATTTCCAGGCCAAGAAGCTTGCAACGACTTTGTCGGATTGCTTCATCGCAAGGCTCCTCGCTATGACTAAGCAGGAATTTCCGCAGTTCGTTTTATCGGGAGGAAGAGAACGGAGAAAAAAATGAGAAAAGTTTTAAAAGAACCAGCGGTTCTGATTTTATTGGCGATAGCCGTCTGTATTTGGACCGGGCTTGGCTCGCAAAAAAGCGCGGTTAAATTTTTTGTCAGGTTCGGTGTTTGCGACTGGACAATCGGAAAAACGGGAGATCCCGCCGCGCTTGAACTGGCTTCCAAGCTCGGGCTCGATGGTGTCCAAGTGAGTCTTGTGATCAAGAATGATGGTCTCGAGCTGGCTCAGGCGGCGCTCCAAAAATCCTACCTAGAGGCGGCCGAAAAGTGCGGCATCGGAATCGCTTCTTTTGCCATCGGAGATCTAAATAATATCCCCTATAAGAGCGATCCGCGCGCGGAAAAATGGATCGAGCAGAGCATCGATATCTGCCGAGCCATGAACGTCAAGATCGTGCTTGTTCCGTTTTTTGGCAAGGGCGACTTGAAGAACGACCCCAAAGGAACGGAGACGGTCATCGAACGGCTCAAGCGGGTTGCGCCGAAGGCGGAGAACGCCGGTGTGATCCTGGCGCTCGAATCCTGGCTCAGCGCGGAGGACCATCTCAAAATCCTGAGTGCCGTCGGTTCATCGGCCATCCAGGTGTATTACGACGTCGGCAATTCCCAGGAGGCAGGCTACGATATTCTCAAGGAGATTCGTCTCCTCGGCGCCCGGATCTGCCAGTTTCACGCCAAGGATTACAAAGACCTCTATGGAAAGGGCACCATGGACTTTAAAGCCGTCCGGAAAGCCATGGACGAGATCGGCTATCACAGCTGGTTCGTTTTGGAAGGAACCCAGCTGCCGCTCGGGATCGAAAAGAGCATTCGCTATGACCTGGATTATTTAAGGTCGGTTTTCCTGATCCGATAAATAATGAAAACAGTCGTTCTATTCCCTATTTTCCTGATCGAAAGGAGATCCCATGGAATTCTTTGAACTCATCAACAAAAGGTACAGCGTCCGGGCTTACCAGTCAAAACCGGTGGAAAAGGAAAAGCTCCAAAAGGTTCTCGAGGCGGCCAACCTGGCCCCCACGGCGGCCAATAAGCAGCCCTTCCGCTTCTTCGTCATTCATACCCAAGGCCGGGAATCGGAGCTCAAGAGGATTTATAGCCGGGAATGGTTTTATAAAGCCCCTCTTGTCATCTGTGCTTGTGCCGTGATGCCGGAAGCCTGGACGCGGATGGATGGAAAAAATTACGCGGACGTCGATACGACAATCGCTATGGATCACCTGATCCTTGCCGCGGCGGACCAGGGGTTGGGGACATGCTGGGTGGCCGCCTTCAATCCCTCGGCGGCGAGAGAGATCCTCAGGTTGTCCAAGGACGAAGAGCCGGTCGCCTTTACGCCGCTCGGCTATCCGGCTGACGAGCTGAAGCCCAAAAAGCGAAAAGCGCTGTCCAGCTTTGTCCGCTATTTCTAGGGTTTCACCTCCCCGGCGCCCCGAAGGACCTGGAGCGCAAACGTCATGAAAAAGGAGGGCTGTCCGATGACCAAACCCGCCGATTATGAGTTGACTCAAGAAGGCCGACTCCTGTCGCTCGATTTTTTTCGCGGCTTGACCATGTTTTTACTGATCGGCGAAGCCACACACCTCTATAGCCTGCTGGTTGACCCGTCATGGAAAGGCACAATCATCAACGCGATCGGCCTGCAGTTGGATCATCACCCTTGGAATGGACTGCGTTTTTGGGACCTGATCCAGCCGTTTTTTATGTTCATCGTCGGTGTGGCCATGCCGTTCTCCTTCGGTAAACGATGGGCGCGCGGAGAGAGATGGTCGAAAACATTTCGACACGCTCTTCAGCGCTCGTTCCTTCTCCTTCTCTTCGGCTGGGCGCTTTATTGTATCGGACCGGGCAAGCTCACGTTCGAGCTATGGAACGTGCTCGCCCAGCTCTCCTTCACCTTTCTTGTCGCCTTTTTGATGATGCGGCGGGCGGCCGCATCCCAGCTCTCGGTCACGTTGGCCCTCCTGATCATCACGGAATTGGCCTACCGCTTATTCGCCGTGCCGGGCTACAACCAGCCTTTTATCGCGGACCACAACTTCGGTTCCTATGTCGATATGCTGCTCATGGGCAAGCTTTCGCAGGGGCATTGGGTGGCCTTCAACGCGGTGCCGACCACAGCCCATACCATGTGGGGAGTACTGGCGGGACAGCTTCTGATGAGCAAGCGTTCTCCAGGCCGAAAGATAGGAATATTAGCCGTCGTCGGCCTTCTCGGAGTCATCGCCGGCTATGCTATCGATCCTGTGACGCCGATCATCAAGCGCATCTGCACCAGCTCATTCGTCATCGTTAGCGGGGGCTGGTGCCTGCTGGCCCTCTGCTTTTCCTATTGGCTGATCGACGTCATGAAAGTCCAGAAATGGTCTAAGTTTTTCGCCATCGTCGGCATGAATTCCCTGTTTATCTACTTGTTCATAGAGTCGGGAGGTGCGGGATGGCTGAACAGGATCGCAAAGCCTTTTGCCGTGGGGCTTTTCGGCTGGACGGGCGATTGGGGCGCCAAGGTCATCACCAGCCTGGCCGTTTGGGGACTGTCATGGTCGATGTGCTACTGGCTTTATAAAAAGAAGATCTTCATCAGGATTTAAAAAGGCTTTAGTACATAAGCGGGAAGGACTTTGAATTTAAGAGCAATTCTCAGGGCTTTTATCAGGGTCGAGGAGTGTCAGTTGACAGGTCGGCGAAATAGACTATAATTTTCATGATTCTCTTAGGATAGAGAAAGAGATTCTGAAAATGCTCTTAAGAAATGACGACAAGAAAAGAAGGCTGGAAGACAGGGCCGGGAGCGTCGAGTCTGTGATCGCCGCCGGAACAAAGTTCAAAGGGACGGTGAGCGGGCAGGCCGGGGCGAGGATATCAGGAAGTCTTGAAGGGGATATCAACAGCCAGCAACTCGTCTGGGTGGAAAAAAAAGGACGGGTTGACGGGAACATCAAGAGCCCCTTCGTCATCGTCGAAGGCGAGCTTATCGGGAATATCGAGTCCGCGGAGCATGTCGAGTTGAGGGCTGAGGGGCGGGTGACCGGAAATATTGAGACGGTGATTATTGCCATGGCGGAAGGCTGCATTTTCAACGGGGAAATTCAGATGCTGGGGAAAGAGGGCAAATCCATCAGCTTCGTCGAAAGAAGGACCGGCGGCGGTCGCGAAGGCAACCAGGATCAGTCTCTTCCCTCCTAATTTTATGCCGGCTCAGAAGGTCAAAAAGACGCCGATTCTTGCCCGAAAGCCTGAAAGGTCGAGCCGGAAATCCCCCATCCCGGTTCCCTCCTTCCCGTCATTGGTCGGGTAGAAAAGGTGGCGCGATCCCCAGGATGTTGTTATGGTCTCGGACTTCATCCCCCATCGCCCTTCCCATGTTTCTGTGCTCTCCCCCTGCCTTTCCAGCCCCGAACCCGAGAGGGATGTAACAACTTGATAGGCGTATCCGGCCTCGAGGAAAATATCGATTTTTCGATGGAGGGGAATGCCGAACCGGCCGCCGAGCTCGAGGGAAATTCCGGTGCCCGAACCGTCTTCACTTAATAGCCCTTCCGATTTATACGTTTCCCAGGAATAACCCGGCCCTTGAATGGTCCAGGTATAATTCCACTGGCTCTCGTAGGAACACTCGCCGAAAAGAGGGCCTCCGGCGAAGAATGCTTCAGCCTTGAGAATCCGTCCGATTTGCTTGTGGAAATGAATCCCGAGAGAAGGATAATAAGCCTTTACGTCCAGCTCATAGGGAGTGATAGCCAGGGATTCGAGGTATTGCGTGGTGGTGGATTCGTTCCGGGTGTATAGGAAATTCAATGATTCGGAGGATCGTCTCTGCATGAATTGGAATCCGACGGATACGTCAAGGAAATCCAGGATGGAATACCGGATGCGGAGGCCAAAGGGTAGGGCGTTCTTGATCTTCTTCCGTTCCCCTTCCGCATCTTTATTCCAGGATTGGATCACGTTGTGGTTGCGCAGATAGTCGAAATATGAGTCGTAGGTGAATTCCTGGACACTCTTGTCGTAATCCACAAATTGGTTCATATCGGTGGGATTCAGAAATGAGAATCCGCCCAAGAGCTCCAGTCGTATCTGTCCGCGCTTTCCGGCCTCTGCCCCTTGTCCGGCCTGAGGGGCAGGGGGCCGGATAAACAAGCTACAGGCCAAAAAAGCCGCGGACGTTAAAACAAAAGAAGGCCAACGATGTCTGTGGGGATGCATGATCATCTCCTCCCTCTCCGCTGGAATGAAAGGCCGTTTTCTCGAAGCCAGTCGGAGACGTCGGTGAACAGCTCCTGGGGCTGGGTCAAGGACACGGCGTGACAGCTTTTATCGTAGAGCGGAAAGCGGATGGTTCTTGTTGTCAAGCCCGGGATGTCCGGGAACGCCGATGGCTGGTAATTGAGGAGGATCTTCCCCTGCCGCGCCTCTCCGCCTTGGCTGATGTGCTGAGCTGAAATTAAGGTCTCGGCATGCTTGGCCAGGCTCGTCGGAAGGGCTGCGGTATAGACTACCAGGTCCAAGGCTGCGTTGGTGATAAAGGTTTTGACATAGGCGACGTTCTTCAGGAACATGCGTCCGTAGCGGGGCTCCCAACTGTGGACATCATAGCCGCGCACAAGGGCGACATTGTAAACGTGGAAGGCCCAGTTGGCATTGCCGTTGCTGCCGATGAAGTATCGGTCCCATGGCTGCAGGCTGCCGAAGACGACAGCCATATTGCCGGGTTCCTGTTGGACGTTCGGCGCTTCAAGCTGGGCCGGCGTTAGGAAAAGAGCCCGGATGGCGGACGATGCGGCCATAGGCTCGAGCGAGGCGAGATAATTCGTCCGGATCACCCGATAGGCGGCCGCCCGGGACGATGCATACAGATCGCCGATGGCCGTCACGTCAACGCCCGTTACCAGGGACAGGTTGTGGACAAAGCGGAGCAGAACCCCGGCATTATTGAAGAATCCGTTCAGCCAGTTCTGGGGCTTCGTGTAGATATAGAGATCGCGGCCGGCCACATCCTGGACAAAGGACAACGGATCCGGATATTGTCCGGGGTCATAGGGAACTCCGATTTCTTCTCCGATTTTATAAAGAAGGGAGCCCGGCCGGGTCAGCATCTCGTTCTCGGTCTCTTCCTGGTAATTGAAGCTCAGGGCGGGCTGTATGAGTACTTGGTAGCCGAACTGCCGGACGATCACCTCGGGCGGCACAACCTGTCCGGCATATTGAGGAAAGACGGCGTTGAAATGGGCCTGGATTTCGTCGGCCAAGGCCGGATCCTGGAACGTTTCCCGGCTGTTTTTATAATCCGCATAGTTGAGAAGGAGATGGAGCATCGTCGTGGCCCGGACTCCCCCGTAGCTTTCTCCGACGATGACGACAGGATGGTTCCGCAGGGCCGGGTGGGCGACCAGAAAGCGGATGAGAACGCGAATAAAGTCGGCGGCGTCGAAGAAGGAATTGAAGTTTTGGGCGTTGAACTCTTGGAAGCGGCTTCCCTCGTCCTGAGCCTGGTTCATCAGGTTGTAGGAAAACCCGGCTTGCCGGGCGTCGATATAGAGCAAATGCCCCAACTGGGTCCAGGGCACCGGATTGACGATGTAAGCGTCTCCACCGCCGCTTTCGATACGGTTGTCCAGCGTGTACCGGCCGGTGTACATGCTCATCAGTCCAAAGCTGGTGGCGCTTCCCGGCCCGCCGTTGAAGAAAATGAAGAGAGGTGTTTCGGGACGGTCCTGGTCGGCCGCGTGGAAGCTGTACCACATCCGGGCCCGTGAAGATTTCAGGGACAGTCGGTTAAAGTAACTCCCGTAGTGAAAGTAAAACGTGATCGGCTCAATGGCTATAAAACCGGCCTCGTTCTGCATGGATTGAGCCAGGGCCCCGGGGAGGGAGGGCGCCTGAGTCAGGCAGACTAAGAAGAGACCCGATAGAATGGATACATGGCGTTTCATGACCTCTCCTTTCGATATTTTTGCCTCTGACTAGCGAGCCGCAAAAAGCGTGCCAATTCGTGGTTAAGAATCATCCGGAGAGCGCTGACCGCCTGAAAAATACTTTTGCTTGAGGAAAGCCAATCTCCGGCGGCCGGGCATAATGGAAAGTTTCTTGACATCAGGTTGGAATAGAAGGCAAAAAAGATGTTAAGCATTAGACCGTGGTTATTTGCCGAAGTCGGTGCAACCGCGCCGTGGCTAATTCATAAAAACGTATTAAATAGAGTGACTATGGAAGGGCGGCGCCTAGGCCGCCCTAAAGCCCCCGTAGCGGAGGGGGGCCCCTGACACTCTTGGAGGAGGACCCTTTCACAGGGTCCCCCTCCAACGGGCGGCGGGAATACCCGCCCGCCCTGCCACCCCTCCAAGGAGCATCCTCCCATGA
>Ga0209253_10006577_pt1 | contig 10058 bp, 10 predicted proteins | sample FrelakmetBRP12BR_FD_187145 | JGI IMG/M metagenome (GOLD analysis project Ga0209253, IMG submission 187145) | Freshwater lake sediment microbial communities from the University of Notre Dame, USA, for methane emissions studies - BRP12 BR (SPAdes)... | ecosystem: Environmental > Aquatic >...
GCTGGACCCTTCCGTACGCGACGTAGAGCGCGTTCGACTTGGGCGCGAGCGCCAGGTAGGCGGCCGCCTGCGCGAGCGCGAGCGCGCACTCCGGCATCCCGACGTGCTCGACGGCATGAGCCGCTGCCGCCGCCTGCTCGAGTGCGCGCGGGTCGGCCATTCCGATGTCCTCCGAGGCGACCCGCAGCAGCCGCCGCGCGATGAAGCGCGCGTCGGCGCCGCCCTCCAGCATGCGACCGAGCCAGTAGAGCGAGGCGTCCACGTCCGAGTTGCGGATCGACTTGTGCAGGGCCGAGATGAGGTTGTAGTGCTCCTCGCCCTCCTTGTCGTACTTCGCGAGGCGGCGCTGCGCCACCCGGCGCACGACGTCGGCGCTCAGCGCTCCGCCGCGCCCCACCGCCTCGGCTGCGACCTCGAGCAGGTTGTACGCCACACGCGCGTCGCCTCCGGCCAGCCGGACGATCTCTTCCATTGTCCCCGGACCGACTTTGAGACCCCAGTCGGCCAGGCCCCGGCCGGAGTCCGCCAGGGCGCGGTCCAAGAGGGTTCGGACCTGTGCGTCCGTCAGGGGCTCCAGCACGTAGACCTTGACGCGTGAGAGCAGCGCCGCGTTGAGCTCGAAGGAAGGGTTCTCGGTCGTGGCGCCGAATAGCACGATGTCCCCGGTCTCCACGAACGGCAGGAAAGCATCCTGCTGGGCCTTGTTGAAGCGATGAACCTCGTCGACGAAGAGCACCGTGCGCCGGCCCGTGCTGGCGCGCAGGCGCTTGGCCGCGTCCATCACGGCCCTCGCCTCCTTCACTCCGGAGAGCACGGCGGAGAAGGTCACGAACTCCGACTCGCAGGCGGCTGCCAGGACCCGTGCCAGCGTGGTCTTGCCGCTCCCCGGGGGCCCCCAGAACACCAGGGAGGGCAGCTCACCGCGCGCGACCAGCTGCCGGAGCACGCCTCCGTCCCCGACCAGGGTCTCCTGCCCGACCACCTCTTCGAGGGAGTGCGGCCGCATGCGCTCCGCGAGCGGGGTTCCGGGAGGGAACCCGCCGCTCTCGCCGAAGGGCAGTCTGCCGCTCAGATCTCGGCCCCCTTCCAAACGTCGGCGAGCGCGATGCCGGCCAGCAGCTCGACGAGCTCGACCCGCTCGAGGGCCTGCCAGATGTCGGCGCCGGAGCAGAACACCCCGTGGCGGCGCACCACGGCAACCGGCGCCCGGGCGAGCGCCTCCGCGCAAGCTTCGGCAAGGCGCTCGCTGCCGGGCGGCAGCGGCGCCACGTTCTCGATTCGCGGGACGAGCGCCGGGCCCTCGTCGAGAAGGGCGGGATCGGGGAGCTGCCCTCTCGATGTCAGGGCCAGCAGGGCCGGCGGGTGCGCGTGCACGAGAGCTCGCGTTGCCGGGCAGCGCCGGTAGGCGGCAAGGTGTGCCAGCGCCTCCGTGGAGGCGCGGTGCGGCGGCGGCTCGTCGAGCCTGCAACGCACCAGGTCCGATGCGGCAAGACGACCCTTGTCGGCGCCTCGGGGGGTCAGCAGGACGAAATGCTCATCGAGCCGGCAGGACAGGTTGCCCTCGCGCCCCCGGATCAGCCCTCGCCGGCTGAGCGTGGCGCCGGCCGCGACCAACTCGGCGCGACGCAGGGGCTCGGTCCAGGTCTCCATGCTTGCGGGAGTGTAACCCCGCCGCGCGGCGGCGCGCTGCGAAGCTTCGCGCCGTCCGCCCTGAGCGAAGCGAAGGGCTCGGGATGAGATCCCTCGCTGCGCTCAGGATGACTTCTGGCCGCCCCTGGCGGCCCGCGGAACGCGTCGGGATCCCTCGCTGCGCTCGGGATGACCTTCGCTGGCAAGTGCCAGCGAAGGTCACTTTGTTCTCTTGGCGATCTCCCCTTCCAGACCCGTCAGATCGGGGATGCTGGGAACTTTCCCCTGCAGCTGCTTGAGCTTTTCGACCTCTTGCTTGGCGCCGACGGGGTCGTTGAGGTCGAAGAGCCTCACGACGGCGGCGTTGTAGCGCGATTGCCAGTGGTCCGGGCGCATGTCGGCCGCACGGTCGAAGAGCACCAGCGCCTGCTGCGGCTTCCCGGTCTCCTTGTAGCAGACACCGAGGTCGGTCAGCACGTCCGGGGAGTCGTCCTTGATGGCGCGCGCCTTCTCGTAGAAGTCGGCGGCCTTGACGAAGTCGTTGAGGTCGTAGTGGGTGTTGGCGATCTGCACCAGGTGGTCGTAGTTATTGGGGTCCTTGGCCAGCAGCGTCTCGAGCTCGCGGGCCTGCTCGAGCAGGCGCGGGTTCGCGGTCGCCGAGGTGCGGCCCCCTTCGGGCGGCATCTGCGGCTGGCCCGTCAGCGGGGGCGCGCCCGCGACGCCGGCGTGGGGGTCGCTGGCCCGCTGGGCGGGGACCACCCCCTGCTTCTGCCCGATCAGGTACCCGAAGAAAAAGCCCAGCAGGATGCCTACGACAGCCGTCGCAATGGGGTTCTTCCACATCTCGCTCTCCAGACTGAAGCCTCAGGGACGTGGCTCGCGGCGCGCCAGCCAGGTGCCCGCGGCAGGCATCCCCACGGCGAGGTTGGTCGCCTCCCAGGTCCCTTCAAGTCGCTTCTCGTTTCCACGCGCAACCAGACGCCCCGTGTAGACCGCACAGAAGCCCTGCTGCGAGTCGATCCTCTCCAGGCGGACGTTGCCGTCGATCAACGTGCCGCGCAGCGAGCCCCTCCAGCCCCCCGAGAGCTGGTAGACGCCCATCGCCACGGCGCCGTCCAGGCGCAGGTCGAACGTTCCCTTCATCGCGCCCGGCTCCACCGTCACCGTCCACCTGCCTGACAGCTCGTCGGGGTTGGCCTGGTTCGCCTCGTCCATCCGGCGGATCTCGGACTGGACCTGCTCCAGGTAGGCACGCCGCGCCCCGATGGTGGACCGAAGCTGCCCTGCAAAAGCGACCAGGCTCGCCACCTCCGACTCCGCATGGCGCAGGTCCGCCGAGCGTGCGGTGAAGCTTCCGAGATCTTCCCCGTCCTTCTGGGCGCGCAACAGGTCATCACCAAGCCTCAGGAGCCGGTCGCTGGCGGCCCTGAGCTGCTCCTGCACGCGCTCGAGGTTGGTGAGGTCGGCGGCGAGCAGCCGCTTCTCGACCTCGGCCTGAGCCTTGAAAACCTCCAGGACCGGGTCCCGGCCCTGGGCGGATACCCAACCGGTCAGCAACAGAGCAACGACAGCCAGCACAGTCGTTCGCCTCATCGCCCGTTCTCCCGCGTCACGTGCGCCGATGGCCCGCCACACGCCCGGCGGCAAGTAGCGCCCTGACAAGCATACGGCCGGCCGCACAGAAGCATCCAGCCCCGCGTGTCCCGCCGATGCCTATCACCGATCGTGCAGATCTCTCCATCGCGCGGTCACACTAGCACAGAAGACTGCGCGCTCCGCTTTGCTAGACTCCTCCCATGACGGCCCTCGAAAGCCGACAACCGGCCATCCGTGTCAGCCTGCTTCCCCGCGACACCAACCCTCACGGGACCATTTTCGGCGGCGTCATCCTCTCCTACATCGACCAGGCAGGCGCCATCGAGGCGCGCCTTCACGGCGCCGACCGAGTGGTCACGGTGGCGATGGAAAAGGTCGTCTTTCACGCTCCGGTCTACGTCGGCGACCTGGTGTCGTTCTACGGGGAGCTGGTTCGTATCGGCCGCACCTCGATCACGGTCAAGGTAGTGGTGGAGGCCGCGCCGCCCGGCCCCGCTGCGGCCCCACGCCGTGTGACCGAGGCCGAGATCACCTACGTCAACGTGGACTCGGGCGGCCAGCCGGTCCCCGTCAGGGACCCGGGCGCCCGGGACGGGTGACCGCGAGGCGCGAGAGGCGTAGACTGCCCCGGTGACCTGGGCGTTCGTGTACCTGGTGGCGCTCGTGGTCGGCCTCGTCCTGGCCACCGTCACTGGTTTGCTGCGCGATCTCAGGAACCTCTCGGCTCACCATCACCTGGTTGTCCCCCACCCCGACCAACAGTCGGCGTTCCTGGCCATCCTCGGCCGCAGAGTCGCGATCGGGATGTTCCTCTTCGGGGTCGCCGGCCTGGCCATGGGCACCCGCTGGATGTCGGAGCCGCGGATCACGCTTGCGGTGGCAATGGGTGCCGGAGTGGTCGGCCTGGTGCTCGGGCTCGCGCTTGTCCGGCGACCTTTCGCCAACGCCGTCCGAAGCGACAGGGCGACGGTTGTCCGCGAGATCCCACCCGGGGGCTACGGGCAGGTGAAGCTCGAGCGAGACGGCGGAAGCGTCGTCCTGGCTGCGCAGAGTATCGACCACACCCTGATCCCGGCCGGCTCGGAGGTCGAGGTCGTGGATTCCACCCGCTCGGTGGTCACCGTTCGCAAGCAGACCCACGAATGAGCCGGGGCACTCTGACCCTCGTGCTCGCCTCGGGCTCACCGCGCCGGCGTGAGCTGCTCGCACGCCTCGGCCTCGAGGTGACGGTGACGGCACCCGATGTGGACGAGACCCCGATCCTCGGCGAGCCACCGCCGATTCACGCCCTGCGCCTTGCCAGGGAGAAGGCGGCCGCGGCGGGGGCGTTGCACCCGGAGCTTCCGGTCCTCGGGGCGGACACCGTGGTGGTCCTGGGGGAGAAGATCTTCGGCAAGCCCGGCAACCGCGCCGACGCGGCGGAGATGCTGGCCGAGTTGGCCGGCAAGACGCACGTGGTCCTCACGGCGCTGGCCCTTCGCTGGGGAGACCGGGAGGCCAGTCACCTGGAGGCCGCGCGGGTCGCGATCGTCCCGTACGGAGAGCGCCTGTTCGCGTGGTACGTGGCGACCGGGGAGGGCGACGACAAGGCCGGTGCCTACGCTGTGCAGGGCAAAGGGGCGGTCCTGGTGGAGCGGGTCGAGGGGAACGTCCAGGCCGTGATGGGTCTTCCCCTGGCCCCGCTTCCCGCGCTGTTCGCCAGGGTCGGTCTCGAACTCACGGCAGACGGCGAACGCTTGCTGCTCAGTCCCCGTGCCTGATGGGGTTTCCCAACTCGGAGAGGCGGAAGCTGGCGAAGATGTGGTGGCCGTTGAAGTCGAGTACCCTCAGATCCTCCTGCCCGGCCAGGTCGGCGGCGATCGCCTCGAACGGGACGCCGTAGAGCGCGCGGGTGCGCTCGAGCGGCACCTCGTAGGCAATGAACTTGGCGATCCCCTTGTGCCTCAGCTTGGCCACCAGCCGCTCATCGTTGACGCTCGGGTACGTTGTCAGGATCAGAATCGGGCCGGAGCCCGTGAAGATGAGGTAGGCGCACATCACGTCGCTCGGGTGCGCTCCAGCTCCAGGAGGTCGTGCTTCATCCGGGCACCGCCGCCAAAGCCCCCGAGGCCGCCGTTTCCCGCCACGATGCGGTGGCACGGCACGAGGATGGGGACGGGGTTGGCCCCGCACGCCATGCCGACCGCGCGTGCCGCCCTCGGCTTGCCCAGTTCGGCCGCGATCTCGCCGTAGGTGCGTGTCTTCCCGTAGGGTATGGCGAGCAGCTTGGCCCAGACGGTCCGCTGGAACGGCGTCCCGGCCAGCACCACCGGCACGGTGAAGCGCTTCAAGCCGCCCTCGAGATACGCGAGGATCTCGCCCCTCGCCTTTCGGGCGCACTCCATCGCGTCGCCGTCTCCCACCTCACGAGCCTTGCCGCGGGCGCCGAGGCGAAGACGCGTCACTCCGGTGTCCGCACATTCAACCTCGAGAAGGCCCAGTGGAGAGGAAAAGCAGACAGTCGCAGCGTGACGCGGCATCACAACCCCCAGAAAGCTTCGCATTCTAGCACCGCTCTTCAAGGGGGAGTCCATCCCTCGAAAAAGGGAACCGCGCGGTGCCCTGGCCGCGCCGCTGAGAGTGACCCGCCCACCCACCGGCCATGCCGTGCTTGACTTTGCGCGCATCGGGCTCTAGCGTAAGGACGTGCGAAAGTTAATCGCGCTTACTTTTGCCGGGTGGATGCTTGCGATGGCGCCCAGCGCCACGCTGGCACTCTGCGTCGGTTCGCAGGCAAGCTCGTGCTGCTGCGCCGAGGCCAAGGCCTGCTGCTGCCGTGAGGCGCCGCAGAACGACCCCGCCCCTGCCCCGGCGGCGCCGGCGGCCAAGGCTGCGCCGGAGCAACCGGTCGAGGCGGCGGTCGGAAGTGGTGCCGGCGTTCATCTCGCGCCGCTGGCCGCTGCGCTGGCTGCATGCGGGAGCGCTCCCGCTCAAGCGCCTGCCCCGATCTTCATCACGAGCTGCGCCTTCCGCTGCTAGCGACTCTCACAGGGAGAAGTGTGCCCGCACCCGTGCGGGCGTAGGATCGTTTTCGCAAAACCCTGGAGGTCGCCGTGAAGATTCGTTCGTGTCTCCTCAAGTCGTGCATCGCTCTCGCCGTGTTTCCGGCTGCTCTTGCTCTGGCTCAGCCGCAGGCCGAGCTCAATATCGAGGCTGCTCCCCCGGTCGAGGAGCTGGTCTCCGAGGCGCTCGGGACAGCCCCATCCCTGGCCGTCCTGCGCGCGCGGCTCGCCGCGGCTCGGGCGATGGTGGCCCCGGCCGGGGCGCTGCCCGATCCGACGGTCGAGCTCGTGCTGCAGGATATGGGCTTCCCCAAGTGGACGGTGGGTGTTCAAGAGATGTCCATGATCGGCCCGATGGTTCGACAGGACCTCCTCTACCCCGGCAAGCGCCAGGCGAGGCGCGAGGCTGCGAACGCCGAGGCCACAACCCGGGGCATGGAGCTCGAGCAGCTCCAGCGCGAGGTCGCTGCCCAGGTCCGCACTCTGTACGCGCGGGTCTACGCCCTCGACAACGAGCGCGGGACCCTCGTCGCGGCGCGCGAGCTGCTCGAGCTTCTGGCCGCAACTGCAGGCGCACGTTACGCCGCAGGCGAGTCCGAGCAGGAGGCGGTGATCAAGGCGCAGCTCCAGGTGTCCCGTGTCGGCGAGCGGCTCGACGACCTGGCGGCGGAGCGGCAAGCGCTCGTCTCGGCGCTCAACCGCCTCCTGGATCGGGCGGGTGACGCCGCGCTGGGCGAGGTCGAGGCGCTTCCACCGGTGCCGGAGGCGCCACACCCGTGGGCGGAGCTTGCCGAGGCGAACGCCCCCGCCGTCGCGGCGAAGGACGCTGCCGTGCGGGCCGCCGAGCGGCGGCTCGAGGCCGCCCGGCTCGAGCTCAAGCCGAACCTGATGGCCGGTGCGGGCGTCGGCCTGCGCGGTCAGTTCGATCCTGCGGTCACGCTGAGCTTCGGGGTCGAGTGGCCGATGTGGAGGAAGGAAAAGCAGGGGCCGATGGTGCGAGCCGCCGAACAGGACCTGGTGGCGGCGAGCGAGGAGCTGCGCGACGCGAAGGCCGCCGCGCGCGCCGAAGCCGCGAAGCTCGCGGCGGAGTTGCGGCGGGCCGAAAGCCAGATCGTGCGCTACCGGCAGGCGATCGTTCCCCAGAGCAGCGCAGCGGTCGATGCCGCAAGGTCTTCGTACCTCGCCGGGCGGGGCGACTTCTCGACCGTCATCGAGGACTTCAGGGAATGGCTGAATGCCCGGACACAACTGGCCGCGCGTGAGGCGGAGCGCTTCATCGCGTGGTCCGAGCTTCAATCGCTCGTGGCCCCGGCAACGGAGAGCTGATCATGAAAAACACACGTCGCACACGTAGTCTGACCCTCGCCGCGGTCGTTGTCCTCGTGGTGATCGCCCTCCTGGCGGGTTGTGGGAAGAGCGTCCCCCACGACCTCAGGTACCAGTGCCCCATGCATCCGACGTACGTTTCGGACCGGCCGGGGGACTGCCCGATATGCGGCATGCGCCTGGTTCCCATCGAGACGAGGACGGCCCCCACGGAGGTGCCGGCCTACGTCTGCCCGATGCACCCGCAGGTGACCTCTGACAAGCCCGGGCGGTGCCCCGAGTGCGGCATGAGCCTCGTGCCCGTCGCGCAGGGCGAGCCGGGGCCCGCCGCCGGGACCGGGCCCACGCCGCCGCCAGGTGGACGAAGGCTCCTCTTCTACCGCAGCCCGATGAACCCGAAGATCACCTCGCCGGTGCCGATGAAGGACGAGATGGGGATGGACTACGTCCCGGTGTACGCCGACGATACCGCGGGGGAGGGCCCCGCAGTGCCCGGCCTTGCCGCCGTTCAGCTGAGCGCTGACGGGCTGCGCCTGGCCGGCGTCCAGACCGAGCCCGCGATGCGTGAGCGGGTCACCCGCACCATCCGAGCGGTCGGCAAGGTCGTGCCGGACGAAACCCGCATCCACCACTTCCACACCAGAGTCACCGGTTGGGTCGAGAAGCTGTACGTCAACTTCACGGGCCAGCTCGTGCGCCACGGGCAGCCCATCCTGTCCATCTACTCTCCCGAACTACTCGCCAGCCAGGAGGAGTTCCTGCGCGCCAAGGACGCGGCGGCTCGCTTCGACACGTCCCAGTTTCCCGAGGTTCGCAAAGGCGGCCAGGAGCTGCTGGATTCTGCTCGTCGTCGTCTGCGGCTCCTGGACGTGCCGCCGGGTTTCATCGAAGAGCTGGAGCGTACCGGGAAGGCGCAACGAGACGTGACGCTGCTGGCGCACGCCTCCGGGTATGTCACCTCGAAGGGGATCTTCGAGGGGCAGCAGGTCGATCCGAGCATGATGGACCTTTTTACCATTACCGACCTGTCGCAGGTCTGGATTGAGGGGGAGTTTTACGAATACGAGGCCCGCTCCCTGCGTCTCGGGGAACGTGCAACGCTCACGTTGCCCTACGAGTCCGGCGTGCAACGCATGGGCCGCGTGGCTTTCGTATCCCCCACGCTCAACCCGGAGAGCCGGACGCTGCGCGTGCGGTTTGATGTGGCGAACCCCGACCTGACCCTCAAACCCGGAATGTTTGCAAACGTCGAGCTGTCGGTGGACGGCCGGGAAGGGATCGTGATCCCCGACTCCGCGATCATCGACACCGGCGAGCGCCAAGTGGTGTTCGTGAGCCTTGGGGCCGGGCGCTTCGAGCCGCGGCAGGTCAGCCTGGGCGTGCGCAGTGGCGGGAAGGCCGAGGTGCTCTCCGGTGTGAAAGAGGGCGAGCAGGTCGTGGTGCGCGCCAACTTCCTGCTCGACTCCGAGTCGCAGCTGCGAAGTGCGATAGCCCGGGCCAGTGGGTCCGGCAAGCCTGGGGGAGGTCCGCGATGATCAAGAGGATCATCGAGTTCTCCGCCAACAACCGGCTGCTCGTGATTCTCGGCGTGGCAGCGCTCTGCGTGCTGGCGGTGTACACAACGAGACAAATTCGGCTGGACGCACTGCCGGACCTCTCCGACACGCAGGTGATCATCTACTCCAGGTGGGACCGGTCCCCTGACATCATCGAGGACCAGGTCACCTACCCGATCATCTCGTCGCTGCTCGGAGCCCCAAAGGTCAAGGCGATCCGCGGCTTCTCGGACTTCGGCTTCTCGTATGTCTACGTGATCTTTCAGGACGGCACTGACATCTACTGGGCGCGGTCCCGCGTGCTCGAGTACCTGTCCAAGATCCAGGCCCGGCTCCCCGACGGAGTGCAGACCGAACTCGGGCCCGACGCTACCGCTGTGGGCTGGGTCTTCCAGTACGCGCTCGTCGACAAGTCGGGCACCCACTCGCTCGACCAGCTACGGTCCTACCAGGACTGGACGCTGCGCTACGCGATCCAGTCGGTGCCGGGAGTCGCCGAGGTTGCCTCGATCGGGGGTTTCGTCAGGCAGTACCAGGTCACGGTGGACCCGAATCGCCTGGCCGCGTACAAGCTTCCTCTCGAGGCCGTCATTGATACGATTCGCAAGTCCAACAACGAGGTTGGGGGACGGCTTCTGGAGCTCGCGGGCACGGAGTACATGGTCCGGGGGCGGGGCTACGCCCGCTCGATCCAGGACTTCGAGCAGATCGTGGTCAAGGTCGGAGACGGCGGCGTGCCGGTGCTACTGAGGGACGTGGCGCGCGTCGAGCTCGGTCCCGAGATTCGCCGCGGCATCTCGGACCTGGACGGCCTGGGCGACCACGTGGGCGGTATCGTGGTCATGCGCCAGGGGGAGAACGCGCTCAACGTCATCAGGCTCGTCAAGGACAAGCTCAAGGACCTCGAGCC
>Ga0209253_10006578_pt1 | contig 10056 bp, 11 predicted proteins | sample FrelakmetBRP12BR_FD_187145 | JGI IMG/M metagenome (GOLD analysis project Ga0209253, IMG submission 187145) | Freshwater lake sediment microbial communities from the University of Notre Dame, USA, for methane emissions studies - BRP12 BR (SPAdes)... | ecosystem: Environmental > Aquatic >...
CGAACCATTGCTGCAAAAAGATATCGTGAAAATAATAAGCGCCTGCGATACCGACCTCACCAATCTCTTTATATTCACGAACGGCAGCAGGCTGGAATTGATGGCGCAGGACCTTAAAAAGGCCGGGCTGAAACGTCTCTACGTGAGCCTCGAATACCCTGACCGGCAGCGGCACGATGCGTACACGGGATATAACGGTTTGTATGATACAGCTTTGCGCGGCGTGCGGGCGGCGATCAGCGCAGGGATGCTGACCGGGTTCTCCTGGACCCTGCATCCCGATGCCACCCTGCCGGATGTGCATGCTGTTTTACAATTATGCCGGGAGACAAACGTCCATGAGCTGTACGTGTGCCGTGAATATAACCGTGACTTCAAATATGCATCAGTCCCGTTTGCCCCGGCTGAAGACGGTTTTTTTCAAGCAGTACAGGAGGCCAATCAGCGCAAAGAAAATAAATTCGGCATCGTCTACTACCATTATCTGACCAGCGCTCTCGGGGTCGGCGGCTGCGGAGCCGGCAGCAACAGAATTCATATCTCCGCCTACGGCGATGTCACCCCGTGCGATGTTATGTTAAAAAGTTTCGGCAATGTGCGGGAGGAGCCTGTTTCCCGCATATATAATAAAATGCTCGCCCACCCCTGCCTTGGCACTATGAGCGAAACATGCCGCATTGGTCTGACACTGTGAATGAAGATAATTGTTTAACAGCGCTCCCGGCGCGACCGGCAATGAAACGATTAAACAAAACCAGGTCTTACTGTAAAAAATGCGCAGTGTTTCATGATGCCTGCTACCAGCAGGAGGGTAGTAACATTTTTTTTATTGTCTCCTGCCCGCAGGGAGAGTTCCGGCATTGTGTGTCACATGATGCCGCGCTGTTTAACAGCATACGGGACAAAGCACGGTTCAGTCAGCAGGAGAACATCCCGTACGAACAGTATAAAAAACATTTCCACCTCCTCGGGATTACCAGCCAGTGCAACTTCCACTGCAACCTGTGTTATGCTGCGTCCAATAGTGAACACGCCGTTGAGCAGCTTACGCCTGAAGAGATTTTCAGAATCGGGAGGCAAATAAAAAAGCAGGGGGGGTATGCTGTTGTTCTGAGCGGCGGGGAGCCGACCCTCCACCCTGAGCTCTTTACCGTAATTTCAGGATTGACAAAGATAGGGCTGGAGGTGAGCCTTGCAACCAATGGTTATAGAATCAGCACAGAGCCGGGATTTGCGAAACAGCTGAAGAGCGCCGGGTTACAGCAGATCAATCTTTCATTTGACACGCTTAAACAGGAAACGCAGAAAATATACCGCAACAATACCTGGGTTAAAGAAAAAATAGAAGCAATCGAAAGCGCCCGGGATGCCCGGCTGCGGATCATCGCGATAGCCACCATGTCAAAGTACAATATCGATGAGACCGGTGAGCTGATTGCATTCTTAACCGGCTACGCGCCGGCTTTATCGGTCGCGATACTGCAGCCATACTTTTTTTCCGTTAACCAGCGGGATAAGAATGAACTCTTTAACGAAGATAAAATTGTTAAGCGTGAGGAGATCATACATGCCCTGGTCCGCTCCGGCGCCATAGCAGGCCTCAGCCAGGATCACTTCTGGCCGTTTCCGCAATTTAATCTGGCACTTCATCCTGACTGCGCGGCAATAGCCATACTGGCAGTTGATGACGGCACCATATACCCGCTTGACCGGATTGTTGATATGGAGCAGCTGTTTGCTCAATTAGGAAAATATAAAACCATACGCAATCCCGTTCTTGCCGGGCTAACACTGTTCTGGAGTGTGATGAAAAGCGTGCGCAAAGGACAGAAAGGAAAGCTCCTTAAATGCTTTTTCGGTATGTTGCGGGGAAGGGGGAAACATTCACTGTTCATCGTTGCCGTCGAGGGGTTGATGGATTCAGCGTATCAGGATGACGAACGGACCAAACGATGTACCGCCGCAGTATGGCAGCGGGAAGGGGAAATGAAACATATCGGCTGTATTTGCAGCCTGGAGGTTTAGGAGCAGCGAACCGGAGGCAGTTTTTTCTGCATCCCGCGGCCTTTACAAGCCGCTGACTTTAATCCTTACGTGAGGCTGACCGCTGCCGCATAATTTCAAACAGCACCACTGCCCCTGCCACTGAAGCATTGAGGGAATCAAGCCCGCCCTTCATGGGTATGGAGATGGAGAAATCGCATTTTTTAGAAACCAGCTGCCGCATGCCCTTTCCCTCGCCGCCGATCACAAGCGCCATATCAAGATTGAAATCAAATTCATAGAGACTCTTTTCTGCCCGTGGTGTGGTTCCTACTATCCACACACCTTCTTTTTTTAATATCTCAACCGTCGCGGCAATATTTACCACCTGGCACAGGGGCAGGTGTTCGACTGCGCCTGATGAGGCTTTTGCCACGGTGCCGGTAATTACAGCTGAACGGTCTTTGGGGAATATGACCGCCGTTGCCCCGCAGCAGTAGGAACTGCGGACGAGCGAGCCAAAGTTCTGGGGGTCCTGGATGGAGTCAAGGATGAGAAACAGCGCCTTGCCGCCGCTGTCTTTCCAGAGAGGGATCACATCCTCTATGGTCAGAAGAGGCAGCGGCTCCACTTCTGCCACCACTCCCTGATGCTGCTCTGACCTGCACATCTGGGCTAATTCTTTAATGGTAACAAGGGCGGTGTTGATTTTTGCTGCTCTGGCCAGCAAGACAATCTGCGTGAAGTCTTCTCGTCCGCTTTCACGGGAGAGAAACAGGCGATGAAATGCGCGCGGGCGTTTCTTTAACGCCTCAAGTACTGGATGGATGCCGTAAAGGGTAAGCATATGAAATAGAGAGGACAGAATACAGAGAACAGAAGACAGACATTTTTTGCCTTTCAGTTTCTTAGTCTGTTATCTGTTGTCTGTCATCTTCTGTCTGTTGCCTGTTCTTCAATTTCTTTAATAATATCCTGCACCGCTTTCAGCGGGTCGGGTGCCTCAGTAACCGGCCTCCCAACCACAAGGTAGTCTGCTCCCTTCCGGATAGCTTCGCCGGGAGTGAGAACTCTTTTTTGATCGTCTGCCTTTGAGGTGCGGGGCCTGACACCGGGAGTTACCACCAGAAAATCATGGCCGCATTCTTTTTTAATCATCTCTATCTCCTGGGGCGAGGCTACCACGCCATCCACCCCCGCGGTTTTAGCAAGACCGGCCAGCCGTACCACCTGCTCAGGAACAGCAGCGTTAATCCCCAGTGCTGAGAGGTCTGCTGCATGTAACGATGTCAGCACCGTGACGGCAAGTACCAGCGGCCGGTGCTGATTAAGCGCCTCTGCTTTCGCCTGAACTGCTGCCGCTGCCTGTTTCATCATCTCAAAGCCGCCTGAAGCGTGGATATTGAACATGAACACTCCGTGCATCATCGCCGCTTCTGCTGCTTTGGCCACGGTATTGGGGATGTCGTGGAATTTCAGGTCAAGGAATACCTCACCGCCCAGGGTATGAACCATGTCAATCGCCTGCGGGCCGTAGCGGGTGAAGAGCTGCTTGCCGATTTTAAACATACCCACATCACTTTTAAGCAGCCCAACCAGTTCCCGGGCCCGTTCCAGCGCGTCAACATCAAGAGCGATGATAAGTTTATTTTTCACGCTGCCTGCCATTGTTCAAAATAGTGTCAATAATTGGGTGCGTTTTCTTGCACCGCTCGGCAATAATTATGGACGTGAGTGCCGTTACTGCATCCTCAAACCGGTCATTGATCACCACATACCGGTACCAGGCCATCGTCTGGATTTCGTTCTGGGCCCGCTTAAGCCTCCTGCTTAAACTTTCCAGGTCCTCAGTGCCCCGCTCCATGAGCCTCTTCTTCAGTTCATCGAGCGTCGGAGGAAGGATCAGAATGGTGACGGCGTCCGGGTACTTTTCAGTAAGCTGCCGCGCGCCCCGCTCATCTATATCAAAGAGAATATCAGCGCCGCCGGCAAAAAGCCGCTGGATCGTGTCGACCGCCGTGCCATAACAGTTCCCGTAAATCTCGGTCCACTCAGCCATCTTCTGCTGCGCGATATTTTGCTGGAATTCATCCTGGGAAATAAAATAGTAGTCAATGCCCTGTGTTTCTCCGGGCCGGGCAGCGCGGGTGGTGTGGGAGATGGAAAAGCTGAGGCGCGGCACCCTGCGGAGTACCTCATTGCACAGGGAGGTCTTTCCGGTGCCGGATGGCGCGGATACAATAAAAAGAAGGGAATCTTGCTGACTGGTATGAACGGCTCTGCTACTCATCGTGTATGCCTTCGCTCGAAAAACACCGGGCCATGGTCTTTAGCCGGCACGCCGGCGAGAATCACCTGTTTGCTGTTCATTACAGTATATTCTGCACCTGCTCCCTGATTTTCTCCAGCTCATTCTTCATGAGCACCACAATATGTGAAATCTGCGAGTCGCTTGCCTTGGAGCCGATGGTATTTACCTCCCGGTTAAGCTCCTGAATCAGGAAGTCAAGCTTCCTTCCCCCCGGCTCAGAGGATTCAAGCCATTGCTCAAACTGTTTCAGATGGCTCTGGGCCCTGATCAGCTCTTCAGTAATATCGCTCTTATCAGCAATATAGGCTATTTCCTGGGCCATGCGCGCCTCGTCCAGCTCAACTCCCTCGCACCATTTGCTGATGCGCTCCCGCAGGGCCTGCTGCCGTGCTGCCAGGGTCCGGGGGAACAGGGTTTCAATGTCGCAAACCCCCTGGCGAATGGTGTCAAGCCGGGCACGCATATCGTTGGTTATTTCTACGCCCTCCGCTTCCTGCATCTGCTGCAGGCCGTCCAAAGCCTGCTCAAAAGCTTTCCGCAGCGTGCCCCAGTCTTGCTGGGTTTCCGGGGTCTCTTTTTCCAGCGCGATTATGTCTTTAAAGGACAGAATAGTTGCCAGGCTTATCTCCTCTGTCAGCCCGAACTCCTGCTTTAAGGACTTAAGCATGGTATGGACTGTTCTGGCCAGAGGAAGGTTGATGGTGAAATTGCAGGTATCCTCACCGTTACTGTCAAACTGTACGGTAACATCTATTTTCCCCCGCGCTGCGCGGGAACTTACGTATTTTTTCACTTCAGCTTCCAGCGGGGAAAAGCGCCGGGGCAGCTTGAGGGAAATATCGCAGAAACGGTGATTGGTGGAGCGGATTTCGATTATAACTTTTCTGCCGTCAAGCAGGGTCTCTCCCCGGCCATAGCCGGTCATGCTTTTTATCATGGGGTCCTCTTTCTTATCACTGCAGCCCGGGCTGCATGCATTTTTATTTCTATGGCTTCGGCACGTCTTCGCTTTTCACTGCCCGCCATTGAGCGAGATAATTACTGCGTATGGTGTTGAGTAGCTCTATCATCTCCGCTGACCCGTAATCAGGAAACGTCCATTCAAGGGCCTGAAACGTCTGTGCGCGGAATATGAGGGTGAGGTCAGCATACACGCCGTCACGCAGATACGGCCGGTGGCTAAACCCTTTGCAGGTTGCAAGAATTACGTGTGACAGGGAAATGTATCCGGGGTCAATATTGATCCTGCGCTTCTCCTGCGCATCGGCACAGGCATTCTCCAGGGCATTGGTTGCAAGCTTTATCTCCGGCAGTGTATCCGGCGCTATCAGCTTTTGAAAACTGACCAGGCGGCGCCTGAGATCAGCTCCCATCTCGGATTCGTAGTACCGGGTATAGCGAAACGGCAGGAGCTCGCTCATAAAATCAAGCGGGCCAAACCTGCTGCTGAGGTCTGTACAGACCTCGTCAATGAGCCGGGTATGAGCAGATAAAAGGCTCACGATGAGCTTTACCGGTTGTGGCGGTTGGGGTATGCTCACAGACGGGACAGCCTGCTGTTCTGAATCCGGGTTTGCAGCTCACTGAGTGCCACCGTTGTGGTACCCAGGTGGCTGACCGCAATGCCTGCCGCAACATTTGCTATCCGGGCAGCTTCCTCCCAGGAAGCGCCGGCGCTCTGCGCGAGGACGAGAGAGCTTATCACGGTATCTCCGGCCCCGGTAACATCATAGACCTCAAGAGCTGCGGTGGGGATGGAGACCGCATGGCCTTCCCGGTCTACCAGGGTCATGCCCTGTTCCCCCTTCTTGATCAGCACATACTCGCACGCAAGGGCCTTTAATATGTACCGGGCCGCTGCCAGCACATCTTCGGGGCTTTCTATCTCATGCCGGGCAAATGCCCGGGCCTCTTTGATGTTGGGCACAACAATGGTTACTTTTTTAAAATGCTTAAAGTTGCTGAACTTGGGGTCAACAGCCACCACAATCCCCGCGCGCACGGCGCAGGCTATGATCTCGCGCAGCAGCGGCTCGGAGATAAGCCCCTTTTCATAATCAGAAATAACCAGTGCGTGCACCGAGGCGAGCTTGTCTTTTATATAGTCTATGATCTTCTGCCGGCTCTGCCGTGAGATCAGCGTCCGGTCCTCCCGGTCAAGACGGACCACCTGCTGGTTATGGGCAATAATGCGCGTCTTGACGGTTGTCGGCCTGCCGGGCTCAACCACCATGCCCTCTATCTCGGCACCACACGCATGCAGCTGTTTCTTAATAGTGTCTCCCGGTTCATCATCGCCGACAATACCGCACATAAAAATATTTTTACCGCCCAGCGAGCTCAGGTTATTAAACACATTTGCCGCCCCCCCCAGCCTCCGGTCAGCTTTGCGGTTGAAAATACTTACTACCGGAATGGGTGCCTCCGGGGATATGCGCTCGATGGAACCCTCAATATATTCATCAAGCATGATATCGCCGATGACGAGAATGCTCACCTCGGGAAATTTCTTGAGGATAGAAAGAGCCCTGTTTTTATTCATGCTGATTCTGCTCTCACCAGTACGTATTCTCTGCGCTGTCCCTTTTGCTCCGCGCCATACCTCCGGCGGGCCGCCGGTCAATCGTAAGCTATGAGAGAAAAGACGCTGTATTTATTAAGAAGCTGTTTGCCCGGCAAATCGGCAAGAAGAATGATAAAAGCGCATTCCACCACTTCTCCGCCTGCCTTCTCCACCAGTTCGCAGGCTGCCTTCATGGTGCCGCCGGTTGCCAGCAGATCATCTACCAGCAGCACCCGCGCCCCCCGTGCAATTGCGTCCGTGTGCATCTCGACACGGTCCGTCCCGTATTCCAGGGAATAGGAAACAGAGAGCTTCTCTGCCGGCAGTTTCCCCGGCTTGCGGATGGGCACAAAGCCTTTCTTCAGCTGGTGGGCGATGGCGCCGCCAATAATAAATCCTCGTGACTCGATTCCGGCAACCACATCCACGGCCCGGTCCTGGTAGCGCCGGGCAAGCTGCTCTACCACATAGGCAAACCCTGCAGCATCGCTCAGCAGGGTGGTGATATCGCGAAACAGAATGCCTGCTTTGGGGAAATCCGGAATACTCCTAATCTTCTGTTTTAAATCCATGGGTTACTCCTTACCGTGTAACGCAAGTTCTCTATCCCCGGCACGCTCTACAGCACTGAACTCTTCACCGCCTCCCTGCAGGGGCAGCTGTCATAAGTAATTTCAGGCAGTGCGGCAAACAGCAGCTTCTTGACATGTTCCGCATTCTGCTTCATGGTCCGCTCAATCATTTCCCAGGTAACCGGCGCTTCGCTTTCGTGCCAGCAGTCATAATCGGTGCTCATGGCAATCGTGGCATAGCAGATTCCCGCCTCCCGCGCCAGCACCACTTCAGGCACCGTGCTCATGTTGATAATATCAGCCCCCCACAGCCGGAACATCCTGCTTTCAGCCCTGGTGGAAAAGCGCGGACCTTCGATGGTAATGATGGTTCCCTGCTGGTGATGTTTCAGGGAAAGCTTTTCAGCAAGTTTCCCCAGGAGCGAGCGCAGCTTTTCACAGAACGGATCTGCCATGGGAATGTGGCACACCTGCTGCCCTTCATAGAAGGTCGATTTTCTCCGGGTAGTGCGGTCAATAAACTGATCGGGAAACACCAGGTCTCCCGGGGCAATCTCTTCCCGGAGCGATCCTACGGCAGTGATGGCAAGAATATGGGTAACCCCGAGCTCCTTCAGTGCCCAGATATTCGCCCGGAAATTGACCAGCGTGGGATAGATGCTGTGTGCTGCGCCGTGCCGCGGAACAATCGCCACCTGAACATTGCCGCAGGTGCCGAGCGTTACCAGGTCTGATGGTGCGCCAAAGGGTGTGTGAACTTTTTTTCTGGTTATATTTTTCAGAATATCAGGACTGTCAAAACCGGTACCGCCTATGATGCCGACTGTTACCATCCCCACTCTCCTCTATGCAGACAGAAGCGCTCAATTTTTACCAGGACTCTGGAAGGATTAATGCAGAATTCTCCGGCCCTCTTCATTACTATATTTAACAGCCGTGACTTTATTGCCGGATTCATTGAACGATAACTCATCCATAAGAGATTGTACAATAAACAGCCCGCGCTTGGTGGGCGGTGCGGAATGCCCGGCAGAGAGAGCCGTCACTATCTTTTGATGGTCAAAGCCCGTGCCTTCATCCTCAAAACTCATGGTAAATTTTTCCGGGTCAAAAATGAGCTGAATGGAGATTTTTTTGTCCTCATCCAGATCATTGCCGTGGATGAGGGCATTGTTGAGCAGTTCATCAGCACATACCGAGATATTGCTCAACTGATCTTCATCCTCAATTCCCCGCCACTGGCATTCCCGCACAATATACAGCGTGGCCGGCGGAAAATAATGCGGGTTGTTCGGGATGTTAATTTCAGTGTAGTTTCTGATCCCCTCTAAAATTTTGCACGTGCCCAGGGAAAACTCCCGCAGCCGGAGCCCTTTTTTTATAATTGCCTCTATCTCTTTTATGGTGAAGGGCTTGCTGACAAAATTATAAGCTCCCCGGTTGAGTGCTTCAATGACGTTTTTGGCTTCGCCGTGGCCGGAAATAACGGCAATCGGTATTTTGGGATTGAGCAGCCTGCTTTCCTTAATTAACTCCAGCCCGCCCATTTTGGGCATTGCCAGGTCGGTAATAATCAGATCAACCTTCTGGGCCTTAAGCTTTTCCATTGCTTCCCGGCCATGAGAAGCCGTGACCGGTGTCAGGTCGAGCTCCCGCACGATATCGGCGAGCATTGACATTACTTCCTGGTCATCATCAACAATTAATACCTGTATGTCTTTCATCGCTCAATACCCCCGGAATTCTATTTGCTTACATAGGGCGCCCGTCCTCTGCAGCACTGCGGAGGGTGAACAGAGAACTGTGTATCATAGATATCAGTCGGGCCATTTCGCCCCTTCTACCCTTTTCATGAAAATGATTGAAAAGGTATGCTTCCTTAAGATGTTAGGACAATACTGCACCAAATAAACCATTGGAGTCAAGCAATTGTTACAGGCTAAAATCCCTCCCCCTTCTTTTTCCGTCTCCTGCTTGCAGTAAAGAGTTTTTGCAGCGACTCCCGCAGCCCCTGGTCTTCAATAGAGGCCGTGTGCTGCGCAATTATTTCCTGCTCTTCTTCGGTAAGCTGCGGCAATGGCTCTTCATAGCAACCTGCTCCGGCCTGCTGAATGTCTCCCAGCTTGAAACGGATTTCTCTGATCGTCGCGGGAGCAAGCGTTTGGTTGATCCGGTCAAGGATCTTCTGTTTCATAAAGCTCAGTTCCTGCATCCACACAGAACTTGTCACGCTCACCACCAAAACACCGTTTCTCAGTGCTTCAGGCCGGGTCTTGCCTGCAATCTGGGGGCCCACTACCTCTTCCCATATATCCCAGACGCGAAACTGCTCGCGTTGCGGGGGGCTGTCCATGGTGCGGAGCATGGTTCCCAGAATCGTTTTTAAATCTTTTAAACGTTCTTTCATGGGTGCTGCGGGCGATTAAAAATTCTGCCTCAGACAGTATCGGTTTCTCATTGCCTCAATATGAAAGGGCAGGTATAATGGCGGAAATTTTACACCGCCTACGCTAAAAATGCAAACATCTCTGAAGAATAAATTTGTCGTCCTCGGTGCCGGCATCTCCGGCCTTACCGCTGGCCGCGCCCTCAAGGAAGCAGGGCAGACCGGCACAATTATTGAGGCG
>Ga0209253_10006579_pt1 | contig 10054 bp, 9 predicted proteins | sample FrelakmetBRP12BR_FD_187145 | JGI IMG/M metagenome (GOLD analysis project Ga0209253, IMG submission 187145) | Freshwater lake sediment microbial communities from the University of Notre Dame, USA, for methane emissions studies - BRP12 BR (SPAdes)... | ecosystem: Environmental > Aquatic >...
ACCCTCGAACCCAAACTTCACACGGCCTACTCCGAGCCCGTCGGCCGTAACGTCAAACTCCATGAGTAGACCCTGCGAGGTCTCGCCCGTGTACGGTGTCCCCGCGCCCAGGGCCAGCACGCCCTGCATGTCGTTCAGCGGCGCCAGGTTGCTCACGTCCGGCTTGCCCGCGAACCAGCGCGACCAAGCACCGGTCGCCGAGTCGAGCGAGTAGGCCGCCGCCACGGCGTCCGCGCCGCAGGTGGCCAAGCCGTCGCTAGCCACCGTGCCCGTCCCGCCGTCCCAGACCGCGATGGACCATCTTCCGGGCGGAGGGCAGTTGTGCATCCCGCCCTCAGCCTGAGCCGTCGCGAGATCTTCTGCGGCTGCCGCGGCCGCTGTTCCGCCCAGGGCCAATACACCCTGCATGTTGTCGAGCGGCGCCAGGTTGCTCACGTCCGGCTTGCCTGCGAACCAGCGCGACCAGGCGCCGGTCGCCGAGTCGAGCGAGTAGGCCGCTGCCACAGCGTCGTCTCCGCAAGCGGCCAGGGCATCGGCGGCCTCGCTACCGCTGGCGCCGTCCCAGACCGCTATCGACCACTTGCCCGCGGCGGGGCAGTTGTGCATCGAACCCGCCTGCGCGCCGGACTGTTCCGGCCCCACCGCCATGCCTGCGGCGACCGCCGCTACGGTGATGACGGCCAGGGCCAACACACCAATGCGCTTTCGTGTGCCACTCACGACTCTACCTCCATCGCGTCCTTTCCCAAAAGGGCGAGCAGAACTCGATGGAATAGACGCAGCGCTCGGGCGGGTGTTTCACGCGAGGCGCGCCTGGCGGAGCATGCTAGCGCGGAACGAAGTGGGCGCAGCCGTCGTCGGTCTCCTGGTAGACGGGGAGGGGCGCCGAGAAGAGCACGGCATAGTTGCTCTGACGGGCTGCCGCCTCCAGCGAGCGCAGCTCGTCCTCCGCAGGCGGGCCGTTCGCCACTTCCTCCTCACAGTAGCCCCAATCAGCGAGGGGACCATCCAGCGAGAAGCAGTACACGAACTTCCGGCAGTGGCTGCAGTGGGGGTTGAATGGCTCGTGCATCAGTCCTGCCCCGTGCGGGCGTAGCCTACCGCACCAGACTCAGGGCCGAGTGCACGGCCCGAAAGCGGCCGGCCCTCAGTTCGGCCACCAGCTCTTCCACGCTCGCCACCTCTCGCTCGAACTCAGTGTAGCACCGGCCGACGCTCAGCGGCGAATGGGCATCGCTGCCGCCCACGCCGGGCAGGCGCAGCCGCTCCATCACCGCGCACGCGAACTCCACCTCCGGCCAGAGCGATGTGCCGTTGAACACCTCTACCGCATCCACCCAGCGGAAGACGGGCAAGGCGGAGGCATCCTCCACATCCATCACCGCGCCAGGCCAGGAGTAGCACCGAAACGGGTGAGCGGCGATCATCAGGCCACCCTGCTCGTCCACCAGCCGCCGCAGGTCCTCGATACCGCAACCCGCCAGCAGGCGCGCTCGCACGCCGAAGACCAGCACGTCGCCAAGCTCGGTGCTCACCTCCTCACCACCCAGAACACGGAATCCGCTCTCTTCGCTCAGGGCCCGAATCGCGTCCTCCTCCCAGGCGGCGTTGTGCTCGGTGATGCACACGGCGTCCAGACCCACCTCCTTGGCTCTCTGCACGAGCTGGCCCGGCTCCATGTACGAGCAGTTGGAGCCGAAGCGCGTGTGGGTGTGCAGGTCGACAGAGAAAGGCATTGGTGGACTTCCTCCCACAAGGTAGGAGTCCTCACCCGGCCGCGCCCGGGCGAGGACCCCTAGCTTGTCCGCACAACCCCCTCTATTCGCTGAAGAACGCGAACTCGCACACGCTGTCCTGGGGGATGTTCTTCGCCAGCTCCGTGCTCAGCTTGTCGCCGGTCTTCTCGGCCGCTGCCTGGAAGGCGGCCAGGCATAGCTCACGGCAAGGCAGCCCTTGAAATTCGATGCCCGCCTCCTTCAGCTCGCGCTGAATGGCGCAGCCGAAGACCTGCAGGCGCAGCTCCTTGGTGGTAGCCTTGGTGATGTTCCAGCGGTCCAGCGGCCGCGAGCCGATGATCGACAGCTCGGCATAGCGCTGGAAGCGATGGGGGAAGGAGATGCCCGTCTGCTCGTACACCTTCTCGATCATCTCGCCCGTGCGGTCCATGTACTTGCCGTCGGCCAGGCCGATGGTAGTCTCCATCACCTTGCGCCCGAACTCGGCGAAGGCGTTCTCGGCCTCCTTCTCAGTCTTGCCCTTGAGACTGCCCACGAACCCCTTGATGTCGCACGCCGCCGTCAGGTCTGTCACCAGCCCCCGGTCAGCGTCGAACAGGAGCGACTCCCCGGGCTTTTCCAACTGGAGGAGCCTCTCAGGAAACGGTTGTCCATAGCGATACTTGGCGCTCATGCCGCGACTCCTCGATCCAGTGTTACCTGGATCGCCCCGTTGGGGCAGATCTCCACGCACTTCATGCAGGCCGAGCACACCTGGAGCCGCACCCCGCGCACGATGAAGTTGCCAGGGGGTGTCTCCCGGTACTTCTTGGGCGCTACGTTGGTGCCCAGCCCCAGCACCCGCGTCGGGCAGGTCAGCAGACACTTCCGGCAGGTCAGCGGATCGGGGCACTTGTCGTCGTTAACCTGGATCGTGGGAAGCATAGCGCAGCCCTCCTACCACACGTTGGCCACAGTAGGCAGGGTGGCCCGGTCGACCATCCTGATGGCGTTGACCTTGCAGACGTTCCGGCAGAGCCCGCAGCCGAAGCACTTCATCGGGTCGATGTAGGCCTTGAGCGCGCTGGGGCTGAAGCTGAGGGCCTTAAACTGGCAACGCTTGGGGCAGAGAGCACAGCCGTTGCACAGCTCTGTGTCCACCTCGGCGATGTAGTGACCCTTCCACACCACCCTCACGTCCATGTCCAGGACGGTGCGCAGGCCGCCGCAGTCGGGGTAGTCGCAGTTGCAGAGGCCGCCCAGATAGGGCGTGCCGAACGTGTAGAGGCAGTGCACCAACCCCCGCAGGCTCAGCGAATCGATGACCTCCTTCGCCTCCTCTGGCTTCAGGAAGGACAGGCCCCCGCGATAGGTGTCCGACCAGCGCTCCCACTTGTACATCCCCGGCCCCATGCCGACACAGGTGAAGTTCTCGTTGTCCGGCAGGCCCCGCATAGAGCGACGGCAGGCGCAGGTCATCAGCCCGATGGGGTACATGAACTCCAGGACCTGGTGCACCTCCTCCAGGGTGATTACCTGCCCGAAGTGGATGGTCCAGGAGAAGTCGTGGGCCGCCTTACGCAGCCGCTCCACCGTCTCCGTGTCCCCGCGATCTTGCGCCTCCAAGAACTCGCGGCCCACGCCGAGCATGCCGCCGGCGGCCTGTGGGTTGGACTCGGCGCCGGCCGCATCGATCTCTTCCTTACGGATCTTGTACAGGCGCCGCGCGTAGTTCGCCGGGTTCAGATACCACCGCTCGAACCCCTCGCCGTAGCGTTCGCACCACATACACATACTGCATCCTCCGTGGGACGCGGAACACGCGCCCCGATACCTTGACTATGAGCGGCGGGCGAGGGAAGCGGAATCAGGTAAACCATCTATTTGGCCTAACGTCTTTACCCTTGCGCGTGACGGCTTTACGCCATATCCATGTCGCTCATCGTGAGCTTGTCGAAGGAGGAGCGGCGACTCGCCTCCTGTCATGCTCAGCGCAGCGAAGCATCTGGGGCGGAGGCGGTGGCTCACCACGAGCGGCAATTTGACGCCACGCGCAGCCGCCTTTAGCATCGGATCAGACAGGATCGGCTTAAGACCGGAAGGGGGATTACATGCCAGGCGTCCCGCTCGAACCCGTCGACTCCGTCGCCGTCACCACCCTCGTGGACAACGTGTCCGACATGCTGCTTCTGGACCAGGGCCCGGCCAAGCGTCCACGCCTTGGCGACCCCAGGGCGCAACGCCTGCCGGCGGCGTTCCTCGAAGGCGGCGAGGCGCTGGATGCGCCCCTGGCCGAGCATGGGTTCTCCGTGCTCGTCACGGTCACCAAGGGCGACAAGGAGCGTCGCATCCTCTTCGACGCCGGCCTGACCCCGGACGGCCTGGTGGAGAACATGCGCCGGCTGGACCTCTCGCCCAAGGACGTCGAGGTCATCGTCCTCAGCCACGGCCACTTCGATCACACCACCGGTCTCGACGGAATCGTCCGTGCCCTGGGCCGCCCGAACCTGCCGGTGATCATCCACCCCGAGTTCTGGAGCCGCCGTCGCATCGCCATCCCCGGCCGCGAGCCCTTCGAGATGCCGTCCACCAGCAAGTCCGCCCTCCGCGGCGCCGGCTTCGAGATCGTCGAAGAGAAGCGGCCCTCCTTCTTGCTCGACCGCTCCCTGCTGGTGACAGGCGAGGTCGACCGCACCACGGACTTCGAGCGGGGATTCGCCATCCACCAGGCGTTTCGCGACGGCGACTGGCAGCCCGACCCGCTGATCCTGGACGATCAGGCCGTGGTGGTGAACGTCCGCGACAAGGGGCTGGTGGTGATAACGGGCTGCGGCCACTCCGGCATCGTCAACATCGTGCGCTACGCCGGCAAGCTCACCGGCGTCGAGCGGGTGTACGCCGTCATCGGCGGCTTCCACCTCAACGGCCCCTTCTTCGAGCCCATCATCCCCGCAACCTGCGCGGCGCTGGCCGAGATGGCGCCGGCCGTCATCGTCCCGGCGCACTGCACCGGCTGGCGGGCGACACACGCCCTGGCGGCCGCCTTCCCGGACGCCTTCATCCAGAACAGCGTCGGCACTCGCTTCGAGCTGTAGGGCACCGTCATCGTAGGGGCGCACAGCCGTGCGCCCCTACACACCCGCCAGCCTTGACCGCCATACCCCCATGGGGTATACTAAGGCCAATGCCAATCTACGAGTACGTCTGCTCTGGTTGCGGCCACCGGTTCGACAAGCTGGTGCGGAACGCCGCCGGCGAGCAGTCCGACGTTACCTGCCCCGAGTGTCGGGCGGAGCGCTCCGAGCGCGTCCTTTCGGCGTTTGCAGTCGGCCGCCAGGGCCCCACGGCGGCCCCCGCCAGCGCACCCGTGCCCATCGGCGGCGGCTGAAGCCTCACCGGCTGCTGATCCCGTGCGGATCAACCCGAAAACGTAGGCGCACCCCTCGTCCCGCTCACCCTGAGCCTGTCGAAGGGCCACCGTCAATGTAGGGGCGCCTCGCGAGGCGCCCTCATCCGTTGATCCGTTCGCCCATCCGTTGACAGATAGAGAAGGGCCCCCCGCCATAGGCGGGAGGCCCTTCGGATTCGCGTCTCTGAGCGCTTACGCCTTCGCCGGGGCCAGCAGCGCCTCCGCCTTGGCGATAGTCGCCCGCGCCTTGTCGATGACGTCCGGGTTGACGGACACCGACGTTATGCCCCACTCCACCAGCTTCTGCGTCAGCTCCGGGTAGTCCGATGGCGCCTGCCCGCAGATGGAGGACGTGATGCCGCGCGCGTTGGCCGTCTTGATCAGCCGCTCCAGCGCCCACGTCACGGCCTCGTTCCGCTCGTCGAACTCCTTCGCGAAGCGCTCGTTGTCCCGGTCGATGCCCAGCACAAGCTGCGTCAGGTCGTTCGACCCGATGGAGATGCCGTCGATCCCCACGTCGATGAACTTGTCCAGGATCAGAGCGTTCGAGGGCACCTCGGCCATCATCCACAGCTTGAAGTCCGGCGAGCGGGCCAGCCCCTCCTGCTCCATCACCTGCTTGACCCCCGCCAGCTCCAGCGGCGTCCGCACGAAGGGGATCATCACCCACAGATTCGGGTACTGCTTGCGCACCCGCTTGATGGCCTCGATCTCCAGCCGGAAGACCTCGATGTCGCGGATGTAGCGCGAGGCGCCGCGGTAGCCGATCATGGGGTTCTCTTCGAATTCCTCATACTTCTCGCCGCCGCGCAGGTTGCGGTACTCGTTCGTCTTGAAGTCGGTAGTGCGATAGACCACCGGCCGCGGGGCGAAGGCGCTGGCAAACTTACGCAGCCCTTCCGCCAGCTTTACGATCCACGCCTCGGAGTGCCCCTCTTCGATCGCCAACCGCGGGTGCTCGCCGATCTGGGCGACGATGAACTCGGCCCGCAGCAGGCCCACGCCGTCGCAATGGCGAGCGGCCACCACGTCGGCCAGGTCCGGTTCGGCCAGGTTGACGTAGACCTTGGTGCGGGTCTCGATGGCCGCCACCGCCGACCAGCGCTCCTTCTCCTGCGCGGCCCAAGCCAGACGCGCCTCGGCCCGGCCCTCGTACACCTTGCCCTGCGATCCATCCACCGTCACCAGCTGGTCTTGCCTCAAGGTGGCCGTCGCCGCGCCGGTCCCTACCACACAAGGGATGCCCAGCTCACGGCTGACGATAGCGGCGTGGGCCGTGCGACCGCCGCGGTCAGTGACGATAGCCGCCGCCCGCTTCATTGCCGGCACGAAGTCCGGAGTGGTCATCTCGGCCACCAGGACGTCGCCCTGCCGGACTATGTCGATCTCCGAAGCACTAACCACCACCCTCGCCGGGCCGGCCGCCACACCGGGGCTGGCCGCGGCGCCGTTCAGAAGCACCGGCGCCGTCTCCGCCTCCCCTTCCTCGTCTACCCCCCCCCGCTCGGTCAGTACGGTCACCGCCCGCGACTGGACGATATACAACTCGCCGCCTTCTTCCGCCCACTCGATGTCCTGGGGGCGACCGTAGTGCTCTTCGACCTGCCTGCCGATGCGCGCCAGGGCCACGATCTGCTCATCGCTCAGCTTCTGCTTCTCGCGCAGCTCGTCGGGCACCGGCAACCACAGGTTGGCCTCGCCGTGGTCCGTGGCTTGAGGGTTGCGAACCAACTGGGTTTCCTGTTCCACCACCCGCTTGCTCAGGATGCGCAGGCTCTCCTTGTCCACCCGATAGTTGTCGGGCGTCGTCTCGCCGGAGACGATGGCCTCCCCCAAACCCCACACCGCCTCGATCTCGATCTTCGAGCGGTCGCCCGTATCCGTCTCGACGGTGAACATGACGCCGGAGCACTTGGACTGGACCATGCGCTGCACCGGCACGGCGATAGACACCGACAGGTGGTCGAAGCCCTTGTCGTGTCGGTAGAAGATGGCCCGCGCCTCGAAGAGCGATGCCCAACATCCGCGCACCGCCTGTACCACAGCGTCCTCACCGTTCACGTTGAGGAAGGTGGCTTGCTGGCCGGCAAATGAGGCGTCCTTCAAGTCCTCGGCGGTGGCAGAGCTGCGCACCGCTACGGCGCCGCCACCCAGCTTTCGATAGGCCTCCTTGATGTCCCGAGAGATGTCCTGGGGCACAGGTACGGTAACGATGCGGTCCTTGATCTCCCGGGAGACCCTCTGGAGTTGGGCGCTATCGTCATAGTCCAGGGAGGAGACGAGGTTCTCGATGGTGGGCCGCAGACCGGATGCCTCGAGAAAGCGACGATACGTATCGGCGGTCACGATGAACCCCGGCGGAACGGGGATTCGCGCCCTGGTCATCTCTCCGAGGTTCGCTCCTTTGCCGCCGGCCACGCCTATGTCATCCTTACCCACCTCTGCGAACCATGCGATGGCTTTTGTCATGGGAGTCTCCTTCTGAACTAAGGGGGTCCGCCAACTGTAGAAATCCTACCCATTATAGCATTGGATTATGGCACCGGTGTCGATTCCGTCTTTGTTATCGCTACGCTAATGATAGACGAACGCCACGGCCATTCGTTGCAGCGGCGGGACAAGAATCGTACCACCAAATACGACGGGGAAGGACTTGCGGCCTTCCCCGTCGTGGTCGAGGGATCGCGGCCAGCTGGTGCGGAGCTTGCCAACCTCACGTTCACTGTACCACTTTGAGAAATCTCTCACAATACCCTGCTCGACTGGGAAGTCCTGCCGGGAGACAAACCAGGAAGCCTCCTACTCCACCGTCACCGTCTTGGCCAGGTTGCGGGGCTGGTCCACGTCGCAGCCGCGGCGCACGGCGATGTGATAGGCGAAGAACTGCAGGGGGATGGCCGTGAGCACGGGCATGAGCAGCGGCGAGGCCTGGGGCAGGTACAGGACGTGGTCGACCTGGCGGGCCAGTTCCTCATCTCCCTCGCTGGCCAGCGCGATGACCGTCCCTTCCCGTGCCTTCACCTGCTGGACGTTGCTTATCATCTTATCGTAGAGGCTATCCCTCACAGCGATGGCCACCACCGGCATCGCCTGGTCGATGAGGGCGATGGGGCCGTGCTTCATCTCGCCCGCTGGGTAGCCCTCGGCGTGGATGTAGCTTACTTCCTTTAGCTTCAGCGCTCCCTCCATAGCGATAGCGACCTGCAACCCCCGCCCCAGATAGAGGAAGTTGTCATAACGCAGGAAACGGTGGGCCAGTCGTTCGTACTCCTCATTGCGTTGGGTCACCCGCCCTACCAGCGAGGGAAGGCGCGCCAGCGGGTCGAGAAGCGCCCCCATTCCGTCCTTGTCCACGACATCCCGCTCCTGGGCCAAGTAGCAGGCCAGCAAGTAGAGCGCGACGATGGCGGCGGTGAAGGTCTTGGTGCTGCATACCCCCACCTCCAGACCGCAGCGCGTGTAGACCACGCCGTCGGCGATGCGCGTGGCCTGGCTGCCGACTACATTGCACACGGTGACCTGGAGCGCCCCCTGGCGTCGAGCCTCGTCCATGGCGGCCAGCGTGTCCACCGTCTCCCCCGATTGGCCAACGGAGACGACCAGCGTGTCCGGGCCCAACAGAGGCCGCCGATAGCGAAACTCCGAAGCGTTGTCCACCTCGGCCGGTAGCCCTGCGATCTGCTCGACGTAGTGGCGGCCGAGCATGGCCGCGTGCAGGCTGGTGCCCATGCCCACCAGCACGACCCGCTTGATCTGCCGCAGACGCCGCCGCGGGATGGCCACGTCCTCCAGAAAGACAGCGGGCTGGTCAAAGAGCGCCCGCCCGCGGATGGTGTCCAGCACGGACTCCGGCTGCTCGCAGATCTCCTTCAGCATGAAATGTTTGTAGTGGCCCCGAGCCGCCGAAAGGGGATCATAGGAGACAGTTTGCGCTTCTTTCTCCAGTGGGGCGCCGCTGGAGGAGAGATACGATACACCGCAGGGAGTGACCGCCGCGATCTCCCCGTCAGCCAAGAAGGCGACACGCTGAGTGTGGGGCAGCAGGGCCGGCAGGTCGCTGGCCAGGAACATCTCGTCCTGGCCGTAGCCTACGACTACGCCGCCCGCGTTCCCAGCCCGCGCCGCCACCAGCTTCCGCGGCTCGCGCCGGCTGAAGGCCACCAGGGCGTGAGCGCCCTCCATCTGACGCATCGTCCGGCTCACCGCCACCTCCAGGCTATCACCCTCCTTCAGGGCCTCTTCGATGAGGTGAGGGATGACCTCCGTGTCCGTCTCCGAGAGGAATGCGTGACCTTTGGCCAGGAGCGCCTCCTTCAGTGCGCGGTAGTTCTCGACGATGCCGTTGTGGATGACCACCACATCGCCGCGGCAGTCCTGATGCGGATGGGCGTTGATGTCGCTTGGGCGGCCGTGAGTGGCCCAACGGGTGTGACCGATTCCCAGCGATCCTTCCGGCAGGCCATCCTCGAGGCGGGAGGCGAGAGCGGTCAGCTTGCCCACGCTCTTGCAGATGATCAGCTCGCCGCTGGCGCCCAGGACCGCCAGACCGGCGCTGTCGTAGCCGCGGTACTGGAGGCGCTGCAACCCCTCCAGAAGGAGGGGCGCCGCCGGTCTACTCCCCGTATAGCCTATGATTCCACACATCGCCGATCTCCCGCGGCGAACGCATCAGGGCGCCGCACAGCGCTTGCCGGTCAGAACCTCGATGCGCATTGTGACGAACCCGACGGCATCTAGCCACACCCACCCGGGTTCGTACGTCCGGCCAGGCATGTGCTCATCGATGTACTTGCGGAAGAAGAGCGCGGCTATCCGCTCTCTCTCACTCTCATCGAACACAACCTCCGCTCGACCGAAGCACACAACGCTCTCGTATGCCTGGCCCGTGTCGCAGCCAGCGTCGCCGGTCGCGAAGAGCGGGCCAGGCTCG
>Ga0209253_10006580_pt1 | contig 10054 bp, 13 predicted proteins | sample FrelakmetBRP12BR_FD_187145 | JGI IMG/M metagenome (GOLD analysis project Ga0209253, IMG submission 187145) | Freshwater lake sediment microbial communities from the University of Notre Dame, USA, for methane emissions studies - BRP12 BR (SPAdes)... | ecosystem: Environmental > Aquatic >...
GCCTGATGCGTCTGGGTCCACCTCTTGCGCCTTACGGTTCAAGCGCAAGGCGCACCACGCGTCGTCCCAGCATCGCTATCTCGCCACGCAGACGGTAGTCACGGTTATGGGTAAATTCGAAACGGTATTCACGATACAGGGCAAGCTGGCCGCGCGCATCGCGCCGCAACCGCAGCCTGGTGATCTCGACGGTGTCATCGAGAAACTGGGCCTCGACCTGCTGACAGGCGCGTAGCCCGGCGGCGCGCGCTATCTCCTTGCAGCGCAACGCATCCATCCAGAACCATGCCAGCGCGGCAAAACCAACAAACACAGCGAGATCAAGGAAGGTAATCATGGGCACATGGCAGGTGTTGCCGTGGGTAAATGAGCCTATACGGTCGAAACTGGATCGACACACCGATTCGGGCATTATGAGCAATAACGAGCCGCGCGGGAAATCGTGGTTACGGTGTCGGGACGAATTATTGATAAATAAACTTATCACGCACTACTCAGGCGCTGTCCTGGGAGCGTGACAGTGCCGGACGATTTCTGACTCGTCTGGTCCTGACATTTTCTCCTGCAAACTGCCGAATCCGGGTTCGCCCACAAGCCGTGGGGTTTGGTTCCGTCATGGCGCATGGGCTAAATTGGAGGCATGGTCTTCGAGTCCTACGCGCAACGTCTGCTCAACCCGTTCCGGGGAGCGATGCACACGCTCCGGTATGAATCCGCGGAGGCAGTCACCGTGGACGGTGTGCACTGGGATATCTACGTCACCAACACCGCCGTGATCCCGGCCAGCGGACGTGCGCGTCACGGGCAGATCAGTGAGATCCGCTACGGCACTTGGTCGCAGACCGATGGACTCCGGCGCGGGCGGCTGTACCCTTCCGAAGATTTTCGCCGTATGGAAGCGGTAGGCACCATCCTCTTCGAACAACTCACGCGCGTGCACCAGCTGGTGCCCTTTGTCTTTAAAGATCAGTTCGAACTCTGGCTGCTCGACAACGCGACACAGCCGCTGGCCCTGCTTGAAAGCGCGCTCGATGAAAACGCGCTCAGGTTCGACATGGCGACCGACTGGCGCGCTGGCATCGCGGCGCGCGAGCGTTTCCAGAGCCCCAACATGGCCACACTGCATCCGAATGAGGCACTGACACCGAATGCCGGCGATTATCTTACGGGCTACATCAATGCCCGTGCCGGCAAGCCTGCCGCCGCACAATGGTTCCGGCGCGAGAGCAATGGGTGTGGTGCGGGACTGGGTGGCATCAACCTGGCCGGTGGACTCGAAGGTCGAATATTATCGTCCGCGGCATTCCCGCCACTGTTTCTGCCCACCACTGGCCACGATGCACCGCACCAGAAACTGATCGAGGATTTTCATGCCTGGCAGGCGCCTTGGCTGTTGCTGCTACCGTTCGATACCGACACACGCCGCACACTGGAACAACAAGCGCGTCGTCAGGCGCTGGTGGTCGATCAGCAGCACCGGCTCTACCCCGCAAGCGTCGACGCAACCTTCATCCCGGCCGCGCGCGTCGAGGCGGTGTTACGCCGCAGCCAGCAGCCGCCTGCGCAAAAGCAGGACGACACCCTGGCACCGTTCTACATCGAACTCAATCAAGACAGCGAGAATTAACGCCACGCTGCGCGTTTACGAAGCGGCGTGAAGATCATCGGAACAATGGTCCTGCGTTCCAGCCTATTTCGGCCGCCGTTGCATAGCCAACCACTGCCTCCTCCAGACCCTTGGGAATCTCGGCGCGGTTCGGCGTGAGGGCAACCCGGCCACCCATGATCTCGGCTTTGTATTGCGGGTAAGGCGGCTGTGAATTCGGGTCGGCCAGGCCAGTGGGATTCAACGGCTGGCCGTTCGCATCGTATTTATCCGTGGCACCGACGGTGTGCAGCAGCTCGTGGGCAATCACAAAGTTGTTCTGCGCGCGCTGCGCGTCGCTCGCAAACACATGCACCACCCCCAACAAGCCTTTCTGCAATCCGTGCGAATGCGGCAGCGCTTGATCGAACTGGAGCGGGTGATAGAGCACAAACAGTCGCACCGTGCCGAGGCTCGACCAGAACGGCGTCTGACGGAAAGCATACCAGCGCAACCGCAGGCTCCATTGGATTGCCTCCAGTTTGCTGCGCGCCTGGGCGAGAGGCGGTACGGTGCGAATTGGCGCCTTCAGCACGATCTGCGCTGCCGGCATCGCATTCCGCCGCCAGCGCGGCGCTTCACGTGCGAGAAATGCGCCGATCTCCTGAAAGTCCTCAGCTTTGAGCTGCCCGACGAAGGCGGCGCTCGCCTCGTCCATCGCAACGGGATAGATCGCCACCACAAGTGGACGCGTCCAGCCGCGCACCCACAGGCGCTCCCAGGTCGTCGTGCCGGCGACCAGTGCCAGCACAATCAGCAGTATCAATATTCGTCTGTTACGTGACACGATCCTCTCCCTGCTCTCTCCGGTGCGGTGCAGTCATTGGGCAGGCCTCATCTACGACCATACTGGGTCGATGCATCTTTAAACGTCACCAGTTCAATTTGCACAGCGTCGTTCCCGTCCCCCAGCCAGATCTGCCCCTCCTGAATGGTGCACTGCAGCTGCATGTTGCGCTGCGCAAGCTTGGCCAAGGCACGACTCGCGTCGAGCGGCAGGTTCATAACCGTGAGATTTTCCACCCGTTCGAGTTTCCCCCGGTTCTGTGACCACCACAGGTCGGCCCCACGGCCACCATAGGTATAGATACATACGTGTTTCGCGCGCCCGCAGGCGCGGCGAATATCTTTTTCTTCCAGCTGACCAACCTCAATCCAGAGATCAATGTTGCCGGTCAAATCCTTCTGCCAGAGCGCCGGCTCATCCATGCTGCTCAGCCCTCGACCAAACACCAGCGCCTCGTGCGCGTGCCGGACAAACGCCAGCAGACGCACCATCATGCGTTCGTCGGTTTCGGATGGGTGGCGCGCCAACGTCAGCGCATGGTCCTGATAATAGTTACGATCCATGTCGGCGATTTGCAGCATGGCTTTGAAGATGGTGGCGTTCGAGGCCATGGCGTCGCGGTTACCTTGATGGATGGAGGATTCAGATGAATTGGGGAAATGGCCCGCATGCAGCGCATGCGTTATGCATGGGTCAGGCACACGAAAACATCTGCTACGCTCGTTTTAGAACTTCACCACTTCCCCAAACTTCAGGTTCAGCACCTTGGTCGTGCTCTTGCCCAGCGCCGCGATGTATTCCTCCGGCGTACCTTTGAGATTGGGATTGGTGCCGTAGTGCATAGGGATGGCGTACTTGGGCTTGAGGTACTGGCGCGTGGCGTAGGCGGCGTCCTTCGGGCTCAGCACAAAATGCCCGCCCACCGGAATCAACACCAGGTCCGGCCGGTAGTAGCTGCCGATCAATCCCATGTCGCCGAACAGGCCGGTGTCGCCCATGTGGTAGACCTTGAAACCGTTCTCGAGCTCGATAATAAAGCCGGCCGGCTCCCCGCCCACGTGCACCTCGGCCTGCCCGGTCTTGGGATTGGTCCACTTGTATTCGGAGCTGTGCTCGGCACGGGTCATGGTGATCTTGATGCCTTCGCCGAGCGGGGCGATCACGCCGCCCTTGTTGAAGCGCGGCGACAGCTCAGTGGGCAGTTCGCCGAGGGCCACCAGCGTGTCATTGAGACCCGCCGGTGCGTACAGTGGTGCGTTGTGCTGCTTGGCGAGCGCCGGCCCATCGCCCACGTGATCGCCATGTGCATGGGTGATAAGAATCAGGTCAACCTTGCCGAGCTTGGAAAGGTCCTTCTGCTCTGCCGGGAGCTTGGGATTCTTGGTAATGAACGGATCGATCAGGATCACCTTGCCGGACACCGAAGTAATCTTGAATGCCGCATGCCCAAGCCACTGCACTGACACCTGGTCTTGCGCCTTGTCTGCCGCCAACGACACCGCCGGGAGCAGGCCAAACAGTAGGCCTGACCACAACACTACACGGTGAATCCGTAGTACCTTCATGCCACGCTCCCGATACGATGGATGGACTGCCATTTTTCAGTTAGATCAGTATAGCTGTCATCCCATAGGACCAAACAACCGGGTATGCGACCATGCTGGGTATGAACCGCCTGTACTTATTGATCGGGCTGCTGGGCCTCGTCGCCGCCATGCTGCTGCCGGGCTGTCGTGGAGAACGTCCAAGCCCGGAGGCCGAGGTGCGTGCGCTGATCAACAGCGCGGCAAAAGCAGCCGAACAAAAGAGCATTGGAACGCTGCGAGACAGTATTTCGGAAAAGTATGCAGACGAACAGGGGCAGGACAAGCGCGCGATTGATAACCTGCTGCGGCTGCATTTCCTGCGCAACGAATCCGTCCACCTCTTTGCGCATATCCAGTCCGTCACATTGCCGCAACCGGATCGCGCCCAAGCCACCGTGCTCGTCGCCATGGCCGGCGTGCCGATCGCATCGGCACAGGACCTACCCTCGCTGCGCGCCGACCTGCACCGGTTCGAGATTGATTTTGCGCGCGAGGGTAAAACCTGGCGCGTACAACGCGCCGCTTGGCGGCGGGCGGAACTCGGCGAATTCCTTGGTCCGTAATATGGCTATTTTTGTGCAGGCGTGCTTTCCCCGAATGGCTATTCTTCCAGGCGCCGTTAAAGTCCACTGCGCCAATAGCGGCGCCTGGATTGGCGCAATGGACTTTGTGCAGGCGTGCTTTCCATGGCTGGGTTGGCATGAAGCGGTTGAAAGGGTGATCGTCATTTCCGCATAGGCCTGCCCACGGGAAGCGGGGAACCAGAATTGTGAAGGCTTATTTAAGAAGCGGATGGTCTTTCGGTAGTTGCTTGGAGTACCAAATGGCCAGCTTGTGCTTCATGGTTGGTTCCGAAACCTGATCTTCCGGCAAAGGCTGAATGAGTTTATCGTGGATCAGAAGTCGGTAGATAAAGCGAATCTTCTCACTGGCCGAATCCGTTGGCTCGAACACCACGGCACCCCGTTCCACCCCATACTTCATGCCGGCGAGAATCGCGGCTTTCACCAGTTCTGCTTCGTGTTTTAATTTATGCATAGCGACCTCGGTTAATCTTAAAGTCTGACTCTATTGATTGACCGGCGCCACAAGAATCAGGCAAGGCGGCCCATGGGGACAGGCGATGCAAAACGCCGCATAATCATGCCATGACGATACTTTCTTCGCGAACCCGGTACGTACTTGATCGCCCGTGGCGGTTTGCCGGCCAGGTGGTTGCCGGCTTTCGCGCCAATCAGGGATTTCTGCTGGCCGGGGCCGTGGCCTATTACACCCTGTTGTCCATCATTCCGATGTTCGCCCTCATCCTGGTGTTGTTGTCGCAATTCCGGGACACAGCGTCGCTGCTCACCGCCCTGGAGGAATACCTGGTGCTGGTGGCCCCGGGACAGGCTGGGGCACTGGTTGCCCAGATTGGCGTGTTCCTGGAAAACTGGAAGGTGGTCGGGGTAACGGGGCTGGCGCTGCTGCTGTTTTTCAGTTCCATCGCGTTTACCGTCCTGGAGAATGCCATGTCGGTGATCTTCTTCCACCGCGTGGCCGTCAAACGCCGGCATTACCTCGTGTCGGCCATCATTCCCTACTGCTACATCTCGCTGCTGGCCCTCGGCATGCTGTTGGTGAACGCTGTCAGCGGCACCCTCACTGCGTTGGACGCCCGGTCCGTGAAGTTGATGGGTCACGTCTGGTCACTGGATGGCACCGAGGCCGTGTTGATTTATCTGCTCGGTGTCGTCGGCGAGATCGCCCTGCTCACTTCGCTCTACCTGGTGATGCCGGTCGGCCGGCTGGTGCTCCGCCATGCCTTGATCGGCGGGGTAACGGCAGCGCTGTTATGGGAGATCACCCGGCATATTCTGGTCTGGTACTTCTCGACCCTGTCGCTGGTCAATCTGGTATACGGTTCGTTTGCCACGACCATTCTCATCCTCCTCAGCCTGGAGGCGGCGGCGATCATCCTGCTGCTGGGCGCACAGGTCATCGCCGAATATGAACGCATCGGCATGTCGCCAACTCCGTCACACGGGCTGCAAACCTAGGCACAATGCGCGTTGCATAGGCATTTGCGCATGGGTTCATGACTGCGCCCAGTCGAAGGCCCCGGCAACACAGTTGCAGCGCATGGCATATACTTGAATTCGGACAACGATTCTGGAGGTTAACGCATGCACCGTACTCTGGTGACAGTCCTGGCACTCATCGTGAGTGGTTGCGGAGCTGAAGTTGCCAGCACCGCGGCCGTGAGCGCTACCCTCAAGGCGCAGGAGGCCAAGCAGGCCCAACAAACTATTGAACAGGTCCAGAAAAAACTGGATGCCGCCGCTCAGGCCGCGCAACAACAGGCAAGCGAGGTGGAAAAGGGATCAGGCTACTAGCGAACGCCGTGGAGTGTCTCGCCTCCCTGCGCGCACCAATGCCGCATCGGTTGCGGCAGACCGACGGCTACAATTGCCCCACCCTACCCAACATGTCCTGGGCATGACCCTCGGCACTGACACCGTAGAGTGCTTCCTGCAATATGCCGTTCTTATCAATAAGAAACGTCGAACGCACAATGCCCTTCTTTATTTCACCGTTTTTTTTCTTGTCCTGCCATACCCCATAGCGCTCACACAACGCACCCGTGGTATCCGCCAGCAGGTCCAGTTTCAGCCCGTATTTATCGACAAAGGCCTGGTGGCTCGCGCAACTATCCTTGCTGACGCCGATCACCACGGCGCCGGCCTTGGCAAACTCGCCTGCCAACGCGGTGAACTGGTTGGCCTCGATGGTGCAGCCCGGCGTGTCGTCTTTCGGATAGAAATACAAAACGACATGCTTCTTGCCTTTAAAGTCGGATAACGAAACGAGCTGGTTATGCTGATTGGGCGAACTGAAATCGGGTGCGGGCAGATTCTTTTTCAACATGTGGACCTCCTGGTGTCATCCACGCTTTCGCGGGCATGACAATATTCCGTATACGTGCACCAGCAATGCAAGCAAAAAAAAACGCCCCCAACCAGGGGGCGCTGATGTGCAACGGACAGCAGTAACGGCTATTACTTCTTCTCTGCCGGCTTCGCTTCCGGGCACTTCACGTCCTTGCCGTCGACCTTCACCATGTCGCCCGGCTTCTTGTCCGCGCAGGCCTTGGCGGTGGCTTCGGCCATGTGCTTGGCGGCCATGCTGGAGGTGCTCAGGCCCAGACCGGCGACGAAGGTAATGGCCATCAGGCTTGTCAGTAACTTGTTCATGCAAAATTCTCCCGTTTGTTGAGTTGGACTGGTTGGTGTGGCAAGGGTTGGCAATACAACCTCACCTCGCGCCGTGTAATGTAAAGCGCAAGCGGTGGCCCAGCAATGCAAATTTATTCAGCGGGCCAAGAATCATCCACGGCTAATATTAGCGGAAGATAATACACTGAAGGGTAACGGTTTTCACACTACTCCGGTGAGATCAGCCGTTGATCTAATACAGTGCCTCAGGTTATTTCATCCTCCTCGTGCGACCGCCGTGTGAGCCCACGGTAGGGCAAAGTGGAACGCGTCTGAAACACGCCATTGAGCACGCTGCTGGGAACAAACGCCGAGATATCGGAAATTCGGGTTAGCGAATGACCAACACCATCCTTTAGTCGGGCTCTCCCGAACCTGCGGTGTTTCAGGGCGCCTCAGAACGCGAACGTAAAACTGAGCTCCGGGTAGGTATTACTGCATTCGCTGTAGATGGTCGTGTTGCAATCAAGGTAAGACTCGTACACGGCCCCGGCTCCGATGAAAGCGTTGCGCCCGGCGGCGATATAGACACCGGCGCGGCCGCCGACGGAGTTGAGGTCTTGCAGGCTGTCGATGTAGGAGCGGCGATAGAACGCACCGAGGTAAGGCGACACGTGCGGCACCTGATAGAACACATACTGCACCGACGGCGTGATCTTGTAGATGCCGGGATCGCCACCGGTCCAGGATTCGGCGTACAGACCGATGTTGAAACCGTCGGCCAGATAATAGCTGACGCCAGCACCGAGAACAGTGTAGCTTTCATCAAAGGCATAGCCGTTGCCGACGACCACCGCAAGATGGGTGCGTCCCTTGCTGAACACGCCGGCAACATCGGCGGCCATGGCTGGCGCGCCGATAATCGTGGCGAGCACGGCGGTAACGAGGGTGGTGCTGGTCTTGGTCATGATCAGGCCTCCATTTGTTTTGGGGCGTGTAATCCGGCGTCGTTCCGCCCTCCACTCACGCCTTGCGGAGCCGGTGCTGCTCGTACAGGTAATACACCAACGGAATTACGTACAAATTCAGCGCCATCGGTGTATTGAAAGAATAAGCGCGTCATTGCAAACGATCAACTGCTTTACTTCCGGTCCTCGATCCACGCACTCAATAGCGTGTAGGTGACAGCCAGCACCATGGGGCCGACAAAAATGCCGATCAGTCCAAAGGAGATCAAACCGCCGATGACACCGGCAAAGACAAGCAGCAGGGGCAAATTCGCGCCCTTCTTGATCAGAATCGGGCGCAAGACATTGTCGAGTGTACCCACCACCACCGTGACCACCAGCAGAAAAGTTCCCCATACCACATCATCACGCCAGAACAGCCAGATCACCGCCGGGACTAACACCGGTACGGCGCCGATCTGCGCTATGGAGAACATGAACAACAGTGCCGTTAGGACGGCCACAAACGGTACGCCCGCGATAGCGAGTCCGAGACCGCCGAGCAGCGCCTGCACCAACGCTGTCACCACGACACCGAGCGCAACGCCACGGATCGCCTGCGCCGAGAGCAGCACCGCGTTATCGCCGCTCTCCCCGCCCACGCGCCGCCCGAAACGCCGTATCCAGGCGGCGGCCTGTTCGCCGTGCGCATACAAAATTGCGGCGATCACCACCGTGAGCAGAAACTCAACGAAGACCACGCCGAAGCTGCCAACCTGGGCGACAAACCATTTCGTGAGCTCGCCGGCATAAGGGACGATCTTGGCCACGAGCGTCTCGGCACCGTCGCTTGCCAGTTCCTGCCACAGTTGCGCGCCATGCTGTCCGATCACGGGCAAGTTACCGAGCCAGGTGGGCATCGGCGGTAACTTATACTCACTCAAGGCATTCACCCACCCACCGATGGTGCCGACATTGGCCACAATTGTTGCGATCGCGGCAGTGAATGGCACGATCAGCAGCAACAGCAGCGCGAGCGTCATGACCGTCACCGCCAGCCAGCGCCGTCCCCACAGGGCCGACTGTGCCACGCGCATCAGTGGCCAGGACGCCACCACGATCATCACCGCCCAGATCAGCGCCGCCAGAAAGGGGCGCAGGATCCAGAACGAGAAAGCAAGCAGGCCACCGATGAACAGCACCGCGAGCACGGTGCGGGTGAGGTCGCGTTGGATGTCGGGCATAAAGAACAGATCCTTAGTTTTCGGGAGATGTTACCCGAGCCCGGCGTGGCGACCAACCGGCACGCTGCGTAGCGATCGCGCTGCTGCTCAGGGCTTGGGCTTGGACAGTTCCTCAGCCAGGCTCTGGTCGATGAGCATGATCTCGATGCGGCGGTTTTTCTGCCGCCCCTCGGCCGTGTCGTTCGAGGCGACCGGAGAGTACTCGCCGCGGCCGGAAGCCACCATACGCTCGGGTGCTATGCCGACCTCCTGCAGGTAACGAACGACGTTGGTCGCGCGCGCCACGGACAGTTCCCAGTTTGTCGGATAGACATTCTGAATGGCCTTGGCGATGGGCACGTTGTCGGTGTAGCCCACGACCCGGATGATTTTGTTCTCGTAGGACTTCAGCGCCTCACCGACCTTCTTCAACACGGCCTTGCCGCTGTCCTTCAGGACCGCGCGCCCGGAGTCGAAGAAGATCTGCTCGGCCACGTCCACGGACAGCATATTCTGGTATTGCCGCACCTTGAGCTGGCCTTGCTGCACCTCCGTCGAGAGTTTCTGCACCAGGGCGTCGTACTGCGCCTGGCGCTGCTGGCTGGTGGTCTGTATCGCCGCCTTCTCCTGTTCCAACCCGGCCTTCTCCTTCTGCAGATTCGCAATCTCCTG
>Ga0209253_10006581_pt1 | contig 10053 bp, 8 predicted proteins | sample FrelakmetBRP12BR_FD_187145 | JGI IMG/M metagenome (GOLD analysis project Ga0209253, IMG submission 187145) | Freshwater lake sediment microbial communities from the University of Notre Dame, USA, for methane emissions studies - BRP12 BR (SPAdes)... | ecosystem: Environmental > Aquatic >...
TGCTGAGCCCCTCGAGGGGCTTTTCCGCGGCGTGGCAGGCCGTGCATTGTTCCGCGTGCTTGTCGACGAGCCGGTTCATCTCAGACCTGTCGGAGGAATAAATGATCTGCCCGACGTTGTTGAACCAGTTACCGACGAGTGGGAAGCCCGACCAGATGACCTCACCGATGGGCGCGTTTGCCAACAGTACGAAGATGCCACCGACGAGCAGAATAGCCGCGTCGATGTTCCTCGCCCTGAAGGCGCGGTAAGCAGCTGAGAAGATGTAGAAGCCCGTGATGGCGTAGAGAGTAGCACCTAGACTTGTGTAGGCGTAGGCGAAAAGCCAGGTGTATGGGGACGGTTCAACCCCTGTGACTAGCTTGTAGAGTCCTAGGAGGAGTAATATCGCAAATGTGACCATGAACACAGCACTGTAGGGCGCCATGTTCGTCTTACGGCTGATTTGCCTGTAGTGGACCTGTACGAGATTGATGGCTCCAAGGCCGATGGCCATAAGTTGGATGATCAGAGCCCAGACTTGTAGCTGGGCTGCTGCGCCAGTAGCACCGGACAATCCGGGGATGTTCTTCCCGAAGAAGTATTCCAACATCATTACAAGGGCAACGATGCCCGTCACTATGAAGACGAGTTCACGCTTGTATACTTGAGACATTTTTTCATCACAACCTCAACAGGCTGATCAGCGAGTTGTTCCCTACAAAGGCCAGGATTAATCCGAGACCTAGGAGAATCAGGCACACGAATTTGAGATAGTCCTCGCCCTTCAGGCTTCCAAGGACATCAACGTTGCCCGATATCTCAGCAGACGCAGCATAAAGCTCCTCCATGATGAGTGTGTAGTCACATGTAGCCACTAGGAATGGCAGCTGGTGTGTGTTCGCTGAACCCCCGATCTGCATCGCCCCGATCGTGTTTCCAGCTTCGCCTATTACGACTGCCTCGTAGTAGAATCCTCCAAGTAGGAGGCTCGAGGCTGGTTTCTCTCTCTGGATCCAACCGAGGGAAGCCGTGAGATATGGGGATTGATCTTGCTGGAAGTTAATCATTACAGCTGGGTCAAACTCATCGGGTTTGCCCTCAGCCATGTAGGCTGTCCGCATAGTCTCCTCGACTAGGGGGAGCGAGTCGGCGATCGGGGTGAAATATGTAAGTTTCACCCCACTCTTCGCGCACAGACGTGTGGCGTAGCTGAGTATGCTTATCCCAGCGAGGGTCTGTGGTCCATTGAGCTGGTTATTTAGAGTTCCCTGGCCCATGCCTGTAGAGTAGTACACTGGTTTCCCCATCTCTGCCGCTCTACCGATAGCCTCCGGTATAGCGGCGACGGCGGGGAATGTGCGGACTTTTATTTTCATCCCGCCCTTGGCTAAGTTCATGTAAACATAGAAGAGGATGAAAGAGGCTATGAGCATTAGTAGCGCAACGAACTTGGTGTCAAGAATTATCCATACTCCCATTTGTTTTTTCACCATTCTTTTTCGATTCACCGTAAAGGGTTTACACGTTTCTCCGTGAGTTTCTAGATATCAACCGAACCATGAGTTGGACTGTCTTCGTTATACTTTGGAGAACATGTACCCTTTAATCGGCTAGATAGACAGGTAATATGTATTAATATTTAATACTTCCCAATGAAAACTCGCAATTTTTATCAAAAATGGGTAGTTTTTGGGAATTTCTTGGTGTTTGTGATCATCTACAATAAATACGTTTCAGTTTTTTCTTCTTATTAATTCATCCAATTACTGTATCATATTGGAGACACCTTTGCTTCGCTCATCTTTACACTCTTGTTTATTTTTTACACTCGTGCGACTTTTATGCTTGAGACCATTAGTCATAACCGACGGATATGATGATTGTTCCCTCCCCAGAAGAGCATCTTGGTTTCAAAATAGGTGAGGATCGTAAGCTGGCAGACTGGCCAGAGATAGTATCCTACTTCCGGAAAGTCGCAGCAATATCAGATAGAGTGAAAGTGGAGGAGCTAGGGAAGACAACCGAGGGCAAACCATTCCTCCTCGCGACGATCACCTCACCAGCTAACATGAGGAAACTTGAGGAACTCCGCAAGATTCAATTAAGGCTCTGTGATCCAGACGGTTTAACATCTGAGGAGGCGGAGAAGCTCGTTGAAGACGGTAAGACTGTTGTGTTGATCTCCTGCAGCATCCACTCAACCGAGGTCGGGGGGAGCCAGATGAGTATGGAGCTACTACACAGACTGACAACAGTAGATGACTCTGAAGTGAAAGAGATCCTAGACAACACCATCCTTCTGCTAGTACCTTCGTTGAACCCTGACGGGAACAGCCTAGTCTGTGACTGGTACAAGCGTTACCTGGGGACCCAGTACGAGGGCACGAGTCCCCCCATGGTTTACCACAAGTACGCCGGCCACGATAACAACCGGGACTGGTTCATGTTTACACTTAGAGAGACGAGGCTGACCGTTGAGAAGGTTCACAACGTCTGGCACCCTCAGATAGTGTATGACATCCACCAGATGGGACAGAAGGGCCCACGGCTCTACGTTCCGCCATACATCGACCCGATAGACCCTAACGTGGACCCCGTGATAGTGAGTGGGACCAGCTTCATGGGGTTGACGATGGCCGATGCGCTTACAACTGCTGGGAAGTCGGGCGTGAACACCCACTGGGAGTTCGATGGCTGGACCCCCGCTAGAGCATACCAGCATTATCATGGCGGGATACGCATCCTCAGTGAGGCAGCGAGCGTCGACATCGCGAGCCCGGTTGAAGTCAAGCCTGAGGAGCTCGAGGGTGAGCGCGGATTTAAGCCGAAGGAGGCACGGTGGAACCACGTCGTTCCTTGGAAAGGTGGGAGGTGGAGCCTTCGAGACATTGTCGATTACGAGTTCATAGCAGCCATGGCTCTGTTAGGGAATGCAGCTAAGCACAGGAAGCGTTGGCTGAGGGGAAGCTTAGAGATTGGAAAGAGGGCTCTTAACCCCGAGAACAGTCCATACGCCTTCGTTGTTCCCAAGGAGCAGCCCGATCTTGGTGCCGCCAATGAGCTTCTTGAGGTCCTGAGAATAGGAGATGTGCAACTTTACGAGGCGTTGAAGCCCTTCAATGCTGACGGTATCCTTTACTCCGAGGGGAGCATCATCATTCCTCTCGCCCAGCCTTATGGTCGGTTCGCGAAGACTTTGCTGGAAAAGCAGGTCTACCCCGATCTGAGGAAGAATCCGGGCGATCCGCCTGAAGTTCCATACGACGTTACGGCGCAGACCCTCGGACTCCAGATGGGGGTCGACGTGGTCCGGGTAAAGGACAAATTCGAATACAGCGCAAAGCCGCTGAAGCCTACGAAGATTAAGGGAACCGTCCACAGCCCGGGGAAGCCTTGGTACTTGTTCCCCTCCGAACTCCTCGCGTCAACTAAGGCCGCTAACTTCCTGCTTCAGAAGGGTATCAAGCTGTATAGGACGCAGGGATGGGAGGAGCTCAAATCGGGGGAGTTGAAGCCTGGGGCATTCGTCCTTGAAGCTGTTAAGGAGACTGAACGATTTATGAAGGAGGCGTCGCTAATCGGCGTCGACTTCCACGGAGTCGAAGAACTCCCTGATGTGGCTTTCGAGGTGGTGAAGCCGAGGGTCGGCGTCTACAAGGCTTGGATGCCTAATGCGGATGAGGCCTGGCTAAGAATGGTTCTAGAGGAGTACGGGTTCGAGTACCAATCCCTGAGCCCTCAAGATGTCAGGCAGGGTCGGTTAGCTGAGAGAGTCGATGTCTTGATCTTCCCGGATCTAGGACGAGATCAAATCGTCGATGGGGCGAAGGCGGTAAAGGGCGCCGATCCCAAGCGATACGAGCCAACTTATCGTATGGGCCTCGGTGAGGAGGGAACTAAAGCCGTTCTCGGTTTCCTAGGCGAGGGCGGCAACGTCATTACACTCAATAAGGCGTCAGGCTTCGCCATCAAGGACCTGATGGTGGAGGCCGAGAACCCACTTGAGGGGCTGAAGGAGCAGGAGTTCTACATCCCGGGCAGCATACTCAAGGTGACACTTGACGAGACACACCCCATAGCTTACGGTTACCCGAGGGAGGCAGCGGTCTATTTCATATCTGGCCCCGCCTTCAAGGTGAAGGAGGACTACGAGGTGGCGAGGTACCCGGAGGCGAACCCCCTGCTCAGTGGGTGGATTCTCGGGGAGAAGTACCTTAGAGGGCTCGCAGCGGTCGCCGACTTCCCCGTCGGTAGGGGTAGGGTGATCCTCTTTGGGTTCCCGCCGCACTTTAGAAACCAAGCGCGCGGCACATTCAGGATGCTGTTCAACGCCATCTACTATTGTGCCAGCGGGGCTTAGCCTTACTTTTTCAACTCCCGCGTAGTGAAGGCGTCCTGTATCTTCTTCCCTATGCCATGGTATGTGCTGGCGCTGGGGGTGAAGATTATGGGTCTTACCTTCTCGATGTCGATGTTCCCCTGGGCATTGAGGGCCTCGGCTTCAACTTTAACGTCCATGATCTCGCCAATGAATTGTGTGTGGAGGCCGAGTTCCAGGATCTCCTTGACGCGACACTCGATTACGACGGGAAACTCATCAACGTAGGGCGCATCTACGGTTGATCCCTTTACGGGAGTTAGCTTAGTTGTCGTGAATTTGTTTGCGTCACGTCCCGAGGCGATTCCTATCCAGTCTGCCTCCCTCACATAATCTTCCGAGGGTATACTCACTGTGTAAGCTTTCCGAGCCATAATGTTTCCATGGCTATACGTTGCTTTACGGAGGCTCACGTAGATGCAAGGGGGGCGAGAGTTGCATATGCCTCCCCATGCGGCTGTCATGAGGTTTGGTTTCCCCGCCGCGTCGTATGTTCCCACGACCCAGACGGGGGAGGGCAACGCATATGTCCCGACTCCGAGAGATTTCTTCATGAACTAAATAGTAGTGCAATAGGATAACTGGTTTACTAAGAAAGGTGTAAGAACCGTATCTAGGTGATGAATAGTTTTTATAAAAGGGGATCGGAAGGGTTACTCCTCGATTATCTCGACGTTCGCCCTCGGGACAGTCGCAATCGTTCCGTCTTGGAGCTTTACGGTGAGTACACGCACCATGCTCTCAGACTCCAATGATTGGAGTTCGATAGGTAGGCTGTTTACGACGCCGATGGCGCCGAAGTAGGGCTGGCGGATGATTCTTACGGGGGTCCCGGGGACCATACCCATCGCGAAGGTGTCGCTCTTCTCCTCCTCCTTCTCCTCGTGGGGGATGATTATCTCAGGCCTCAGGACACCCGCCCTGATCTGGGTGGCGCCGTTTACGCACGCGAGGTGGCCCTCGAAGCTTTTGAGGAGTTTGAAGGTGGTGACGTTCATGTTCATCTTTCCGAATCCCTCGGTGATGATGAGGGTGATGCCTACCTCCTCCTGACCCGTGATGGCGACACCGATCTCCTGGCCAGTGAATTTTGTAAGATCCTGGTGGCGTACTCCGCCAACGACGATTACCGATGCGCCGACCTCCACTGCTTTCTTCATGGCATCAAGGGTCACGAGGCTGCCACCGATCAGGACCTTTCCCTTGCAGTCTGTGCCGATCTTGTCTGGGGTGATCTCTTCGCTGTTACTAGCGACGATTACCTTGATTTCGCCGTGAGTCTCTCCGCCGATCCCGAAGATGCCCTGTATGAAGGCACCGTAAGTCTGGACGACAGCCCCCTCGCGTGGAACGACTTGCACGATCTTCCCAGGAAGGTAGGCGTCTACATCGATGGGGATGGGAGCCCCCCTGACTATGACCTGGCCGGTGACCTCAGAGACGGACTCAATTGTTCCGTCCTTGGGGCTGGGAACGTTCTTCTTTATCAAGCCGAATAGGGCTGTGTAGAAGGCGATGTTCTCGCCCTCCTTAATCTTGTCGCCGGGCTTTTTCAGCATGAATCTACTCATGTCCTCTGCCTCGACTCCGAGGATCATGGCGACCTTTACGATCTCTGGATCCCCGCTGATCTCGGTTCTCGCGACCTTTGTATCGTAGTTTACCTTGTCCCCGACCTTGTGAAGTACCTCTCCGGGTATGGGGAGGCGTCGTAGCTTGTCGATGGTCATTGCGCGTTTGACTTTGAGGCCGGGTGTGTAGGCGTGGGCTTCACCGCTCTCATCGTCTTCTTTCTTCTCCTGCTTCTGGGCTTCGTGCTTCTTCGTTGTCATTTTACTTCACCAGCTCCTTGAGGGAGTCCTCGGGGTACAGCTTGAGTGAGGTGAACCACTTGTACAGGAGGTCACGCCTCTGATTGTCGTCTTCGGGCAGATAGAGTGGGCGGCCACGCGCATCGAGCAATATGCCTGCAATACCGCCTATGACTGTGGCTTCTTTGTGTTTGCCGGGTCCTTCCCCTACGTCAAATGTCTTGGCGGGGGTGATGACTGCCTTGGCCTCTTGCCCTTCAGCTAGAGGTACTAGCTTGATATCGCCGAAGTTCATATCTTCCTTTTGGACCTTTCCGTCAGGCATCGTGAGTTCAACAGTCATGCAGTGCTCGCCGAGTTTACTGACGCCAGCCGCTGCTATACTTGTCCCTATCCTAACCAAGCAATCTTTGTCGAAGATGCTCCAGGCCGCGTCTCGGTAGACTGTACTCGTGACACCCAGATGGGGCATCATGAATACTGAGTCCTGGAACATTCTTGTGACTCCCTCTGGGAGCCATGCGTCACTGAGTATGAGCATAGGCTGGACGCGTCGCGGCGCGTGACTGAGGAGCCCACCTGTGCCGGCGATCACCTCTATTGTCATCATCTTAACGTAGCTGTCCTCGATGGCCTGCTCGAACATGTCGCTGATTGTGCGTTGCACCTGAACGCCTTTGAGGCGCGTCGCGATAGTGCGGTGGTGCTGGAGTCCGAGTCTCAGTGCCTCGCGGGCGACAGCGTGCTCGACCATTAGGTCTTCCAGCGTCTGGGGGATGGTTGTTGGCCTGATCATCTTATTCATCAGGCGACTAGCGACCTCCTCCTCCTCGATCTTGAAGGGGATCCACCGCATGATGTTCGGGATGCCTGCTTCCTTCATTACGTTGGTGACGCTGTAGCTCATGCCCAGGTTGGCGGAGACGCTTCGTACGAATCGGCCTTCGACGATGCTGTAGACGTTTGTAGTGGCTCCGCCGAGGCCGACGCCTAGGACGTTGATTTTGAAGGTATCGGCGATGAGTTGAATCGCCATGCCCTCTCCAGCGGGTGTTGGCATTATGGGGATGTCTGTCCACTTCATTAATCGATTGTAGCCGGGGGCGTGGCTCATGACGTGCTCCATGAATAGCTCGTGAACGGCGCGGCGTGCAGGTTCGGTGTTCTCCTGCTCGAGAACGGGGCGGATGTTATCTACGCAGGTGAGCGCGAATTCGCCCTTGAAGAGCTTGGCGATGTCGTCTCTGATGGATTTGTTGCCTGCGTAGACGATTGGGAGGGAGTAGCTTGCGCCTAGGCGGGGTTTTGGCTCGGCGGCCTTGATGAGCTCCGCGATCTCCATGACATGCTGCCCTGCGCCGCCATCGGTGCCTCCTGCGAGGAGGATCATGTCGGGACGGAGGTTTCTGATGCGCTGTATCTTTTGGTATGGCTGTCTACCGTCGTCGCGGGCGATGACGTCCATGACTATGGCGCCCGCGCCAAGCGCGGCTCTGTTCGCGGACTCTGCTGTCATGTTCTTGATGAGGCCGGCGACCATCATCTGGAGTCCTCCTCCTGCGCTGCTGGTGGTGCAGTACAGGTCTACGCCCTGCTTCCCGTCGTATGGGAGGATGAGTCCGCTGCCGTCTGGACTTAGGAGCTTATGTCCTGTTAGCTCCTCGACCTCACGCACTGCGTTTTGAACGCCGAGTGTGACGTCCTCGTAGGGGGCTTCAACTGTTGTTGGTGCCTCGCCGGCGACGTAGAAGCGCCAGACACCGTCCTTCTTGTGGAAGAATCGGGCCTTTGTCGTGGTGCTACCGACGTCGGTTGCGAGAATGTACTGCATATCCTCTATAGGTTTTTTGAGGGCAGGCATCGCGATTCTGAAATGTGATGTTGATATCAGCATTAAAGGTTTCTGAAAGGCTTCCGAAAATCTCTCTTAATGGCTTTAAAATGGGAAGTGCTTTCGCCATCCCTTCTTTTCGGCTTCGGGTTGCACAGCGTCTGATGTCGGCGTGGAGGCAGATTCCTTCGTCTCAGCTTCCTCTTGCTTCTTCTTCTCCTTCGCTGCCTTCTTCTCGGCCTTCTTCTTATCATCAGCCTCCTGAGCCAGTTGCTCGACCCGCTTGAGGAGCTTCTCTATATTCTCCCTTTTCTCGAAAACGAGGAAGAACTTCTCACTGGTTACCCCCCACTTGTCGCTGATGATGGGTACGAAGGGTGTGATGAAGAATCGCCCTAACTCTCCACCGACCCAGACGAGGGGCTTGCTGCTCTCTAGGAGCAGGATTGCCGCAGTCTCCATCTCGTATTCATGTATCTTCTGTGCGACCTTCTCTACGTATTCAGCCTCTACTTCGGGGGTTATTTCGACGTCGTAGTACAAACCCTGCGCCGCTAGTAATGCGGTCAGGAGGTGATTTAAACTTAAGGCTCAACGGTTGGCGGAGGGTTCGCTGCCTGTTTCTTCCTCTTCAACTGTTCTCTCAGCGCGTAATAGGCGCCGATTATACTCCCGATGAGGAAGCATACGAATATGAGGATGAGACTACCGATTTCGAGTCCCTGCATCGTGGGCATCATGACTACGCCCAAGGCGATGGAGGCAACAGCAGCCTTAACCCCCGTCAATAGATGATCCTTTGTTGTCCTCGTACATACAAGGTACGTCGAGACTGCGGCCGCCAAGCACCAGAGAGGTATGAGCAGGTACTCAAAGAATGGTTCAAAGGCGGCCAGATAGATCGCCATCGTTCCCAACCCATTAGTCAAAATCGCACCCGCGAAGTAGTCGAATATCTTCGGTGACCGTTCAGCAGACGCCATTTAGAGTCAGAACCAGATATGGGGGAGGAGATAAGAACTTGACGCCTATTCTCCACGGGAGGTTAAATATTGGTTGGCTTCCCTATCAGGTGAAGCGTCTTGAAAAGTCAGCGTGATTTCAGGAACTACCTAGCAGGCGCCGCCCTCGCATTCGGCTTTGTACTATTAACCATTCAGATAATAATAATACTCTTTGGAGGTTTAAGTGAGGTAGAACTACTAGCCAATGACTCTCTCATTTGGAATATTATTTATGGATCAAATTTAGGGGGAGGTTTACTTGGCGGTTATCTTGTGGCGAGACATAGAAAAACAGATTATATTCAGACCGGTACTGTGGTAGCTGTATTAGCATATATTTTCGAATTCGTTTATAGTACCATTCTTGAGCGGATACCAATGGACATATGGTCATCCGTGAGTCTAATTTTAGGTGGGATCATGGGAGCGATGTTCTTCAAGGCTCGAATGGAACGTGAAAGGATCACGGGTGTGAAAGAAACCGAGGAATCAAAGCCCTTGCAGGAACCCTCTGAACCCGTAAAACAGGATTAGTACTTTTCGTTCTATATGGAACGATTGTATATTAATTTAATGCGTTTATGTCGTAATGTATAAATTGTTGTCCCAATCCCATACGGACATCTCACAGAGGAACCCGCATGGCCAAGAAGAAGATCGTTCTCGCCTACAGTGGCGGCCTTGACACATCAGTCATGATAAAGTGGCTTCAGGAGCAGTACAAGAGCGACGTCGTCACCCTCACAATTGACGTAGGGCAAGGTGACGACCTGAAGAAGATTGAGGAGAAGGCGTGGAGTCTGGGAGTGGTCAACGCATACACGATGGACGCCAAGAAGGAGTTTGCGACCGAATACGTGTGCCCGGCTATCAAGGCTAACGCCCTCTATATGGATAGTTACCCCGTAAGCAGCAGTCTCAGCAGGCCCCTCATCGCGAAGAAGATGGTGGAGATCGCCCGCATCGAAGACGCAGCCACCGTCGCCCACGCCTGCCCGGCGTGCGGTCATGACGGCGCGCGGATCGGCGTGCTGCTCCGCGCGCTCG
>Ga0209253_10006582_pt1 | contig 10053 bp, 13 predicted proteins | sample FrelakmetBRP12BR_FD_187145 | JGI IMG/M metagenome (GOLD analysis project Ga0209253, IMG submission 187145) | Freshwater lake sediment microbial communities from the University of Notre Dame, USA, for methane emissions studies - BRP12 BR (SPAdes)... | ecosystem: Environmental > Aquatic >...
GCGGAATGCTTCCGAGAGTGTCCGTTGGTGCCCTCTTGGGCGCGATGAGTCGCGCCTCTGGATTCCCGCTGCCGCGGGAATGACAGAAGATGTCCAGGACACTCATTGGCAAGGGCTTGGTCGTAGACTCGCCTCAGGATGAGGAGTATCCCACGGTTCTTCTTCCTCATCCCCCAAGAGTGGGGAATCAAAGGGGGTTGAAAGAGGGTTGTGAGACAAAAGTCGCATCAGGAAGCTACTGCGGATCACTAGAATGTCCCTATGCTTATGCATCCCTGGCATGGCCACCGCCCTGCGAGGTTGGTGCCAAGAGACAGGAGATGATGAATCTGGACCACGCAACATGGAACATCCTGATGCATGTTATAATTCAGCGAGGAGGGCCAACGAGCATCGGGGCCGGGAGGATCCTCAAGATTGGGGGTGTCTTCTCTGGCGGCTCGGTCACAATCCCTCAAAGACTGGACGTCGTGGAGCAAGAGCATCTGCTGCCTGACGCGTAGCAGTTCGTGCTTGAGTGGGAGTCAGGGGCCCAGAAACCGCCTCCCGGCCGCGGAACAGAGCACTGGAAAGGAGTAGTCAAGAGAGAATGGGTATGTTTTTCTCGGGGAAGGAACTGCTGGATGTCGCCGTCGGTATCGAAAAGAGCGGCGCGGCATTCTACGAGACCATGGTCAGTTGCGCCAAGAGCAAGAAGGCCCAGACTGCGTTCAAGTACCTGGCCGATCAGGAGAAGCAACACATAAAGGCCTACCAGAGCATGCTGAAGGCAGTGGTTGATGCTCCACCACCGGAGTCATACACGGAGGAATACGACGAGTACCTCAAATCGCTGGTGAAGTCCGCTGTCTTTTCCAGTGAAGGAGCCGCCTGCACCCTGGCTGAGAACAGCGCCGGCGACGCTGAGGGCATAGACTTCGGCATCCGGGCGGAGAAGGATTCCATTCTCTTCTATACCGAGATGCAGAACCTGGTTCGCCGGGCTGACGCCAAGGTGATAGGCAAGATAATTGATGAGGAGAGGTCCCATCTGAAGCGGCTATCCGAGCTGAAGGCGGGCCTGGCCAAGGCCTGAGGTCAGCATGGCTCACTTCCCACGGATCGCTTCATCCATAGAGCAACCATTCTGTCGGGCGCCGACAGCTCAGATCGTGTTCTTTACTGCAGGAGAGGCGCTGGCGCAACCGACCGTCAGAAACTGACGGACCCGAAGAGAAGGAGGAGGAGATGGCTTACACTGCGAAGGACTACGGGAAACTAATAGGCATGGCCGGCTTCAGCGAGACGCTGCTCAAGAACCACTTCACTCTTTATCAAGGCTATGTGACCAACACCAACAAGCTGCTGGACACACTGGCCGCCATGGCCAAAGACGGCAAGATCGGCACGCCCGAGTATGCCGAACTGAAGCGCCGAGTGGGGTTCGAATTCAACGGGATGAGAGTCCACGAGTACTACTTCGATAACCTCGGCGGAAAGGCAGCGCCGGAGAAACTGGGCAAGCTGGGGAAGAAGCTGGTAGAGGAGTTCGGCAGTTGGGACAACTGGGAAAAGGATTTCAAGGGCACCGGCACCATGAGGGGAATCGGCTGGGCCATCCTTTACCAGGACGGGGCAACGGGCAGGCTGATCAACCAGTGGATCAACGAGCATGAGACCGGACACCTCGCCGGAGGCACGCCCATCCTGGTCATGGACGTCTTCGAGCATGCCTTTATGATTGACTACGGGCTGAAGAGAGCGGACTACGTAGAGGCATTCTTCAAGAACATCGACTGGGCCGCCGTCGAGAGCCGCCTGAAGTAAGACCGGCAAGAACTCTCGCACTCACGAAGCAGGGACTCGTGAGAGAATCATCCGGCACTGTCGCTGGAGAGAGGTTGTTGATGAGCCTGCGGAGACGGCTGACATACATCGCCATTGCTCTTCTGGCCGTCATTGCCTTTGGCACTATCGGCTACCGCATCATACAGGACGAATGGTCCCTTCTGGACTGTGTATACATGACCATCACCACCCTGAGCACTGTAGGGTTCAGGGAGATAGACGGCCTGTCCGATACGGGCAGGATCTTCACCATGGTGCTCATCGTCGGTGGTGTGGGAGTGATGTTGTATTCCCTGGGGGCCATTGTGCAATACCTGATAGAGGGTCAAATAACCAATATGTGGGGGATTCGCCGTATGAAAGACAACGTCGCCAAGCTTAGAGACCACATCATCATCTGCGGCTACGGTCAAGTGGGCAGGGAGGTAGCCCTCACACTCAAGAGCGAGGGTGTGCCCTTCGTGGTCATAGATCAGAACCAGGAGGCCATCACGAAGGCCGCCGGTGACGGCCAATTGTACGTCCAGGGCAATGCTACCAGGGATGACATCCTGAACGAGGCCGGAATCCAGCGGGCCCGGGGGCTGGTGGCGGCAGTGGGCAGCGACGCTGACAACATCTTCATAGCCCTGTCCGCCAGAGGACTCCGTTCTGACTTTCTGATAGTGGCCCGGGCCTTCGCCGAGGAATCGGAATCCAAGCTGAAGCGGGCAGGAGCCGACCGGGTCATCCTGCCTCTCCGACTCGGAGGAAGGCGCCTGGCTATGATCGCCCTCCATCCCCTGGTGATCGATTTTGTGGAAACCACTATGCACAGCCGCGAACGCGACTTCGTCCTGGAGGACATGTCCATCGCTTCGGGTTCTCCGCTGGCGGGGATCACGATGAAGAAAGGCCAGGAGATCAGCGGCGGAGCCGCTATTCTGGCGGTGAAGAAGAAGGGCGGCGTCCTGCTGGCTAACCCGCCGCAGGAGACTATGCTGGAGGCCGGTGACGAGGTCGTGGTCATGGGCACCAGGCAACAACTGTCGTCTTTCGAGCGGACGAAACACTGAAGAAGAGACCGAAGTCACTGCGGTAATGACGGCTGATCACTAAGGTAGAAGCGTGGGAGGTATGAGATGAGAAGGGTTTACCTGGACAATACGGCTACCACGCCCCTGCTCCCTGAAGTGCTGGAGGCCATGCTGCCGTACTTCAAGGAAACCTACGGCAATCCGCAGTCGATACACGATTGGGGGGATGCCAGCCGGGAGGCCGTAGATGACGCCCGCGGCAAAGTGGCCGACCTCATCGGCGCCAAGGCTGAAGAGATCATCTTCACCTCCAGCGGCACTGAGTCCAACAACATGGCCATCAAGGGATTGGCCATGGCTCAGCAATCGAGAGGCAAACACATCGTCATCTCAGCTATCGAGCATTTCTCTGTAATGCACTCTGCACGCACTCTGGAGAAACAGGGCTTTGAGGTGACTCTCGTGCCAGTTGACAAGCATGCTCTGGTGGACCCCAAAGAGGTGGCGCGCGTGCTGAGAAAAGACACCATCCTGGTTTCCATCATGCACGCCAATGCCGAGGTGGGCACCATCCAGCCCATAGCCGAGATCGCCAAGGTGGTCAAGGAAGCAGGCGCTGTCTTTCACATCGACGCCGTGGCCACGGCCGGCACAATCCCGGTGGATGTCAAGGTGCTGGGGGTGGACGCCCTGAGTTTGGCGGCCAACGAGTTCTACGGGCCCAAAGGCGCTGGGGCTCTGTGGGTGAAGAGAGGAGTACGCATTCTCCCACTGCTCGACGGTGGGGTGCAGGAGGGGGGAAGACGCCCCGGCACCGAAAACGTCCCGGCCATTGTGGGCATGGGGAAGGCAGCGCAGATGGCCGAATCGGAGCTGGCACCGCGCATCAAGCGACTCGTCACCTTGCGCGACAAGCTGATAATCGGCCTGCTATCTAAGATCGATCACGCGACTCTCAGCGGTCATCCCACCCAGCGTTTGCCCGGCGCCGCCAGCTTCCTGGTGGAGTTCATCGAGGGGGAGTCCATGCTGATGCTCATGAACCAGAAAGGGATAGCCGCATCCAGCGGCTCAGCCTGCACCTCACGGGCGCTCAAGGCGTCACATGTTCTCACGGCCATGGGCATCCCGCCGGAGAAAGCACATGGATCGCTCCTGTTCAGCTTTGGCATACAGAACAACGAGGAAGATGTCGATCACGTGGTGGCGTCGCTGCCACCCATTGTCGAGACACTGCGGAAGATGTCTCCGCTTTATGACAAGTTCATGAAGGGCCAGAGAGGAGGATAGGATTGTGCCGATTTACAACGAGAAGGTTATGGATCACTTCACGAATCCCCGCAATGTCGGGGAGATCTCGAATCCTGACGGCGTCGGCGAGGAGGGAAACCCGGTCTGCGGCGATATGATGACCTTCTACATCAAGGTCAAGGGCAACCGCCTGGACGATGTTAAGTTCAAGACCTTCGGCTGCGGGGCCGCCATAGCCGTGTCCAGCATGGTGAGCGAGATGGCCAAAGGTAAGACCATCGACGAGGCCCGCAAGATCACCCCGGAGCTGGTGGCCAAAGAGCTGGAGGGTTTGCCCAAGAACAAGTTCCACTGCTCCAACCTGGGGGCACAGGCCCTGAACAGGGCTATCGATGACTATGTGGCTAAGAAGGGCAAGAAGGCGTAGGACCGCCAAGGAGGACGATGATGGAAAAGGATAAGGCAGAGAAGAAGGGGACCGCTAAGGGAGCCAAGTGTGCCTGCCCCTATTGTGAGGCAGAGATGGTCGAGGTCAAGTCGCCTTTCTGTCAGGGCTGCGGCGTCAAAGTGGCTTACTGCGTTACATGTCAGACAGCGCTTCCGAAGAACGCCAAGGTGTGCCCCAAGTGCGGCGGCAAGATCGCGTCCAAGTAGAGGTGCGGTATGGCAGAGAAAATGACGTTGATCGTATTCAGCGGCGACATGGACAAGGCTATCGCCGCCTTCAATCTGGCCATAGGGGCAGCGTCCATCGGGATGGAAGTCAGTATGTTCTTTACCTTCTGGGGATTGAATGTCCTCAAGAAGAATGAAGGCGCGACGAAGAGTAAAGGCATCATGAGGAAGATGCTCAACTTCATGAACAGGGGCGGGACCAAGAGGCTGGGCCTGTCCAAGTTCCATATGTTCGGGATGGGCAAGTGGATGATGGGGAAGCTGATGAGAAACGTCAAATCCCCGTCGGTGCAGGAGTTGCTTATCATGGCTCACCAGTCGGGCGTGAAGTTCATCGCCTGCACCAATACCTTGGGGATGATGGGGCTAGACAAGGAATCCTTCATCCCGGAGGTGGACAGCTACGCGGGGGTGGCCACCTACCTGGCCGACGCCAAGGACGGCCGGATCAACCTGTTTATCTAAGGAGGCACTGACATGAAGTCAGATGCAACGCTGGACTGCGTCGGTCTATACTGTCCTATGCCGATCCATCAGACCGCCAACAAGCTGAAGGAACTCAAGACGGGGCAGGTGCTGGAGATCCTGGCCAGCGACGAGGGCATCAAAGAGGACGCCCCCGCGTGGTGCCGGGCCACCGGAAACGAGTTCGTCGGCATGAAAGAAGAGGGCGGCGAGATCAAGGTCTACATCAAGAAGACGAAGTAGCCTGGTATGCGAATGGAGAGCGGTGCAGCAGAATGCTGCCGGGGTCTGGGGTGTCCCCAGTTTTCTTTACTCTCCCCCCAAGATCGAAGATCCGCCTCAGGAGGAATGGGGGATCCAGGGGGCTGACCATAAGGTGCGATGGCCCGTTTCCGCCGGACGAAGCCAGAAGAGGTGAACCATGCTTAAAATAGAAGGACTTCATGTCGAAACGCACGGGAAGGAGATCCTCCACGGGGTCAACCTCCATGTCGAGGCCGGCGAGACCCACGCGCTGTTCGGGCCGAACGGCAGCGGCAAGACCACGCTGCTCATGGCCATAATGGGTTTCCCCAGATACAAGATCACCGAAGGCCGCATACTGTTCAAAGGGCAGGACATCACTCACGCCTCGCTGGACGAGCGAGCGCGGCTGGGCATCGGCATGTCCTTCCAGCGCCCACCGATAGTGCGGGGGGTCAAGACCCGCGACATGGTCCGGGCCTGCATGGGAGGCCGGGAAGATGAGGAGGCAATAGCCAGGCTGGCCGAGAGATTGAACATGGGCGAACTGATGGACCGCGAGATCAACTACGGATTCTCCGGCGGGGAGATCAAGCGGTCGGAGCTGCTGCAACTGCTGGCCCAAATGCCCGATCTGGTGCTGCTGGACGAGCCTGAGTCCGGCGTCGACCTGGTGAATATAGCCCTCATCGGCCAGATGATCAACGAGCTGCTGCAGAAGGAGCAGAAACGCAACCGGACCCGGGCCGGCCTGATCATCACTCATACCGGACACATCCTGGACTATGTCAACGCCACCAAAGGCTATGTGCTGCTCAACGGGTCTGTTACCTGTGAACGGGATGCCCACGAATGCCTCGACAGCATCAAGAAGAACGGCTACGAGGGATGCGTCAAATGTCTAAAGTAGTCCGATCGAGCAAGAGCCGGGACTTGGCCGAGAAGGCGCTGGAGAAGAAACCAGCGTTGGGCGAAGACATAGACATGGCCAAGTATTCGTCGACCGCTGAGGAACACGTCTACCAGGAGAAGCCGTCAAAGCTTCCCACAGAGGACAAGGCACAATTCATGAAGGTAGGCGTAACGCTGGATGATGCCAGTCAGCGATCCGGCACCTTCGTCCAGATGGACAGGTCGGTGGTGCACAGCTCCGCCAGCGGGGAAGGCGTCGAAGTGCTCGCCATCACGAAGGCGCTGGAGAAGTACGACTGGCTGCAGGACTATTGGTGGCGCGCGGTGAGCGTGGACCAGGACAAGTTCACGGCTCACGCCGAGATCGATCTTCAGAACGGGTATTTCATCAGGGCGCTGCCGGGAGCTAAGGTGGTCTACCCCGTCCAGGCCTGCCTATACATCGCTCATAAGAACCTGGCCCAGAAGGTGCACAACATCATCATCGCGGAAGAGGGATCCGAGCTGCATATCATCACCGGCTGCGCCACTCACCCCATGAATGCCTCGGGGTTGCACATAGGCATCTCCGAGTTCTACATCAAGCGCGGGGCCAAGGTCACGTTCACCATGATCCACAACTGGGCGCCCGAGATAGATGTGCGTCCGCGCAGCGGCGCCATCATCGAGGAAGGCGGAGTATTCCTCTGCAACTACGTCTGCATGAAACCGGTGCGTTCGCTGCAGATGTACCCGGTGGCCCGCTGCAACGGAGAGAACTCCATCGTCAGGTTCAACACCATTCTCGTGGCCACTCCCGGATCGACGCTGGACACCGGCTCCCGGGTGCTGCTCAACGCCAAGGGTTCGCGGGCTGAGATAGTGGCCCGCACCATCACCACCGGCGGCACGATCATTTCCCGGGGCTACATCGCCGGCAGCGCGCCGGAGGTTAAGGGCCACTTGGAATGCCGCGGCCTCATCCTGTCTGAACGCGGCACCATTCATGCCATACCGGAACTCAAAGGCGAGGTGGCCGGCGTGGACCTGTCCCACGAGGCGGCAGTGGGCAAGATTGCCGAAGAGGAAGTGGAGTACCTGATGGCCCGCGGACTCAGCCGCGACGCGGCTACCGCCATGATCGTCCGGGGTTTCCTGCACGTGGACATCGAGGGCCTGCCGCCCGAACTGGCCGCAGAGCTCAGGCGCGCCGTCGATATCAGTGAGAAGGAGCTCTTCTGAAGGCCTCCGCCGGTGGCCATAGCCGTCGCCGTTGATGACGCTGTTCCCCAAATCTGTTACGAAGGGAGAGACTGATGAATACGAAAGCCCTGCACCGGATAACCTACGGTCTGTACGTCATCTGTTCGCGAAAGGGAGACAAGATCAACGGCCAGATCGCCAACACCGTCATACAAACCTCTTCGGAGCCGCCCACCATCTCCGTCTGCATCAACAAGGGAAATCTGACGCACGAGTTCATCAAGGATAGCGGGGTATTCACCGTCTCCATCCTGGCCAAGGACACCCCATTGGGTTTCATCGGCCAGTTTGGCTTCAAGTCGGGGCGGGACATCAACAAATTCGAAGGCGTCAACTACAAGCCGGGCGAGACCAAAGCACCGATTATCCTGGACAACACCCTGGCTTATCTGGAGGCGAAGGTAGTCCGGGAAATGGATGTGGCTACGCACACCGACTTCCTGGGCGAGCTGGTCGGCGCCGACATCCTGAAGGAAGGCGAGCCGATGACATATGCCTACTATCTGGACGTGAAGCGCGGCACCACCCCCAAGTCGGCCCCCTCCTACGTCGAGGAAAAGAAGGAGGCTCACAAGATGAAGATGGCAAAGTACGAGTGCACAGCATGCGGCTACGTCTACGATCCTGAGAAGGGCGACCCTGATGGCGGCGTGGCTCCCGGCACTCCCTTCGAGAGACTGCCCGATGACTGGGTCTGCCCGGTTTGCGGGGCAGAAAAGAGCGACTTCAAGATACAGGGCTAGCTCGACTCTCCTGCCAAAGCAAGATGACGGTTGGCATCCAAGCCGACAATAGAAGGAGGCCGAACCTGAGTTCGGCCTCCTTTTGCATTCGACCCCGGATTCCCGCTCCCCGTCTTAACGAGGACAAGCTTCGCGCGAATGACACGACCAGAGTGGAAGGGCACGACCCTAGTCTTCGGAAGCCACCTTGAAGCGGGCCACCTGTGGAGATCTCAACAGTTCCCAGCTGCCCTTCACGCCGCTGACAAGCGCCCCAACCTCAACATGGAGCATGGCGATCCCACAGTCCAGGCGCTTGGAAACAACCATAGTGGGGTTCACGACGCTGTCGGCGGAGACGGTGATGCTCTCCTTGTCGACCTGAAAACGCCACGGTTGCCGGTTCATGGCCGAAGGCGCCAGCCTGGCCGCTTCCAGCGCGGCCTTCATCCAGACCGGCAGGTCCTTCTCTTCCAGCCCCGTGACCAGATCGCTCAAGGTACGGCGCTGCCAGTTACGGCCAAATCGGCTCATGGCCCTCTCTTGCAGAGAAGAGACTTCCCTGGCATAACCAATTGGCGTCACCGCCAGGACCCGTTCGTTCGGCTCAACCTTCGCTATGGCGGCAGCCCTCTTCGGCCAGAAGAAACCGCCCACCCAGCAGGTGGCCAGCCCCAGCGCCGTGGCTTCCAGGATGACCCCCTCCCCGGTGTAGCCCAGAGCTTCCTGGACATCGGGGCTCTGCATATTGCCAACGAAAGCCAGCAGGGCGGGAGCTCCCTTGATCTTTCCGTAGCCGCCCGGGATTCCCCGGAAGACATCTTCCGGAGGATCGCTCACCAGCACAGCACGGGCCGACTGGAAGGGGCGGAATCCGGCGCACACCCGGCGCATGGCCTCCAGATTGACCGCCTCAACCGGCTTCGGTGCATACTGGCGAATCGACCGGCGTTTTGACACTGCGTCATGCCATCTGGAAAACGGTATCTCCATGTTGACCACCTACTCTCCTTCCCACCCCAGCCAGCGGAGGCCCAGGTCATGAGAAACCACGGATGAGGTCTCATTCTCAGACCTGGCAGCCCTCACTGACTGAACTCCAGCACACAGCGCTCTGCGCCCGTGCATATCTCCGACTTCTTCTCGAATCGAATCCCCTGGCCAAACTCGGCGGCCCAGACCGAATACTCCGTACCGCAGATTCTGGCTCCGACCTTGCCTGAAAGATTCCCCCTGCCCGATTTGACCATGGCGTCATGCCAGGGGCAGCGGCTGATGCTCACTCTGAAACCATTGTTGATCTTGTCGACATCAGACTGAAAGCCCTCTATTGCCAGCTTGGTGCTGAAGCACTCGCACAGACCGTCGAGGTTGGAGGCCATTTGGCCCATGTCCCGGAGCATGCGTGCCTGAACCTTGGGGAACACCTTCCAGACTTCATCGTCGAGATCGAGCGTCGCTTCAAACCCGTACTTCTGTTCTGCTTTCATGAACCAGAGACCGTCAACGGCGGTGTAGCTGCGACGAAAGAAATCGGCGATCTGCTTGTCATTAAGCTCGAACATGCCCAGTCTCCTTACGGGAAAGCACCGCTCCGTGCGCAATTGGCTTCAGTATAGCAGACAAATGGGCTATAATCGTTTAGCTGTTGTCTGAATTCTGAGCATGAAGATAAACCTGCGCGAAGTCGTCATCGCCAT
>Ga0209253_10006583_pt1 | contig 10050 bp, 11 predicted proteins | sample FrelakmetBRP12BR_FD_187145 | JGI IMG/M metagenome (GOLD analysis project Ga0209253, IMG submission 187145) | Freshwater lake sediment microbial communities from the University of Notre Dame, USA, for methane emissions studies - BRP12 BR (SPAdes)... | ecosystem: Environmental > Aquatic >...
CGCGCGCAAGTGCATCATGCAGCTTGAGGTGGCCGGCCTGGTGGCCAAGAGCAAGAATAAGGGCCGCATCGTGACCTCGAAGGGGCAAAGGCTCCTCGATGGCATGGCAAAGGAGATAGCTGATTCAGCAAAGAAGTGAGGGTGGTCCCGATGGAAGACGCTGAGCTGGAACAATTGCGCCGCCGAAAGATGGCCGAGTTGCTAAGGCAACAGGAAGCGCAAGCGATGGCCCAAGAGCAGCAGAAGCAGATCGAAGACCAGCGCCAGATAATCATGCGTCAGATCCTCACCCCTCAAGCCCGTGATAGGTTGGCCACTTTGAAGATGGCCTATCCAGACATCGCCCGCTTGGTGGAAGACCAGCTGATCGGGCTCGTGCAAGCGGGAAGAATCAACCAGCAAGTCGACGATGCCACGCTCAAGGAGATACTGAGGCGAGTGGCGCCAAAGAAGAGAGAGATCAGTATAGAAAGGAAGTGACAATCATGACGAGGAACAAACCCCCGGCGATGAAGGCGAGGCTTAACCGTGCCGTAAAGTCGAACCGCCGAGTACCCGCCTGGGTGATGATGCGCACCAACAGGAACTTCCTCCGGCACCCCAAGAAGAGGAGCTGGAGGCAGAACAAGCTGAAAGAGTAGGATTTACATGGCCGAAGAAGAGCAGATTCTCAACATTCCTTTGAAGATCACCAAGACCGTACCTCGGACGATGAAGGCGGAGAAAGCGGTGGCCGAGATAAAGGATTATGTTGCCAAGCACATGAAGGCCAAGCTCGAGGACGTTTGGATGGACCAGCGGTTGAATGAGGCCGTTTGGGACCATGGGATGCAGAAGCCACCCTCCAAGATCAGGGTTAAGGCGGTCAAGTTCGAGGACGGCCTGGTGGAAGTCTCCCTTCCAGAGGAGTGAACGGGCGTACTCATGATGCGGCTCTCCACCTACCATGGCAATCCCTATATCGGGGTGTACAGCGCCGCCAACGAGTTCCTCGCCTTCGTCCCAAGGGACGTACCCTCGGGCCTGGTCAAGGACATCACCGAGGTCCTGGAGGTCCGGGTGGAGAAATTCACCGTTGCCTGCACGAACCTTATCGGGTCCCTGGTGTCCATGAACTCCTTCGGGGCCGTGGTCTCCAACATGACCACGGACAATGAGTTGGAGCTCCTTTCCAAGTTCCTGCCCGTCTACCGCATCGAGGACAGGATCAACGCCTCTGGCAACAACATCCTCGTGAACGATAAAGGCGCCATTGCCAATCCCGACCTAGCCCGATCGACCATAAAGGACATCGAGGTGACGCTCCAGGTGCCGGTAGCGCAATCTGCCATCGCTGAGCATAAGACCGTGGGCTCGGCCTGCGTGGCGACCAACAAGGGCGTGCTCTGCCACCCCTCGTCCACGAAGGAGGAGATGCAGCTCATCCTTGAAGTGCTCAAGGTACCCGTGGCCATAGGAACGCTCAACTATGGTGCGCCGTTGGTGGGAGCCTGCATGATCGCCAACACCAAGGGTGCGGTGATCGGGAATAAAAGCACCCCCATAGAGCTAGGACGCGTCGAGGACGCTCTCGACCTGATCTGATCTTTAGTGAGATTACTTTTCACAGGGTTCATGCCATTTAGGATGAGAAAACCCAGTACTCCGTCTCTTCTGGCAAATCCTCAATGGTGAACTCCGCGGCATTGCCCATCCTTTGCACCTTATCCTTCGGTAGTCCTTCCAAGAAGGGATCCACGGTCTGGATGGATAGGGACAGACCTCCATACCTATAATGCATGGGGATGGCGATCTTGGGCTTTATTTCCGAGACAAGCCGCCGGGCTTGCTTGCCATCGATGGTGAACACGCTGCCCACCGGTACGAAAAGGACATCGATGGGTTCAAGGGCATCCAGCTGTGGTCTCCTGAGCTCTTCGCCCAGGTCGCCGCAGTGGCAGAACCGTACCCCTCCCATCTCAAATTTGTAGATCACGATCCTACCTCTCTTGGCCCCACCCGCTTCGTCATGCGAAGCCTCCACCCCGATTATCTTGACCCCCTTCACTTCTCGCTTGCCAGGTTCCTTGACGATCGTGTAATCTCCCTTTATCAAACGCGTGCAATTGTGATCGAAGTGGTCGTGCGATACAAGCACCACATCCGCCCTTGCGGAAGGCGCTTTGATTCCTAATGACTTCCCATCGTGCGGGTCGGTGATAACGGTCACCTTGTCCTGCACTTCGAAACAGGCATGCCCATGCCATGAGATCCTCACTTTTTCTCCCCCCTAAAGCAAATTATTTGGTCATCTGGTGAACGCAGCGCCGCAGCTCGGGCACCTGTCATCGGCCTCGTTGACCTCCTCGTGGCACCTAGGGCAGATGACTACTTCCTCGCCAGCCATCGACATTTGGCCGATTACCGGTTCGTTGATGCCTTTGCTCGCCATCCTTTGGTCATAGATGAAGCTAGCCCCGATGGTAATCAGGCCCGCACCCACTATGGCGAAAGCCCAGCCGAGCATCACACTCAACATTGCCAGGGAATAAATGATCAAGGTCGCGACATATACCAAAGCGCCAGCGGCGATCAGGATGACAGGATAGCGATTGATGCTGATCTCCTTGCGCTCCGTCCTGGTCACAGGAATGCCCAGGCCCACTTGGATATTGGCGAGGTCGCTCGATTGAACCGTAACTACCGCGGCCGCCTCGGCCACCACCGGTTCCCCGATCATGGTATCCACGAAAGCTTTGACCTCCTTGACCTCGTTCGTGGGAATCTGCGGTTGGGTCGTACGATCCATGGCCCACTCCCTGCCCTTCGCCCATTCCTTGGCCTCTGTGGGTATCTCCCTAACCGCGACCGGTGGCGCGGGCCTAGGCTCTAATTTAGGTGGTGCGATCTCGCGACTAGAGCGGACTATGGTGGATTCTATGCGCTTGGAGACCTCGTCGTCGAGCACGATCGATTCGGTCTCCCGGTCGAGCTTCTCGAGGACCTGGATGTGGGAGATCCATTCGTCTGAGACGTCCTTGAACTCCCAGCCGCAGAAATCGCATTGGGCCGTCGAAGGCTTATTGCGCAGGCCGCATCTCGGGCACTCCTTGAATCCAGACTTCCTCTCCATCTGACCGCTTTTGTAGACCATCCTACCAAGTTATAATATTTATTGCTTGAGGCTCAATTTGCGGATATTGAGTGCCATTAAGAACGATTCATTCCTCGATTTTCGTAGCATTCGAATCTATCGGCTCACCAACAATAGCATACCGTTTGCCCGGTCGCAATAGGACTTTTATTTAAAAACATTTAAATAGAGTTTGACTGGATAAGAGAAATAAGATGAAATTACTCGTTCTCAGCGTGGACCGCGATGACGATTTTGGCGTCAAGGCAGGACTGAGAAGTCCGTTCATAGGCCGCCAAGAGAACATGGATGCGGCCATCGCACTCGGTCTCAAAGACCCGGAAGACTCGGATGTGAATACCCTCCTGGCAGCGATAAGCATTTACGAGGAGATGGTAAGAAAAGGTATCGATGCAGAGATTGCCACCATCTGCGGAGACATCAAGGTGGGTTACGAATCGGACATCACGCTGGCCACACAGCTGGAGAACGTTCTAGAGGTCATCAAGCCGGACCGGGTGATGCTCGTGAGCGACGGAGCGGAGGACGAGTACATCTTCCCCATGGTCTCCTCCCGCGTGAAGGTCGATTCGGTCAAGCGGGTTTTCGTCAAGCAAGCGCCCACCGTCGAGGGCACCTATTACATCTTGGTCAAGATGCTTAAGGATGACAAGATCCGAAAGCGCATTCTCTTCCCGATTGGTCTGGTGCTGGCGGTTTTCGGCATTTTCTCTGTATTGCCCAAACTATTCCAATACGCCTCCGAACCTTCTTTCGACCTGATCGCAAGCATGGGGTTCGGGTTCATCGGGATCGTGCTCGGCTTCTACCTGATGTTCTACGCCTACCACGTGGGAGAGCGAACCATAAGGGGATTCACCCGAGTGGGCAAGGCAGTGAAGTCGGGAAGCCAGATGATTCCGTTTGCCGTTCTCGCGGTGATCTTCATCCTGGCCGGAGTGATCAATGGCCTCAATGCGGCGAGCACCGTTTCGTCGAACGACCTCTTACTCCAGATTTTGATCTTCAGCGGCGGTGTGCTATGGCTTTGGATGTTCGCTGCTTTCTCCTACACCGCAGGCAGGTTCGTCAGCCTCTTCCTCTCCACTGGAAAGGTGCATTATACCTACATCGTGGTGGCGTTATCCGTCTTCGCCATCGGCTTCATATCCCAAGGGGCGATCGACGCCACGATGTTCTTCCTGGGCTACAATTCCTATCCTGAAGCCTTCCTGGCTTTGGAAATCATCGCCGGTTTCCTATTGGCGATCTTCAGCGGCCTGCTCAACTCGGCCTTGAGGTCGCAAACGGCGGCGCTCGCCATCAAGGCAGAAGCGAAAGAAGCGACGGAATCCTCGAATTAGGTGGTCGATCTTGGAGTTCTCGGAATGGGAGCCATTTTACATCCAGATCCAAAAGGATTTCGGATTCTCTCGGGCTAAGGACGAAGAGTCCGCAAGGTTGCTCTCCGAATTGGTCCGAGGGAAAAAGAGCTGCGGTGATGCTTGCCTGAGGGAAATCATAGGAGAAGAAGTCACCGTTTGTGGACATGCGCCAAGACTGGAGAAGGACTTGGAGGGGAGGAAGCTGCGCGGCACCGTAATCGTTGCCGATGGGGCGACGAGCATCTTGATGGAAAGAGGCATCGTCCCGCAATTGATCGTCTCGGACCTGGACGGCGAAATAGCCCCTCAGGTGAGGGCCAACTCTATCGGTAGCGTGGCTGTGATCCACGCCCATGGCGATAACATGGAAAGGCTGAGGGAGTTCGTCCCCTTATTCAAAGGAAAGGTCATAGCGAGCACCCAATCCCGACCCTTCGGGAATGTGCGCAATTACGGAGGCTTCACCGACGGGGACAGAGGAGTGGTGCTCGCGCGTCATTTCGGTGCTAAAAGAATCTTGCTTCTGGGGTTCGATTTCTCCGCTCCAAGAGAGAAGGCTGGTAAAGATATTAATACAAAAAGCAGGAAGTTGGAGTGGGCTCGAAAGCTTGTGTACGAGCTCAATCCCCGGAACGTCGTTCTGTTGACTCCTTGATCCAATTTAGGTAAGGAAGGAACCCCTCTGCGATATCATATCTTACAATGCATGGCACCTCGTAGGGATGAATTCTTGTTATGGCATGGGCTAAGGCGGCGAAATCTGAGGTTCTGATCTTCAACAGGACGAAGTACTCATCCTCGTTCTCGACCGGTCCCTTCCATCTGTAAAAAGAGCGCACTCGGAAGTAGTTGGCACAAGCCGCTAGCCTATTCTCTACCATTTTCCGGGAGATCTCTATGGCGGTAATTTCATCGGGTACTGTTGTTAATACCGTCGAGAACATCATTGCGATGATTGAAGAAGGTAGCACCTAATCTTTTCGATGTATGCAAGGGACCGTCATCAACCACGCTTTCGCCATCATTCGAATGTTAAATGAAACGGCGTTAATAAGTAACTCTGGCAGTATGACCAGAAGAAAAAAAGGTTATATAGCATCAAAGAACTATCACGAACCAGTATCCTTGGATTATTGACAAGGAGAAATGGAGGAGAAAAGAAATGGAAGGTAAAGGCAGTACCCTCCCTGAGGAGCAAGCCCCTAAGGGTTCTTCGACTAAGATGATTGTTGCGATTATTGTCATCATCTTGATCGTTGCAGCCATTGGTGGGGCTTTTCTCTTGATGGGAGGAGGACAGGAAGAAACTAAAGCTAATCCGCCTGTCGCCAAATTGGCCACCTATTCTGTAATCACAGATATTGGTAGCCCGGTGACTTTGAGCGCAGCCCCCAGCACATCCGATGGAACCATAATGCAGTACATATGGTACTGGGGCGATGGAACGCAGACGAGCACATTGACCGCAAGTGGGTCCCATATTTACTCCGTTCCGGGAGTGTATTTGGTAGTTGTGCAAGTTGTTGATAGCAACAACTTGACCAGTTACAGCTGGGGTACACCTGCCACGATAACGATCAACCACCCTACGCCGCCAACTGACCCCACCAACAGCACCTCACCGGTCGCAATCGGTGCGGCGAGCAACAACGTATTCCTAACCGGCACGAAAGTGGACTTCAACGGTGCTTCGTCTTTCGCTTACAGTGAGGGCAACGCCTTCCCTGCTGCAGGGGACGACATCGTATACCTGAGCTGGGTCTTCGGCGACGGTGGGCTAAAGCTTGGAACTTATGCCGATGCGAGCGTGGTCAACCACACTTACACTGCCGTTAACGGAGCTTTGTATGTGGCCAGCTTGACGGTAGTCAGCACATTTGGCACCAGCAGCTCTTTCCTCATGACGATGCTCGTTCAGCCAGCCAATTTGCCGACACCCGGGGGAGTAAAGAACCCCGATACTTATATCAAGGCGACGATTGGTGAGCCCCAATCCCTCGACCCCGCCTGGGACTACGAGAGCGCCGGTGGAGAGATTATCCAGCAGATGTACGAGACCTTAGTCTCCTGGAAGGGAGGCAGCGCGACCGAGCTCGAGCCGACATTGGCCTTGCAGGTTCCGACCCTGGAGAACGGACTTATCAGCGCAAATGGATTGGACTACACATTCCACCTGAGACCGAACGTCAAGTTCCACGATGGAACCACGATGAACGCTGATGATGTCATATACTCCGTAAAGAGGGTCTTGATCATGAACGACGCCGAGGGAGCCGGATGGATCCTTGGAGGAGTTATGATCGCCAGCTATACGGACCTTGGATTACCTGTGAACCAAGATGAGATCAACGCCTCGATGACCAAGGGGGCTGACGGTATGACTGTCACCTTCCATTTGATCCGTCAGGCCCCGATGTTCCTTTCTATGATGGCTTACACGGTAGCATGTGTCGTTTCTGACCAATTCGTGGAAGCGCACGGTGGAGTCCAGGTTCTCACGAAGAACACATTCATGAACAGGAACGAGGCGGGGACCGGTCCCTACAAGTTGAGATTGTGGGCCACGAACCAGCAGATCATTCTTGAAAGGTTCGCGGACTATTGGCAAGGCCAGGCATCGATTCAGTATGTGATCATCAAGAAGGTTCAGGACCTAAGCACCAGGGAGATGATGCTGTTCTCCGGTGAGGCCGACTCTGTCTATATCCCGAACAACTACCTCAGCGATGTCAGGAACAGGGCAGGAGTTAATGTTGTCGAGATGTTGCCGATGTATTCCATCAGCTTCTTCGGTTTGAACCAGAATATCTCTGAAGGTCTCGATATCGGTGACATCCCAAGGACCTTCTATTCTGATTCGAATGTTAGGCAAGCATTCGTGCACGCGTTCGACTTCCAAACCTATATACACGATATCCTGTTGGACACTGCTGTGCAGCCGAGAGGTCCAATTCCCTCGGGCATGCTTGGATATAGCGAGAACGTGCCATTGCAGACATTCGATTTGGCACTAGCGGCAGATTTCCTGAAGAAGGCTGTGGACACAAGACCTGGTAACACCGGTTCATATGCCGATAACGGGTTCAATATCTGGCTATACTATAACTCAGGTAACCTCGGTAGGCAAGCTGGTTGCCAGCTGGTCAAGAGGGGCCTGGAGACCATGAGCCAGAACGCGACGCTCGGCATTTCAGGAACCATAACAGTCTCGATTGGTGTATTGGACTGGCCTGGCTATCTGGACGCAAGGGCGGCCAGGAAGCTACCCATGTTCTTCTTGGGCTGGAACGTAGACTATCCTGACCCAGACGACTTCGCTAACCCATTCTGCCACCAGGGTGGAGCTTTCCCGATATTCATCGGGATGAAGAACCAAACCTTGACGAACCTGGTCCTCCAGGCAGCGGCAGAACTCAACACCACGGTCAGAGCACAGCTCTACGAAGAGATCGCTATGTCCTGCTACATTAACGCGTACTACATCTGGTGCTCACAGCCAACTCAAAACTATGTCTCGAGAGATTGGATACACGGATGGTACTACAACCCCACCTTCTCTGACATGCCCGGTTTGTTCTACGTGTTGACGAAAGGCTAAGTTCGAGCAGATAGCAAAAACCTTTTCCTTTTTTTATATTTTTTATTTCTAGAATCTTCTTTGAATTTTTATTCGTATTATTAAACGGACAAGTGTCGGAAAAGGAGCACTCTTAGTAATAATTATATAATTAATATCTAATTAAATTGTTGGCTTACAAAAAATCTTTTATAGCAACATTCCATTCTTGAGTAAGGTGACTAGCTTTGCGGTTAACGGCTTTCATAATTAGAAGGCTTCTTTTATTGATTCCGGTATTGATTGGAGTCTCGATTTTCGTTTTCATGCTCACGAGGATCTCCGGAAACCCAGCCGCCGCTTACATCACCGAAAAGATGACTCCCGCCCAAATCGCGATTATCAAGGAGAACATGCATTTGAACGACCCCCTTTGGGTCCAATTCTACTATTGGTTCGACGGAATCTTGCACGGCAATTGGGGGATCTCCAAAGCGGCTGCGAACATCCCTGTTACTGAGGCGATAGCTACTTTCTTCCCAGCAACCTTCGAATTGACACTGGTAAGTATAATTCTTGCCGTCTTTATCGGCATAGCATTGGGCACGGTGTCGGCGGTGCACAGAAATACACCGATAGATCACGCCACTCGCATCTTAGCTTTAGCCGGTGTTTGTTTACCGGTCTTCATTCTGGGTATAGCGTTGAAGTACGCATTCTCCTTTCAATTAGGTCTATTTCCGTTAGGAGGTAGAATAGACGATTATTATCTAATTCAAGATCCATTCTTAAGCTATACTGGTTTTCTATTATTGGACACTTTATTGAGTTTGAACTTCGAGGCATTCCTTGACGCGCTCTGGCATCTATGCCTGCCTGCAATTACCTTGGCCTTTGGAACGATTGCCATCGTCACGAGGATAATGCGAGGTAGCATGTTGGAAGTGCTAAGCCAAGATTACGTGAAGACCGCCAGGTCCAAGGGGCTACCTGAGAAGGCAGTCATTAGGAAGCATGCGCGGCGCAACGCGCTCATCCCCACCACCACGGTTGTCGGATTAGCATTCGGAGGGCTGTTGACAGGTGCCGTCCTGACCGAGACGATCTGGCAATGGCCTGGACTCGGGAATTGGGCAGCCTCTGCGACCCTGTCCAACGATTGGGCCTCGGTCATGGGGTTCACGCTGATAACCGCTTTTATCTATGTCATCGTCAACCTGATAGTGGATGTGATGTACGCCTACCTTGACCCCAGAGTGAAGTTGGAGTGATACGATGAACGCCGCGGCTCAGAAATTGAAGACCAACAACTCTGACACCACGATTGGTACCTTTAAGAAGTCATTGAGACCCCGGATTCAGTCCCTGAGATTCTCGCTTTTCCTGATGAGGAAGAGCCTTCTGGCCATGATTGGTCTCGTGATAGTAATTGCCATTGTGATTATCGCGTTCTTCGCCCCATTGCTGGCACCACCAGTCCCTCCACCAGCGGGCTCGCCCGATCCAATGCAGATACCTTTGGACTTCCAACCACCAAAACCGCCTGGCGCCGCAAAGCCGGAATTCACCACATCCATTCCTCCAGTACGGCTCTATCCTGCTGGAGAAAATTACATCATGGGTACTGGGCTCCTAGGCGGGGACATCTACTATGGTGTCGTTTGGGGAGCCAGGACTTCGATAATCATCGCTCTTTATGTCGTCGGTGTTGCACTAATTGTTGGCGTAGTCCTTGGCGCCATCGCCGGTTTCTATGGGGGGGCCATCGACGAAGTGCTGATGAGGCTCACCGATATTTTCTTGAGCATACCAGGATTGATTCTTGCAATGGCCGTGGCCGCGGTCCTAACCCGGAGCTTGGAGAATACCATGCTCGCCCTTATCGTGGTCTGGTGGCCTCCATATGCTAGAATAGTAAGAGGGCAGGTCATCTCGATCAAGGAGAGTACCTATGTCGAGGCGGCAAAGGCGGTTGGGTCCAAGAAGATGCGGATCCT
>Ga0209253_10006584_pt1 | contig 10050 bp, 8 predicted proteins | sample FrelakmetBRP12BR_FD_187145 | JGI IMG/M metagenome (GOLD analysis project Ga0209253, IMG submission 187145) | Freshwater lake sediment microbial communities from the University of Notre Dame, USA, for methane emissions studies - BRP12 BR (SPAdes)... | ecosystem: Environmental > Aquatic >...
TACTTGAGATATGCGATAATCCAAGCAGTCAAAACAAAAGGCCCACTAAAAGAAGGCCCACTTCTGGCCGAGCTCGACATTTCAGACGAGAAAAGGACGAGAAGGGCCAGACGCTATCTCAAACGCTGGGTCGAAGAAGACGTACTCACGGAAACAGACGGAGAATACTCCCTGAACGACAAGTACGTGACCTCATGGAAACGCATCAAAAAGATGATCACAACCGTCAGCGACAAAATCTTCATCAATCAAGAAGCGCAAACGAACGCGGACGTCATGAAGATCGCAAAGGAGGGCAAAGAAAACTGGCTAACAACAATCGATATTGCCTTCCTTACGCTTTTCGCGCTGCAAATGCTCATGGAAGAATGCTGGAAGAGGAGAATACTGCTGATAGGAATTACGAAGGACACGGCCGCACGTGATTTCAAACGCCAGCTGATCCCGATTATGCACAGCGAAGGTCTGCTGAAGACGACAATCTCGCGCGAGACCTTCGAAAAGCTGCCAGACACGGACCGCATGATTTTGCAGTCTGCGAGCCTGTTCAGTCCAGACAGGATCACTCCACCGTGGAGTCTTGTCGAGTACGACTCGGCTTTCAGAACAATGATTCCTGACAGGAAGGGCCGCAGGGGCTACGTTTCAGGTGCCATCAAGAACAAGATAGGACTTGAAAGAACATTTGTCAAGACCTACGTGCAGCTGAGCCAAGCTAGGAGTGATCCGAGACTGCGAAGCAACGTGCTGCTAATAGACAGGCTGGTCTATCCGGAATTCGATTGCACGACAGAGAGTGTCAGGCAGTTTTGGAATGAGCTGAGTGATGGCACCAATGAACCATTAAGTGTGGTTCTTTACAGGGACCGAAATGTGCCGAACACGCTTCAAGACTTGGTGATGGGAACCCTAGTGGCCATGGCGCCTTCAAGCATTCCTGAAGCTTTCGGCCACAACAAGCCTCTTTTCATAGCAGACAAGATAGCGAAATGGAACTTCGGCCAGTTCAAATGCGTAGTGGACACCACAGCGGGGTGGCTACTCAATAATCATAAATTGCGAGAGTTCATATTCTACATGAGCACGTTCAGAGAGAGGAGGGCATCGATTGAGGCCGCAAGACGTGAATGACCTAAACAGCTCTTGTTTCACCGATTTTGAAGGCAAATTCAACGCGAGACTCGCCGCGGTAATTCCCAGATTCTTTGCCGGAGGCGAAGAAACGAAGGTGGCTGGCACCAGCGCACGCTATCAATGTCGTGTCAAGGTCGAATACCAGAAGGATCTGATGGGCTTGCTGGAGGAAGGCATGCTACTTGCGGTGAAGAACTTCAAGCACGTGGAACCAGGCAAAGAACGTTTCACACTCATGGAAGTTAGCCGCGTGTGGCCCGAACATTTCGGCCTCCGAGGCCTTTCAGACCACGGCTACTACCCGATGCAATTCGAAATAATAGAGCAATCTGAAGGCGACTGGCAGACCGACGACACCTCCACTATGATGATACAGATTGACGCAATACCCATTAACTTCGACCTGATACTGGACGGAAAATGCATACACAGATTCGAAAAGGGTTTCTCATACCCAGTAGCAGGCAGCCCTTGCTTTGTCCTAAACAGCGAAATGATTAACCGCATGTACAACCAGAAAATAGCCGAGAACTACGGCATAGACACGAGCAAGACGACGGACGACGCGAGGAAAGACCAGAGACTTGGCCTCATCAAGATGTTCGAAGCCAGCAAAACCAACATACCCATCTACGTGGACTTCGAGAAGCTTGTCCGCTACCACTTCGGAGTCTTCGCTTTCACAGGCGGAGGAAAAAGCAACCTGCTGTCCAACATCCTCCGCAGACTCATGCTACACACAGACAACATGAAGATTGTTGTCTTTGACCTGAGTTGCGAATATACGTTTCTGCTGTTGGACGTTCTGGCTGATCCAAATGTTAACGCAAAGATCATCATGGAACGCAGGGTCGACTCTGTGGAGCAGTTTTTCAACAGCGTCGTCAAACCCAGAGAATACGAGACTGATGAGCGCACGAAGCACGGTCTGCAGCAGATCATAGATCAAGGCAAACTGGCCTACTACTCAAAGCCAAGACAACAAGTTCCCACTTACAGCCAGTTCATCGACGAAGTAGATAGCCAGAGAGGCAGCTCAATGGACAAGCCGCACTACCTAAACGCAATCGACAAAATCCACGACGCGATACTCGCTTACGTGGAGGACCATCGACTCAGCGAAAATCAGCAGATAAACGAGGACTTCATCCATTACGTCGACGGCGTAGCTTCGGAAACCGTGGAGCAATTCAAGGTTCACGACAAGAGCGGCCTGTACGCGTGGGCCACCACACGAAGCACGATACTTGACCTAATCAGAAAAGGCGAACAGAACGAAAAGGAAGAAACAGGTGCTCTGACAGTTGAGAGGATACGTGAGCTGCTGGAGGACAGGACAACCAATCTATTGTGCATCTCCATCTCAGACCCGTACTCGATAAAGGAGCTGGCCATAAGCCTCACCCAGGACCTGCTCATCCGAAGAAAACGACGATTCACGGTCAAGCCCTACGTCTTAGTCGTGTTCGACGAGGCTCAGGAATTCATGCCCAGCAACGGCTCAGGCATCGAGGCCAAATGCTCGGCTCACGTTGAAACAATGCTCAGGCAGGGAAGGAAATACGGGCTCGGCGTGTGCATTGCAACGCAACGCATAGCTTACTTGAATACGAACGCACTGCAGCAGCTTCACACGTACTTCGTGGGCACATTGCCCAGGCCATACGACCGGCAGCTGATTAGTGAAACTTTCATGATAGATAAAGGCATCCTGGAGAAGACCCTAGAGTTCGCGCCTGGAGAGTGGCTGCTTTCAAGCTACATAGCTACAGGCATGGAAAACGTGCCAATATTCATCAAAGCAGACAACGCTGAAAAAGAAGTTGAAAAGTATCTGAAAGGTAACAGTTGACACACTCAGCGCTTCCTAGGTGCGTATGGAAAGGTAAGACTTGTAAGTGCGCGCGCTTACGAAACGAAAGAGAAGGGTTGGGTTCTATGCAGCGGTTTTTGCCGGTGGCGTCATTCCGCATTTCTTGAGCAGTTTGTTCCAGCTGCGGTCTGTTTGCTTTTGGATTTCGTCCAGTATCTTCTCGTTTTTCGGCGTGAACAGGTGTCTGAAGCGCCCTTGAGTCTGCAGGTATCCTTTTACTGGCTTCTTCTTCTGTGGTGCGAGTGCGATGACCTTGCTTGGTATGGACAGCTGGAATTCGCCGTTGACTGCCTCCCACAGCGGGAATATGCAGGTCTCCACGGCCAGCCGCGAGAGTTCTATAGATTTGCTCGTGTCGCTGCGCCAGCCTCTTGGGCACGGTGCGTACACGTGCAGGAAGGCGGGTCCGTTGACTTCTATGCCCTTGCGAGCCTTCTGTATCAGGTCTTTCCAGTAGTAGGGTGCGGCCGTTGCCACGTAGGGCATCTCGTGAGCCACCATGATGTCTGCGATGGGCTTCTTGCGTTCAGTTTTGCCCGGCACGACTGAACCTGCCTGAGAAGTTGTCGTGGAAGCGCCCAGCGGCGTGCCTCCGCTCCTCTGGATCCCCGTGTTCATGTACGCCTCGTTGTCGTACAATACGTAAAGAAAATCATGGCCACGTTCGACCGCGCCTGAAAGTGCCTGAATGCCGATGTCGTAAGTGCCGCCGTCGCCTGCAAAAGCGATTACGTCCACCTGCTCGTCCTTTATCCTGCCCTTCTTTCTGAGTATCTTCAGTGCGGCTTCGATTCCTGAGGCGTTTGAGCCTGCAGTTTCGAATGCTGTGTGCAGCCACGGTGTCGCCCACGACGTGTATGGGTAGATCGTTGAAGATACTTCCATGCAGCCCGTAGCGTTCGTCACGATGGTCGGGCCACGGGTGGCCTTCATGACCAGTCGTAACACGGTTGGAGCGGCGCAGCCTGCGCAGGCCCTATGGCCTGACAGGAACAACTCCGGCTTCTCAGCAATGTCTTTTGCCGTGAATTTTCCTTCTGCAAATGACATACTCATATTCCTCCTTTTCACTCTCTTAACCCAACATACTTGACCAGTTCGTCAACGTGCTTGGTTTGCATGATCTTGCGCAGGTCTTCGTAGATGCCGCGTATCTGGCTCGGGCTTACGTCTCTTCCGCCGAGACCATAGACGTAGTTGACCATGTAAGGACGTGTATGCGCGTCGTAGAGCGCGTGGCGGGTTTCATGGAATAGTGCCCCTCCATTGCCTCCGAAACTTATGCTCTTGTCCATGACGGCCACTGCCTTTGCCTTTTCAAGCGACTTGGCGATCTGTATCGCTGGGAAAGGTCTGAACGTGCGAATTCTCAGCAACCCTGCCTTTATACCCCCGGCGCGTAGATCATCTATTACAGTCTTCACTGTTCCAGCAGTTGAGCCCGCGCACACGATGGCTATTTCAGCATCATCAAGCTGGTATTGCTCAAGCAGCCCGTCGCCATATCGCCTGCCGGTGAGTTCCGCATACTCGTCATGTATCTGCTGTATGATCCTAAGCGCGTTCTGCATGGCCTCTTCCTGCTGGCGTTTGAACTCGAAATAGTAGTTCTGCAAGGCCACGGGTCCCATAGTCATAGGGTTAGCTGGGTCAAGCTTGTAAGGCACGGTCTTCCCCTCATGTGTGACCACGTTGGGCAGCTGCCGCGTCCCAACAAACCTGCTAACGACATCGTCCAGCATCACTTGCACATTTTCAAGCGTGTGGCTGAGTGTGAAACCGTCCAAACCAACCATAACCGGCAACTGAACATCCAAGTGTTCCGCTATCCTGAAGGCTTGAAGCATAGAGTCGTAGACTTCCTGGGCATTCTCGGCGTACATCTGTATCCAGCCGCTGTCTCGTTCAGCCATAGAGTCTGAATGGTCACCGTGAATGTTGAGCGGCGCTGAGAGCGCCCGGTTAGCCACGGCCATCACTACAGGCGCGCGGCATCCTGAGGTAACGAAAAGCATCTCATGCATAAGCGCCATGCCTGCCGAAGCCGTGGCGGTGAACGTTCGTGCCCCTACGGCGGAGGCCGCAAGACACGCGGCCATGGCGCTGTGCTCAGACTCAGTGCACACGTACTCAGTGTTCACTTCGCCGCTGGCCACGTATTCACTGAACTTCTCAACAATAATAGTCTGCGGCGTAATTGGGTAAGCAGCAACCACATCTACGTCTGCCTGCTTCACGGCCAAAGCCACAGCCTCATCGCCGTTCAAGCCGTGAACTTCCTGCTTAACAGCACTCTTCATCTTTCACATCTCCTACTCAATCTTCATCGTTATTGCTTTCGTGGGACATTCGTTGGCACATATTCCGCAGCCCTTGCAGAAGCTGAGATCAAACTCGATGTCACCCTTGTCTTTCTTCCAATGTATTGCTCCGTCTGGACAATAGATAGTGCATAGCAGGCATTTAGTGCATTTTTCAGTGTCTCTAACTGGCGTGTAGGTCTTCCAATCCCCTGTCAAGTACGTGCCGCTTGACTTCCAGCAGACACCTGCAGGCGAAATCTCTCTCCAGCCTTTGTCTTTTGAACTCATTCGGATTTAACCTCCTCATAGGCTTGCTTAACTACGGCAAAGTTCTTCTCAGCAACATCAGGCCTAAACCGCGCTTCAACCATCTTGTCAATCGTATCCATTCTTACTATGCCCGTGACACGGGCCACTGCGCCTAGCATGGCCGTGTTGGTTATAGACATACCCAATATCTTCAGCGAGATCTCCGACGCAGGCACGGTCCAAAGCTTGCCTTTGTCTGAGCCTAACTGCTTTCTGATTTCTGCAGGTTCATCCCTAGTGTTGACTATTATGTTTCCGCCTTCCTCGCTGAGGCCCTCAGCGACTTTGACTGCCTTCAGCAACGTCGGGTCTAGAACGGCTACGACGTCTGGGTTGTAGACAGCGCAGTGGAGGCTGATGGGTTCAACACTTATTCTTGTGAAGGCGGTTACGGGCGCACCCATTCTTTCCGGGCCGAATTCCGGAAATGATTGGATGTATTTGCCTTCAGAGATGGCTGCTCGAGCCAGCAGTTCGCTTGCGGTCCAAGCGCCCTGCCCGCCTCTGCCGTGCCATCTCACCTCCAGTATCTTCTTCAAAACACCATTACTCTCCATGAACGTTTCAACCTAGATGCAGGCCCCAACATATACGCCTTTCTTACACGACACCAGAAACGAAACATAGCGCGCGCTAAGATAATTAGACTTAAATATCACACAAAGCTGAACACACTAGCGCCACATGTGCCGCCGTAGCTCAGCTAGGTAGAGCGGCTGGCTGTTAACCAGTCGGTCATAGGTCCGAGTCCTATCGGCGGCGCCACAGCACTATCTGCGGCACTTTTTGAACTGTGCATTTACGCGCGCGCTTAGTCATTTCTGAGGTACACTGTAATCGTGAAATGGAATGATAGGCTTTGCGTTGGTGAAAGTGCGCCGAGCTCTATCTTTGCGTATGGACCATAAGTCTCGAAAGTCTTTAGCCCAGTATATGTTCGGCTTCCATATGTGCAATTGAAGAGAGGCCACCAGTCGCCAGACTTAGGGTAGTCCGAAGTGTATACTTCTACCCCATCACTCGTCCAGAAAAGACCCCTAATGCCAAATTGCGCTTTTGCCGAAGGTGTGGCGTTGAAACCCCAAACTTCTAGAAAAACTGACATTCTGCTGTAACCTTCAACAAATATGTCATCCACCATCCAGCCGTAGCCCATGGGAGACGTGCCCTGCGGTACGGTTGTGGTTTTGTCAAGGATATATGTGACGGATTTGTAATTCTCGCGGGCAAGGCTGTCTATCTGGGAGTTCAACGAGGAAATCTGAGAATCCCTTGCTGCTATAGTGTCGTCTTTTCCGATTATTATTGACGCGTAATTGGCGACTGCTCCGACCTGACTGACTGCCATGACGATGCATATTATTGCTAGTGCGGTAGCCACGGTCATGTCAGATTTCTTTTCAATTGACTTTTCACTCATTCTCCAAACCCCTTTGGTCTATTCCTATTACCTGAAAATATACGTTTCTTGAACTGCTCACTAGAAGATTCCTCTATTAGACCCTTAAACAAGCGCGCTAGGCTCTGCATCCATTTCGCCTGTCTTTGGGGAGTGACCGTAGCACGTGTTTTTTGGGGGCTGTGGTTTAACTTTGGGTTAATAGTGTGTTGTAGTTTTTCTGCGCAGCTTGAAAGCAGACCTAAGAAAAGAGGGTTGTGTGGTTCTTTGTTTATGGTATGAGGTAGACGTCTATTGAGATAGGTACTGCAAACGCTTCTCGATTGGTATAGCGAATCATTAGTTCTTGATTTGGCACGGCGTAAGTCTTCGAGAAACTATAAACGTCAGATATTTGGTCGACTGCAAACCACTCAGCGCCGTCCAAGTGTTGGCAGAAAATATAACAATCCATATTATTACCATACGTAGCAAGGCAGACGGTCATTTTTGAGTATCCGTCAACTGAGATGTATGGCGTATAGAAATCCAACCCAGCACCGACAAGCACTCCTTCAACGGAATATGCCATTTTGTTGGCGTCCCCAGCTATCGTCACGTTCTTTGTTGAGTCTCCAGTTGCGCCGTATCGGCTTGTCATGCCGACCACGTCGAAAATGTTGATTTTGCCGTCGTCATTTAGGTCTACCCAGGGGTCATACTCTGCGCTGTTTGATGTGGTTACCATGAATATTGATGCTGTCAGGCAGAAGGTCAACAGAATCGCTACTATCAAATCTCTTTTCATCAAATCACCTCCTCTCCTTGCTCTTTCCTAATATGCAAGTGATAGATGGCAGTCTGAGTGATAAGAAGTTTCTAGAAGATAGTTCTACTAGTAATAGCGCGCGCTAGATTCAGGAATCGCTAACTTCGTCCCCCAAGTATTCTCGAAGCGTATTTGGCAGCTCTTTTTCCTATGATCTGCTCTAGGAATTGGAAGTCTTCTTTGTCTAGAATTTTCAGTATCCTGATTATTGCGAAGTAGACAGCTGTTCCGCGCGCGCTGTGTATCCCAACGATGCGAAATTCGCGATAAGCTTCTTGATTTCCCTGTCGTGAACCGGGTGAACCCTCTCTTCCATGACTGCAACACTCCCTCTGTCCTGCTTATGGTTGATTGTGTTGATTAGTGTTTAGTGCCTTCCATCTGTTTTCCAAAGCACGGAAAAAGGAGGGGTCGTTGCGGGAGACATCGCCACTGGTCATAGGTCCGAGCCCTATCGGCGGCGCTACAACACTCATTCTATTTTGAAAAATCCAGCTCTGGCTTCTCTTGCCGAGATGAGACAGAAGATGTCAATCAAAACTATCTAACGCAGAAATCTGGGGGCGTCTCCAGTCTGCGGAACTCAAAGCGCGCGCCAGGCTACGTTCTCTCTATTTTTTCTTCTTCTTCTTGGAAGCTACTTTCTTGGCTTCCACGGCCTTCTTAACCAAATTCATTCACCACTACATAGTTCTATGATTTTCTTTTAAGGATTGCCTTTGGCTGCCTTCCAGGCAAGCATTGGCACCCGCGTGCGCAACAAATGCTCTACCTAATCAGTGCAGTAACAGAGCTACCCATTGGGCGTCTTGTAGTCAATCACTGAATATATCTCGTATTTGTCTCCAAGGACTTCCCTTCCGTGAAGGTATCGCAGTTCTATCAGGAAGCCCATTCCAACGATTTCTCCGCCGAGCTTCTCGACCAGTTCAGCATTAGCTTTGATCGTCCCACCCGTCGCCAGCAAATCATCGATAACTAGAACTCTTTGACCCGGCTCAATGGAATCTTGATGGATTTCTATCGTGTCGGATTCGTATTCTTTTTGGTAGGTGAGGCTCACTGTCTTTGAAGGCAGCTTGCCTTTCTTCCTGATAGGAACAAAACCAGCTCTAAGCTCATAAGCTAGTGCTGCTCCAAATATGAACCCTCTGGCTTCACTCGACACTATGACGTCTGCGTTCTTGTCTCGAAAACGGTCAGCCATTCGCTCGACGCATTCTCTGAAAGCTTGCTTGTCTTTCAGGAGCGTGGTTATGTCCCAGAAAACGACGCCCTTGAACTCGGGTATTCGCCTTATTTTTGCCTTGAGATCCATTATTTTCAGTCTCTTGGTTCGGTACCGGTTCAAATCAAAGCACTCTGCAATGCGATCTTGCACTCGCATTCTCTTTCTCTTGGTATTTTTGGAATTGCCGACTTGATTATTTTTCTGACTTTTCCCACGTTTGCTTTCATAGTTTTCCGGACTTCGGCCGCACTTACTGGGCGGTCTTTCCATACGTCGTAGTCAGTAACAGTCGCAATTGAGCAATAGCATATTTCGGCTTCTCGAGCAAGAACGCATTCTGGAACAAGAGTCATACCAACGACATCTGCTCCCCAAGTGCTGAAAAGCTTGGATTCCGCCTTGGTTGAAAATCTTGGTCCTTCTATGCAGACATAGGTGCCCGTATTGTGGGTTGGGAGGTTGATGGCGTCGGCTGCTTTTTTCACGGTTCGTCTCAGTTCCGGACACATTGGCTCGGCTACGGATATGTGGCATACTTGCTTTCCTGTATAGAATGACTGTTCTCGTCTGGTTGTTCTATCTATGAATTGATCGATGAAAACTATGTCTCCCGGTTTGTATTCTTCTCTCAGAGAGCCAACCGTCGAAGGTGCGAGTATCCTTTGAACACCTAGCTTCTTGAGCGCAAATATGTTTGCTCTTGAATTGACGTCAGTTGGTCTTATCGTATGTCTTCTTGAGTGCCTCGGCAGAAATGCTACGTGTCTGCCTTTCAGTTCTCCAATCATGATTAGGTCAGAAGGTGGGCCATATGGCGTGCGTACTTTTATTTCCTCAATGTTCTTGACACTTGTCATGTAAATGGACCGTGTGAATTGTATTCCAGCGCAATGGACGAGGCCATTAAGTGATCCAAACTCCGCTGCGATACTTCCCATCCAATCTGGTATTTCCTCAACTGCCGATAGATCAAATTTCTCGCATCGGTGCCCA
>Ga0209253_10006585_pt1 | contig 10049 bp, 5 predicted proteins | sample FrelakmetBRP12BR_FD_187145 | JGI IMG/M metagenome (GOLD analysis project Ga0209253, IMG submission 187145) | Freshwater lake sediment microbial communities from the University of Notre Dame, USA, for methane emissions studies - BRP12 BR (SPAdes)... | ecosystem: Environmental > Aquatic >...
GTTTACGCCGACCTTGCGCGCAAGTCCTGGAAGACAGATCGTTGGCGCGACAAGTTGCTGGTGTGGCTGATGCCGCCCGGCTGGCAGCCCGCAGCAGCTTCCGGAGCGCACTGGCAGAAGGCGCACTTCGAGGTGAGCCGGCTGCGTCGCTACGATCCGCCGATGACGCGCGGCGCGCGCTGGTTCACGACGGTACAGTTCGTCGCAGTGCTCGTTGGTGCCACGGCATTGCTCTGGTACTCACCAGCGCTTGCATTTTCGGAAGTGGCCGCCTGGTCGGCGGCCGTGCTCGCGGTGCTGTGGCTCACAGGCGCGGTCATGCAGGGTCGGCTGCGGATACCGGCCGCGCTCACGATCGAGGTGGCCTCGCTTGCCCTGCTCTTCGTTGCGCTCCCGGCCAGTGCGCAAGCCGCGAAGATGCCGGTGGTCGTCGATGATCCCGCCGTGCAGCAGGCGGTCGCCGCCGCACGCTCCGAGTTCCTGGCGGGCCAGGACTTCGACCGGTTGCAGGTTACTGCGCTCGTCGAAGACAAGGACGGGCGCTGGCTCCGCGGCAGCATCCTGGGAGATGAGCTCGCGTACCCGGCGAGCTGCGTGAAGCTAGCCTTCCTGGTAGCAGCCGTGCACTGGTGTGCGGCGCAGCGGAAGGGACCGGACTGTCTCGACGCCCCCGTCAGGCCGATGATCATCGAGTCGGACAACGTCGCGACCGGAGTGGTCGTGGACGCAATCAGCGGCGCGCCGAACGGTCCCGTTGGAGGAGCCGACGTGAACGCGTTCGTCGAGAAGCGCCGCTACACCGAGCGCGTACTGGGCGAAGCCGGGCTGCTCGGGAACCAGCGTCTTTTCACCAAGACTTATCCTACGAATTCCGGCGAAGAGCCGGCGGGCCTGGAGGAACTGGCATGGAAGCAGCTCGGCCGCAACGCCATGTCGACGAACCTCGCCGCGAACCTGATGCTGGCGGTCCAGAGCGGCGCGATCGAGCCGCAGGCGACCGACTACATGCGCGGACTCATGCGCAGGCCGACGTTCTCCGGGCACGGCAGTCTCGGCGGTGGTTTGCCGCCGGGTTCGTTGCACGAGAACAAGGTCGGCAATGCCTTCGACACGCTCGAGGACATCGTGTACGCGGAATTGCTGAACGGGCGGCGATTGATCCTTGCGGCGCTTTCGAACGGCTACGCGGAGGGCGAGGCCGAGCCGTGGGATGTCGCGCGCTTGAATGGCTTCACTGGACTGCTGATCGCTCGACTCGGAATCGCCGACGGACTGCCGGCTCCAATCTACCTGGCTTCAACCGCCACGGACGACACGCACTACGCGTGGCGGATCGATGCACCCGCCGATGGCGTCTACGAAACCGCCATCTGGTACGAATCGAGTCCGACGGCTGCCGAATCCGCCGAGTACGTCGTCACGCATGCCGATGGCTGCACGGCAACGAAGCTCGACCAGCGCGCCTGGGGTGCACGCTGGATCAAGCTCGGCGACGTCCGTCTCGCACGGGGCGCGGGCATCGTATCGGTTTCGAATGCCGGGAATGGACGGCTCGACCCGGGCATGCTGCGTGTCACGCAGTGGCCGCCCCAGGCCGTACCGGATTCAGGGAAAACGCCAGCCCACTGACACGCCGAGGGCGACGGGGTCCGCGCCGACGAGCGAGCTGTCGTCGCGAAGCATGTTCGCGTCGTCTGCGAGGTCGATCCACCTCAAGTCGGCTCGCATCATCAACCGGTCGTTCAAGTGCAGTTCGGCGCCGAGTTCGGCTGCGGCTCCGATCGTGCGACGGCGGTTGTGGTTGCTCAGGACCGTAGGTTCGAGATTCGATTCGGCATAGTACACCGAGCGGTTCACGCCGGCTCCTGCGTAAGTCTCGACCGGGCCCAGTGCCGGCAGCGGATGGCGGACGGTGAGCATTTCGGCGCCGTCAGTGCGATCGCGCTGCATCGCGACGTGCCAGTCATCGCTTGTGGCGCCCTGGCGCTCGAAGATTGCGTCCGAAATACGCCGCACCCAGTCGGGGCCGCCGCGACGGGCTCTCGTCGTCGTGCTATCGAGCAGCTCAGCCAACGCCGGCCGGACAACCTCGACCGCGGCCTGCTGTCCGGCAGTGGGGATCGCCGGTAACGAACCATCGGCCGCGGCTGGCACCGCCGCGCCGCAGGCGACGATGCCAAGCAGGATCAGATCGCACCAACCTGTAACGGTCATCGACGGAACTCCTGACGCCGACCGAGGCTAGCGCTTTGCGGTCGTTGCGGAACATCCGTGGTGGAGAAGCGCGGAAAAGTGTGACGTGCCCTGCAGGCTGAGGGTCGTCTGTCCGCGTTAAGTCAGATGCACGGGCTGCCGCAAGCGCAGGCGCGACTCCTGCCGCGCGCTGCAGCGCAGCGCACTCAGCGTCGCCGCACGTGCAGGTGGCGATGCGGCCCGGCGCGGGATTCGCCATGCGGATGGGTTTCAGTCTGCTCGGCCACTGGCACCAGGACCAGGCGGCCGTGTCGCACGCCCCGCTCCGCGATGACGTGGTCCGCGAAATGCTGGACCTCCTCGACCGCGCCGCGCAGCACCGTGACCTCCATGCAGCTGTCGTGGTCGAGGTGCACGTGCAGCGTCGCGAGCGACAGGTCGTGATGCTCGTGTGCCGCGCGGGTCAGACGCCGCGACAGCTCGCGTTCCTCGTGGTCGTAGACGTAGATCGCCGCGGCCAGGCATTGCGCACGGGGCGCGGCGACGATCGCGGCCTGTTCGAGACCGGAACGCACCAGGTCGCGGATCGCTTCCGAGCGATTGGCGTACTGCCGGTCGGACATGAACTCGTCGAGCCGGGTCATCAGGTCGTCGTCGAGCGTGATGGTCGTGCGCTGCATTGCTGGCTTCGCTCTCGTGGAGTACGGTATGCACTTACTACTAAAACGTCATACGATTCGTTAACGTTCTGGCGGCGGCGCGTTGGGGCAAAGCGCCTTGGGAGGATCATCATGGTCAACGGATCCGATCTACGCAATTGCGCAGCGCTGCGCCCGGTCTGCATCGCGTTGCTGGCCCTTCCCTCCCTCGCGCAGTCTGCCGGCATTCCGACCGGCGCCCCACTCGAGGAGATCGTCGTCACTGCGCGACGAGCGGGTCTCGTTGGCGAGTCGCAGGCGGCGAGCGAGGGCATCGTGCCCGCCATCCAGCTTGCGGAGCGGCCGATCCTCCGTCCAGGTGAGGTGCTCGAGGCCGTGCCGGGGCTCGTCGTCACGCAGCACAGCGGCGACGGCAAGGCCAACCAGTACTTCCTGCGCGGCTTCAACCTTGACCACGGCACGGACTTCGCGACCTACGTGGACGGCCTCCCGGTCAACATGCCGACCCACGCGCACGGTCAGGGATACTCGGACATCAATTTCCTGATCCATGAACTGGTCGAGTTCATGCAGTACCGCAAGGGCACCTACTACGCCGAGGAGGGCAATTTTTCCGCGGCCGGGGCAGCACGCATCCACTACGTCGACGAGGTCGCCGCGCCGCGACTCGACCTGACGATCGGCCAGGACGCGTACTATCGGGTGCTTGGCGCGGCTTCGCCCGAAGTGGCAGGGGGACGGCTGCTGCTCGGCCTCGACTGGTCCTCGGGCGACGGGCCCTGGACGCTCCCGCAGGGTTTCCAGAAGACCTCGGGCGTCGTCAAGTTCACCAGGGGCGACGATCGGTTCGGGTACTCGGTCACCGGCATGGGTTACGACGGCAGCTGGAACAGCACGGACCAGATTCCGCAGCGGGCGGTCGACTCCGGAGAGATTCCACGATTCGGCCACGTGGACGCGACCACCGGCGGCGAATCGCATCGCTACAGCCTGTCGCTCAACGCGTGGTCGCGCAACGACGATCGCGGGTGGACCGCGCTCGCGTACGGCATCGACTACTACCTGGATCTCATCTCGAACTTCACCTACGCGCTCGACCAGGAGCGGGGCGACCAGTTCGAGCAGTACGACGACCGGCGCATTTACGGCGGCCGGTTCGTCTACGACGCGCCCCTGCCGCTCGGCTCCATCGCAGGGCGGGTGCTGGCCGGAGCCGAAGTGCGCCAGGACGACATTCACCCCGTCGCGCTGTACCGTACCGAGCAGCGGGAACGGTTCGACACGATCCGCAAGGACGACGTCCGCCAGACCGGATACGCCGGATTCCTCGCGTACGAGCAGCAGTGGAACGGCTGGCTGCGAAGCACGGCCGGGCTGCGCTACGACTACCTCGACTTCAAGGTCGACAGCAACCTCCAGGCCAATTCCGGCAACGAGTCCGATTCGCTGTGGGGCCCCAAGCTCACGGTCGTGCTCGGCCCGTGGGCCGAGACCGAGGTGTTCCTGAACGCCGGGCGCGGCTTCCACTCCAACGACGCGCGCGGCACGACGATCGAGGTGGACCCGAACGACGGCGTAACGCCCGTGGACACGGTGAACCCGATCGTTCCCGCCAACGGCGCCGAGATCGGCGTGCGAACCGCCTGGTTCCAGGATTTCCAGCTGACCGCCGCGCTCTGGAACCTCGACATCGATTCCGAGTTGCTCTTCGTCGGCGACGGCGGCATCACGGAGCCGAGCCGGGGAACCCGACGCTATGGCGTCGAGCTGGGTGCGTTCTGGACGCCGCTCGACTGGGTGATCGTGGACGCGGACTACTCCTGGTCGCACGCGCGTTTTACTGACCCGGACCCTGCCGGAGACTACATACCGGGCGCCCTGGAGACTGTCGTCGCAGTCGGCCTCGCGGTCACACGCGACCTCGGCTGGCACGGTGGCGCGCGCCTGCGCTATTTCGGCGCCGCGCCGCTGATCGAAGACGGCAGCGCCAGGTCGGACTCGACGATGATCGTCAACGCAGAAGTCGGGTACCGCTTTACGAACACGCTGCGCGCGACGCTCACTGTATTCAATCTCTTCGACGCGGACGACAACGACATCACCTATTTCTACGAGTCTCAGCTGCCCGGCGAGCCCGCGCCCGTCGAGGATTTCCATTTCCACCCCGTCGAGCCGCGCACGCTCCGCTTCACGCTTGGGTTAAGCTTCTGAGGTGCGCAACCTCCAGCCCAGCACCCTCCGTATCGGAAAACGCTACCGCCCGACCCGGCTGAACGGCCCCTACGACGCGCTGGTCATCGGCTCGGGCATCGGCGGACTCACCACCGCCTCGCTTCTCTCCGAACTCGGCTGGAAAGTCGCCGTTCTCGAGCAGCACTATACCGGGGGCGGCGCGACGCACAGCTACGAGCGCAATGGCTACGAGTGGGACGTCGGCGTTCACTACCTCGGCGACATGGGCACGAAGACGACCGTGCGCCGCATGATGGACTTCCTCAGCCAGGACAAGCTCGAGTGGGCGCCGATGGACGCGCACTACGACCGGTTCTTCATCGGTGACCGTGTCTATGATGCCGTGGCCGGCAAGGAGGCGTTCCGCGAGAACCTGGTCGGACATTTTCCGCGCGAGGCTGCGGCAATCGACCGCTACCTCGAACTGCTCAGCGAAGTGTCGCGCGGCATGCGCACCTTTTCGCTCGACCGCACGCTGCCGCCCTGGGCCGCGCCGATCGTGGGACCGATCCTCCGCAGCCGGCTGCCGAGCAGTTTCCGCCGCACGACCTGGGACGTGCTATCCGAGATCACGCAGGACCCCGAACTGATCGCGGTGCTCACCGGTCAGTGGGGCGACCTCGGCCTGCCGCCGAAGCGTTCGGCTTTCGTGGTCCAGGCGCTGGTGGCGAAGCACTACCTGCATGGCGGGTTCTATCCCGTGGGCGGGGCATCGCGCATTGCCGAAACCATCCTGCCGCGCATCCGCGCCGCGGGCGGCGAGGTCTTCACCTACGCACGGGTCGAGGAAATACTGTTGCGTCCCGGCCGCGTGCGCACGGTGTGCGGCGTACGGATGGCGGACGGCAGCGAGGTGCTGTCGGACTGCGTGATCTCCGACGCCGGCGCGATGAACACCTTCGCGCACCTGCTGCCGGAAAAGGCGCGCCGCCTGCACGGCTACGACCGGCTGCTCACGACCGTCAAGCCGAGCATCGGCCACCTCGGTGTCTACATCGGGCTCAAGGGTACGGCCGCGGAACTCGGGCTGCCGAAGACGAACTTCTGGATCTATCCGGGAAACGACTACGACGCGGCGCTCGACCGCTTCCTCGCGGATCCGCACGGCCCCTTCCCTGCCGTGTACATCTCGTTTCCGTCGGCCAAGGACCCGGACTTCGAGCGGCGTCACCCGGGACGCTCGACGATCGAGATCGTGGCGCCGGCACCCTACGAGATCTTCGCACCATGGGCGGACACGACCTGGGGCAAGCGCGGGGACGACTACGAGGCGCTCAAGCAGTCGTACGGCGAACGCCTGCTGGAGCATCTCTACGAAAGGATGCCGCAGCTGCGCGGCCGCATCGACTACTGGGAAGTCTCGACGCCGCTCTCGATGCAGTGGTTCTGTGGCTATGGCCGCGGCGAACTCTACGGCCTGGACCACGATCCCGAGCGGCTGCGGCAGGGCTGGCTCAGGCCGCGCACGCGCGTGCCGGGCCTATGGCTCACCGGACAGGACGTGATGTCCTGCGGGGTGAGCGGCGCGATGATGGGCGGCATGGCCGCGGCCGTGGCGGTCGCCGGAATGCGCAGGATGGGCCCCGTGCTCAAGTCCGTGTTCGGCTGAGCCCGGCGCGCCGCGCTCAGTCGAGGCCTAGCGCCCTCAGGTCGAGTCGCGTGCTCTTCACCGGCGGGCACCAGTAGTACGCTCCCGTCACCGGCCGCGTGAAGCGGAACAGTGCATCGGTCACACCGTCCTCGAGCCCCATCATCCGGTTGAGCTGCGCCTCGAACGCGTCGAACGAACGGCCGAACGCAACGAATACCAGGCCGGCGCGCGCACCCTCGGCCCACGGCATCGAGCGACGCAGCACGAACGCTTCGGGATCAAAGCTTTCCTGCGCGGTGCGCTTGACGTGCGCGGACGGCGGGGCGTCGTCGAGTTCCTCGTTGTCTTCGCGGCGGCGTCCAATGCTCGCATCCTGCTCGTCGCGACTCATCGCGTCGAAGCGGCCGAAATCGTGGATCCACTGCTGGACCGCGACGAAGCTGCCGCCTTCGAACCCGACACCTCCGCCCGGCACGGCTGCCGCAGCTACCGCATTGGCACCCGTCGGATTCTCGGAACCGTCCTCGTAGCCAGTGAGGTCACGGCCTTCACCGTGCCTGAAGGCGTCCAGCACGGCGTTGAGACGATACGCCGGCGCAAGCACAGTCTCGAGCGCCCGTGTGCGATGGACGAGTTCGCCGCGATCGTCGCCGCGCAGGAAGCACCAGAGCGCTCCGTGAGTTGCCGGCATCTCGATCCCGCGGCCCGTGCCAGCTGGAAAATCGCGCAGCCCCGGCACGTCGCGCCCGAGGGCGAGTGCAGTCGAGCGCCCGATGCCAACCACGGTCCCGCGCGGGTCGACCGACCGAACCAGTCGGCGCAGTGACGGCCCAGGGCCGGCCTCGGACTCGAGATCGAACACGACGTAGCGCGCGAGCGCGGGCACGGGGTCGAGGATTCCTGGCTGGATCGGCAACATCTGCGCTCCTCGGGACTGCGTGCGCCGCTCAGTCTAGTGCGACGCGTGCAGCATTCGCCACAGTCTCAGCGCGAGCTTGCGCCCTTCGTCGAGCAGCAGCACGCAGGAAGCGACCAAGCCGGCCAGCGCCCAATCGGCCGGACGCAAGTCGGTGGTGCGGAAGATCGCCTGCGCTGGCTGCCAGTGCACGACGAGCGCCTGCAATCCAAGCACTGCGCCCAGCGACAGCCACAGCCAGCGGTTGCGGAAGAAGGAACGGTTGAATGCGGAGCCCCGCTCGGCACGCGCGTTGAAGACATTGAAGAACTGGAACAGGACGAAGGTCGTGAAGGCCAGCGTCGCCGCATAGACCTCGCCCTGCGGCCGGGCGTAGCGGAAGAGCGCCAGCGTGCCTACCGCCATGGTCGTGCCGTACACGAACAGTCGTGCGAAGCGGGGCCAGGTGAGGATGCGCTGGCTTCGCGCACGCGGGGGATCGAGCATGACTCCGGGGCCGGGCGGCTCGGCGCCCAGGCTCATCGCTGGCGGTCCGTCCATGATGATGTTGATCCAGAGGATCTGGATAGCCGTGAACGGGGCGGGCCAGCCGAGCAGGCTCGCCCCGAGGACAGCCTGGATCGCACCCATGTTGGTGGAAAGCTGGAACCTCAGGAACCTGACGATGTTTGCGTATATCGCGCGGCCTTCCCTGACCGCGCGCACGATGGTTGCAAAATTGTCGTCGGTGAGTATCAGGGTCGCAGCCTCCCTGGCCACCTCGGTGCCGGTGAGACCCATGGCCACGCCAATGTCGGCTTGCTTGAGTGCTGGAGCGTCGTTTACGCCGTCGCCGGTCATCGCCACCACGTGGCCGCGGCCCCTCAGGATCTGGACGATCCTCACTTTGTGCTCCGGAGCGACGCGTGCGAACACCTCGAGACGTTCGATTCTCGCACTCAACTCATCGGCCGGAAGCGCGTCGATCTCAGTGCCGGTCAGGGTTTCTCCCTCCAGCCCCAGTTCACGCGCGATGGCAGCAGCGGTGAGCGGATGATCGCCTGTAATCATCTTCACGCGGATGCCTGCCTGCCGGCACCGGCGGATGGACTCGCGCGCCTCCGGGCGCGGCGGATCGATGATGCCGACCAGGCCGGCCAGGGTGAGGTTGCGCACCCACGGCATCAGGTCGCCGGCGGGATCGAAAGACGACGCGGGAATGTCCTTGACCGCGACGGCAAGCACGCGCAATGCGCGCCCGGCCATGGCTGCATTCTCGGCCCGGAAGCGTGCCCGCGCCGTCGAATCGAGCGCCTGCGTCCCCTCCGCGCCCAGCCAGCCAGTCGATAGCTCGAGGAGCATGTCCGGGGCACCCTTGACACAGAGCCGCACGAACTCGCCGTCGTGGTGGAAGGTCGCCATGAACCTCTGCGCCGAGTCGAACGGAATCTCGGCGATGCGCGGGGTCCGCTCGGCCAGCGCCTCAGGCTCGAACCCACCCTTGGCGGCAAGCGCGAGCAGAGCGCCTTCGGTTGGATCGCCGATCAACTGGTCGCCGCGGATGCGGCCGTCGTTGGCGAGCGCAGCAGCTCGCAGCAGCGGTTCGAGATCGACACGCGCGTCGCCGTCCTCGGGCGTGATCGTACCGCTGGCGGCATAGCCCTCGCCCGACACCGCAAGCCGCTGTCCCCGGCAGTACACGGCGAGCGCAGTCATCTGGTTGAGCGTGAGCGTGCCGGTCTTGTCCGAGCAGATCACCGTGGTGCAGCCGAGGGTCTCGACGGCCGCCAGCTTCTTCACGATCGCGCGCTTGCGCGCCATTCGATGCATACCCAGTGCCAGCGTGACTGTAACGACCGCCGGCAGTCCCTCAGGAATTGCCGCGACCGCGAGCGCGATGGACGTGAGCAGGATCTCGACCAGGGGCTCTGCTCGCGCAAGGCCCAGCAGGAAAATCACGCCGACGAACGCGCCTGCGATCCACGCAAGACGCGTGCCGAGCGCATCGAGTTGCATCTGCAATGGCGTGGACCCCGGTTCAGCTTCTTCGAGCAGCCCGGCCATGCGCCCCATTTCCGTGGCCATCCCCGTGGCCGTGACCAGCGCTTCGATCCTTCCGCGCGTGACCACCGTGTTCATGAAGACCATGTTGCGGCGATCGCCCAGCGGCGAATCCAGCGCGACGACTGCCTCGGCGACCTTGGACACCGCGTGCGACTCGCCGGTGAGGGCCGCCTCGGCGACCTCGGCGTTGTGGGCCGCGAGCACGCGTCCATCGGCGGGCACACGGTCGCCGGCTTCGAGCAGCACCAGGTCGCCCGGCACCAGGTGCGCGGCGCCGATCTCCTCCACTCGGCTGTCGCGGCGCACGCGTGCCACCGGCGCAAGCATCTTCTTCAGCGCGGCGAGCGTAGCCTCGGCCCTGTATTCCTGCCAGAAGCCGAGCACGGAGTTGAGCAGCACCACCGCCAGGATCACC